>Ga0208688_1000100_pt1 | contig 80383 bp, 63 predicted proteins | sample June2015DPH_6_15_FD_184696 | JGI IMG/M metagenome (GOLD analysis project Ga0208688, IMG submission 184696) | Peatland microbial communities from SPRUCE experiment site at the Marcell Experimental Forest, Minnesota, USA - June2015DPH_6_150... | ecosystem: Environmental > Terrestrial > Soil >... | reverse complement strand
CATGCGAACCACTGTCTCTGGATCAAAGCCATGTTCAACCGCCCACCGATGCCACACCCGCGCGACCGCAGGAGTGGAATCAAGGAGCACGCCGTCCAAGTCAAACAACAGGGCACTGCAGCGGATCGCGATCATTGCATCTAATTTACATTGCCCGGGAGATATGAACTTGAGTACCTTGACCGGTGAGTTGAGCGAGCGCTGCGTCTACGAACTGGTCTACGGCATGACGCGATGGACATTAAAGAAAAAGTGCAGACGCTAGCTTATCGGGCCATTGACGATTAGGGTCGCCTCCAGCTCGCGACTTAGTTCGGGCTTGAAGATTACGCCTTGACTGGTGCGGCTGTTCATCACGACGCGGATCGGTTCTGCAAACTGCAAGTGGCGGACACAGCCCCGCTCTTCCACGGCCGGTTGTTCCGTCAACCACTGCCAATCGACTGAGCCTTCGCCGGCGTCTGGATTCACGGTGAAGTAACCGATCTGAAAGGCAGTGAGATTCTGGAAGAAATGGCTGCCCTGCGATGGGGTGACGCGGAAATCGCGGAATCCGGCCTCAACAATCACGCGCGCGCCGGAGATTTCGTCCCATTCGACCGGAATGCCCAGCCAGGGTTCGGTCGATCCCCAGCGCCCAAACCCGATCAGCAGATAGGGCCGGTTCTCCTCATTGAGCAGGCGATTGAACTGAGCGACCGCCTTGGCTACTTCCTGGCTGCGGCTGCGCTCGAAGCGCTGCGAATCGACCACCACGACATCGTGCAGATTCTCGATAAGGCCGTTGCCCAGAACTTTGCTGCTCCGGCAGATCAAGTGCTCGGGTTGCACATCGTCCAGGGCTAAGTCCTCGCTGTCGCGCGCCAGCGTCAGTGGCCGGATCTGCAGGAAACCAAACTCCGACACGTGACCAGCGTGCTGGGGCAGACGCACGGCAAATTCGATCTCCACGGGATTGCCCAACGCATCCTCACCTGCCCGAACCAGGACATCGAGAATCTCAGCCAGCGGGAAGGTGCCGTGCTTGAGCATGGGGGCAAAGGTCACGATACGTGCTCCCGTCCGGCTCACTCCATCGTAGACAGCGTGGTTGTCCTTGGAGTAGGTTGAGGCCACCGCCCGCAGTGTGCCGTCGCTCTCGGCGGCGTCCAGGCTGAACCGCCTCTCGTGCCAATGCCCCGGACGGCCGTCCGCAGCACCATGCAACTCCAAAGCCCAGAATTCCGTCTGCGAGTTGGCCAGTATGTCTTCGACTGAAGAAAACTGCACCAGGTTACGGGGATAGCGCGGGCAGAAATTCAAACACTTCCCTCCATCCACTACCGCCCGGCCCAGGCCTAGAGCGACGGCCGCGATGCCATCCTCGAAGGTCATGGGCGACACGGGATAAAAATTGTGCGAGCGCACGACTCCGGAGAAATCCGGATAGAAGCGCTGCCCGTGGGGTGTGCCCACAACCTGCTGGAGAATCACCGCCATTTTTTCCTCTTCCAGACGGTAGGGCGTAGCCCGCACGTAGGACTTGGCATGGCGGCTGAACGTGGAGGCGTAGACGCGCCGGATGGCCTCGCTCAGCGCCGTCAGCCGCTCTTCCGGATTTGCTTGCTGGTTGCCCAGCATAAAGGTTTCATACACGCCGGTGAAAGGCTGGTATTGCGAATCCTCCAGCAGGCTGGAGGAGCGCACCGCCAACGGATGGTTCACTCCGGCCAGGAACGATTGCAGGTCTCCGTTGAGGGAGGTGGATAGCGGTGCGGCCAGAAACTTCCGCTGCACTTCAGCGTCATCTTCGCATTGCAAGGCAAAGTCCAGGAGGTTGTTCTCGGCTACGAATTGATCGAACACATCCGTCGCCAGGACGACGGCTGGAGGCACCGAGATGCGAACGCCAGGAAAGCGGCGGGTCATACGGCTCTTGCGCAAAAGGTGGCGCACAAAAGCTAGGCCGCGAGCCTTGCCACCCAGCGACCCGGAGCCGATCCGCAGAAAATTTGACTCCGAAGGCTTGAACGTATCGGCGCGGAAGTCGCCGATCAGCACCTCGCTCTGTTCGCGGCGGTACTGGTGGATCGATTCGATCAGATCGCGCCGTAAATGTTCCGGGCCGGCAAAATCCGAAACTTTTCGCGGGCGGAGCTTGGCCGCCAGCGCAAACTCGGTGCGTGCCATCAGCCAATGGGAGAAGTGGTTGCTCTGCGCGTGAAAGACGATGCTTTCCGCCGGAACCGTTTCCAATTGCTCTTCCAGTTCGTTCAAGTCTTTCGCCCGTCCGACTTCGCTCGAATCCGGCAAACGAAACACGAAGTCGCCAAACCCAAATTGCTCGGTCAGTATCCGGCGCAAGTCTTTCAGCAGCGTGGGCGAACGTTTGCGCAGAAACGAATAGCCCGCGGCTTGCGCCCGCGGGCGGAACTCGGTGCGGCTGGTTTGCAACACTACGGGCACGTCCGGCACCAGGCTCTTCACCATGCGCGCCAGTTCAAAGCCCGCCTCAGGACTCAGCTTGCCCTCCCAAGGAAACTCCACGTCCGATACCAGGCCGAACAGATAATTGCGATACTCCTGCACCAGCCTGGCCGCGTCTTCGAAGTTCGAGCTCAGCAGAATTCTCGGCCGCGCCTGCATGCGCACCAGCTTGTGCGCCACGTTGAAGCCTTCCTGAATCACGCGCCGCGATTGCTTGATCAGCTCGGTATAGATCACGGGCAGGAACGACGAGTAATAGCGGATGTTGTCTTCCACCACCAGCAGCACCGGCACGCCGATGGCCCGCGTGTCGTGCAGGACGTTGCGCTTATCCTCGATGTACTTGACGATCGCGATCAGGATGCGGACATTGCCCTGCCACAGAAAAACGCGTTCGATCTCGGTGACTGGATTCCGCGCCACGAAATTCTTGATCTCACGATAGTCATAGGCCAGCACCACGACGGGAACATCCAGCCCGGCCCGCTTCACCTCGCGCGCCAACTGCGCAGCGTTCATGTCGCCGACCGCAAGGTTGGTCACGATCAGATTGAATTGCGGCTGAGAGCTGGCCAGCTCAAGCGCTTCCGCGCAACTGGAGACGTGCGTAATTCCTGGGATCTGCCGGAGGTTGAGTTCGAGCGATTCGTCGATGAGCAACTCGTTGAGCCGGCCATCCTCGCGGAGAATGAAAGAATCGTAGAGGCTGGACACGAGAAGAATGTTCTGCACTTTGAACGGCATCAGATTTTCGAAGCCTTCAAAGCGCTCTTCGGCGTCCAGAATCGACTCGGCGATGCGGCGGACGCTCATGAAGGATATCCTAGTCCAGGTTCGATAGCAGCCCGTGGTCGAAGTGCGATTCGTATTAGGGCATCGCCTTCAGACGCTGGATCTCGGAATTCAAATTCACCACAGGCTCCTAGAGCAAGAGATGCGGGATGGAATGCATCCGCCCAGCATCTCGCTTCGCTCTCTTAGTTCCCGACCCTGCCTTACACCAGCCCCTGATCCAGCATGGCATTGGCAGAAGCACTACGCGGCCGAAATCGACGGCTGGAAAGAGAAGAAAAGCGCCGGAACAAAACAGGGTTCCAGCGCCTCGACCTCAAAGTTGGTCGGAACTGGTCGGAAGTTTTCAACCAGGTCTTCTGTAGGTCGTTGCATCTATGGTGAGCGCGGCAGGAATCGAACCTGCGACCCACGCCTTAAAAGGGCGTTGCTCTACCAACTGAGCTACGCGCCCACACCCTTTTCAATCTAACACATTTTCTGCGCGCATTTGCCCGGCAGGCGTTTCTCAGAAGCCAATGCGCTGGTGATGGGATCGCATGCTCGCTCGACTGGATGCGGCCTCCATCCAGCACCCAGCGGGCCGTGACGTTGCCAGCGCAAAAGCGATACACTCTCCATTTATGCTGCGTTCCCGCTTCTTCTGGGCAACACTTGCGTTCGCTGTCTGGACGATTCTGTCGCCGGCGCTTGTCCACGCGAAGAAGAAAAAGCAGTTGCCCTCCCTGCGCTGGACCGCTGGCGCGCCCGGTTGCACGTTCGAACGCGGCGATGATGGACGCTACCGCTGGACGATGACCGGGCACGACCTCGCTATCACGCTCATCGTGGATTCGCAGGAACTGACAAAGAGCCGCCGCCGCTTCTATCATCTCCTCGGCGTGTACGTGAGTGTGACTTACACCGGCCAGGATAAATTTGAGTTTCCGGCGGTCCTGCGGGTTGACTTCGTTCGTCATCACGACGTTCTTGAGGGCTACATGGACCCCACGGAACTCTCCAACAGATTGCAGAACGACATCGACACGCTGGTGTTCGAAACCGAACGCCAGATCAAGAAGAATCCCAAAATCACCGAAGAAAAAACGGGTTACTTGAGAGAATACGAAAAGGAAGCGGCCGAGTTCATAGAGTTCGTGGGCACGCAAAGCCTCGATCCCGCCGGGGTGACGCTGAACCCGGGCAATCCCGAAGCTCACGGCTGGGTCTTCTTCGCGACCAGCAACAAGTGGATCGGCCCGTGGAAGGCCCGTGAGGATTTTATTCTCGGGGTCTGGATGAAAGACAAGGTCTGGCAATTTCCCTTCTCGCTGCCACCGACGGAAGGCGACCTGATCCTGCGGAAGCCGCCCGATTAAGATACCTTTCCCAGGCTGCGCGTAGGGACAGCCACCCCGGCTGTCCAGCCGAGCGAAGCTCGGCGGCGTCTTAGCGCGCGAGGTTGAGTGGCCGCGAGCCCGCCAGACAATTGTGTTACAGTTTCGTGCTCATGGAAATTGCCCCGAAATCAGCGCCAGCGGCCAATAAAACCGCAGTTGTGTTCTACTGCCCGGTCTGCGCCGTGGAAGTCGGCGATCCGCTGACCTGGGGCGATTGCTCAGCCGTCATCTGCCGCCGCTGCGGGACGCCGCTGGAATCTTCCGATGAACTGGCCATGGGATAAAGCCGTCGTTGGTCGTTAGTCGTTGGCGGGCAATAAGTCGTTGGTCGTCGGTCGTTAGTGGTTGGCGGGCAATGACCTTTCAGCTCCGTGCATTCCGGCCAGCAACCGGAGTCAAACCCCGAACGACCAACGACCAGCGACCAACGACTTGATCTGCGGATGAAGAACTGACCGACTATTGAATGAACACCGAAGCCGAAACATCCGGTCAACAGCCAAGTCTCGTCCGTGGACTTAGTTTGCTCGACTCCGTGCTGCTGCTGGTGAGCGGCATCATCGGCTCTTCTATTTTTCTTACCGCCAAAGATATTGCTGGGCCTTTGCCGAATCCGAAGTTGTTTTTCCTGGTGTGGGTCCTCGGTGGAGTGATTTCGTTGTGCGCTTGCGTCGCATTCGCCGAACTCGGCTCCATGTTTCCCGACTCCGGCGGACAATACATTTACCTTCGCGAAGCTTACGGCGACCTGGTTGCGTTTCTTTACGGCTGGATGTTGTTCACAGTCGCGAATGGCGGCACCATCGCAGCACTCTCCGTCGCGTCCGCAGCCTACATGGGGAACATCATTCCTGCCATTTCACAGCAGCACGTGATTTTCTCGTTGGCAGGCATGCCGTTCACACGCGCGCACGCGGTCGGGCTGGTGCTGATCGCCATCCTCACCTACGTCAACGTTTTCGGACTACGCTGGGGCGCGCTCCTCCAGAATGTCTCCACCTGGACCAAGTTCACCGCCATGGCCGTCTTCGTTGTCCTGGGATTCGCCATCGGCAAGGGACATTGGTCGAACTTCAGTGCGCAGGCGCCGGGCGGTTTGAGTATGGGACTGAGTCCAGGACAATTGATCTCCGCTCTTGGCGTCGGCTTGATCGCCGTGTTCTGGGCCTACGACGGCTGGGTCTACATCACGTGGGTCGCCGGCGAAGTCAAAAACCCGCGGCGCAATATACCGCTGGCTATGGTTCTAGGCGTGCTCGCGGTGGGCGCGATTTATCTCGCCATGAACATGACGTACGTTTACGCGCTGCCACTGAATGAAGTCGCAAAGTACGAAACCATTGCCTACGCCGCAGCGACAAAACTTTTTTCGCCCGCGGCCGCTGTCTGGCTGTCGGCGATGATCGCGATTTCGTGTTTCAGCGCGGCGGCGACTTGCACCCTATCGGGCGCGCGCGTCTACCTCGCCATGGCACACGACGGCGTTTTCTTCCGCCGCATGGCCGTCATCCATCCCAAGTGGCGCACGCCCGCCTTCAGCCTGATCGGCCAAGGCATCTGGGCCGCGGTGCTCACCATGAGCGGACGCTACGACCAGCTTTACACCTACGTCATCTTTGGCATGGTGCTCTCGTACACGCTCACCGTTATCGGCCTGTTTGTTTTGCGCTGGAAAAAGCCCGATGTTCCGCGCCCCTATCGCTGCACCGGATACCCGTGGCTGCCCGCCATCTACGTTCTGGTCGGGGTTGCCTGGACGCTTAACACCATCATCCAGCGGCCAGCCGAAGCGTTCTGGGGCTCCACGATTGTGCTGATCGGAGTTCCGGGGTATCTGTATTGGAAGCGCAAGAGCCGCGCCAAACTCGCCGCCTGAAATTCGCCTTGCCGCACCTCTGTGGTGAAAGCACCTACACCGGCACTGCCGTCTTCCGCTTCGGATTAAAGAACGGTAACGACACGACCGTCGCCGTCGTCTTCATCCGTTGCGCTTCGATCGTCAACTCCATTTGCAGCTTGGTGCCAGGCTTCGAATACTCGGTACCCAAGCTGGCCAGCGCAATCAGTTTCTTCAGCAACGGAGAGAACGCAGTCGTCGTTGCCTTGCCCACCTGCTTGTCGTTGGAATTGGCATAGACGGGTACCGCAACGCGCGACGCCTGGCTGGGCGCTGCCGGAGAGAGTCCGAACTTGTCGAACTGCTCTTCCACTTCCACCCAATCCACTTCCAGTCCAACTAACTGTCGCGCCACGCCCTGTTTGTGATCTTGCGCCAGCGCGCGCTTGCCGATGAAGTTCTCTTTATCGAGATGCACCATCTTCCCGAAGCCGAGCTCATACGGCGAATACTTCTGCGACGGAATCAACGCCTTTTTCGAGCTGATGTAATCGACCTCGATCAGCAGCAGTCCTGCCTCTACGCGCGACACATCCAGCGCCAGCATTCCGGCGGCGTGAATATCGAACTGCTTGCCCGTGTCCATCAGCGCGTCCCAAACCGTGACGGCGTCATTCCCGTCATGTCCGTTATTCAGTGGAATCCATATTTCGTAGCCGAGGTCGCCGGTGTATCCGGTGCGCGAAATATCCACCGGCACGCCGGCAATCTTGCCCATCGTTTTTCGGAAATACTTCAGATTCGTAATGTCGGCCTCCGCGACCGTCTTCAGAAGTTTCGCGGAGGCCGGCCCCTGCAGCGCCAGAGCCGCCGTTTGCTCGGAGATGTCCTCGATCTGAACGTCCATGTTCAGGCCGTTCTGCCGGAACCAGCGCAGGCTCGGATCGGCGGCCGTCCAGCGATATTTATTTTCTTCGAGGCGCGTAATCGTACCGTCGTCGATGACCTTTCCGTCCTCATCGCACCAACAGGCGTAAATAACCTGGCCCACGGCGACTTTGTTGATGTCGCGCGTGATCACGCGGTTCACCAGTTTGGTCGCATCCTTGCCGGTGATCAGATACTTATAGAGCGGCGAAATATCAATCAGCGCGCACGCATTACGGATCGCGTTGTACTCGTGCTCGTGGTGCACTTCGTACACACTGACCGTGTAGTATCCCGACCACTCGCGGTAATTCAGACTGTGGCAGAGGGCGAAGGTTCTCTCGTGAAATGCAGTTCCAATGGGCAAGGCGACCTCGTGCGACGTTTCGGTTTCCCCTGTGAGACCCTGTGTCCTCTGTGGCTAAGAGAACGCCTTTACCACAGAGGAACACAGGGGAAATCCTGAAGAAACTCCGACGCCGGATTATATGCACCTCAACACTCCTGCGGCAAGCGCTGGAAATCCGTTGACCATGAGTCAGCAATCACGCGTAAGTAGAGACAAAACGATAGTTTCTCGATAGAATGGCGAGTCATTTTCCGCGGAAGTTCCCGGTCAAATCTGGATCAATCCATGCCTGCAGTTTCGAGCGGTACGAAGTACGACATAATCGTGGTTGGCGGAGGCCACAACGGCCTTACCAACGCCGCCTATCTGGCGAAAGCGGGAAAGAAAGTGCTCGTGCTTGAGCGTCGCCACGTCCTCGGCGGCTCGGCTTGCACGGAAGAAGTCTTTCCCGGCTTCAAGTTTTCCGTGTGCTCCTATGTCGTCTCGCTGCTGCGGCCCGAGATCATTCGCGACCTCGAGCTTCCCCGCCACGGACTTGAAATCCTGCCGCTCGACGGCACTTTCACTCCCATGCCGAACGGCGACCATCTGTGGCGAGTGAACGATCACGGCAAGACTCATCGCGAAATTGCGCGCCACTCCCGCGTTGACGCCGAAGCCTACGATGAATTCGGCAAGGCCATGCAGGCGATGTGCCGCTTCGTAAAGCCAATCCTCAGCATGATCCCGCCCGACCCGGCGACGCTGAATCCGAAAGAACTGATGAAGCTGCTCTTCATCGGACGCCGCTTCCAGGGCATGTCGAGCGAGGACAAGTACAACCAGGTCCAGCTCATGACCACGAGCGCCATCGATTTTCTCGATCAGTGGTTTGAGACGGATGTGCTCAAGGCAACCATGTCGGCCTCGGGCATTATCGGAACTTTCCTCGGCGTGCGCTCACCCGGCACCGCCTACGTTCTGCTGCACCACTACATGGGAGAGATTGACGGCGCCTTCCGTGCCTGGGGATTCGCGCGCGGTGGCACCGGCGCCATCTCGAACGCGATTGCCGACGCGGCTCGCGAGGCCGGAGCCGAAATCCGCACCGACGCCCCGATTGCCCGCATCATGGTCAAGAACGGACACGCCACCGGCGTTGTGCTCGGTAACGGCGACGAAATTTATGCCGACGTTGTTTCTTCCAGCGTCGATCCGCGGCTCACGTTCACGAAGATGATCGAGCCCGGCAATCTGCCCGATGAATTCATGGACGGAGTGAAGCGCTACAAGTTCCGCGGGTCTTCAGGCAAGGTGAACATGGCGCTCGACGGGTTGCCGAATTTCAAATGCATGCCAGGCGTCGGCGCGCACCTGCGCGGCGCCATGTCGATCTCGCCCAGCGTCGAGTACATGGAGAAAGCTTACGACGACGCGAAATACGGCCACTGGTCTTCGCACCCGTACATCGACATGGTGATTCCGACCCTCACCGATACGTCGCTCGCGCCGCCGGGCAAACATATCCTCTCCTGCTTCGTGCAATATGCGCCCTACAAGCTGGCGCCCGGTCTCCACTGGGACACGGAAAAAGAAAAATTCGGCGACAACGTCGTCAACACCATCGCCGAATACGCTCCGAACATAAAAGACATCATCCTGCACCGCCAGGTCGTCACGCCGCTCGATCTAGAACGCGAATGGGGATTGACTGAAGGCAACATCTTCCAGGGCGAACTCTCGCTCGAACAATTGTTTTTCCTGCGCCCGGTTGCAGGATGGGCGCAATTCCGCTCGCCGATCAAGAACTTATACATGTGCGGATCGGCCACGCATCCCGGCGGCGGCATCATGGGCGCGCCTGGACGTCTGGCGGCGCTCGAAATTCTGAAAGACGGGAAGGCGGCCTGATGGCGGCGGAGAATCTCGCGGAGAAGCGCATAGCCGAAACGCACGATGTCATCATCGTCGGCGGCGGACACAACGGCCTGGTCGCCGCCTTCTATCTCGCCAAAGCCGGATTCAAACCGCTGGTGCTCGAACGCCGCGCCCAGGTGGGCGGCGCGGCCATCACCGAAGAATTTCATCCCGGCTTCCATTGCTCCACGCTCGCGCACAACACTGGCCCGCTCCGCGCCGACATCGTACGCGACATGCAATTGGAGCGGCACGGCCTCAAGCTGACGACTCCCGATGTAAGCACCGTCTCCCTGCTGCCCGATGGGCGGTCTCTCGTCCTCTACTCCGACGCAAAAAAGGCCGCGCAGGAGATCGCGCGGTGGTCGCAGAAAGATGCTGCGTCCTACGTTGACTTCGGCACCGCGCTCCGCAAGATCGGCAAGGTCATCGGCGAAGCCCTCTTGCTCACGCCGCCGAACATTGACAACCCCAGCAGCGGCGATCTCTGGGGAATGCTGAAGACGGGCCGGTCGATCCGAAATCTCGGGAAGAAAGACATGTACCGGGCGCTGCGCTGGGGACCGATGGCCGCCGCCGATCTGGTCGCTGAGTTCTTCGACACCGAACCGCTGCGCGCCACCATCGCCGCCCGCGGCATCTTCGGAACATTCCTGGGCCCGTGGTCGGCTGGCAGTGCCCTCGTGTTGCTGCTGCGCGCCGCTGCCGATCCATTTTCCAATCGGGCTCCCAATCCATCTCCCGCCGGAAGCGTTCAGTTCCCTGCCGGTGGCGCCGGCGGCATCACTCTGGCCATGGCTGCCGCGGCAAAACAGGCGGGCGCGGAAATTCGCACCGGCGCTGACATCGCCGAGATTCGCGTGAAGGATGGCGTCGCCACTGGGGTCGTGCTCACCTCGGGTGAAGAAATTTCCGCGCGAGCCGTCGTCTCGAACGCCGACCCCAAGCGGACGTTCATGCGCCTGGTCGATCCCGCGCACCTCACCCCAGACTTCTTACAGAAAATCACGAACTACCGCTCCATGGGGACGGTCGCGAAAATCAATCTCGCAATCTCCGCGCTGCCGGAATTTACCGCGCTTAAGACAAAGGGTAACGGCAACTTGCTCCAGGGCCGCATCCAGATCAGTCCGGAGATCGATTACCTCGAGCGCGCCTTCGACGAATCGAAGTACGGCAACTTCTCACGTAAGCCGTACCTTGAAGTTACGTTTCCGTCTCTTTCGGATCCGTCGCTCGCCCCGGCCGGCCAGCACGTGATGTCCATCTACATGCAGTACGCGCCGTACAAGCTGAAAAACAGCGATTGGGAGAGTCAGCGCACCGCACTCGGCGAAACCGTGGTGAAGACGGTCGCGCAGTACGCACCGAATCTGCCGCAGACCATCCTGCGCCACCAAATCATCACCCCCAAGGATCTCGAAGAAACGTACGGCCTCACTGGAGGCCATATCTTCCACGGCGAACTTGCGCTCGATCAGTTCTTCACGATGCGTCCCCTGCTCGACTGGGCGCGTTATCAGACGCCGATCGAGCGCCTGTATTTGTGCGGCAGTGGAACGCATCCGGGGACCGGGCTCACGGGCGGCTCCGGAGCCAACGCCGCGCGGGAGATTGCGAAGGCGCTCAAGAAGTAACCGCTGCACTGGGTCAGTTTTTCCTCTGCGGCCCCCTGTCCTCTGTGTTTGAAACAATGCCTTTATCACACGGGATCCAGATGAACTAAAGGGGGCGCTGGTAAAATCCGAAGTTGGCTATGCACACCTCCGCCATCCTTCTCGTCTCCTGCCCCGACCGCAAAGGGATTGTGGCCACGGTTGCCGACTTCATCTATCGCCACAACGGCAACATCCTTTTTGCCGATGAGCACGGGGACGAGGAATCGAATCTCTTCCTCTTGCGGGTCGAGTTCGATGCGGCAGATCTTGATTTTGACTCTTCCCAGTTTTCCGAGCGCTTTGCTTCCATCGCCCGCGACTTCCGGATGGACTGGCGACTCGCCCACTCCACCGAACGACCCCGCATCGCCATCTTCGTTTCGAAGAATGACCACTGCCTGCAGGACCTGCTCTACCGCCATCAGAGCGGCGAACTCCGCTGCGAAATCCCACTGATCGTTTCTAACCATCCCGATAACCAGCGTATCGCCGACTTCTACCGCGTCCCCTATTTCGTCGTACCGGTCACGAAAGAAAACAAGCGGGAAGCGGAGCAGAAACAACTCGCACTCATCCGCGAACACAAATGCAGTCTCGTGGTCCTCGCTCGCTATATGCAAGTGCTCTCGGACGATTTCATCGCGACCCTAGGCTCCGAGAACCTCATCAACATTCACCACTCTTTCCTGCCCGCGTTCGTCGGCTCCAAGCCCTACCACCAGGCGTTTCAACGCGGCGTAAAGCTGATCGGCGCCACCGCTCACTACGTTACTCAAGTACTCGACGATGGCCCCATCATCGAACAGGATGTCGTCCGCATCTACCACCGCGACACCATCGACGAACTGGTTCAGAAGGGCCGCGACATCGAAAGAGTCGTCCTGTCGCGCGCCGTCCGCTGGCACGTGGAAAACCGCATCCTGCTGTATGGGAACAAAACCGTGGTCTTCCAATAGCCCTACAAAGGCACCTGATTCCCGTAGACACGCGGCCTGCCGCGTCGCCTGGCACAGAGTGAGACGGGGCAAGCCCCGTCTCTACATGCGGGTAGGAGTGCAATCACTTCCGTAACCAGGTAACCAATTGCGCTGCGGTTCCCTTTCGGTTTTACTAAAGACGGCCCCCATTTGGAAAATTTACTGCGCGATCTCGAAGGAGCTGACTTTGGTTGAGGATCCCAAATGGGAGCTGGCGTTGCTGGCCACCGTGCAGGGCTTTTACCAAAGGCTGCTGAGTGACCAACTCGGCGGCGAGCTGCCCGCGCCCGCCGAACTCGGGCCTGACGTCATCAGCCACGCCAACGACGTGCGCTCCACCCTGGACTCCATGCACCTCTGGATCCAGCTCCTCGACATGGCGATTACTCCCGCCATGCTGCGACTTGGGGTGCAATCCGACCTTGATCCCGAGGTTGCCGAAGCGCTGCTGCGCTACTTCGCGCGCCACCGCGACGATTCCGGCGCCAATCGCGACAAAACCGATCTGGTCGCCACCTTTCTGTTTCGCCATCCCCGTGTACCTGGCCAGTGGGAGCAGCGTGGCTACGGCCTCGATGGATCGATTCCTCTGTCTCCGTTTGAAATTGCGCTGCTGGAAATCCTCTCCGAGTCCGACGTACCCGTACTCCCGGAAAATCATGTGCAACTGCTGCGCGAATTCAGCCCCTTGCTCGACCAGGCAAACCGCTTCCAGGACTTCAGCGCGCTCATGGACTCCGGCATCATCCAGCGTGTTCGGGAATTGAAATCCTCGCTCGGCGAATCGATTTATCATCCCGGAGTGCTGGCCACTCTCGCACCTTACAATGCCGCATTCGGCGATCGTTTCCATACGCTGTTCGCCGCCGCCACGCAAGAAATCAAGGATTTCGCCAAGCGCCTTGAAGAACTCGGCGGCAGCATCCTCAGTACAGTCGACGGCGTCGAAGTCACCGTCGAGCACGTCGCGGCCCTGAACCAGGAAGCCTTGCTGAAAGTCGACTACAGCGCGGCGCTAGAAAAATTCCGCCGCGTCTCCCGGCTGAGAAAAGAATTGGAGCGCCGGCCGCCTATCCGGCGCGCCAACTCAGACTTCGCGCCTTCCTCCCACGCAGTGGGCGCTGGCAGCACGGCTGCTGCTCCGGCGCTCGCTCCCAAGTATGTTCCCGCCGCCATCACACCGCAGGCGCTGTCGGTCGAAGAAGCGAAGTTGCGGAGAGTGGAAGAATCGATCCGCGTCTTTGTGCGCGTCGCCGATCCCAAGTTCCGCCAGATCGTGCCCATGCGCTATTTCAACCTGATGCTCAGTCCCGCCGAGATTGAGGCCTACACCGCCGACTATCTCGAACAAGCGGGCCCGCGGGCGGACGCTGCCCGAATGCTGCTCCGCGTCGTCGCTGTAACCGCCCGCATCACCACCGAGATGGAGGAGCTCAAGCGCTCGCAGAATGCCCGCTCCATGTGGAAGCTGCACGCCGATTCTTTGGTAATCCTGATCGACCTTGCCAAGCGTCTCGCTGAAGCCGTAGACCGGCTCGCCTTGGTCATCGGCCAGCAGCCGGAGACGCAGGCAAACAGCGAGCCTCTCCGCAGTTCGCTCGAAAAGCTGCGCGAGCGCACCACTGAGGCCGCAAAGCTCATCGGCGAAGCGTAACCACAAATAAAAAAGGACAGGCTGTTCACCCGGCCCTTATTCTCGAACCCAGTTCAAAGCCGCCGCTAGCGCTTAGTGAATATCAAACTGCTCCTGGTGCAGCGCCGGATCCGACTTCACGATGATCGTCTTCTTGGTGAGCTCTTCCATCTCATTCAGCAGTTGCGCGTTGTTCGCCTTCAGCGCTTTCGCAACCTCCGGGTTCACTCGCAACATCACGTCGCTGTGCTCCAGATGCTTCGAGATCTTGCGCATCTCGACATACACCTCGTTGCAGATGGTATTTACCGCTTTCACGAAGCCCGTGGCCTGGCAATAAGGACACGGCGATCCAATCGTGCGTTCCAGCGACTGCTTCACCCGTTTGCGGGTGATCGCCACCAGACCGAAATCGTTGAACTGCAGCACCTTCGACGGCGCCCGATCGAGGCGCAACGCCTCTTCCAGCGCCTGCATCACTTTCTGCCGGTTGCGCCGCTCGTCCATGTCGATGAAGTCGATGATGATGATGCCGCCCAGATCGCGCAGCCGCACCTGCCGCACGATTTCCTTGATCGCATCCACGTTTGTCTTCACGATTGTATCTTCCAGACGAGCCGTCTTGCCGACGTACTTGCCCGTGTTCACGTCGATCGCGACCAGCGCCTCGGTCTGATTGATTACGATGTACCCACCGCTCTTCAGCCAGACTTTCGACTTCAACGCCTTGTTGATTTCCTCGTTTAACCCGAACTGATCGTAGAGCGGCGTCTCCTTCGTGTAGAGCTTGACGCGCTTGACCAGAGCCGGCTGGAAGCGATTCGCAAATCGCACAATGCGCTCGTATTCCTGCTCCGTGTCGACCCAGATGACGGAAAACTCCGAGCTCACCTGATCGCGCAGCACCCGCTCCACCACATTCAGGTCGTGATAGATCAGCGCCGGAGACTTGCTGCTATCGGAGCGCGACTTGATCTCGCTCCAAAGGTTTTTCAGAAAGCGGATATCCGCTCGCAGTTCCTCGTCCGAAGCGCCCGCGGCCGCGGTCCGCACAATGAAACCGCCGCCGCCGTTTTCGCGCTCGCTCTGGATGATCCGCTTCAGCCGCTGCCGTTCTTCTTCTGACGCGATCTTGCGCGACACACCCGTGTGGTTCACTGTCGGCATGAAGACCAGGAAGCGTCCAGGCAGCGCAATGTGACTGGTGATGCGCGCCCCCTTCTTCCCGATCGGCTCCTTTGCAATCTGGATCATCACTTCCTGCCCTTCCTTGAGCAGTTCGCTGATCTGCGGCACCACCTGGTTCTCGCGACTGCGGAAGCGCCGTCCACCGCGCCGTCCGCGCCCTCGATCAAACCCGCGCTCCGGCACACGACGCTGCGTCCGCTGCAACAACCTCGCCTCGGGTGCGGGACCGCGAACTTCCGCGCTCGCATCCAACGTACCCTCGCCGATCGCCTCGGCCTCCAGCAGCGCCTCAGCTTCGGCTTGCGCCTCTTCGAGTTCCAGTTCCTCCGCTTCTCGCTCTTCGTCTTCCAGTACGGCTTCGGGAACTGCTTCGCCGTTCGCTACCGGCTCGCCGCCGGCTGCCAGCCCCGGAGCAATCTCTCCAACCCCGGATCCCGACAACTCTCCACCGGCCGCCCGCGTCTCTTCTTCCAGTTCCTCGAAGCCCTCGTCGTCTCCCGGCTCTTCCCCGTAGGACGTGAGGTCGGCTTCTTCTTCCTCGATCTCCTGTTCCTCCACGTCGCCATGCGTAACATCGTGTGGGACCTGCGGAGCGGCCGCGAAGCCTCCTTTGTGCTGCGTCTCGGGAGCCGTGGTCACCGGCGCCGAGTAAGTTCCGAGCACGGATTGCACTTGGTCGCGGACTTGCCAATCTTCCGCCGCTGGCGCGGCGCTTGCAGCGGTCCCGTGCACCTCTTCGTAAACTTCCGCGTCCGGCACGTGCTCATGCTGTTCGTGAAGTGGCTCGGCAACCGCCGCCGCGAAGATCGGCTCATCTTCAGGAAAATTCGCTATGATCGACGCCGGCGCCGGCCGCTCCCCCGGTGCAACCTCCACCGGCAAAGCCGGACTTTGATTCTGACCCTGTCGCTGATACTTCGAGATCGATTCGCCGGGCAGCAGGATCGGTTGATATCCCGGGGGCGGCCCGTAATCATAGTCGCGGCCGGCACGAGCGGTCGGCGCGGGCCGCTGAGATCGCGAGTCCGACCCGCTGCGTCCCGGACGGTCGCCGCGGTTAAAGCGGTCGTTCTGTGTTTCGCTGCCGGTCTCACTGCGTACTTCGCTGCGTGGTTCGCTTCGAACCTCGCCGCGGTCTGCACTCGGCCCGCGCCCGCCTCGGTCTCCTGTTTCTCCACGACGTCCGCGACGACGACGGCGTCCGCGAAAGTCTCGCGAAATGCCCGCTGCGTTGCCCGGCGCTTCCGAAGGAGTCGCTTCCGGCTCTTCCCCCTCGCCCGCTGCGCTTCCGGCTTCGGCAAACTGCCCGTCACTATTAATCGCCGGACCGCCCGCTTCCAAACCGGGTCGCGGACGCGCCTCCGTCACCGGACGATTCGCCGGGATCGCTTCATCCAGGTCCTCGTCCTGCTGTTCCAGATCCATGAAATCGGAGACGTAAAGAAACGCGTCGCGTTCCAGCCCAATGTCCACAAAGGCCGACTGCATGCCTGGCAGCACGCGCGTCACTCGGCCCTTATAAATCGAGCCCGCTAAGGTGTATTCGTTTTCTCGTTCGAGGTAAATTTCTGCTAGCTGATCGTCTTCCGTGATCCCCACTTTAGTTTCGTGGGGGGTGGTCGATACAAACAATTCCTTGTTCATCGCTACTCCGGTCTTCACCGGACCAGAAGCGCAACGCGGACCAAGGGATCGATAGCGTTCAGCGCCGCTCCGGGTCGGAGCGGGCGCGGTCCCGGACTTCTTCCCGGGGCCTACACTGCAGTGAATTGTTCGTACTCGTCTGCACTGATCGCGTTAAGCCTTTCGTCAGGTCTGTGGCCACTCTCTCGCGTTCCGCTGAGGGGGCCGTTCCCCGCCTGACTGGCTTCAATCCTGTCCGGCTTCCACTTCGCCGGCATTCTGCCCTCCTTTTTCGCGAGGGCCTTCGTAATCTTGTTTCGTGCTGAATCTTGTTTCCTGGCGCCCATTTTCGTTGTTGACAAGGGCGCCCCAACTTCTGCCGACCGTCTCAGTTCACGAAGCGGCGCATCCGGACGTTCATTACCATCCCCAGCGCCAAAAACATGAAAAGAACGGAAGACCCACCGTAACTCATGAGCGGCAGAGGTATTCCCGTGACTGGCATAAAGCCAACCACCATGCCGACATTGACCAGAATGTGAAAGCTAAGCACGGCCACCACACCCATCACCAGAAATGCCCCAGCGCGGTCGGGCGCCGTTTGTGCATTCTGGGTCAACCGCATCAGCACTATAAAGTATAACAGCAGAACCGCCAGAGCTCCTACAAACCCGTGTTCCTCGGCAAACGCCGCAAAAATGAAGTCGGTCTGCGGCACCGGCAGAAACGCCAGATGCGTCTGCGATCCCTGACTGCTCCCCCAGATCCCGCCCGACCCCACCGCAATCAGCGATTGATTCACTTGATACCCGGAGCCCTGCCGATCCGCATCCGGGTTGATAAAACTCGTCAACCGTTCCTTTTGGTACGACTTCAACACCTTCATCCATGCCACTGGAACCAGCAACCCCGCGATCATCACCACGATCAGCGCCTGCTTCCAGCGCAACCCGCCCAGAAACAAGCCCATGATCGCCACTGGCAGATACGTCAGCGCCGTCCCCAGGTCCGGTTGCGCCAACACCATCAGCATCGGGAAACCGACGATCGCGCCCGCCTTCAGAAAGTCCGGCCACGACAGTTCCCGCTCATGCAAATCCGCGAAGTACTTCGCCACCGCCAGAATCAGGATCAGCTTGACCCACTCCGACGGCTGAAAATGCCCGCCCCCTGGCATCTTGATCCAGCGCCGCGCGCCCAGATATTTCTGCCCGAAGAGAATCACCGCGATCAGCGACGCCAGCGCTGCGATATACATCCAGTGGATTTGTTCAAGCAGGGCTTGATAGTTGAGCAGGCTGACCAGGAACATCGCGCCCAAGCCCGCCAGAATCCAGTAGATTTGCTTGATGTGGGCTCCGGCAAATTTCGTGTGCTCGGTCGCACTGTGAATCTGCAGCACGCCCAGCGCGCAGATTACCAGCACGAAGCCCATCAGGACCCAGTCGAAATCTCGGTAGGAAACGTAGCGCGACATGAATTCAGTCGCCCACCTCAGAACTCATCGAGAAGAACTGATAACAACAACTTGACCGCAACAAAATCACTGGCAGGGATTCGTCGGGCACGCCGGACTCACCGGGGGTTTCCTGCCGTGTCCATATCCAGATCGCAGCCCCGCCCACGGCAGCCAATCCGCCGATGATCACCGGCGTCGAACTCATGATTCCCCCACCTGCCGCCGTCGCTGCCCCAGCTCCGCGCCGGCGCTTCTTCTTTTTCTCCGTATCGGCCGTGTCGTCGCGCGTCGTCTGCTGCCCCTGCGTCACGGTTGTCGTCCCCTTGTCGTCTTGCACCGTCACGTCGCCCTTGTTGGCCGCGATCTGCACGCGCCCATCCAGGTCGGTCACCTGAAACTCAGTCCACGAATTGGAAGCTGGCTTCACCGTCACATCGCCGGCGCGCGCCGCCATTCCGCGCGAAGTCGTCACGCGCACTGCGCCATGCTCAAGCTCCACTGACGGGCCCACAAATTTCACCAGTGAGTCCGCCAGCACCATGACGTTCGATCCGTTCGATTGAATACTGGCCGTCGAATCGGGTCGCGTCTGCAACATGTCTCCCGAGAACACGGCTGCCGACTTCGGCACCTCGCTCCCGTTCAACCAGGCCGCACCGTTCGTATACAACATGGCCGACGCCGTCTCTCCCGCCAGCATGATTTGCGCCGGAAAAAGGATCGCCAGCAAACAGCACACGGCAGACCGAAACGCTGACTGTGACATGGGGTCGGATCACTCCTGCATTTCTGGGTTTTTTCTATGGTAAGCCTGTAAAGGGTTACAGGTCAATGCGCTTGTTCCCTTCTGTACACTCCTGAATCACTACCGCCGGCGCGACTGCATCCACGGCGTTCCACCTCTGCTCGCTCAAAGCAGGCTCCAGAGCCGGTTCCACCAACAGGATTCCCCATAAGCATCTCGCCATTCACACCTTCGACTTTCACATCCATCCAGCGGTTCGCCTCATGATGCCCGGAAATTTTCACCTTCAGGTAATTGTCCGTCAGCGCCTCGGTGAATTCCGCTCCTCCCGATTGCAGCGTGATCGCTTCGACCACCGTGCCCACCAGCGAACGCATAAACGCCGCTTTCTTCCCCGATGCAATCTCGCGCAGCACGCGGTTTCTTTCCCGAGCCACTGCTACCGGGACCTGCCCAGGCTGCTCCGCCGCTGGCGTTCCCGGACGCGCCGAATATGTGAACAGGTGCAGATAGGTAAACGGCAATTCTTCGACCATGCGCCGCGTCTCGCCAAACTCCGCTTCCGTCTCGCCCGGAAATCCCACCATCACATCGGCGCCGATCGCCGCATTGGGCATGGCCGCTCGAATCTTCAAAATTTTTTCCCGGTAGTGCCACGGCCGGTACTTGCGATGCATGCGCCGCAACACCGCATCGCTCCCCGACTGCATCGGCACGTGCGCATGCTTGGCGATCCGCCGAGACGCCGCCACCAGCCCGATCAGTTGATCACTCCAATCCATCGGCTCGACCGAACTGATCCGCAATTTCTCCAGAGACGTCCGCTGGAGGATGGCGTGAATCAGAGCTTCCAGTCGTTGGTCGCTGGTCGTTGGTCGTTCGCGGTTCGACTCCGGCTGCTCGCTTGAGGAAATCGTGGATATCAAAGGCTCTTGCTCGCCAACGACCAACGACCAGCGACCAACGACTTCCTTTAGGTCCCTTCCCCACCGCCCCAAGTTAATCCCCGATATCACCACTTCGCGATAGCCCGCCTCGACCAGCGTTTGCACTTCCGCGATGACGCGCTCCCTCGGCAGCGAACGGCTCTTTCCCCGAACATACGGAATCACGCAGAACGAGCAGCGGTTGTCGCATCCATCCTGCACCTTCAGGTTCGGACGCGTGCGCTCGTTTGCCGCTTCAAATACCGGAGCCGCCAGCAACTCGGTATGCGCAAAAATATCCCCCACAATCACATTGGCGGATTGCTCCCCGGAAAGTTGATCTTTAGAAAGTTGCCCCAGAGAAAGTTGCCCCAGCGGCACGAAACCGGAATTTGCAGAAGAAAAACCAGCAGGGGGAAAAGAAGAAGTCGCAATCTCCGCCGCTTGGTGCTTGTGCGAATTACCCACGACCCACGTCACACCCGGCAGCGCTGCCAGCTCTTCCGGCGCCCGCTGCGCATAGCAGCCTGTCACCAGAATGCGGCAATCCGGATTCACTCGCTGCAGTCGCCGTATCGATGCGCGCGCATCTTTATCCGCGCCCTCGGTCACCGTGCAGGTATTCAGCACAACAATTTCGGCGTCGCGAGCGGCCCCGGCGCGCTCCAGTCCGCGCTCCAGAAATTGCCGTTCCAGTGCCGCCCCATCCGCTTGCGTGGCGCGGCAGCCAAAATTCTCTATGTAGAAGCGAGCCACGCTCCTATACTAAACGAGTGGATGCTGCGGCTGAAGCTCCCGGTGATGGCTGCGCGCCGATTCCGCAGTGCACTGCATCTCAACTTCCCCTTAAGAGGTGCACATGAAACGCCGCATTCTTCTTGTCGACGACGATCTCGCCGTCCTGCTGACCCTCAAAGCTGTTCTCGAACTCCACGGATTTGAAGTCGAAACCGCCGGCAGTTCCGCCGAGGCCTTTGCCTGCATGGAGTCCAGCGTTTACCAGATGGTGATCAGCGACTTGCGCATGGAAACCGAAGAGGCCGGACTGGAAGTCATCCGCACCGCGCGTCGCCAGGCTTATGATCCCGCGACCGCTCTGCTCACCGCCTATCCACCATCCGGCGAACATTGGGACGGGAAACATCGGGACGGAGAAGATTGGAGGGGAGAAAACTCCGACTCGTTGCTCATCAAACCGCTCGGCACCGGCGATCTTCTGCGTCAGGTGGAAGCCCTGCTCATCCGCCACGCCGACAAGCAACTCCGCCAGCGCAACCCCGCCTCCAAGGCGCAAGAAGCCAACCACCACGCAGGATGAGCATCCCGCTGGCCCCGCTTCCCTCAACGTTCAGAGAATAATCAGGCGCTCGCGGCCTGCCGCCCGTGCTGATAACACTCGCGGCACAGAACCGGCCGTCCTTGCGTCGGCCGGAACGGCACCGTGGTCTCTTTTCCGCACTGCGAGCAGTTCGTCCGGGTCTCCGTCTTCGCGTACGAGTGCCCGCGCGACGGTCCGTGCGATGTAGCTCCACCGACTGCTACTCGCTTGCCTTTGCAGTTCTTGCAGCGTTTGGGTTCGTTCTTGAACTGCTTGTCGTGGAAAAACAACTGTTCACCGGCTGTGAACACGAAATCCGTGCCACAATCGATGCACTTCAAAACCTTGTCCTGGTATTCCATTGAAGAGGCGCTCCCAGCGCGTCCCTGCTCTGCACGGGAGACCCGAATAGGGAAGGATCCGGTTCACATCGTGGGCAGGAGATTTACATCCCCCTCATGCTGACCCCTTGGATTCGGCCCGCCATACGGTGTGCACCGCATGGTTACTGATTTACTGACCTACCGGGAAAACTCGAACCATCTTCGATCCGAACAATTTTCGACCCGAACAATTTTCCAGTGCGAGGAACGGGCCGCCCTCAACAACGAACGGCCCGTCTTCACTTAGTCCTGTTCCTTGCGTGCCTTCTTGCGGCTGCGCTTGCGAGCCAGCGCTTCTTTTACTCGCTTCCTCTCGCCGGGCTTCAGGTAAAACGAGTGACGCTTTACTTCCTTGATAATGTCCTCGGTTTGCACCTTCCGCTTGAACCGCCGCAGCGCGTTTTCGAGGGATTCACCCTCTTGAAGTCGAACTTCCGCCAAAGACAACACCCCCCCACTCGTCCTAACCGGACTCGTTAGTTATGGCAAGCATTGCACCCCTAAGTCAAGTGGAATGTGCAGAAATCTTCATTCCACCTCAGAAATTCAGCCGCATCGACAATTGCATCTGTCGCGGAGCATATGCGCTCATCGGCTTCATGAGGCTTGTAGGTTGCTGATAATAAGCCGGATAGTAAGTTCCGGGTTGCGTGTACTTGATGAACTGTCCCGCCGAATTATAGAAGCCGTTGTCGCTCAGGTCGTCCCTCTGATTGTCGCGATTAAACAGATTGAACGACTCCGCGGTCAACTCCAGATGATACCGTCCGCCCAGATTCATCTTCCTTCCGAGCCGCAGATCCATGCTCGCGTAGTCCGGACCGATAAATGCATTGCGTCCATACCCCGACAATCGGTCATTGCTCGTGTTCCCGTCCTGATTCGGATCGCCCGACACCGTCGCGTTCGCCGGCCGTCCGCTGCCATACGTCATGATCCCCGAGATTTTCCAGTGATCGAACATCGCTGCCAAGACTTTCTGTCCCCCCGCAAACGGATTCGGCTCCTCGATCGCGGAAATCGACAGCCGCTGCCGCTGATCCGTCACACTCGATGCCTTCTCACTCTTCGTCGAGTACGAATTCTGCACTGCCGGCTGTCCCAGCGCCGGCGCATCCTGTCCGTTGTCGATCGCGTGCGCCCACGTATACGCCAGCCGGAAATCCATGCCCCTCGACATCCGCTTGCGCAGCGACACCGTCATGCCGTTATAAACGCTCGAAGCCGCGCTCTCCAACTGATCGATTGCCCCCAGTTGCGAGATCGGGCGCTCCAAGGGATTGATACACGGCGGATACGGACAACTGATGGCGTAACTCGTCTGCCAGGTCGCGAACGACTCCACGTTATAAAACTCATTTTGAACAAGACTGCCGGTCGGATCGTAGATCGGATAACTATAATAAGTCGGCACCGGCAAATTCACATCTCGCGCCCGAATCATGTCCACACCATGCACAAACAGGTAAGACAGTGTCCCCGTGAACCCGTCAGCCAGTTCCCGCTCCAGAGTTAGACTTGCCTGCTGCACCCGGGGCGTCTTAAAGTCCGGCGCAAATGCCGAAACCTCGCTGCTCGCATACGGTTGCCACGCAGCCGGCAGCGTGCACGAGACCGGCCCCCGCGGGCAGTTCACCGCCGCATTCGGATACGTCGGAAACACCGGATGCTGGGTGGAATCCGCATTATCGAGCGAAAGAAAGTTGTCGCTCAGCCCATTGTTATTGATCACCGCCGACTGATAAATCCCCGGAATACGGGTATAGAAAATTCCAAATCCCGCCCGCACCATCACCGGCCGGTCGTTGCCGAACGCATACCCAATTCCCACCCGCGGCGCAAAATTCGTCCCGTTCAGCGGCATCTTCCCCGCCTGCGGCCACAGCGGATTACTCGCCATTCCCTTCTTCGAAAACGTCTGCAGGTCGTAGCGCGCTCCCATGCTCAAGCTGAGATGCGGCGTCAATCGCGCCGTGTCCTGCACGAACGCCGCGTAGTCGTTGCTGTCGGGATGCGACACCGGATTCCCGAAATTCTGCATGTAATATCGCGGCAAGTTGGCAGGCGGTCCAGTCCAGCTACCGGCATCCCAATCCCAGCTAGGCATGATTGTGTGCGCATACGCCCGCAACGGCGTTAAATACAGTCCCCCGTGCATCGGCTCAAACGTAAACGGATTCACCGAAATGTCGTCGAAGTGATACTCCCCGCTGTACAGCGACGGAAAATAGTCGTAGTCCCAGGTCCGCATCCCGTCGGCCCCGATCTTCCACTCGTTTCGCCCGCGGCTCAGGCTTAGAGTCTCCGCCACATGCAGCCGGTGTTCCCGTGTTTGCCGCGGCAATGTCGACGATTGCCCTAAATCGTCCATCCAACCGTAGATGCTCGTCCGCACCCCCGTCGTGTTTGGAAACGACTGTTCCAGGTCGCGCGAAAACTGTACACGCAAGTGACTCGTCAGTCGCGGCGTAATGCTGCCCGACAAACTCAGCGACGCGCTTTCCGTCGCCACGTCCTCTTCCCCATTCCCGCTCATCGCATAATTCGTGATCGGACTCCCCGAATCAAAAGAAACGTTGTTCGCGCCGTAAGACCGGGATGTGCTCAGCCGCGCCGAAAGATACTGATGCGGCGTCAGCACCCGGTCCAGCTTCAAAGATCCCGTTTCCCCCAACAACTTCGCAGGAAATGGCCCACCATTCTTCGAAAGCTGCGCTGCCGCCGGCAACACGGTTGGCTCAACACAGGGCGGCCCACCCTCACTGGAAGGAGGACAACCAGGCACGATTGCCTCATCACAGGCCGACCCACCAATCGCGGGATCGCAGACCTCGTAGTCCAGCGGTAAGACCGCGCCTAGCTGCGGCGTCACCACGCTCGAACCGTTCTCGAACTGCACCACCCTGGGCACATCGAAAATGTGCTGGTCATAACTCGCAAACAAGAACGTCTTGCTGCGCTGGATCGGACCCCCATCGTCGCTCCAAACTGGTGCTGCACATTGCTCGGATTGAAACTCATAAATGGCGGCGCCGCTCCGCCCAGCGAACTGTCGCGCAAGTAATAGAAAGTGCTCCCGTGCCACTGATTAGTGCCCGACTTGGTTACCACATTCACCACCGCCCCCCCAGCCCGTCCCGACTCCGCCCCATAACCGCTCGACTGCACGCGGAACTCCTGCACCATCTCATTCGAAAACTGGTAAGGCGCGCGATACCGCCCCGTAGCCTGCGCAAAGAACCCGTTATTGTTGTCCCCTCCATCCACCAGGAAGCTCGTGTTGTATCCGCGAATCCCGCCATAAGAAAGATCCCCGTTCGATCCCGACGTCAACCCTCGCGGATCCTGCGTCACTCCCGGCGACAGCAGCAACAGATCCGTGAACCGCCGCCCGTTCAGCGGCAGATCCTTGATCTCCCGCTCATCCACCAGCGCCGACACCGAACTCGGATTCATCTCCATCCGCGGAGCCTCCGACACCGTGATCGTTTCCTTCGGCCCCGCCACCCTCAACTTAAACGTCAACTCCGCCGCCGCTCCTATCTCCACCCGAATCACCGGCGAAATCTCCGGCGACATCCCTTCCGCCTCCGCCCGCGCCGAATACTGCCCCGGCGGCAGCAGGTCCACCGCGAATCGTCCCGCCGAATCCGTGGCCGAGTGGTAGCGGAGCCCCGTCTCCACCCGGATCGCCACGATATCTGCGTTCGTAATCGCCGCTCCCTGCGCGTCCAATACCACGCCCCGCAACGCGCCCGTGGACGCATCCTGCCCCCAGGCCCCGGAAGCAATAAAGATGAGTTGAAAGAGAAATACCCAGAAGACAACTACCCGAAAAACATTGCGAATCGTAACCAGAAATGGCTCACAGCGGCGAAACATACCCATCCCCTCGTGTCCGAGACTTCGGAATCGGAGGGGATTCCGGAAACCCTACGAATCTATATACCAAAGTGCGTCGCGCTCGAATGTGACGCACGCACCGGCAATATGTTCAGTTTTGTATCACTCGTTAGTCGTCAGTCGTTGGTCGTGCGGGGACGGGCGCCCTTGCCCGTCCAAGCCGAGCGCAGCTCGGCAGCTGCCTGCGGTCACAGCAACTCTGGATTCGTTAGGGTCGGTTAGGCCTCAATCGTTCGCCAGCGTGGTTGCCAACGACCAACGACTGCGCCCACTCCCGATCACCCACTCAATGTGCCGGAGCCGCTGCCGGAGCCGCCGGCTTCGTGCCAAAGTCCACCTTCGGCGTCGCTCGCGAAGCTTCCGAAGCCTGGAAGTACGCCGGATTCTGCTTGTAGCCCGCAAACCCCGCATACAGATTGTTCGGGAACTGCAGCAGATAAGTGTTGTAATCCTGCAGCGTGTCGTTATACCGCTTGCGCTCGACGGCGATCCGGTTCTCCGTCCCCGCCAGCTCATCCTGCAGGCGCAGAAAATTTTCATTCGACTTCAACTGCGGATAATTCTCCACAATCAACAGCAGCCGCCCCAGCGCGCCATCCAACTGCCCATTCGCGGCAATCTTATCGGACGGAGTCTGAGCCGAAAGCAGCGCCGACCGCGCCTTGGCGATGTCCCCAAACACCGTCACTTCCTGCTGCGCATATCCCTTCACCGTTTCCACCAGGTTCGGAATCAAATCCGCGCGCCGCTGCAGCACGATGTCCACCTGCGACCACGCCGCCTTCACCGCCTGATCCTTCGCCACCAGTTGATTGCGCACTCCTACGTACTGTCCAAACAGCGCCAGCACGATCACTACCAGCACCACCAGTACAATCAAGCCCTTGCTCATATCACTCTCCTGAATACAAAGTTAATCGCAACCCTACGCCGCCGGATCCAACATCTTGTCCACCGCCGCCGTCACCTGTTCCACCAGCTTCAGATAGCGCGCAAAGATTTCATCCACCTTCTCCGCCTTCCGATCCTTCTTCCGCTCCCGGATATCAAGCAACTCACCAAACACGGTCGAGTCGACTCCCAGCTTACCCGCCAGCGCCGCCGCCGCTTCCCTCTTCGATCCCGCTCCCGCATCCCCCAGCGCAATCAGCGCATGACGGAATAAAGTCCCAAACGCCGGCAGCGACCGCAGCAACAGCTCCCACTTCGCCTCCGCGTTCCCCGCCGCCATCAGCAACCGCTGCCGCAGCAGGATCGTCTTCTCCCGCAGCTCATACTCCACCTGCGCCCGATGTAAACGCATCGGAATCTCCAGCGTCTGCAGAACGTCTTCTCCCCACAGCACTCGATAGTGCCGCCGCATGTCCAGAAATTCGATGGAGAATACATCCGCCGACCGTCGCATCTCTTCCGCACTCATCAGCAGCGGCACCCGATGCTTCTGCCTTCCCCACCATTCGATCGCCGGAGCCAGCGCCTCAATCGAAGCGAAAGAAGTCTCGCGCAGCACGCACAACAGATTCACGTCAGAGTAGTCGGCAACATAATCTCCCGCCGCCACCGACCCATAAAGAATCGCCGCCAGCAGATTCGTCCCCGCCACCGCCCGCATCCGTTCGACAAACTCGTCAATCAGTTTTTCCGGACCCATTCCGCGCCTCTCACTCCCTACCAACTGCCACCCGCCCCGCCACCACCCGTACTCCCACCGCCAAACCCACCAAACCCACCTCCACCAAACCCACCGCCCCCAAATCCGCCTCCACCAAATCCACCACCCCGGCCGCCGCCGAGCCCTCCTCCGCCGCTAAATCCCATCAGCAGCCCGAGCAAGAATCCCAGACCGCCCCCGCCGCCACCCCGACCACCACCGCCTCCCCGAAATAGCGCTCGCACAATGGGCAGCACAATAAAGAGGAGAACGAAGATTACAACCACCACCGTCCCCGCTCCAACGCCAGGCGCAGATCGCTGGCGAGTTGGGGCAAGAGGAGGCTGATTGTCCAACGTCACGCCCGCATCCTGCGCAATCACCGCGGCCACGCGCGCCGTCATCAACGTGACCGCTCCCGCATAATCCCCGCTGCGCAGCAAAGGCACCGCTTCCCGTCCGAACCCGCCCACCTTCCCGTCCGGAAGAATCGCCTCCAGCCCGTATCCCACCGTCGTCCAATACTTGTGATCCTGCGTCGCCAGCAGGATCAGCACCCCCCGATCCTTCCCTTTCGCCCCAATCCCCCACTTCTGATACAGCGCCACCGCGTAACTCACCACGTCCTGCCCATCCACCGACTTCACCGTAACCACGGCAATCTGCGCCTGCGCCTTTTGATCCACCTGCTGGCAAAGATCGTTCAACCGCGCCAGCGTAGCCGCATCGAGAACCCCGGCAAAATCATTGACGTAATTCGTGGCGCGCAGAGAAGCAATAGGCTCGGCAGCAACCCACACCGCCGCCCCCAGCACAATCCAGAGGATCGCCGAAACTCTCGCCAGCCGCTTCATTCGGAAAAATTGTACAGGAGTGCACTCCGCAAAAGGTTGGACACGACAACTTGTCTCATGAATGGGCTTCCCAGGGGACGGCTGGGGTGATCGCTACGTCGCATCCAGCAAGCGACCGGGGTTCATCGAGAAATAGCAGGCACTTACCTGAAAGCGGTCGGGATCGCAGTCCGTCCGCCCCGTCGTGAAGGGGGCATGAGTCCGCTGGAGCTTCGTGCAGCGCCAGAATGCCTTTTACTTGGGTTTCTGCTCGCCAGCAGTCTCCTCCTGCTGCTCTTCAGACTTTTGCCAACTGGAATTGGGGTTATATTCCTTCATGGCTTTGGCGAGAACATCGGTCTTCTTGCCGAGATCCTTCTCGTAGACTACTCCATCCTCGTTAACGAGGAAGGTCATCACGCCGGACGACCTGTATTCCGCCGGATAGGCCACGAAAGCGAAGCCCTCGGTCATTTTGCCGTTTGCGATGTAACTCTTCGCGCCGCCTGGGCCATTTTTTCCCTGACGCGTCAGGACGAGGTAATAGTAACCGCGGTAAGGAGTCGGAGCGCCCTCTAGGCTTTTGCCATAGCCCTTAGCGACGGCCGATGCCACCAGCGGCCCGATGGGGCTCTGGGGTTCGCCATCGGCGGCTTTCCAATAAAGGCCATTGTGCTGCCCTTCATCACTGAAGATTTTCTGGGCGTACTCGTTGTGCTGCGTGGCGTAGAATTCCTTTTGCGCCGCCACGAGCTCCTGGCAAACGCGGATGGCCGATAGTTCATTCCGGCCAATGCGTCGGTATAAAATTTCTTTCTTGCCCGCCTCGGTGTCGAAATACCACAAATTACCTTTGTGCACGAGCGGTATGGGCGTGGGCCAATTGTGCGCGCCGATATACAAGATAGTGGTTCCATCCGGTTCTTTCACCAGACGGTGCATTTCCTGATATCTCTGTACGAAATTAGCGCGGCTCTCGGCGTCCTCAGCATCGTCTCCCGACGAGACGACTTGCTTTCCGTCGGGTCCGAGGATTTCGAGCATCGCTTTTTCGTCATTGTTCTGCGCTGCCGTGACCAGTGCGCTGCTCGCCTCTTCCGCCGATGAAAATGTTTTCTGGCCCGCTTGCTGCGCCATCGAACCCGTGGGAAAGCACATCGCCAAAATGATCGCGACCACGGCTAATTTTGGAAGATTGGCCCAATGAAATTTATTGAAGTTCAGCTTCGTTCGCCTCATATGGCTGCTCTCCATTTCCAAATTTTCAAGCTACCAGGAACATAACGAAACTTCGGTTAATGACGCCCGCCACCGCCACCACGCGCCCCGCCACCGCTGCTGCGCGCTGCTCCGCCACCGACGCTGGCCTTTCCGCGTGACGAATAGCTCTTGGTCTGTCCGCCATGGCCGTAGCCGCTGAAGGCACCCGAGCGGACGCCACTCTGAGCGCGGGGTGCAGCATAGCCTCGAGCCGCCTGCTTGTTTCCCTCGAAAGGCCTGGCCGTTGCGCCGGCACGGTTGTTAACTCCGCCGCGTCCGCCATTAGCTCCGCCGCGCGCGCCTCCTGCTCGGTAGGCATTGCTCCGGTTATAAAACGTTCTGCTCCCGGAGTAGTACCTGCCATGGTTGTACATTGCGTATCGGCCACCCCAATTGAATCCCCAATGACCCCAGCCCCATCCAAAACCTCCGAACCAACCGATTCCGAAGCCCATTCCGAAATTGAGGTACGGTCCGCCAAACCAGATTCCGGGATACGGGTACCACCCCGGCCACGCCATGATGGGAGCTCCGTAAACCAACCACGGATCGTACGCGGGGACGTAAACGACATCAGGGTCGGCAGGCTCAATGCTGATGTTCGAGTCTTGCGTCGCTACGGTTTGCTGCGGCGTGGTCTTAAGATCGCCGGCTGCTTGCGCCCGCCGGCGCATCACCTGCACGGCATCCATCACATCCGGTTGCTGGTTGTAGTAGGCGTCGCCTAGAGATGACGTCCAGGAGAGGTTCTTGTCCATATTTCCAAGGACGGATGGAAATGCAGCAAGCGCCTTGACGCTCGGGTCCCAGGGTTGCTGGTCCACAGCTTTACCCAAAGCGTCGCCCTTCAAATCGGGATTCGCTTGCACCCATCTGTCGGCTTCGACGACTTGCTCGGGAAACGTGGACGCCGCCAGGATCTGCGCCACCAGCGAATCCGGATACAGCGCAATCGGCGCTACCAACCGCTGCAACTGCTCGGGAGTCTCTTGCGCGTATGGCGGCGCCTGCGCGGCCTGCGCGTCCGGGGCTTGCGCGTCTTGAGAGGCCAATAGGTTCTGAGGCCAAATCGCGAACAACAAAAAAGCCAACGACAACAGGGAAACCAAACTCTGCTTGCCCAATCGAGGCCTTGAGAACCCTGCGGCACGTCCGAAAATGTTCATGTTCTTGAACCTCCTCTGCACCTTCATTGCTTGAGGCCTTTAATTAGTAAAGATGCGCAAGACACGGTTTAGGCTGCATCTTTGGTTTTGAGCTTCCCCGTCGCCCGTAACCCTGCCCTTCCCGCCCCGTCGTGTCAACCGCAGGTCGCGCTGGCCCCGGTTGGGGGGTAGGGCGGCTCGTCTTGGCCATTCTCCGGAGCCGCTGTGCTGGTTTCGCCCGTCCTGGTCTGCCTCGCCCGCTGACACTTCCCTGCTGGATGGCTTCCGAACGCTCGTTTGCCTTCCATCCTGGTTTGCAACCACCCTCTCCTAGGGCCCGGCCACGATCACAAAATAAGCAGCCAAAGCACGCCCGTCTGTTCAAAATTGAACACTTGCCGTAAGATGCCCCACGATGGCGTGGCCGCTTTCTAACGCTGTGGGTAGCATGGTATGTTGACTTCGTCCGGCAAGCCGACCGCGCGCGCATTTTGCGAAACGGTGGGTCCGAAATAGCGCTCCCAGCATCTGATAAATCCATGATCCGCTCCTACAACGGCGTCACCCCCCAGTTCCCCGACACCTCCTATGTCGACGACTCCGCCCAGCTCATCGGCGACGTCATTCTCGGCGAGCACTCCAGCGTCTGGATGAACGCCGTCCTCCGCGGCGACGTCCACCAGATCCGCGTCGGCCATTACTCCAACATTCAGGACCACTCCATTCTCCACGGCATGAAAGAACAATATGGCGTCTACGTTGGCGACTACGTCACCGTGGGCCACAACGTCATCCTCCACGGCTGCAAAATCGAAGCCCGCTGCCTCATCGGCATGGGCTCCATCATCCTCAACGGCGCCGTCATCGGATCTGGCTCCATCATCGCCGCCGGCACCCTGATCCCGGAGAAAACGATCGTAGAACCGAACTCCCTCTGGATGGGCTCCCCAGGAAAATTCCGCCGCCACCTGGATAAAAAAGACCAGGAGACAATCCTCCGCTACGTCGATAATTACCTGGGCTACAAGGAGTCGTACTTGATGGAGAGAAAGAGCTCTTAGCTCGTAGCTCTTAGCTCTTAGCTCGAAACGTGGACCGCGGGACGTCCGCGCCGGAGTTATGACGCAACGGCTACTTGAGAAAGAGCCAGGGTCCTGTGAACCAGAACCGTACCCAACACCAAAAGAACGCCTGGCATGATCGGCTCCAAGAGAAATGGATTTACCCTGTGTTTCCCCGTGACCTCTGTGGTAAGAAAAAACGTTGACCACAGAGATCACAGGGGAACACAGAGGAAGTCAAGAGCCAAGAGCTAAGAGCCAATAGCCAAGAGCTACTTCTGCAAAATCCGTTGCGCCAGTTCCCCGCGTGGAACTGTGACCTGTTCGCCGGAGGCGAGATGCTTGAGCGCGAATGCATCGGCCGCCACTTCGTTCTCGCCGACGATGAGGATGTATGGCGCCCCCATCTTGTCGGCCGCTTCGAACGACTTTTTCAAGCGAAACGACTCGTCGCCAAGATCGACAACCAGATCGTGCCGGCGCAGTTCGCGAGCCACGCGCGCAGCTTCGCGATCCATCCCGGCGCCGAGCGGAGCAATGTAGACGTCGGGCTTGCGGACAACCGACTCCGCCGGCGCGGTCAGCGAAAGCACCAGCCGATCTTCTCCGATAGCAAATCCAATCCCCGGAGCCGCCGGGCCGCCGAGCGCTTCCGATAAACCGTCGTATCTTCCGCCGCCAAGAATCGCATTCTGCGCCCCCAGCGCCCCGTGCGTAAATTCAAACGCAGTCTTTTGATAGTAATCCAGACCCCGCACCAGACGGGGGTTTTCGATGTAGGGGACCTGGACGGAGGTTAGGATGTTCTTGACCTGGTCGTAATGGGCGCGGCAATCTTCGTCGAGGAACTGGCTGACGGTGGGGAGAGTTTCGATGATGGGTTGGTCTTCGGGAACTTTGCAGTCGAAGACGCGCAGCGGATTGGTTACGACGCGACGCTGGCAGTCGGCACACATTTTTCCCACTACGGGTGCGAGCGCTTGGCGAAGAGCTTCGTTGAATTTTGCGCGGTCGGCAGGGCAGCCTACCGAGTTCAGTTCGAGCGTCCAGTTGGTGATGCCGACGCGGTCGAGCAGCGTGGCCAGGAGTTCCAGAATTTCCGCGTCCCTCGCGGGAGACTGGCTGCCGGCGGCGGCGGGGCCGATGACCTCGGCTCCGATCTGATAAAACTGGCGGTAGCGGCCTTTCTGCGGACGCTCGCGGCGGAATTGCGGTCCGATATAGAAGAGCTTGTTGAGGCCGCGGTCCCAGAGTTTGTGCTCGATATAGGCGCGGACCACGCCGGCAGTGTTTTCGGGGCGGAGGGTTAGCGACTGGCCTTTATCGCTTTCGGCGCGCCCGCGATCTTCCCAGGTGAACATTTCTTTGGCGACGATGTCGGTTTCTTCGCCCACACCTCGGGCGAATAGTTCGGTGGACTCGAAGATGGGGGTGCGGATTTCGTGGAAGTTGTAAGCGCGGAAGACGTCGCGGACGGCGGCTTCGACGAAGTTCCAGAGCGCCGTGTCGGGCGGGAGAAGGTCGCGGGTTCCTCGGGGGGATTTGATCATCGGTCGTTGGTCGCTGGTCGTTCGTCGTCCGCTGGTCGTCGTTCGTTGTTCGCCAAGCCCTCGGCGTGAAGCTTGTCATCCTCGCGTCACTGCGGGACTTGATTAGTTTAACGTCGAATCGATATTTTTGCGGATATCGACGAGAATGTTCATGCAGTACTCATCAAGCCAGGTTGCCATGCGTCGCGTACAGTTTATCGAAATCCATGAACAACCGGGGTTCCCGTCGTCTGTTCGAGATGAAATTACGGATGCGCTTCAGTTTGGGTTCAATCTCTTGAAGGCCTACGAGCCGATCGCCCCGCTGCTGCAAAGCGCGCTTGACTGTACCCGCAGTCGATCGATTGTTGACTTGTGTTCAGGAGGCGGTGGACCCTGGTTCGACCTGTCTCGAGAGCTCCAGGGGGACCCGACGGCGCTGCAGATTTGGCTCACCGATAAATACCCAAACCTCAGCGCAGTCGAAAATGTCAGAGCGGCTTCTGAGAATCACATTAGCTTTTATCCGGGCTCGGTTGAGGCGATGAAGGTTCCTGCTGCATTGAAGGGGTTTCGAACGATGTTTACATCGTTTCATCATTTTTCGCCGGAAGAGGCCCGCGCCATACTGCAAAACGCGGTCGATGCCGGCGAAGGCATCGGCATATTTGAAATAACGAGGCGGGCTCCGTCAACGATCGGCCTCACGTTGGCTTGGGCTCTGATGCTGTTCGTCTGCACTCCGTGGATCCGTCCGTTCCGCTGGTCACGGTTGCTCTGGACGTATTTGGTTCCGATCATTCCTTTGGTCTTGCTGTTCGATGGAGTGGTGTCCTGCCTTCGGACATATCGGCCACAAGAACTGCGAGAGATCGTCGAAAGACTGACCGCAAGCGAATATCGGTGGGAGATCGGCGAGCATGCAAGAGCGCCTGGCGAGGCACCAATTACTTACTTGATTGGTTGTCGGCGGGGAATTCAGTAAGGGACTCCAGCGCCGTGTTGCGGAGCATGAGCCGTTCACCTCAGGGGCTAAAGCCCGTATTCTTATTGACCGATAGCGGCACCCTTCGGCTTCGCTCAGGCAGGCTCATGAAGCCGTGCCCTTCCCAGAACCATTTATGAGACCAGTTCTAGTTGGAAGCCAGCACATCGTCGTTGTAATTCAGGAGCGCCCGTTTGGGTGCGTCTTTTAACCCTTTTAGCGGGACTTTCTGATCCACCGAAGTGTTCCCGACCAGGCGCGCGCGCCCCACGAATGCCGTGCGGCCATCCGCAAGCTCCAGGTAGATGGGCACGATCATCCGGAACTTATCATCCACGTCGGACTGGGTGACCTTGAAGCCAAACACTACGTCGCCGTTTGCGTCCTTGTCGAACGTGTAGGCGATTTTGTAGGTGGGCAGCGCGGTGCCGTAGACGTACTCGTTAAAGAACCAGTCCAGGCGATGATTGCCTTCGAGATCCATGTCCCGGGTCATGTGTTTCTCCATCATCGCCTTGAAATCTTCGGTGGTAGCCGCCTTGCCGGAATAGGTCTTCACGAAATCCTGCATGGCAGCTTTGAAATTTTGGTCGCCCGTGTTGCTGTCCCACATCATCATGCGGACCATGTGGAGAATGTATGCGCCCTTGGGATAGATGAGGCGCCGAGTCACGTCGAATCCCGTTCGAGAATTACTGGCCCGGTATCCCATGGTCAAGGGGCCGACGTCGATGGCGCGAAAGCCTTGGGCGTTCCGTTCCAGCAACAAACCGCGCTCGTCGTTCCAGAACTCGATAAACTTCTTCGGATTCTTCTCGATCATGCTGATGTAGAGGGACGCGGACATATCGGCAAAGCCCTCGCTCATCCACTGGTCGCGACCGGAGGCGAACCCGACCGTGTGGCCCCACCATTGATGCGCTACTTCGTGCGGCGTAACCACTTTCCAATATCCGCGGTCACCCCAGTCCATGCCGAGCGAATGCCGAACGGTTGTGTCAAAGTAGTAGCAAATCGGAATCCACACCAGTTCCGGCCACGACTGGCCAAAATCGCACGCCGTCTGCTGCGTCAGTTGCAGATGTTTGAACCGCGAAGGGCCGAAATAATCGGTGTAGAGTTGCACCGCCAATTCGCCTTCTGCCAGCGCTTTCTTATTCAGCAAAACGGTGCTCATCGTTCCCAGCGCCACCCCCGCTCCCATGTGGGGGACGGCAAGCTGCAGTGAATTTACCCAGTCTGGAGACTCTTCATTGGCATAGGACTGGATGAAGTAATCGGGCTTGGTGAGCTTAGCTTGCTCCTCCTTGAAGCGGCCGAAGCTGAACCCCGCCACCGTTTGCGGGTTTTCGCTTTTCCACACGGTCACATTCTGGTTGCCCTCATTGCTCTCGGAGACGAGCACGCCGGTTGCGGCCATCTTCATTCCTTTAGGAATACGGAGAGTCATGTCAAACAGCGCAAACTCTCCCATAGCCGCATCCGGATCATTGGGATACCAATTCTCGCGGGCCACCGGGAAATAGTTACCGCCGCCTGTGTTGACGACCGCGTCTTTCCCTTCGTAAGCTGTCGTGACCGAGATCTTCTCTCCCGCAGCGAGAGCCTTGGGCAGGATGACGGCGAAGTCGCCGTCGTCGTTCTTGTCCTCCTGAATAAAGGATAGGGCCTGGCCGCTTGCGGTCACACTCTGTACGCGCAGGGGCCGGAACAGGTCGAAGCCCACGACCCGCAAGCCTTCGCGCCGCGCGACAATATCTGTCGTGGATTTGCCCAGTAACCTGCCGCTCTTTTCAAAGGTCGCGTCCAGTTGCTGGTGCTCAATGTGGAAGGGCTTGCCCAAGGCGCTTTGTGAATGGCCGCCGGAAATCTTGAAGGACGCCCACTCGCCCATCTTGTTTTCGTCATAGGTCATGAGGCTGACCTGCTCCGAACCCGAGTCGGGATCAATCTGGTAAAGTTCCTTGCCGTTGTAACGCTTGCCATGGATGAAGGCGACGAAGAGCCCTCGCGGTTCGGGGCTCAATACTTCCCGCAGGATGCGCGCTTCGAGATTGAATTTGAGCTTGTGCCGCGTCGTGTTCTGGCTGTCTTTCAGCAAGCCCGCCTCGCAGCCACCGGACGCTGAGCTGTTGCCTTTCTTGATGTCGTCATACGTCGAGTCCGTAAAGCGGAGGACCGCCTGACTAAACTTCTCGCTGAACTCGTCCTCTTTGGTGAGCAGCTTCAAACTCTTGCGCTCGGATTCCGCCGGCGGGTCGAGGACAAAATTGCCTTCACCCACAAAAACCGCTCCCGTGACCTTGCCCTGCACCGGCGTCACAAAGCAAACCGTTCCCGAGTGCAGGTGGAAAGTGCCAGCGTCGCGCTTCAAATCAAAATTCGTGACGCTCACTGCCTCGCCACCCAGCGTCAGGTTGCGAAGTTGCTGGTAAGTAGGGTCGGAGTTAAGGGCAGCGGCCGGATTATCGGCAGCATAAAGAGGAAGAAACAAGGCAAGCAGAATGGTCGCGGCAAACAAGATACGGGGAGCCACGGCCGGCAAGAGCCTCCTGTACGGAAGAGCGTTTGAAGTATGCACGATTTGTCCGTTCGTGCAAAGGATATAGATCACCAGATATGGAAGCAAGCGATTAGACGAGATTCGTGGAAACGCTTCAGTGCCCGAGGAATGAGGGAAAGTTACTCCGAAGTCTGCAGTCGAGTTAGTGAACGGCGATCGCCAGATAGTCGCAACGGGAACGTTACGCTTTCGCGTAATAGGCAGCGTTTTTTTCCAGAAACTCTTTCTTGTCCTCCGGCAGTTCCTCTGCCACGAAGATCGAATCCGAGGTGCACACCGGAATGCAGGCGCCGCAATCGATACAACCATCGGGGTCGACATAAACCTGTGTCGCCGTCTCAAACTGCGGCTCGTCTTTTTTGGGATGGATGCAGTCGGTCGGGCAGACGTCCACGCAAAGCTCGTCCTTGATGCAAGTGTCGGTGATTACATACGCCATGAGTGCCTCTCCTGAGATGTTTTGTGGAGCAGTTGCGCTCTTACCTTAGCTAGTGATGTCCGTCTTGGCTGTGACCTACGTCACAGCGCTGGGTAATTCAGTCACGCAGAATGGTGATCGTCGTCACAGGCAGGGTAAGGCCTCGTGCGGTACAAGATAGACATCTGCAATTGAAGGAAGCACAGAATTGCCCGGCCTCACCCCACGACCCCACACAGCCGCCACCCAAGCGGCGGGCCGGGCAATATCAAGCGAGAAAATTCGCACGAATATCGGGGCGCGGTTTCGTTCTCGAAATAGTTGGTTCTTGAACGGCACCGCGGTTACTTCCGTTTCTTAAATTCGGTTACGACCGTCAAGAATTTTAATTGTCTTCCGATAGGCATGTGAGGGTGCGTGTGCGCGACCCGTTTTTCCGATGAAAATGCTCATGGTGATTCTGGTGCTGGCGGCGATGGCTGGCACGCTGCGCGCTCAAGTGGCTCATTACGCTCTTGCGGTGCATCCATACATAACGGGCGGAGATTTGGCCGCTTCGCGCTTCTGGCCGCCGTCCACAGTTGCCCTGGTAACGCTGGACGAAGCTGCAAAGGCTGCCGACAGCTATGTAACGCGCCGGAACTCTCGCTGCGCTCAGGATGACAGGGTGTATGCAGCGTCGCCCATTTATAATCTTCAGTTCGGCTCACCACCGGAATTTCAGCAAGACGAATTTCAGAAGACAAGGCGAAAACGTGCTCGATTTTTTAGGCGACCTCAGACGAACTCATATGTGCGGGGCTCTTCGGCTCTCCGATGCCGGCAAGAAAGTTGTGCTCATGGGATGGTGCAACCGGCGCCGCGACCTCGGCCAGATCATCTTCGTCGATCTGCGCGACCGCACCGGCGTGACGCAAGTCGTGTTCAACTACGAACGGAGCGCCGCCGTGCACGAGAAGGCGGAAGCGCTGCGCAACGAGTTCGTGATCGCGGCGATCGGAACGGTCAAGCGCCGCGATGCCGACACCATCAATCCCAATATCCCAACCGGCGAAGTGGAACTGGTGGTGGAAGAGCTGCGCATTCTGAACGTGTCGAAGCAGTTGCCCTTTCTGCCTTCGGACACGGTGCTCGCGAACGAAGAAATGCGGTTGAAATATCGCTACATCGACCTGCGTCGCGACGTCATGCAGTTCAACATCGAACTGCGGCACAAAGTGGCGATCGCGATCCGCGACAACCTCGCCTCGCAGGGCTTCTTTGAAATTGAGACCCCGTTCATGACGCGCTCGACGCCAGAGGGCGCGCGCGATTATCTCGTGCCCAGCCGCGTGCAGCCGGGATCGTTCTACGCGCTGCCGCAATCGCCGCAACTGTTCAAGCAGATCCTGATGATCTCGGGCTTCGACAAATATTTTCAGATCGTGCGCTGCTTCCGCGACGAAGATCTGCGCGCCGACCGCCAGCCCGAATTCACCCAGATCGATCTTGAAATGAGCTACCCGCAGCCGGAGCGGGTTTGGGAAGTGGTCGAAGGCTTTTTGACTGCGGCGTTCAAAGCCGCCGGTCACGAGATCAAAACGCCGTTCCCGCGCATGGACTTCGACGATGCCATCCGGCAGTACGGCATCGACAAGCCCGACCTGCGGGTGCCTGCGTTTACCGACGTGGGCGATTGTTTTGCGTCGGCCGATCTGGAATCGCTAGCGATTAACAAAGAACTGCCGGTGATTGCCATCCGCATTCCGCACGTGGGCGAGCTTTCGCGCAAGGAGCGCGACGACATCAAGCCGCTATTTGTCGCGAAGGGCGGAGCGCGCGTGTTCGAAGACTTCAAGCGCATCGAGAACAAGTATCCCGCGGCGGGTGCAAGAGTGCGCACGAAGGCGGGCGCGGCGGCAGACGATCTGCTGGCGCTGGTGGTGGGCTCGGCGCAGTCGGGCGCAACAGGAGACGCGCATCCGGCCAGCAAGCGCAAAGTTACGCCCGCGGAGATGGCGATCTATGCCTCGGCTGGGCTGTTGCGCGTGACGCTGGCGCAGAAATATTCCGACCGTCACAAGCTTTTTCAGAAAGGCGATTTCCGTTTTCTGTGGGTGACGAACTTTCCCATGTTCGAGTACGACGAAGCCGACCGGCGCTGGGTCGCGGCTCATCATCCCTTCACCTCGCCGCACGATGAAGACATGGACAAGCTGGAAAGCGATCCGGCCATGGTGCGCGCTCTCGCCTACGACGTGGTGCTGAATGGGACGGAGTTGGGATCGGGCTCGATCCGTATTCACCGGCAGGATGTGCAGAGCAGAATCTTTCACGCGCTCGGCATGACGGAGGAAGAAGCGCGCTCGCGCTTCGGCTTCTTCCTGGAAGCGCTCGAGTACGGCACGCCTCCGCACGGCGGGATCGCGCTCGGCCTCGATCGCATCGTGATGATTCTGGCCGGAGCGGATAGTTTGCGCGAGGTAATTCCCTTCCCAAAAACCGCCGCCGCGAAGGACTTGATGATGGAAGCGCCCACGCCGGTGCCAGAGGGGCAGTTGCGGGAGTTGGGGATTGGGGTGGTGGTGAAGAAGTAGGGCCGGCACTAAATCCCCCTCATCGCCAAGCGAAGGATGGGGCACCCCCCGCGCTAGTTGTGTCAGCGAGATGCCACACTTTCTGCTCGGGAACTAGTTTTTCCGCGACCTGTAAACTCGCGCCCTTAGCGCCCCGCCGCCAGTCGCTGCTCCACCAACTCCTCGATTCGATTGAGGACCTCGTCCTCGCTCATATTCGTCGAGTCGAGCACCACCGCATCTTCGGCGGCCACTAGCGGAGACGCCGCGCGCGTGCGGTCGCGCCGGTCGCGATCACGAAGTTCCGCAGCCATCGTCTGCGCCGATGGGCCCTTCACCTGCTGCTGATCCAGCCGCCGCTGCTCGCGAATCACGGGATCGGCGTCGAGAAAAATCTTTAAGTCGGCATCGGGAAAAACTTTTGTCCCAATGTCGCGGCCCTCCATCACGACGCCGCCGCCAACGCCCATTTCGCGCTGCCGCGCCACCATCCACTCGCGCACCTTGGGATGCACCGAGACGCGCGACGCCGCTTCGGTCACGTCGCGTTCGCGGATGCGCGCTGAAACGTCTTTTCCGTTGAGCAGGACGCGATTGCCGCCGATGGAGCGATCGAGACTAATCCGCGAATCCTGCGCCATCTTCAGCAGCGCAGCTTCGTCGTCAAACGAAGCGTCCCACTCGATCGCCCGCAGCGCCAGCGCGCGGTACATCGCCCCGCTCTCCAGGTTCACATAGTCGAGTTTGCGTGCCAGGCGGTAAGCAATCGTGCTCTTGCCCGCTCCGGCTGGGCCGTCAATGGCGATGATGAGTTTGCGTTGGGAAGAATCGGTCATTGGGCGAAGGGCATCGGGGCGAACGTGCGATTCTACACGGCTCGCGGTTGGAAAACTACCGGCATGCGGCATGTTTGGATTTTGATTGTGTGGGGACGCGCGTCTCGCCCGTCCAAGCCGAGCAAAGCTCCGCGGCGCTCTTCGCTGGCGGTGACCCCTCGTTCTAGGAAGTGGCCAAGCCCTGAAATTATAGGAGGCCCTCGTCCGTACTGCTAGCTCACCCGCTCTGGGCGCGGCTTGGGAACGTACGCCTGCTTTGGCGGAGTTACCTGCAACAGGGACTTGCTCCCGACATGCACAAAGCTCAATTCGCGCGCCGACAGCAAGGCATGGATGGCTTCTTTCACCCGCGTCCGCGGAACGAAGTTGGCCAGGAAGTTCTCGACCTCTCCCTCCTCCACCGCCACCACGCAGTCCAGATATTTCGAGACCAGCGCCGAGAGTGCTTCGGGCACCGAGATTCCGACACCCTCGCGCACTACATCCGGCGCCCAGCGCGACAACTCGTCCCACACCGAGCCTTCCTCCACCGTGTAATCCACGCGCGTGATGCGCAGTTTGGCCCACAGTTCACTCAGTCCGCGATCGAGGCCGGCGTTCGAAACCGAGCCGCCCAGCATCTCGCCCAGTTTAGTTTTCGAAATCGGTCCACGCCGCCGGATGATTTCGAAAGCGTCACAGGCCAGCGGCGAATAAGGAGACCGCGGTCCAGTTGCAGGCGGCTGCTTCGGATTGCGCTCCCCCACGAGCGAATAAAAATAAGGGAAGACCGAGGCCGCCAGCAAGAACGCATTGTTCTCGTCAAGCAGCGGAGCCTCGTAGGCAGCCCGGTCGCGGAGCGCGCGCACCATCAGTTCAGTCGCTTCTTTCGCCCGCGGATCGGCATAGGCGTGCTGGCGCGTAGGCAACTTGTCATCCGCCCCGACCCAGGCCCCGATGAAAGTCGGCAGCAGAACCGCAGGCCGCATCGGATACATTAGACAAAATCCCACCGACTCGAGGAAGGCGCGCGCTTCGTCAAGAGTGCGCACGGGTTGGCCGTCGAGGCGCCACTTGTGCGTGCGAGCCTGCAGAAGTTCCGGGTCGGTCATGATTTCGATTAAAACACAGTGACCGCAGATTGGCCCACGGCGCATTGGTGCCTCTCTGCTTCGAGCTGCGGGCTACGTGCTACGAGCAAGCTCTCTCGTACATCCGACTGTTGAATTGCTCGCAGCCCGAAGCTCGAAGCTCGCGGCTAGATGCGCTTGAATGCTTTCTGAATATCCTGCATCGAATAGCGCAGCACCACCGGCCTGCCATGAGGGCAAGACATGGGATGCTCGGTTTTCGCCAGCTCCGCGAGCAGCCACTCCATCTTGTTTTGTTCGAGTGGCATATTGACTTTGATCGCGGCGTGGCACGCAATCGATGCCGCGATGCGCGTTCGCACCGCTTCCAGATTGATCGCTTGGTCTTCGCGCGTGAGCTGCTCGAAGATTTCGTTCAGCATGTGCTCGATCTGCGCCGCGTCCACGCCCGCGGGCGCGATCTTCACCGCCACGCAGCGCGCGCCGAAGGGTTCCGCCTCAAAACCATTGCGCGCAAGTTCTTCGGCAATGTCGCTGAAGACCGCTTGCTGCGCCGGAGTCAGTTCGATGACCAGGGGCATGAGCAAACGCTGGCTCTCCACCTGCTGCGCCGAACGTTGCCGCAGGACTCGCTCGAACAGCACGCGCTCGTGGGCTACATGTTGATCGATGATCCAGAGGCCGTCTTCGTTGACCGCAAGAATGAATGAATTTCGAATCTGGCCGAGGGGGCGCAGTGTCCCCAGCGACTCTAGAGTCGGCGCAGGTTGCGGCTCTTGCGGGATTGGCGGCGCGCACCCGTGATCGGGAATCGTCTGCTGCGAGATTGTCTGCTGATCGCCCATTGCCTCCGGCGCGCGCGCCAGCGATAGCGCCGCGTTTGCTTCGACCGCAATTCCTCCTTCGAATTCCAGCCGCGCCGTTGTCGCGGGGACTGCCGGCGCCTGCAGCGCGAACCCGCCTGCCGCCGCCGGTTCGTACAAGTCGCGCCACGGGGCGCGCTGCAAACCTTCGCTGCCACTCGCGCCCTGGCTGATCGAAGGATTGGTGAGGCGGGGGCTGGTGAGGCCGGCACTTGCCGATGGCTGCGCGCCGATCTCCGTCAAGAACTGCGGTACCGGGCGTGCCTTCATCAGCGCCGCTCGTACGGACTCGCGCACGAAATCGTGAATCACCGTCTGCTGGCGGAAACGCACTTCGGTCTTTGAGGGATGCACATTCACATCCACTTCGGCAAGCGGCATCTCGATAAAAAGCAGAACCACTGGATACACCGTCGGCGGCAAAATGTTGCGATACGCTTCGGTGATCGCATGTTGAATGAGACGGTCGCGAATCAGCCGCCCATTTACGAAAATAAAAATCGAATTGCGATTGAGCTTCTGAATTTCCGGCTTCGAAACGAAACCGTGCAGACGCACTTCGCCGAAATCGGCTGCGTGCGATTCCGCTGAAGGAGAGGACGACGCTTCGCGGGCGGGGGCGCCCGCGCCACACGGGTCCGCGCTACGCCGCCAGGGCGGAGGCTGCGGCAGCCCGACACGCTCCAGTGGCTGCACCGCTGCTAGCGGAATCAACTGGTCGAGCGTCTCGCGTCCAAAGACCTGGTACACGCGCTCGCGATGATCGGCCACTGGCGGCGCCACCAGCAAGGCATTCGTCGCCGAGTGCAACTCAAAATGCTTCTTCGGATGCGCCAGCGCATAGTGGGTCACCAGCGACGCGATATGGGACAGCTCGGTCGACTCCGATCGCAGAAATTTCTTGCGCGCCGGCGTATTAAAGAAGAGATCGCGAATCGTGACCGAAGTTCCCAGCGGCAGCCCCGCCTCTTCCACGCGAATGATCTTGCCGCCGTTAATTTCGAGGACCGTCCCGGCGGCTTCCTCTCCGGCGCGGGTTTCCAGATGCAGCCGGGCAACTGAAGCAATTGAGGGCAGCGCCTCGCCGCGAAATCCGAGCGTCGAAATGCTCAGCAGATCGTCAGTGTCTTTTATCTTCGAGGTGGCGTGGCGCTCGAAAGCCAGCATGGCATCGTCGCGCACCATGCCGCAGCCGTTGTCGGTGATCTGGATCAGCTTCTTGCCGCCCGCCTCTACCTGAATGCGAATGCGCGTGGAACCGGCATCCAGCGCGTTCTCCAGCAACTCTTTCACCACCGATGCGGGACGCTCGACCACCTCGCCGGCAGCGATCTGGTTGGCAACTCTCTCGGGAAGAATGTGAATCTTGCCCATGGGATTTAGTGATCAGTGGCTAGTGGTCAGTGGCCAGTGTGACAGATTCGAAGGCGCAGCGTAAAGGCGGGTTGAGGGCTGGCGGTGACGCAAGCGTGACGTCCACCCTGAGGGGCTTAAAGCCCGAATTTCTTGCGGCTCGGAGCGGCACGACTGAAGTCGTGCCCTTCCCAAACCCACCCAGAACCATATGAGATCCCTTCTAAGGTATCGTATAGTTTTCCTGGGGAGCGCTGGCATGAGACATGCAATTTTGGGAGCGGGAGCAATCGGAGGTTTGGTCGGCACTGCGCTGGCATCACTTGGCGAAGACGTCACGGTCTTGGTTCGACCGGGAACGTTGCCAAGCTTTCCCGGGAACCTGTTGCTGGAACGTCCGTCGGGCCCTCTCACGGCCCCGGCGAAGGCCGTCGCCGCGCTGACGAAACCGGTTGACGTGCTTTGGATTGCAACCAAAACCTATCAACTACAAACGGCGCTGGATACTGTGCAGGTGTTGCCCGACTGCGTAGTTCCGTTGCTGAATGGAGTGGATCACATCGCGGTGCTCCGGGAGCGATTTGGACGGGAGCGCGTGGTCCCGGCAACGATCGCGGTGGAAGCGGAGAGGATTGCTCCGGGACGATTCATCCAGCGCTCTCCGTTCGTTCGCCTCAACCTCGCCAGCGGCGGAGAACCACTTTTGGGCGCTATCGTTGCACGGTTGGGCAATCTTGGATTCACCTGCCAGTTCATTCCGAACGAGCAGACTCTGCTGTGGAGCAAGGTCTGCTTCCTTGCCCCCTTGGCGCTGGTGACGTCTGCATCCGGCATGAACCATGGAGAGATCCTGGCGGACGCGGCGTGGAAACAAAAGCTGAGCTCTGCGCTCGCCGAAACATGCGCGGTGGCGACCGCGAGCGGCGCGCAGGTTGACGCGCGGCAGATTCAGGCGGTTTTCGCCAGCGCGCCGCCGGGTATGCGCAGTTCCATGCAGAAAGACCTTGCCGCCGGGCGGCAGCTTGAGTTGGATGCTATTGGCGGCCCGATTGTGCGCGGCGGAGAACGTTACGGCATCGATGTTCCCACCACGGTGGAGCTGATGGCCGCAATTCAAGCGAAGACTTTGCCACCCAGCCCCTAAAGGGGCGCCTGATTTCGAAGAACTTACGGTATCGCTAAAGCGATACCCTGATACGAATCCTAGTTTTTCCGCAGTCGGCCGGGCTCACTTTCCTGATTTCGGGTCGGGACTGGAGTTTCCCATATCAACAACCACCTTCCACTGGCCGTCCTTCTGCTTTTTCCAGATCGAAGTGTACTTGCCGTAATTGGGGACAAGCTTGCCTTCTTTATTTTTTGCGGTGTAGATGTAATTGCCGTAGGTGTAGCCGAGATCGCCGGAAGCGGACATCTCGGCTTTGAGGGGCGTCCAAGTGAGAGTCGTGCCTTCGGGCCACGGGGGTTGCTTGCGCATGGCGTCTTTGGTGTCGAATCCGCCGCCATCAACAACTTCGACGCCATTTTCGGCGAAGTGGGTGAGAAAGGCGTCGTGGCCGTGCTTGGCGACATCCGCGGCGAAATTCGCTTCGAGTTGGAAGAGAAGGTCGGAGCCCTTGGGGGACTTCTGTTTTGTGGCGACGGAAGTGGTGGCGAAAAGAAGCAGAAGAAGAAGTGCTACGGTGATTCTTTTCATCGGGAGTTCTCGGGCCGCAGCGGCGGCGTGTTGTACGGGTGCGGCCGGCGATAAAGTTATCATGCGGGCAGTTCGGGCGTCGCGGGGACGGCGGGGTGCCAGTCGTGGGCCTGAGAACCAGGTCGTCCCTCCGGAGTCTGTGTCGCAGCCCGAGTGCCGTCCCTTGCGGGACTCGGGCTTTTCGACTTTCCTCTCCCGGCACTTACGTGCCGGGCTTTCCTGTTCTGCCGCTACGCGGCTGGAGCATCGCTCATTCCACTTTTCGCGTGCTAGCTCTGCCGACACGCGGGCAGGAGTGCCCGCTGCACATGAGGGGTTTGCCTGCTACACTTTTTCTCCAATGAAACCTCTTAGACTGCTCTCTAACTTGGCATTGCTTGCGGGGCTGCTTGCGGCTCGCATGGCCTGTGCTCAGGCGGCGGCTAGTCCGGCAACTTCCCAACTCGCTACGCCCGACGAAAAGCATCTTCGGAATGTACGGCAGCTAACTTTTGGCGGGTCGAACGCGGAGGCTTATTTTTCGGCAGACGGCAAGCGGCTGATTTTTCAATCGACACGCGACAACTTGCAGTGCGATCAGATCTTCACCATGAATGTGGACGGGACGGAGCAGAAGATGGTCTCGACCGGCAAGGGGCGAACGACTTGCGGCTACATCTTTCCGCATCGGGACAAAATTCTGTATTCCTCGACGCATCTGGTGGATGCGGCTTGCCCGCCGCGTCCGGACTATTCGAAGGGCTATGTGTGGGCGGTGTATCCGGGGTTTGATATTTTCACGGCGAAGCTGGATGGGTCGGACTTGAAGCAGCTTACGACGACTCCGGGCTACGACGCGGAGGCTACGATTTCAGAAGATGGGAAGAAGATTGTTTTCACATCGCTGCGAAATGGCGATCTCGATATCTACTCGATGGACGCGAACGGCAAGCATGTGAAGCAGCTTACGCATGAGCTGGGATATGACGGCGGTCCGTTTTTTTCGAAGGACCGGAAGTGGATTGTTTATCGCGCTTACCATCCGAAGACGGAGCAGGAGATTGCGGAATATAAGGAACTGCTGAAGCAGAATCTGGTCCGTCCGACCACGCTTGAGATCTGGATTATGAAGGCCGACGGGAGCGGAAAGCGGCAGCTTACGAATTTGAACGCGGCGAGTTTTGCGCCATCGTTTTTTCCGGATGGGAAACGGATAATTTTTGCGACGAATCTGGGCTCCACGGGCGGGATGGGAAACTTCGAGCTGTACGCGATCAACGTGGACGGGACGGGGCTGGAGCGGATCACGTTTAGCGACGGGTTTGACGGGTTCCCGATGTTTAGTCCGGATGGAAAGCAGCTGGTTTGGATTTCGCATCGCAACGGGAAGGCGCAGCGGGAGACGAATGTGTTTATCGCGGATTGGGTACCGTGATGAGGCGCTGCCGAGCTTCGCTCGGCTTGGACGGGTCCTGAGCGGAGTCGAAGGAGGGCGTCCGTCCCTACACAACCTTACTTGTCTGGCTCTCGCGGAGGAGTTGGTCTTTGATATGGGCGGGGAGACGCGAACTGGCGAGTACTTCTTGCAGCAGCGGGGCAGGAATTTCGCGGCTGAATTCCAGGGCGCGGGCCAGCGAGAGATGCTCGGTTCGCAGAAGGGCGGCGCGGATTTCTCTGCGGCAGGACCACTTCTCGTGCCGCGCGACCGCATGCACCAGGGCTGCGCTGGCGGCGGGACGGAGCACGGAGTTGATGAGGAGAGCTTCGGTGAGGCGCGGGTTTTCGAGCGCGGTCTGCATGACTCGGGTCTCGCGAGCTACGGTTTCGGCGTCGATGAGTTTGTTATCGATGATTTTTCCATCCATGGTTTCCACATCCAGCAAGAGCGCAGCGGCTACTCTGCCTGAGGCGCGGCGGGCCAGCGTTAGACGTTCGCCGATGGTGACAGTTTTGAGGCGCGAGATGAGGACGTCGTCGACGGCAACTTTTACGTCGGCGGGGACGATGGGCGAGAGCGAAACTTTCATCAGATCGAAAGTGTAGAACTGGCGCGCCAGCGGCACGGACACATGGCGCGGTGTGCGCGGATGGCTGGCCAGCGCGATTCTTACCTTGCGGCTCTTGAGTGCGTTCGCGTTCTTGGCGAGTTGCTCGAGGACTTCAGGTGGCAAGTCGGCGCGCTTGAGGAGGGCTAGGGCCAAGTCCTCGGTAAGGGCGGGGTCGGCGGCTGCACGGAGCAGATCGGCGGGCGCGGGGCTTTGGATTTGGGCGTCGCCGATTTGAGCTTCGCGGGTTTGAGCTTCGGGGGTTTGAGCTTCGGGCTCGAGCGTGGCCGACGTTGCCGATGCCGTTGACGGCGTCGCTGTTTCGTCTTCGAAAGTTTCGTCTTCCAACATCACTATGGTCAGCCTGCATCAGACGGGGCAAGCCCCGTCTCTACGTTCGTATTCCGCGTGCTCTGGCTAGCGCCCCTTCGACGGCATCGACGAGATATTGACGCACGTCGATGCCGGGAAAGCTTGTCTGCAGCGTATTGTAGAAAACCTGGCGCACATGGGGAGACTGACGAAAGACACTGCCCGTCATTGCGACTGGGAGCATGCCCACTGGAGCATGTGGCGCGAGACGGCGGACGACGATGGCCGCGAGGGTAGCCAACTTGACTCCGGCGTCGGCCAGGAGGTCGCGGGCGGTGGAGTCGGCCCCGTCGGCGGCACGGAGGACGATGGGAAGCAGGCGCGGGAAATCGGGTGGTGGAGTCGAGTTGGCTTGCTGCACAAGTTCGTCGATGGTGTTGAGTTTCCAGGCTTGGAGGACCATGTCGGTGAGCTTGGTTTCGAGGCCTTGATCGCGGGCGCTCAGGATGGAGGAGATGGCGCGGCGGCCGATCCAGTGGCCGGAGCCTTCGTCGGAAACGGCGAACCCCCAGCCTCCGGCGCGTGCGGTGTGACCGGCAGCGTCGCGGCCGTAGACGATGGAGCCGGTGCCGGCGATCGCGATCACGCCGGGACCCGCGCCGAAAGCGGCTTCGAGGGCGATTACGGTGTCGCCGACAACTTCGATGTTTGTGGGACTAATTTCGAGAATTAGCTCGGCGAGGATGCTGCGAATCTTCGCGACGATCTCGGGCCTCGCGGCGCCGGCGGCACCGATACAGAGGGCGCGGATCTGATGGGGAGAAACATTAGCGGTGGCGCAGACCTGGCGGATGCCGGTGTGCAGAGCTTCCCTGGCCTGCGTCTCGCCGAGGCGAACGATGTTACTGCCGCCGGTCATTGCCTTAGCCAGCACAGTCGTTTCGTCGGCGAGAACGCAGCGGGTTTTGGTGCCGCCGCCGTCGATTCCGAGATAGTAGGCCATCGCGCTAGTTCTAACACAGGTTCGCTTAATCCGACCGGCGGCGAGTTCGGGCGCGAACATGCTTGTACAATGCAGCCAACTGTTTTTCGCCACAGACGCGGCAAGCCGCGTCTCTACTTAGAGGAATCGCTTGGGATTGAATCGGATCGACCTGCTGATTATTGCGGCGTACCTGGCGGGGATCACGCTGTTCGGATTGCGGTTTCGCAAGCGGCAGCGGACGATGCGCGACTACTTTCTCGCCGACCGCGACATTCCGTGGTGGGCGATTTCGCTGTCGATTGTGGCGGCGGAAACCAGCACGCTGACCATTATCAGTATTCCCGGCCTCGCCTACGATTCGAATCTTACTTTTCTGCAAGTGGTGATGGGATATGTGATCGGGCGCGTCATTATTAGCTTTGTGCTGCTGCCACAGTATTTTCGCGGCGAGCTGTATACGGCTTATCAGTTGATTGAGCGGCGGTTTGGTCCGGAGTTGCGCACGGTGACGGCGGGGCTGTTTCTGTTGACGCGGGCGGCGGCGGAGGGAGTGCGGGTGTATGCCGTATCGATTGTGGTGTCGATTGCACTGGGCACGGGCGAAATTTCTTCGATCGCGATCATCACGCTGCTGACGTTGATTTATACCTTTGAGGGCGGTCTGGCGGCGGTGATCTGGACGGATGTGGTGCAGACCTTTATTTATGTGGGCGGGACGGTGGTGGGGCTGGTGACGATTCTGCATCTCGTGCCGGGAGGATGGGGGTCGGTACAGGCGATTGCGAGTGCGCTGCACAAGTTCCAGGTGTTCGATCTTCGCATGTTCGATCCGGCGATCTCGGCGCACTGGCCGCATTTGAATTTTGCGAAACCGTACACGCTGTGGGCGGGAATTATCGGCGGCGCGATCTTCACGACGGCCAGCCATGGCACCGACCAGCTCATCGTGCAGCGATTGCTGGCGGCGCGGAATCAACGGCAGTCGGTGCTGGCGTTGCTGTCGAGTGGAGTCGCAGTCTTTTTTCAGTTTGCGCTATTTCTTTTTGTGGGCGTGATGCTGTTCGCTTACTACCGTGTCCCTTCGGCGGTGTTTGGGCGGGCGGACAGGATCTATCCGACATTCATCGTGAGCCGGATGCCGCATGGGATTGCGGGGTTGTTGATTGCGGCTATTCTGGCGGCGGCGATGTCGAACTTGAGCGCGGCGCTGAATTCGCTGGCGTCGAGTTCGATTATGGATTTCTATCTTCGCTTTCGTCCGACGGTGAGCGAAGCGGGGCGGTTGCGGCTGGCGCGAATGGCGACCGTCGGGTGGGCGCTGGTGCTGTTCGGGCTGGCGGTGTTGGCGCTGCATCGGGTGGGCCGAGTGGTGGAAGTGGGGTTGCAAATCGCGTCGGTTGCTTATGGGGCGTTGCTCGGTGTGTTCCTGCTCGGAGTGCTGACCAAGCGCGCGAATCAGCGTGGCGCGATGGTTGGCATGATTTTTGGACTCGCTATGGAGCTGTATTTGTGGGGGTGGTCGCAGGTGGCTTTCACCTGGTGGGTCGCGATCGGAACCTGCGTGACGTTTGGAATCGGTTACGTGTTCAGCTTGACGTTTTCACCCGTGTCAGAACCTTGAACCACAGGGGGCACAGAGGAGCACAGGGGACTCAGTGCGATGCCCGGCCTTTCCTCGGCGGACTCCGCGAGCTTTCCAGTTAGAATCTTGCAACTAGCGAATCCAAGAATGAGCACAACAAATACAGGCCGCCCGGAACTGGCGCGCGACCTTGGGTTGTCGCATGCTGGTGCGGTGGTGGTTGGGACGATCATCGGGAGCGGAATTTTTCTGGTTCCGACCGAGATGATGCAGGCGGTAGGGTCGGCTCGACTTGTATATCTCGCCTGGGTAGTCGGGGGGCTGCTCTCTTTTTTCGGCGCGCTTACTTATGCCGAACTGGGCGCGATGAAGCCGCAGGCAGGCGGCGAGTATGTGTATGTTCGCGACGCCTACGGGCCGCTGGCGGGATTTCTGTATGCATGGACCTGGTTTCTGATCGCCAAGCCAGCTTCGATTGCGACCGTAACTACGGGCCTGGTGCGGATCCTGGAGACTTTTCCGGTCTTCTCTTTTTTCTCGCATGCCCTGTTCTCGCATTCTTCGATTTCGCATCCATTCACCGTCACGTACGGACAACTGGTGGCGATCGGAGCCACGGTTCTGATTTCGTGGTTGAACTACATTGGGGTGCGCCGGGCGGGAGAATTTCAGTTTCTGTTCACGCTGCTGAAAGTTGCGATCCTCCTCGGAATTGTGGCGGTGGGCTTTTCCTATCGCGGCGGGACGTGGGCAAATTTCGCGACCGAGTTCACTGGTGCGAAAGGCGGCGTGGCTGGATTCTTCGCAGCTCTGGTGGCTGCGCTTTGGGCGTACGACGGCTGGAACGATCTGAACATGGTAGCGGGCGAGATACGGAATCCGCAGCGCAACATTCCGCTCTCGCTGATTTGGGGCGTGGCGACGGTGGGCGCACTTTACATTCTGGTGAACGCGGCGGTGCAGTATGTGCTGCCGGCGGCGGCGATCGCAAGCTCGGAGCGTCCTGCGTCGGACGCGGTGGCGCTGGTGCTGGGGCATGCGGGCGCCAGCCTGGTGTCGGCGGGCATGGCGATTTCGATGCTGGTGACTTTGAACGGCACCATCATGAGCGGAGCGCGCGTGCCGTTTGCGACGGCGCGCGATGGATATTTCTTCAAGGCGATTGCGGAAGTTCATCCGCGTTTTCACACGCCGTCGGTGGCGATTGTGGTGCAGTGCGGACTGGCGACCATGCTGTTGCTGCTGGGAGGCAGTTTCCGGCAATTCTTTTCGCTGGCGATTTTCGCGGAGTGGATGTTCTACATGATCGCGGGCAGCACGGTGTTCGTTTTCCGCCGACGGGAGCCGCACGCCGAGCGGCCTTATCGCGTATGGGGATATCCCGTGGTTTCGGCCTTGTTTGTGCTGGCTTCCGCGGCACTTCTCTACTACACGTTCAACGACAATCTGAAAAGTTCGGCGGGTGGATGCCTGGCGATTCTGGCGGGCGTTCCGGTGTTCTACTTTTTTGCGCGGCGCCGGGCGGCGACACCAAAGTAATCGGCCGGCGGGCTGAATACCAAAGGTGGTTACCAAAGGACACGCGCAAGCGACACGTTTACCCCCTGCCCGATCTCCCATAAGGTGAAGACTCCAACCCCGAGCGCTCTCCCCAGCTTCGGGCCCCCTTTTTGGAGTCATGGATGCCAACGTACAATCGCGGTTTTCAACTCGGTCTGCTGCCTGAAAAGAAGTGGGACTGGCGGACCTTCGCAGCGAGCTACGGGATTGTCGCGGGCCTGATTCTATTTCTGATTTCATTCGGGATCATAATGCCCGATACGCTGCTCATCACCGCGAACTATCACGTCACGGAGCTGATACCGCGGCCGGCGCTGAGGCCGGAGCCACCGCCCAAGGCGAAGCCGCTGCCGGTGCATGCGAAGTTGCTGCCAGCGGTGCCAGTGTTCGCAGCGCCGAAACTGATCGTGCCGCACGAAATCCGCGCGCCCAAGCCGCAGCCGCAGGAAATTGAACCGCCCAAGGTGGCGATGAATAACTTCGCGCCGGCGGTGTTGAAGCAGACGAGCGGAGCGCGTCCGGTGCTGATTCATACGGGGGACTTCCAGGGAAGTTCGGTGGCGCCGACGGTGAATGCTCCAATTGCGAAGGTGCAGACGGGCGGGTTCGGCGATCCGAATGGGCTGAAGCCGAGCGCCAACAGCAAGCCGAACGGCAAGCTGATCGCATCCGCGGCGGGTTCGTTCGACATGCCGGTGGGACCGGGACAAGGCAACGGGACGGGCGGCGCGAAAGGGATTAAAGGAACGGTTGCGAGCGCCGATTTTGGCAGTGGGGTGGCAACTGCGGGACGAGGAGACGGGCGCAGCAGTGGTCGCGGCAATACAGGAGTGCAAACTTCAGGCTTTGGCTTGCAGGAGATCGCGCAGAACACGCCGCATATTCAGCGCGTGGATAGCGGCCCACCGGCCACGTTGGTCGAGATCACGTACAAGCCGAACCCGGTTTATACAAACGAAGCAAGAAGTCTGAAACTGGAAGGCGAAGTCCTGCTCGAAGTGGAGTTCGCGGCGAATGGGCAGCTACACGTGGATCGCGTGGTCCGGGGTCTGGGCCATGGACTCGATGAGGCCGCCGTAGACGCCGCTAACAAGATGCGGTTCAAGCCGGCCTCGCGATACGGGCAGGCAATGGATTCGACAGCAATTGTGCACGTGGTATTTCAACTAGCGTATTGAGCACTTTGGAGATAAGAGTTATGCGGAAAGTTATGAGCAATATGAACTGGATGATTTTGGCTCTGCTAGCGGTGACGATGACGGCAGCGGCCCAGCAGTCGGCGTCCGCGCCGCGGAACCCACAGCCGGTTGCGGCGACGCAGCCTAGCCAAGCTCAGTCAGGTCAGCCACAGTCAAATCTGGCGCCGCCGACCACGATGGATCAGGTTGTGGACCGCGTGATCATGCGCGAGAGGGACCTGATCAAGTTTCTGTCGCCGCGCACTCCAATTGTGGAAACCTATCTGCAGAACCTGACGCAGGATCCACAGCTGGGGCCGATTCCACAGGACGATCATTATTTTCTAGGACGCATGGACTTGAGCGAATCAATCGACCGGAGCGACTATCTTCAGGACAAAGGCAAAGACGAAGGCATGGAGAAACATCTCTTGGGCGGGTTCACCAAGATGTTCAAGTTCCAGTACCAGCCGCTGGGCTTTTCGTGGATGATATTCGCCGATCGCAACGACTTTGACCGGCAGCACTACGATTTCCACTACGCGCGGCGCGAGTTCCTGGGCGACGTGCGCTGCCTGGTGTTTGATCTGACGCCGAAAAAAGACGCTGGACGCGGGCGCTTTCTCGGCCGCATCTGGGTTGAGGATCAGGACTTCAGCATTGTGCGACTGAACGGCACTTATGCGCGTCCTTCGCGTAACAATTCTTACTTCCACATGGACAGCTGGCGGTTGAATTTGGTCCCGGGTTATTGGGTGCCAGCTTACATCTACAGCGAGGAAGGCGACTTCACGGCGGGGGCCAAGAACAAGATCGCGTTCAAGGCGCAGACTCGCATGTGGGGATATAACCTGAAGACGGGAACGCCGAACGACGAACTTACTAACATCCGGGTGGACAGCGTAAAGGACGATACGCCGGCCGCACAGGATGCGACTCCGCTGGCCGCCGAGCGCGAATGGCAACAGCAGGCGGAAGACAACGTGGTCGAACGGCTGGAACGCTCCGGGCTGCTGGCGCCGGAAGGCGACGTGGACAAGATTCTGCAAACCGTGGTGAATAACCTGGAGATCACCAACAACATCGAACTGCCACGACCAGTCCGGACGCGGGTGCTGACAACTTCTCCGCTGGAAACTTTCAGCGTCGGTAACACGATTGTGGTGAGCCGCGGGCTGATCGACGTGCTTCCCGATGAGGGCAGCCTGGCCATGGTGCTCTCGCACGAACTGGCGCACATTGTTCTGGGACATAACCTGGGCAGCCAGTACGCGTTCAACGACCGCATGCTGTTCTCCGACGAGGGGACTTACCAGAACCTCGGGTTCAAACACATTCCCGAAGAGGAAGCGTCCGCTGACAAGAAAGCCATCGAGATGCTGAAAGCCTCGCCGTACGCGCAGAAGCTCGATTCGGCTGGGCTTTTCATCAAGGCTCTGCAGGCGCGCGCTCCGCAATTGAGGGCTCTGCTGCAAGCCCACCTCGGCAACAACATTACGGAAAACGGCGCGGTGACGCGCATGGCGCAACTGGCCACCTCGGCTCCGGCGCTCGATTGGAACAAGCTGGACCAGATCGCCGCGTTGCCGCTGGGTGGACGCGTCAAGCTGAACCCGTGGGATGACAAAGTGGAGATCGTGAAGGCGCAGCCGGTCGCGATCACTTCGGCGCGCGACAAGATGCCGTTCGAAGTGACGCCGTTCTACCCGCGGCTTTCGCGGTACAGCGCTGCGAACGCGCCTGCGGCTACCACCGCAGCAGCGCAAACCACAGCGACAGCACCAGCGACGACGGCAACCACCGCCAACGCCAGTTCCTCTCCGACCAACTGAGTCGGCTCCAAGTTGATAGAAGCGCAGGCCGGGACCGGAAGAAATTCCGGGCTCCCGACCTGTGTCTATTGGGGGTAACGCGCGGGCTAGAAATGTTTTCTGAGGTCGCCGAAACGATCTACCACCAGCAGCCGCTGTGAGGCTGGGGCTGTCGCGACTTCCTCGTGCTCCAGAATCCAGGTGTTGTCGTGGGGTATGAAGACGGCGTGCAGGCCTGCGGCGAGAGCGGGGTTGATATCAGACTTGGGGCTGTTGCCGACCATCCAGGTGGTGTCCGCCGGGAGGGCGTACTTGGCGATGGCCGAGCGGTAGGTCGATTCGTCCTTCTCGGCTACGATTTCGACGGCGGAAAAATATTCTTTCAATCCTGAGCGCTCGACTTTTCCTGACTGCTCGGCGGGGTTTCCTTTGGTCATCATGATGAGGTGGTGCCGCTCGCCAAGATACTGAATGGTCTCGGGCACGCCGGGGAGAACCTCGATCGGATGATCGGCGATCTGGTGGGCTAAGCTGCGAATGCGTTCGTGTAAGTCGGGCGTGACCGGGTCGACGGAAAGCTTCTCAAAGGTTTCAACCAGCGAATGCGCGAAGCTGTGCAGGCCGTAGCCGTGTTTGACGATGGATTCTCGCTCCACATCGTTCAGTACCAACCGGACCATCTCGGGCGAGTATTCGCGATGGTTAAGGAACGAAATAAACTTCGCTATTGCCCGTTCGAAATAAATGTTGTTTTCCCAGAGCGTGTCATCGGCGTCGATGAGCAGGGTCTGGGCGCCATTCTCTCCCTGCATGGGTTAATGATAACGGCTCCGGGCCGGATTCGCGGCTTTGATAAACTTGTGTCCGTATGAAGAACGGTCGTATCAACAACTTTCGTAGTAAGAGCCATTGTTTAACGCACTACGGGCCTGTTTTGCTTTTCATACTCCTGATGTCAACTTTCGGCGCGGCGCAGCAGAAGGAAACCCGGGTGATGACGGGTTCGGCGGCGAAGGGCGGCGGCCCGGCGAATTTGAAGGTCGCGTCTGATCTCGGGCAACGCTTGGCCAGGTTCCGGCGTGTCCAAATGCCGTTCCGGACGGCGGGTCTGAGCGCTCGCGAGCAGCAACTTGTTCACAAACTGGTGGAGGCCTGCGGGTACCTCGAAAGTATCTACTGGCGGCAGAGCGACCCCGAAGCACTGACGCTGTACCAATCGCTGGCCTCGAGCCGGAACCGGCGCGACGTGCAACTGCGACGCTACTTGTGGATTAACGCTTCGCGCTTCGATCTGATTGACGACAATAGACCGTTTGTCGGGACGGAGATTATGCCGCCGGGGCAAGGGTTTTATCCTGCGAACCTGACGCGCGAGCAGCTGGAGCAATACGTCAAGCAGCATCCGGATCAGAAGGCGGCGATCTACGATCAGTTCACAATCGTGCGGTGGCGCAACGAAAAACTGGAGGCCGTTCCCTACCGGATTGCATTTCGCGCTTTTCTGGAACCGGCGGCAAAAGCTTTGCGGGCAGCGGCCAAGCTCAGTAATGACGCTGCCTTCGCGAAGTTTCTTCGGCTGCGGGCCGATGCGCTGCTCAGCGATGATTACTTCGCCAGCGACCTGGCATGGCTGGAGTTGAAGAATCCGAAATTCGACATCATTTTTGCGCCGTATGAAACTTATCTGGACGGACTGCTGGGCGTCAAAGGTTCGTACGGCGCGGCGGTGATGGTGCGCAACGAGCGCGAGAGCAAGAATCTGGAGCTGTTCCAAAAATATGTACCGCAAATTCAGGACGCGCTGCCGCTCGAAGCGGAAGATCGTCCGTCGAAACATGGCCTGGAGACGCCGATGGAAGTGATGGACGCTCCGTTTCGCGCGGGAGACATGACTCACGGGTACCAGGCGGTGGCCGACAATCTGCCGAACGATCCGCGAGTGCATGAGCAAAAGGGAAGCAAGAAACTTTTCTTCAAGAATTTTATGGACGCGCGGGTGAATTACGTCATATTGCCGGTCGCACGCGAGCTGATGGAGCCGGAGCAGGCGGCTAAAGTCAGCGGCGAAGGTTATCTGCTGGGCACGATCATGCACGAGATCTGTCACGGACTCGGTCCGGCGTTTGCGCGAACGGCGGCGGCCAAAGTCAGTATTCGGGAAGCGATCGGTCCGGGCTATAGCGGCCTGGAAGAAGCGAAGGCCGATGTGACTGGGATGTTCGCTTTGAAATGGCTGGTGGATCACGACGCGCTTCCGAAAGAAAAGCTGGAAGAATATTACGCGTCTTATGTGGGCGAACTGTTTCGCGCGGTACGCTTCGGAACGGCTGAGGCGCACAGTCAAGCGGAGATGATGGAGTTCAACTATCTCTCGGAGCGCGGTGCGATTGGCCGCAAAACCAGCGGTAAGTATGCGATTGACTACGAGAAGATGCCGGGCGCACTGGCTGATCTAACCAAGGAGCTGCTGGAGATCGAGGCCACGGGGGACCGCTGGCGTGCGGAAAACTGGTTCACCAAGTACGGTACGATGCCGGAGGAGTTGAAAGCGTCGCTGAAACTCGCGTCGGATGTTCCAGTGGATATTGATCCGGTGTTTTCGTTTGCGGAGAGGGTGAGGTAGGGGGCTGCGAGCTACGAGCTTCGGGCTACGAGCGGGCAACTGCGGATCCCTCGCTTCGCTCGGGATTACAATTCCTTAAGATTTTTCTTGGAACCACGGACGGCGAGTGCCTGCCCGCTCGAAGCTCGTAGCTCGAAGCCTTCTTACACCCACACCACGTGCGGCGTCTGCGGAATGATTCCTGCCTTGTGGCCCATGTCGAGCAGCCGGCGGACGGCTTCGCGGCCGTCGTCGCCGTAGTCGAGCGAGCGCTCGTTGACGTACATGCCGACAAACTTATCGGCGAGTTGGGTATCGAGATCGCGGGCAAACTGCATGGCGTAAGCGAGCGCTTCTTCGCGATGATCGATTGCGTAATGGATGCTTTCGCGAAGCGCGTGGGTAACGCTGGCCATCGTTTCCCGGCCAAGCGAGCGCCGGATGGCGTTTCCGCCGAGCGGCAGCGGCAGTCCGGTGACTTTCTGCCACCACTTGCCGAGATCGACGACGCGGTGCAGTCCGGACTTGTCGTAGGTAAGCTGGCCTTCGTGGATGATGAGCCCGGCTTCGTATTTCCCTTCGAGAATCTGCGGGATGATTTCATCGAAGGGAACGACCTCCACTTCAATGCCGGGCGCGAACAGTTCGAGCGCCAGGTAGGCGGTGGTGAGCTTGCCAGGCACCGCGATTTTCTTGCGCTTGATATCGTCCTGCGTGAACGGGCGTGTGGAAACGAGCATGGGACCATAACCGTCGCCCACGCTGCCGCCGCACGACATCAGCGCATAGTTTTCCTGAATGTAGGGAAAGGCGTGGAATGAAATCGCGGTTACGTCGTAGACGCCTTCTTGCGCCTGGCGGTTCAACGTCTCGATGTCGCAAAGGGTATGGCTGAACTTCAGTCCCGGCACGCGAACTTTGTTCGTGGCCAAGCCGTAAAACATGAATGCGTCGTCGGAGTCCGGGCTGTGCGCCACGGTGATTTCGCGAACTGGAGAAGATACTGTACTCATAAGATTCCGTAATCCTAATCTATAAACCGTAGTTGGTCGTATCAGCTATTCTCCCGGTACGACGCGTGGCCCTCAGGGGCTAAAGCCCGCATTTTTTGTGGCGCTGAGCGGCACGGCTGAAGCCGGGCCCTTCCCAAAACCTACGCGGGGGGAAAACACTTCAACCTCGCGAAGAGCGCCGTTGGTGCCAGCGGGCGGCGACAGCGGCGGCCATCAGCACCTTGATGACTTCCGCAAAAACGAACCAGTAGAGGCCATACCTGATCGCCAGAGAAACGGAGTGCGTGAGCACGGCAAGCCAACTGAGTCCACCAGCGAAGAGCACCAGTTCCGCAGCCAGGGCTGACAGCGCGGCCCAGGCGAAACGGCGCGCGGTGTGCTCGTATATCCAGCCAGCGACGAATGCCACCAGTGGATAGGCCATGAGGAATCCACCGGTCGGGCCTAGTAGCTGGGCAATTCCGCCGCCTAGAATTGAGGGGCTGAATACGGGCAGTCCGAACGCGCCTTCTACGAGGTAGAGCGCGAGCGCGGCGAAACCACGACGCGAACCGAGAAGCAAACCCACGGCTAGAACTCCGAAGTTTTGCAGCGTCAGCGGAACCGGGGTGAAGGGCAGCGGCACGGTCACGCGCGCGCACAAAGCGACGAAGAGGCTGGCGGCGATCACGATGGCCGCCTGCTTCGCCCATTCCCTTTTCCAATCCAGGGGCCGGGTCTGCTGGCCGAAAGCTTGGGTGGCTACTTTAGACATGGCGTTCCTTTCCTCGTGGCGGACGCCGTGGGAGATAGGCCTCAGGCGACGAGTGGTCGAGGCTGTCGAGTTCCGCTCTGTGGGCCGCCGAGCGCCTCATCTGCCGCCGGACGCGCATATAGATCGTAAGCGCAACCGACACGACCACCGCAGCACTGACTCCCAGTATGAGAAACCACCAGAGCATCCGCACAACCCATTTAGGATAGCAGATGGGCGGCAGCGAAAATGTGCACAGAACGAAGAATAGCGCTCGGCGCGGTCAGCCCTTTTTCGCCGGCTTAGCCAGCGCTTTGCGCCGATTCTCCACATTCTTCGAGACGCGGTCCAGACGCTTGCGAGACAGCTTCGACCCCGTGGCAACCTTCTCAATATTCGCAAACGCCTCGGGGTTGTTCATCTTTTCCCGGATTTCCTTCAGGAATGGATGAATCTTGGCGAAAATGAAAAACATCTCGCCGCTAATGCCGGGCTGAAGGAAGAGCTCTTCGTTGAGGGCGCCGTGCAATACCAGCGATGCGGCCATATCCCAGTAGCCGCCGACCTGGCGCATCCAGGCATTTTCCTGGCTGGGGAACGCGTTGGCGACTTTCAGGACGTCGGCGGCGTTCTGCGGCCAGAATTCCGCCCCAAACCAGCTTCTTGCCTTGCGCATCTCCGCTTCGCGGCGGAGGTCGTAGAGTTTTAGAACCAGTTGTGCATCTTGCGGTGTCGCTTTCTTTGCCATATTTTTGCCTCGTTGGTTAGGTTTCTGAAATTCGTTATGTTTCTCAAATTTCGTTCTGAGAACCCTGTCTGTATCAGACTTTCGGAACGTCTGCGGTTGCGCCTTCGAGGGCGCGTTCGTAATCGCATTCCTTATTCGGGCACGCGATTACCATTCCGTCCTTGCGCATTCGCTCTACCAGGTACTCATGTCCGCAATCCGGACACTTCTCGGGGACTGGTTTCGCCGCCGAGGTGAACTTGCACTTCGGATAATTTCCGCACCCGTAAAAAGTGTTGCCCTTGCGCGCGCGTTTTTCGACGAGCTCGCCTTCCTTGCATTCGGGGCACCTCACGCCGATGAAATTCTGCTTCACATACTTGCAGTCGGGATATCCGCTGCACGAAGTGAACTCGCCGAAACGGCCGTGCCGCAGGATCAAGTTGCGTTTGCACAGCGGGCAGGTTTCATCGAGCGGAATGTCGGGCACCTTCTTGCCCTGATCGAGCCGCCGCGTCGTCTTGCAATCGGGATAGCCGGTGCAGGCCATGAACTGGCCGAAGCGTCCGCGCTTCAGGACCATGACGCGGCCACAGTTTTCGCAGTATTCCTCTTGCGCGATCTCCTGCGTTTCGGCTGTATCGAGGTCGGGCAGATTGATGGGATTCTCTTTGGTGAACTTGCAGGTGTCAGGGTTCTCCTTGTCATAGGTGCTGCAGGCGTAGAACGAACCGTGCTTGCCCCACTTGATGACCAGCGGCGCACCGCAGAGATCACACTTTTCGTCGGTGGGCTTCTCCATACGCTTGATGTTTTCCATGTGCTTCTCGGCATATCGGAGATCCTTGGCGAACTTCTGGTAAAACTCGGTGAGCGCGTCGTTCCCGGTCTGCTTGCCTTCTTCAATCTCGTCGAGCTCTTCTTCCAGGCGCGCGGTGTATTGGAAGTCGAAAATGTCTTTGAAATTCTCGACCAGCAGATCGGTGACGACCAGGCCAATTTCGGTGGGCACGAACTTACCGCCGACTTTCTGCGCGTACTGCCGCTCCTGGATGGTGCTGAGAATGGTGGCGTAGGTGGAAGGCCGGCCGATGCCGCGCTCTTCGAGCTCCTTCACCAGCGAAGCTTCGTTGAAGCGCGGAGGCGGCTCGGTGAAATGCTGCTCCGGGAGAAGAGACTTCAGCGTCAGCTTCTGCCCGGCTTCGAGCGGCGGGAGCTTGTGCTTCAGTTCCTCGTCTTCCTCGTCCTTGCTGTCTTTGGACTCTTCATAGACCTTAAGGAAACCGTCGAACTTCATGACCGATCCGGTAACGCGGAACCAGAACACGTCGCTCCGAGACTTGGCATCAATGTCGACCGAGGTCTGGTCGAACACGGCGGGGTTCATCTGCGAGGCGACGAAGCGCTGCCAGATCAGTTTGTAAACCTTGAATTCGTCTTCCTGCAGATATTTCTTGACCTGGTCAGGATGGCGCATCGCCGAAGTCGGGCGAATGGCCTCGTGAGCCGCTTGCGCTTCTTTCTTCTCCTTATATGTATTGGGCGAACCGGGCAGATACTGGGCACCGTAATCGCTAGTGATGTACTCGCGGACCTCGGTGATCGCCTCGGCCGAAACGCGGGTCGAATCGGTGCGCATGTAGGTGATCAAACCGACGAGCCCCTCGTCGCCGAGTTCGACACCTTCATAGAGGCGCTGCGCGATCATCATGGTACGCTTCACGCTGAAGCGCAGCTTGCGGGAGGAATCCTGTTGCAGCTTGCTGGTCGTGAACGGCGGAGTGGCATTGCGCCGCCGCTCTTTCTTTTCCGCTGAGCGGACGACCCAATCGGCGTTTTCGAGCGCCGTGCGGATTTTTTCCGCTTCCTCGCCGTTCGCGATTTCGATTTTCTCTTCGCCCTTGCCCAGGAAACGGGCGTCGAATGCAGGAGGCTTAGCGGCGGCGAGATGGGCATCGATCGTCCAGTATTCTTTTTTCTCGAAGGCTTTGATTTCGCGTTCGCGATCGACGATCAAGCGGAGTGCGACCGTCTGCACCCGTCCGGCGGAAAGGCCACGGCGGACTTTGTCCCATAAAAGAGGAGAGACCTGATATCCCACGAGGCGGTCGAGCACACGGCGGGTCTGCTGCGCGTCGACCAGGTTGCGATCGATGTCGCGGGGATGCTCGAAAGCGGCCTTGACGGCGCGCTGCGTGATTTCGTTGAAGGTCACGCGGCGGATGCGCGCGCCATCCCCGGCGTCTTTCGTCTTTGCCTTGGTGTCGGTCTTTGTTGTCTTTGTCCCTGCCTTCGTCTTCTTCTTTTTCTTGCCTGAGTCGTCGCCGAGTTCGTCGGCGAGATGGGCGGCGATGGCTTCACCTTCGCGATCCGGGTCAGGCGCAAGGTAGATGGTGTCGGCCGAGAGGGCCAGCTTCTTCAGCCTGGCCAGGACCTTTTCTTTTCCGGGGATGACGACGTATTCGGTATCGAAATTGTTTTCGACGTCGACACCCAGACTGCTCTTGGGCAGGTCTTTCACGTGGCCGTAAGAAGCATCGACCGTGAATCCCTTGCCCAGATACTTCTGGATAGTTTTCGCCTTAGCCGGCGATTCGACAATGACTAGACCTTTGGACAATGGTTCCTCAGTTTCACGGTAATGGAATTGAAGCTAGCACGAATTGGCGGAATGCAACAACTGGGAGGCTCTTGGCTGTTAGCTTTTGGCTCTCAGCTCCTTCGTCATTGCGTTGAGCCTTCTTTCGTCGATTGGGTGACTCCTAACCCGGTTCGATAGCGACGACATCACGCGCATAATTGTTCCCAAGTCGGCATCAAGGCACTGATAAGAATTGACTTCGAGGAGACCCAGGTCCCGGGCCAGCAAGAGGTGATACGACAGCTCAGCCCCCGAACCCATTGCAATCTGAATGTACCTGCCCATCTCCCCATCGGATCTTCGACCACAACCTTCAGCAAGATTCGCGGCAATCGATGCCGAAGCACGACGCATTTGGCTAGTCAGGCCGAACCGTTCGTCGTTGGGGAACGCTCTCCTATTCTTGTACACCGCCAGCGTCAGCCGATGCGCTTTCTCCCAAACGACCAGGTCTCTGTTGTTCCTCATGGGCACCTCCGCATTGATGAGAGAAGAGCTAACAGCCAAGAGCTGACAGCTAAAAGCTTTTCACAAAATTCTTCCCCGGCAACTGCCTCACTTTCCCATTCAGCTCCAGTTCGAAAAGAGCGGCGAAGATTTCCGAGGACGACATTTCGTTTTCCAGTAATTCGACCAGTTGATCAATGTGGGTGGATTCATCGGCCTTGAGCAACTTGAGGATCTTTTTTTCGTGGGGCGAGGTCACCTCGTCGGGGAATAGAGATGCGGTTTCCGGCTCGGGAGATTCATTCTGCATGGAACCGAGCGCGACCTGCACGTCGATCGGAAGCTCTTCCCACACGTCTTCCCAGGTGGCGACAAGCTTCGCGCCCTGCTTGATCAGCGTGTTCGGGCCCCAGGAATTCTTGTTGGTTACGTTGCCCGGAACAGCGTAGACGTCGCGGTTTTGTTCGAGGGCACAGCGGGAAGTGATGCGCGTGCCGCTGTATTCCGCGGCTTCGACGACCAGTACGCCAACGGACATGCCACTGATGATCCGGTTGCGGATGGGAAAGTTTTGCGGGGCAGGGGAGGTTCCGACTGGGAACTCGGTGATCAGCGCGCCGCCGAGGGCAACGATCTGTTCGGCGAGCCGCGTGTTTTCCCTGGGGTACATGACGTCAATTCCAGTGCCGAGGACGGCGACCGTTTTTCCCTTGCCGGCGACGGCGCCGCGATGCGACGCGGTATCGATGCCGCGAGCCAAGCCGCTGATGATCACCAGGCCACGAACGGCGAGGTCGGTGGAGAGGCGTTCGGCCATGCCGCTGCCGTAGGGCGTGGGATGACGCGTTCCCACCATCGCGATGCCGGGCTGGGCCATCACCTCGACGCTTCCTTTCACGAACAGGATTACGGGTGGGTCGTAGATTTCCTTCAGCCGCGACGGATATTCGGGATCGCTGAGCGAAATAATTTTGGCGCCCGCCTCGGCCGCCCCCACGCATTCCTGCTGCGCGAGTTCGAGCGACTTTCCCGTGGCCACCGATTGTGCGGAAACGGCGCGCATCCCCGTGGCTTCGAGTTCGGTGAGGCTGGCATGGAAGACGCGCTCGGCAGTGCCATAGTGCTCGATCAGTTTTCTGATGCGCGTGGGGCCCAATCCCGGGGTCAGGGCCAGCGCGAGCCAGTAGGTGGCCTGGTAAGAAACGGGGTTGGGAGCGGCAACGACGATATTGGACATATTGAGTGACCCTAGCCTGCGGCGGAAAACGTTGAGCTGCGAGCCTCGAGCCGCGAGCTTCGAGCGAACCGAATGCCCCGCAACTCGTAGCTCGCAGCTTTTTTGCTCGGCAACACAGGATTAGCCCACCACCCAAAACGCTGTCAAGGATGGCGCGCACATCACTTTTGGTAGAATTCGTAAAGTGATGAGCCGGTTAAAGATCTCGGCCATTTCCTACCTGAACACGGCGCCTCTCATGTGGGATTTTGAGCATACCGAGGCAGGCGCGGACTTCGATATCTCCTACACCATCCCCTCCGCCTGCGCCGAGGCTCTGCGTGCGGGAACGGTCGATATTGGCATCATTCCCGCTGCGGCTCATGCGACGGTTCCGGATCTCGTCATCATTCCGGACGTGGCGATTGCGGCACGACGGGCGGTGCGGTCGATCCTGCTGGTCAGCAAAGTGCCCGTCGATCCGAGGTGGACGCAGGCGCGCACGGTTGCGCTCGATACTTCTTCGATGACGTCGGTTGCGCTGGCCAAGATTCTGTTTGCGAAATGGCTGGGCGGAGCGCGCGATTATAGGCCGATGGCTCCCGATCTCGATGCGATGCTCGGCGCTTGCGATGCGGCGTTGCTCATCGGAGACCCGGCGCTGCAGGTCGACCGCACGCGCTACTTTACGCTCGACCTGGCGGAGGAGTGGGTGGCACGCACGGGAAAATCATTCGTCTTCGCTTTCTGGGCCATTCGCAAGCAGGCGCTTGCCGGACGAAATGGGGCGGCGATCGCGGAAGTCTTCAAGAAGTCACGGGATCATGGATTGTCGCCGAAAAAACTTGAAGCCATCGCTCAGGAGTGGGCGCCGCGCCTCGGCCTCACGGTCGAAATCGTTCGCGTCTACCTGACGCACAACATCCATTATTATCTCGACCCTCCGTGCCTGGAGGGCCTTAAGCTTTATTACCGCTTGGCCGCGGAAATCGGAGCCCTTCCGCAAGCGCCGGAACTTCATTTTGTGTAGAACTTATGTACTCATCTCATGAACAAGCCAGCTTGAGCATTTGCTGGGTCGCGGTAGGGATTTACGAGATCGCTCCTAGTCAAATTCCTGGCGCGGGGACGCCTGATCCGCGCCGACGTGTCCGGCTGTGATTTCGGCTACGAAATAGTTTTCGCCTTTGATCGGGACACCGGCCATCCGCCGCAGCATTGCGATCTGGCCGATGTGGGTGAGCGCGTCGGCGACCGAAGCCTGAAACAATTTTTCGGCGGAGACTTGCAGCGGTTTTTCCGACGCCAGATAGTCGTCAAACTTCTTCAAGGCGGTGAAGAAGCGCTCGCATTCCTTTTCCCACGGCAGCGGAGCCGAGTCGTGCCACTCGCGGCGGCCTTCGGACATGGCGAGGCCCCAGTCCATCAGGTCGCCGATGTGCGCGAGAATTTTCGCCGGCGTGCGCGAAGTTTCGGCGGAACCATAGTCGGCAAAGTCCGGCCCAGCGTTGCGAATGGCTTTCGCTCCGCGATAGGCGATGGTAGCGAGAATGTGGCGCAAGAACGCGCGGGAGTCGGTCATGGTTTACGCTGCTTTCTTGTCATCTCGATGGCGGAGCTTCGAGCTGCGGGCTTCGAGCAAGCAACCCCCACTTTCATGCATGCTCGTGGCTCGTAGCTCGTAGCCAGCTCTACAGTTTTCTTCGCCACAGCGCTCCGGCGAAGCGCACGCCGGCTTTGAGCTTTTCCCACAGCGGTTGGGCGTACAGCAGGTCGAGGAAACCTTCCATCTCGCCCGTGAATGCACCCCCATAGCCGAACCACCAGATTTTTTTCATGCGCGGCAGCAGGTCTGTGTCGACGTGTTTCACGCGCACCATTTCTTCCAATCCCCAGCGCCCATGCGTGCGGCCCAATCCGCCCTTCACGCCTCCATGCGGAGCTTCGCTGATGCTGAAACACGACACGGCGTCGTTCACCATCACCGTGCCGGCAGCGATCTGGCGAGCCAGTCGCTTGCCGCGGGCGCGATCGCGAGTCCAAACGCTGGCGGCCAGTCCGTAGTCGGAATCGTTGGCCAGGCGCACGGCCTCGGCATCGTCGCCGAATGGCGCAATCGGCAGCACCGGGCCGAAGGTTTCTTCCTGCATCACCCGCATGTCGTGATCGACGTTGGCCAGCACTGTCGGCGCAAAGAACGTTGGGCCGAGCTCGCGCAGCCGCGTGCCTCCCGCCAGCACGCGGGCGCCGCGCTGCCTCGCATCCTCCACCTGCGACTCCACCACACGCACTTGCCGCTCGTGGATCATGGGGCCGATTTCAGTAGCCGGATCCATGCCATTGCCGACACGCAGCTTGCCCGCCTTCGCGCAGCAAGCCTCGACGAAGGCCGGATACAAACTCTGATGCACGTAGCAGCGTTCGACCGACAAGCAGGTCTGCCCCGCGTTCACGAAAGCTCCCCAGACGGCGCCGCTCGAGGCCACATCGACATCGGCATCTTCGAGCACCAGCATGGCGTCCTTGCCGCCCAGTTCCAGCACCACCGGAAGCAGGCGTTCGGCGGCGATCTGCGCGATTCGCCGCCCCGTCGCGACGCTTCCCGTGAAGACCAGTTTGTCGATTTCGCTTCCGACCAGCGCCGCCCCGGTCGCGCCTTCGCCGGGAAGAACCTGGAAAATGTCGTCGGGAACACCGGCCTCGCGCAGCAGCGCCTGTAGTTCGAGCGCAACCAGCGGCGTCAACTCGGAGGGCTTGAGCACGACGGCATTGCCCGCAACCAGGGCCGCCATGGCCTCAGTCGCCGGAATCGAGAAAGGATAATTCCATGGGGAGATAATCCCGACCACGCCATACGGCTCGTGCAGAATGCGCCCTGACTTGGTTTTGACCGCAAGATTTCCGTGCGGCAGCTTTTCTTCGCGCAAGATCGCGAAGGCGTTGTCGATCAGGAATCGCGCCGCGTCGAGCACGACCAAAACTTCGGTGAGCAGCGCTTCGACCGCGGGCTTGCCTGCTTCCTGTGTGATGCGCCGCGCGACATCGGTCTTGTGCGCGAGAAGAATCTGCTGGAAGCGGCGCAATACCCGGACGCGATTGCGGATTCCCCAGGCGATCCAGTCCGGCTGTGCGGCGCGCGCGCGGGCCACCGCAGCGCGGACTTCGGTCGGACCGGCACTGTCCAGTTCGCCCAGAACTTCACCCGTCGCCGGGTTCACGGAGGCGATGCGGGAGACGACGAATTCGACGCTGGTAGCCATCTGCAAAGAAGTGTACGCGGGACAGAACGGGCGCGCCAGCGCTTCCATCTTCGTCGGTTTCGATCCTCGGCGTTTCAACGCATCGCGTCAGTATTCCACCTCGATCAAATAGAGTCCGCTGGCGGGTGCGGTCGGTCCGGCCGCAGTGCGATCACGCGCGTCGAGGATGCGGGACAAATCTTCCAGGCTTACCGTTCCCTTCCCCATCAGCAGGAATGTGCCGACCAGGTTCCGCACCATGTGATGAAGAAATCCGCTGCCGCGAACCGTGTAGATCAGTTCTTCGCCTTCGCGCGACCAACTGGAAGAGAAAATCGTCCGGACGTTAGTGGTCCGAATGTTGCTCGTCCGAACATCTTCCCCGGCCGCCATCCGTTCCACCCGCTCCGGATCCACTGCCGCGAACGATGTGAAATCGTGCTCGCCCACAACCACGCTAGCCCCTGCAACCATCGCCGATTCCTCCAGCGGATAAGGGTAATGCCACACATACCGCGCCAGAAACGGTGGACAGATCGCTCCGCGGTGAATGCGATAGCGATAAGTCTTGGCGTGCGCCGACTTGCGCGCGTGAAACTCGGGCGCGGCCTCGCTCACTTCCAGCACCCGGATCGAAGCCGGCAGAATGTCGTTCAGCGCCCGCATCCAGTTTTCGGCTGGAATTACCGACGCGGTCGCAAAACTCGCCACCTGGGCCAGTGCGTGCACGCCCGCATCGGTCCGGCCGGAACCTTGGGGCAGTACATTTTCCCCGCTCAACCGTCCAATGGCTGAGGCCAGCGCGCCTTGCACCGTCGTCCGGCCGGGCTGCACCTGCCAGCCGGCGAACTCGGCGCCGTCATAAGAAAGGATCAGTCTGAGATTGCGCACGTTCTTTTTCGAGTCCTAAGCTGCCTGAGCATGATCGTTGGTATTTGCAAAGTTTTGCCGCTGCCGTCGCGGAAAGTGCGGCAGCGCGTCAGCTATACTATTTCACTTACGATCAATGGAAAAGAGTGCCTTTCTCAAGGGTTAGGAAAAGATTGCAAGGAACTCTTGCCGGTCGTTCTACGTATTAGCAGAGTGTTAGCAAAAGTGCGAACTACTACGTCCGTTTCTCTCGAGCCTGATCGCTTGAGGGTGATCACTTGAGTGTGACCAATGGAGATGATGCGAATGCAACGTTCTAGAGTGTTGACTGCGTTTCAGCGGGCTGCCGCCCTTTTCCTTTCCGCCGTCTTCCTTGCTGTAATCATGGTGCCTGCCGGGTGGGCGCAAGATGCCTCGTCCGTGCCCAGTGCGCCGTCGGCGCAGATGCCGGCCCAAAGGGCGGTGCCGTCAGCGTCGCAGCCGTTTGACGTGCAGGAGTACGCGCACCCGCAGGCGCACTTCCCCAACCCGCTTGGTCCCTACACTTCGCGCCACGTCGCGCCGCCGAACCTGGCCAACACGCCGCGCATCGACCAGTTCCTGCACGATGGCAAACTTTACATTTCGATGAACGACGCGGTCGCGCTGGCGCTCGAAAACAACCTCGATATCGCGATCGCCCGCTATAACCTGAACATAGCCGACACCGACGTCTGGCGCGCAAAAGCTGGCTCCAGCATTCTCGGTGTTAACAGCGGTGTCGTGCAGAACACGCCCGGCGGCGGCGTAGGCGGACTCGGCGCGCAAGTCGGCTCGGGCCAGGGCGGAACCTCGGTCGCGGCTGGCGGGGCCGGCACCGGAACGGGAGGCCTGGTCGTATCGACGCTCGGCAGCGGCCCGCTCATCACCAGCTTCGATCCCATCCTCACAGGCACATTGCAACTCGATCGTTTCAAGAGCAGCCTGTGCGACAGCCTCCTTTGCATCCCCAACGATACGAACACGGCCACGGAAAATTTCGCCTACACGCAAGGATTCCAGTGGGGCGCAAACCTAGCGGTTGGGTTTAACAACAACCGCATAACGACAAATAATGGATATCAACCCGTGAGCCCGAACTTCAATTCCAGCTTCCGCGCCCAGGTCACTCAGCACCTGTTGCAGGGCTTCGGATTCGCCCCAAACACTCGCTACATTCAGATCGCGAAGAACAATCGTGAAATCTCAGATGTAGCCTTCCGCCTGCAAATCACCACCACCGTCGACCAGATCGAAAACATGTACTGGGACCTGGTATACGCCTATGAGAACGTCAGGGTTCAGAAGGAGCAGTTGGCCTTCGCTCAAAAGACCCTCTCTGACAACAAGAAGCAGGTGGAAATCGGGACCCTCGCGCCGATCGAAGTGGTCCGGGCACAGAGCACGGTCGCCAGCAATCAGCAAACGCTCACCCTCGCGCTGACCAATCTCGAGCTGGAGCAACTGCTCATGAAGAATGCATTAAGCCGCACCCTCGTCGACCCGGTACTGGCCGACGCCGAAGTAATTCCTACGTCAACCATGGAACTGTCCGCGCAAGAAGCGGTTGTCCCAACGCAGGATTTGGTGAATGATGCGCTCAGTCATCGTCCCGACTTGGCGGAAGCGCGCATCAACCTTTCCAATACCGACATCAGCAACAAAGCGATCCGCAGTGCTCTGCTGCCCACTGTGGACCTGTTCGCGTACTACAGCGGCAGCGGCTTGGGCGGCTCCCAGAATCCCCAGTACGCCTGTTTGCTACCGCCGTTCAACACGAGCCAGTTTTGCCAGGGTTTCACGTCGGCCCCGAATGTTTCTTACGGCTCTACATTGAATCAATTAGTCAATTCCACCGCTCCCGACAAGGGCGCGGGCATCTCGATCAACATTCCAATTCGCAACCGTGCCGCGCAGGCCACGCAGGTGCGCTCGGAGTTCGAATACCGGCAAGCCCAGTTGCGCATCCAGCAGATCGAGAACCAGGTGCGCATCGAGGTGCGCAACGCGCAGTTTGGTGTGCAGCAGAATCGCGCCAGCGTCGATTCCGCCCAGGCCGCCGTGGATTTGGCGCGTCAGTCTCTCGACGCCGAACAAAAAAAGTACGCGCTCGGCGCATCCACCTCAACTCTGGTGCTGCAGAACCAGGCGGCCATGACCCAGGCCGAAGTCACGCTCGTCTCCGCCAAGGCCCTGTACGAAAAGGCCGAAGTCGAACTGGATCGGGCCATCGGTCTCCTGCTCGATCATGCCGGTATCCTGATTGCCGAGGCCGAGCGGGGCGAGGTCACGCACACGCCAAATATTCCGCACGTGGCGGCGCGGCCAGCTGACCAGCTAACGCCGGCGAACCCTCCGGCCCAACCGCAACAGTAGCGTCGCAACCTGAGCAAGAGAATCCTACGATGGAGCGCCGGGCGTCCCCGCCCGGCGTTTCCCTTTTGCGCAAGGCCGCCTCTCGCGTATCCTCTCTCCGTGACGCTCTCGGCCACCGGCAAGGCTAATGTGGAGAAGGCTTGTGTGGGGACGGCCGCCCCTTCGGCGAGCTCAGGGCAGGCTCTCGGCCGTCCCAGCCGAGCGCAGTTCGGCAGGCTCTTAGCGGGCAGCGGCAGGAGCCCCGCGTGATCCTCTCCGTCGTCATCATCACCCACAACGAAGAGGCCAACATCGGGCGAACGCTGGCCAGCGTGCAGCCGCTAATTGGCGACGGCAAAGGCGAGGTTATCGTCGTCGACTCCGGCTCGACCGACCGCACCGTCGAGATCGCGAAATCCCTCGGCGTGAAAGTCTTTGTCGAAGAGTGGAAGGGCTACGCCGCCCAAAAGAATTCAGCCATCGACAAGGCGTCGGGCGACTGGATTTTGAGTTTGGATGCGGATGAAGAACTAGGGCCGGGACTCGTAGGCGAGGTCTATGCAGCAATGCACGGGCGTCTCGGCGTTGATCCGATCGAAGGAGATTCACTTGAAGTCATAGAGATGGTGATGGCTATCGAGGAAGCTCAAGCACGCGGTGGAACAGTTTCCCCGGTTGGATTTTTGCTCTCGCGTAAGAACTTCTTTCTCGACCGCTGGATCAAACACGGCGGCTTCTGGCCTGATCCCAAGCTGCGTCTGTTTCGCAGAGGTGCCGCGCGCTTCGAAAAGCGTTTGGTTCACGAAGATGCAAAGCTTGTCGAAGGGATTTCAGGGGAACTCAAACACGCCATCCTCCACCACACCTACCCCACACTTGCCGACTACATCGACCACATGAACCGCTACTCGTCCCTCGGCGCCGAGATGGCAGTCGCCAAAGGCCGACGCGGCTTCAGCCTCTTCAACGTCGTCGTGCGCCCACTCGCAACTTTCATCTACAACTATTTTTTTCGTTTAGGATTTCTCGATGGCCGCGAAGGCTTGCTCCTGCACCTCTACCACGCCGTTTACGTGTCATGGAAATACGCGAAGGCATGGGAACTCGCGCGCAAGAAAGAATCATCGTAGAGACGCGGCTCGCCGCGTCTCGGATTGCTGACAGACTCGTGGTACGAGCCGCAGCCGACCCTCACCGGCTGAAGCCGACTTCATTTAGCAGCGCATACGGCACGACTGAAGTCGTGCCCTTCCCAACAACCTGTGCGAATCAGAGCTTTTCAGCCGCTATTCCCGCAGCGTGATGCGCATGATGTCAAACTTCACTTCCACCGACCGCTGCGGAAACTTCGACTCCACATAAGCCTTTACATCACCGACCGAAGGAACCCCGTCCCGTCCGGTCAGTCCGCGCGCGTCGTCGAGCAGGATCATGTGCGGGTACGAATGGCTCAGAATCATCGCCAGTTCCGCCGATAACCGCTGCTGATCGCCCTGCTTGCCAACCCAGCCGTAGTAACCGGCGTCGAGCCAGAACAGGGCCGGGCCTTTCAATAATGCGAGCACTTCGGGCATGACCACGCGGCTGTCTCCGCAGAAAATTCGCACGTGCTCGTCGCGCGCGAATTTGCGCGTGGCCCGCTCCGCCAGCGCCGGAACGCATTCGATGGAATAGACGCGGTCGAAGCGGCTTTTCATCGCGGCGACCATCTCGCCGTAGTAAGTTCCGGTCTCGACCAGGGTGTTCAGCCCAAATTTCTCACCATATTCGCGCACGACTTTCTGCTTCAGCAAATGCGGAGATCGCGACGGCCGCCCGCGCAGTATCCAGTACCAGTAGTCGGGATAATGGCCAAGCGCCTTGTACGCGCCGTACACCGGAGTGCGCTGTAATAACCGCCGGAACGCTTTCAGAATCTCCTCCGCCGAAAGAACACCAGAATAGGTGCCGAGGAAAACAAGCGTCAAGCGGAGTCAACCACCAAGGACACGAAGTCACACGAGGGTCTGAATTCCCGAGGATTTCCTTCGTGATCCTTTGTGTCCTTCGTGGTTAAGACTTTGATCTTGACTTTCACCAACCACTCGGTCGGTAGCGCCATTTTGCAGCATGGGGCTTGCTCCTCTATCATCAAAGCCAGAGTGGGGAACTGCATGCCTGAGAACAAACCGAAAGCCGATCTGCGCAAGACCATTGCGGAAAGCCCGATTTCCGACGTCTTCGAGGGCCGTCATCCCGCAGCGTCCGAAAAAGATTGGGCCGAGAAAACTCTGGCCCCCACGCTCGACAAGACGCCGGAAAAACCAATCGGCGCTCCCACCTTCACCAACCTCGACGAGCACGGCCACGCACGTTTCAGCACGATCTCGAACGCACCGATCCGCCGCCTCTATACGCAGGCTGATCTCCCCGCCGACTGGAATTACGATCAGTATCTCGGGTATCCCGGCCAACCGCCCTACACGCGCGGCATTCACTCGACCGGCTACCGCGGCAAGCTCTGGACGATGCGCATGTTCTCCGGCTTCGCCTCGCCCGAAGAAACCAACCAGCGCTACAAATATCTCCTCGAACACGGCGGCGGCGGACTCTCCGTTGCCTTCGATCTGCCAACGCTCATGGGCTACGACTCCGATCACCCGGCCAGCGAAGGCGAAGTCGGCAAGTGCGGCGTCGCCATCGACTCGCTCGAAGATATGGAGATCCTCTTCGGCGGCATCAACCTCGAACAAATCACCACATCGATGACCATCAATTCACCGGCCAGCGTGCTCTGGGCCATGTACCTGGTCGTAGCCGAACAGCAAGGCGCCGACTGGAAGAAAATTTCCGGCACTATCCAGAACGACATCCTCAAGGAATACATCGCGCAGAAGGAATACATCTATCCGCCCGCGCCCTCGATGCGCCTGGTGATTGACACCTTCGAGTTCGGATCGAAGTTTACGCCGCACTTCAACACCATCTCCATCTCCGGCTACCACATTCGCGAAGCCGGATCGACCGCGCTGCAAGAACTGGCCTTCACCATTTACGACGGCGTCGAATACGTCGAGTGGGCGCGCCGCCGCGGCCTCGACGTCGACGACTTCGGCCCCCGCCTCAGCTTTTTCTTCAACGCGCACAACGATTTCTTCGAAGAGATCGCCAAATACCGCGCCGCGCGCAAGATCTGGTATCGCCTAATGAAGGACCGCTTCGGCGCCAAGAACGATCGCACCCGCCTGATGCGCTTCCACACGCAGACGGCCGGCGTCTCGCTGCCCGCGCAGCAGCCGATGAACAACATCGCGCGCGTAGCCCTGCAGGCACTGGCGGCCGTGCTCGGAGGCACACAGTCGCTGCACACCGACGCTTACGACGAAGCGCTCGCCTTGCCCACCGAAGAAGCCGCGCGCATCGCACTGCGCACCCAGCAGATCATTGCTTTCGAGTCCGGCGTTGCCCGAACTGTCGATCCGCTCGGCGGGAGCTACTTCGTCGAGAAGCAAACCCTCGACATGGAAAACGGAGCCTTCGATTACTTCGAGAAGCTCGATCAGATGGGCGGCATGGTCAAAGCCATCGAGCGCGGATATCCGCAGAAAGAAATTGCTGAGGCCAGTTATCAGTACCAGCGCGCCGTTGAAGCCAACGAAAAGATTACGGTCGGCGTGAATGATTTCGTCATCGAAGAAGGGTCGCCCCACATTCTCTACATCGGCGAATCGGTAGCCCGCGCTCAGGAAGCGAAACTCAAAGCCCTGCGCGCCCGCCGCTCGAACGAAGAAGTCCAGCGCCGCCTCGATGCCCTGAAGCAAGCCGCCGCCAAGACTCCCACCGCGGGCACCAACGGCAATATTTCCGGCGTCAACACCATGCCCTACATAGTCGACGCCGTGCGCGCCTACGCCACCGTAGGCGAAATCTGCGAAGCGTTGCGCCAGGTATACGGAACGTACACGGAAGTGAGCATCACATAATTCGACATCATGGTTCGACTGATTGACGCTGGCTCAACTGTGAACGGCTTGCTGGGCCTCAACTTTCAAGAACTAAGGCATGTCTTTCGTTCGGCCTGCAATGTAGAAAAAACCTTCGTCGTCGCGCCGCTCGAGGTCTCCGGTATGGAACCAGCCCTGGTCGTCAAGAGCGGCCGCCGTCGCGGCGAACGCGACTTGACTTTTGTCAGCACTTGAACCATGGCTGCGAAACCGATGAACGGCGAAACACGGTTGTCCAATTTTGCAAACAAACAGAGCCCGTCTCCATCCCACCATAGCAACTTGATCAGATCCCCGCGACGACCCCGAAACACGAACACATGTCCGCAAAATGGATCTTGCTCTAACTTCGTCTGTGCCTGCGCGCTCAAACCCGTGAACCCGCCGTTCCGTTTGGCCATCCTCGAGGAAGGTGAAATCCTAATTGCGGGCAAACCATGACGGCTTTCGCATAATCAGCACTTCCGTTATTTCCGCGATAATCTCTTCCACTTGCCGGGATGAATCTACCGTGAGCACGTCCTGTCCTGGCTCGCGTGCTGCATACCATCCGGCAGGGAACTCGGAGGTTACAACGCGGATTGACTGGTCAAGAACGGGAGTGCGACCGGTCGCATGGGATCCCTCCAGACACACGATCCTGACCAGCGAAGACACTTTAGAGAGTTGCCTTCGCGCTCTCTCCGTCAGCACCGGGCACGAAACCACTACATCCCGCCATCCATAGATCCAGAAGTGAATGGCGGCCGCTAGCGTTTCTACGCGCAAGGTTGGATCGGCATTAGCCAGCGATGTGCTGCATCTCCGCGCATCAAGATCGGCAGGAGGATGAAGATTCTCCGCATCGACAAATTCCCATCCCAAGGCTTCCGCGAGGAGCCGGCCCACGGTATTCCTGTCTGATTCTGCGGCTCCCGTGATGATGAAGACCATACGTCTCACCCCCCTTTGCGGAGGCGATCGATCCCGAAGAACCTCGGCCGCTCGAACTAGAAGCTATCTCATAAATCCTATTGGGAAGGGCACGGCTTCAGCCGTGCCGCCCAGAGCAATAAAAACACGGGCTTTAGCCCCTGCGGGATCCGGCGGTTACTCCTTCCGTTCATTGTGAGATGGCTTCTACTCAAGCAGCCCACACTTATGCACGCCAAGTCACACAAAGTCAGTGACAACTATCACTCATCTTAGTGATTACCAGAAACTTAGTGATTACCAGAAACTGCCTTGGTCGCACCACTGAACTGCAAACGCCGCGCTGAAAAATCCGCGTCTCGCGATCAGCATCCTTGTGGCGATGTCCACTAGTTCTTACAATCCTAAGATTCCCTCTCCCTGATTCACCCACCACTTTTTTTCGGTCGCAGCGCACTCCCAACTGTGATGGTCGTCACTGCCAGGTTAGACCGTTCACAAGTTCGCACCCAGCAGGGCCTTCGAGAAAGCAAGCCAATACGTTCCAAGCCAGCGGCACATTCGAAAGGCACGTTCCGGTCACGTTAATGGGTGACCTGAGTCACTGACGTGGTGTGCTGGTTGGACCATAACAACTGGAACGTTTGCAAACTGCGGCTCGCCTCGAGAACCCTGGCGGCTTCTATTTGTTGACGCACGCCGAAGATGCCGAGAGGTGGGTTGTGGAAGTTCCCCTCGCCGCCTGGAAAGACTCGCCAGTTCTGCGCTGTCATCCCGGCGACTGCCATTACTTCGAGGTCACAGAGATAAAGATCGTGGAGCAGGGAAGGAAGCGCGGTCCAAGCCCGTATCGAACGCAGTAATAACAGATTGTAGGGGACGAGAACGAAGCACTACTAATTCACTCCGGTAGGAGGTGCAGCATGGCAGCTCGACTTGCCGAAGAATGGTTCGCCATATGCGGAGGTTGCGAGGTAACCATCCTCGACATCGGTGAACCGCTCCTCGACGTGCTCAAACAAGTAGAAATCGTGCACATGCCGGTACTGATGGACCACAAGCTCTTTGGTCAGACTGGCGAAGGTACAGAGATGGAAATCCCCGCAGCGGATGTCGGGCTTATATCTGGAGGAATCCGCAGCGAAGAGCACAAGAAGCTGGCGCTGGAGATGCGTAAGAAGTGCAAGATCCTGATCTCTCTGGGTTCTTGCGCCTGCTTTGGCGGTGTGCCGGCGCTGGCGAATCAGTACAGCACAGAAGAGTTGTTGGAGAAGGTCTACCGCGACAGCGTGACCACCGAGAAAAACGGCTTACCCCACGAGCAGATTCCCGCTCTGACCGACCGAGTCTACGCGCTCCACGAAGTTGTGAAGGTGGATGCCTATCTGCCCGGATGTCCAACCACGCCAGAGATGGTGGCCGGAGCGCTGGTCGCTCTCATTGAAGGCAAGCCCGTGCCCGTGCTGGCGTCGAAGAGCGTTTGCGACGAGTGTCCCACGAAGCGTGAAAAGAAGGCGGTCTCCACGTTGAAGGGCCACCTGGATCCGCCGGAATTCAAGTTTGGAGCGCCACTGAGCGAAATGCGCTGCCTGATGGAGCAGGGCATCCTGTGCCTGGGGCCAGCAACGCGTGCCGGCTGCGGTGGCAAAGACGGCAACCCGCGCTGCATCCGCGCCTACATGCCATGCGAGGGCTGCTTTGGCCCGCTGTCGGAAAAAGCCAACCCCATGGTGGACATGATGGGCGCGCTTTCTTCCATCGGACTTGATCCCAAGCAGATTCCGGATCGGGCCGCAACCTTCAACCGTTTTGCTGGCGCTGGCCGTCTGCGGCCCATGCCCCGGAGGTGATCCATGGCAAAGACACTGGTCATTCAACCTGTCACCCGCGTCGAGGGCCACGCCAAGGTGACCATTCAGCTCAACGATGCCGGCAACGTGGACACCGCCCGGGTGAACGTCATTGAATTGCGCGGCTTCGAAAAGTTCTGCATCGGACGCCCGGTAGAAGACCTCCCTCGCATCACGCCGCGCATTTGCGGTGTGTGTCCGTGGTCGCATCACCTGGCCTCGGCCAAGGCTTGCGACGCGGTCTTTGGAGTCGACCCTCCCCCAGCTGGAAAGAAGTTGCGCGAGCTGTGCAACAGCATCGCCTACATGGAAGAGCACATCTTGCACTTCTACTTCCTGGCGGGAGCCGATTTCCTGCTCGGTCCCGATGCTGACTATTCCATCCGCAATGTCATCGGCGTGCTGCAGGCAGCGCCCGACATTGCTAGAAAAGTGGTGAAGGTGCGCCACATGTGCGCCAAGATGCTGGAAGTCCTGGCGGGCAAGGCCATCCATCCCCAGGCCGCTATTCCGGGCGGATTCAGCAAGCCACTGGCTCCTGCCGAGCGCGACCAGCTGCGCAAGCAGGCCGATGAGGCGCTGGAACTCGCCAAGTTCTCTATTGCTTTTGCCAAGGAGAACGTCTTCCCCAAGTACCTCGACGTGGTGAAGTCGCTGGGAGTGATCACCACCGGCTTCATCGGCACCGTCAAGGAAGACGGCGCACTCAACCTCTACGACGGAAAGCTTCGCCTGATGGCCTCCAATGGCTCATACCAGGACTTCCCGTATGATCGCTATACCGAGTTCCTCTCCGAGCACATTGAACCGTGGAGCTACTTGAAGTTCCCATACGCCAAACAGTGGGGCGAAGGTTTCTCCATGGATGTCGACAATCCCAAGGGCGTGTATCGTGCCAACACGCTGGCGCGCATCAACGTTTGCGACTTTATCGACACGCCGCTGGCGCAGGCCGAACTGGAGGAGTTTCGCGCGAAGTTCGGGCGGCCCGCACAGCTCACGCTGCTCTATCACTGGGCGCGGCTGATCGAACTGCTCTACAACGCCGAAAACACCATCCGCTTGCTGGACGATCCCGAAATCACCAGCACCGAAACCCGGGTAAAGGTTACGCCGCGGGCAGCGCGAGGCGTAGGATGCACCGAAGCGCCCCGCGGCACGCTCATCCACGACTACACCACCGATGCCAACGGCCTGATCACCAACGTCAACCTGATTGTCGGTACCACCCACAACAACGCTCCCATCAATATGTCGGTCACGCAAGCCGCCAAGAGTTTGATTAAGGACGGCAAGTACGACCAGGGAGTGCTGAACAAGGTTGAAATGTCAATCCGTGCCTACGATCCATGCTTGTCCTGCGCGACCCACCGGCTGGACGGGAAGCTGTCGGTCAAGCTGGATATTTTCGACGCGGACGGCAAGTTGCTCGGCTCGCTTGCCAACTGAAGGGCAGCGAGAAGGAGGAAGCATGCGGGAGATCGATCAATTCGATCCATCCGATCTCCCCGACTTCTGTCGGAAGCCGACCGTGGTGCTCGGCATTGGGAATATTCTGTTTGGAGATGACGGCTTCGGGTGCGCGGTAGTCGACTATGTCGAGGCACACTACCCAGTACCCGAAGCCGTCTGCTTGCTCGACGTCGGCACCGGCGTGCGCAAGCTGTTATTCACTCTCTGCCTGAGCTCCGCGCGGCCGCAACGCTTGCTCATCCTGGACGCGATCGATGCCGGACGCACTCCCGGCGAGATATTCGAGATCGATCCCGCCGAGATTCCCCCAGTCAAACTTGACGATTTCTCGCTGCACCAGTTGCCCACGTCCAACCTGCTGCGCGAGTTGCAGGAAACCTGCGGGGTCGAGGTGCGTGTGCTGGCCTGCCAAACGGGTCCACTGCCGGAAGAGATCTCCCAGGGTTTGTCGAAAGCAGTGAGTGGCGCCGTGCCGCAAGCGGCGGAGTGGCTGGTCCGCGAGTATTTCCCCTGCGCCACCACGCCGCGAAGTGACCTATGCCAAGCGAGCGCGTAATTCAAGTCGGGCCACACGCTGGCGTTTCTCTTCATCGTTTTATAGCTGGTCGGGGCGCGAGGATTGGTACAGTCGTTCGGACTTGGCGAGAAACACCTCCACAGTTTCTTGCATGAGCGTGTTGCAGGTCACGAAGAAGCGTGACAGGCGTCACCGCGCAACGGCCACCTGGCACTCATTATCGAAAAACGTTTTGGCAGGACCGTGTGGACAGGCTGGTGGCATCGTATGAGCCCGGATCTCGCGATGATCAGCGAGGGAAAGAAGTTCATGTGGGATGGGCAGCTCTACGACACCAGAGAAGAGGCATCCCGCATAGAGGAGTCATATCGGAACGACAACTTTGAGGTCCGTATGGTGGAGGAAGGCGGGAAGTTCCTGGTGTACACTAGGAGGGTCGTCAAGGAAGTCGTAGTCACTGCGCAGTAGCGGGCACTCTCGGTAGAGGTGGCAAATGGCAGTAGGCATATTGCCGGTTCAGAGCGATCCGACACTGCTGGCCGACATTCGGCGGTATGGGAAGTTCGACCCCACGGGCTGCTATCAGTGCGGAAGCTGCACCATCTCCTGTGATCTGGTCTCGGATTTCGCCAGCTTTCCCCGAAAAAGCATACGCTACTCTCTTCTGGGGCTGAGAGCACCGCTCCTCGCAAACCTCGAACCCTGGATTTGCCACGACTGCGGCGATTGCTCCATTGTCTGCCCGCGCCAGGCGGAGCCCAGGATTTCCATGGCTACGCTGCGGCGCTTCCTCAGCGGCCAGTATGAACGGACGGGCATGGCGTCCAAGCTTCTCACGTCTCGGGCCTGGTACTTCGGCTCGCTGGCCTCCGCTGCGGTGCTCGTCGTGCTGCTGATCCTCTGCTACCACCTGTGGTATGTGGGACTGCCGTTGTCCGGCCTTGCCACGCCGCTCGGGTTGGAACACATGTTCCCCATCATGACGTATTACACGCTCACGGTGATGCTCTTTCCGCTGCTTCTCCTAGCATCCCGCGTCCACCGCGTCTGGCGGCTCA
>Ga0208688_1000089_pt1 | contig 84720 bp, 78 predicted proteins | sample June2015DPH_6_15_FD_184696 | JGI IMG/M metagenome (GOLD analysis project Ga0208688, IMG submission 184696) | Peatland microbial communities from SPRUCE experiment site at the Marcell Experimental Forest, Minnesota, USA - June2015DPH_6_150... | ecosystem: Environmental > Terrestrial > Soil >... | reverse complement strand
CGGATCTGGGAAACCCGGCTGTCCGGGATTATCGGGGGCCCCGCGAAACGTAGCCATGGTGGAATTGTGAACCCGTCTTGCAACCGAAAGGGCAAGTACGGTAACCCTGCACCTATAGCTGGCGCGCGCGGGCTCTATCCCAACAGTTTATGGACGGTCGATATTTGTGTCGGTCCTTCAACTTCTCCTCGGGCTAGCCCGCGCTAGTGCGATCCCGTTACCCACGTGACCATTCGCATCCTGGGGATGTATGCCAAAATCTTGATCCAGGATTCTGCGGTACAGGAGTAGAAGGGGTGCGGCGAGGACAGAACCCTCGTTCGTGATCGAGATCCCATCGCTAGTTAAGACTCCGGGAGGGAAGGTTCACAATGACCCGACGAAGTTTGCTGCTCGCACTCATGAGCGCAACCGGCGCTATGGCGGTAACTGACCTCGCGCAAAAGCCAGCCGCGCCAAAGCCGCAAGATAAGTTTGCCCTCGCAAACGAGAATGTTAAAGAACTGCTGCTTCTGCTGGACACCGATAAGAATGGCAGGATATCGAAGCAGGAATGGATGAACTTCATGGACGCAGAGTTCAACAAACTGGATAAAGACGGGAACGGGGAACTCGACCCGAAAGAACTGCGGCAATCGAGGCTCTCAGTTAGGTAGGGCAGTTCTGCAAACGCTGCGAGGTAACGTATTTTCACTTTCTCGCTCGCCACGATGGCTGCGCCAACAGAAACGGTGAAATGGGCACTCGATAACGGTTCCCGACCCTATTTCCCCTGTCATTTCCTACCCACGTGCAATGGTAAACCTTGACTCTGGAACCGAGCCTCAAGGATTCATCTGGGTCTCCGTGGACCGTCTGGAAGTGCTGCCCAAAATGCTGCAGAGGTCACATTTACTTTAAGAGAATATTTAACTACTCCGCTATATCACTTCCGGAAGTATCGCCGAATAGTCAAGGACGCCGGATGATACGTTCTGGATGACTTTGTTTTATTTATGGAGGACGGGCGTCCTCGCCCGTCGGGTGCGCCTAGTCGTCCTCGGTCGGATTAATGGGCTCCCCGACAATGTTGTAGTAGACCTCTTTGGGAGGCTTGGGCTTCGCTGGCTTGGCCGGGGCTACGGCCGGGGATGGCGTCGGTTTCGACTGCTGCGGCGCCGACACCGGAGGAGCTGAAACGGGTGCCTGTGCAATCTGGGGTACTGGGGGTGGAGTCACCGCGGTTTGGGTTGGGGCGGCAACTGGCTCAGGAGGAGCCATAATGGAAAGCGGTGCGGCAGACGGTTGCGAAACCCTCTTGGTCACCCGCATCATTTTCACTCGTACCGGCGCTGGGTTCTTCCGTGACCATTCGTGCAGCAGCACAAACACAATTCCTGCCAAGCAAAGCGCCAAAACCGAGTTGAACAGCGCTGGAACGTTCAACTCACCTTTTCCGAGGTACAACGGAGACTGAGGGTCTACTTCCATCACCCTGGCCAGCAGCGGCACTAGTAAATTGCTGGTGAGAGAAGCAAGAAATCCCCAGATCCCCTCTGCCAGAATCACGGCAGCCACTAGCTGACCGATCCATTTTCCGGGATTCAGGATCGATTCGGGGGCGGAAGTCTGGTTTTCGCCCATACTTTATATGATGCAGATTGTGGCATATCGGGAATGCCAGGGGAAAATCCCAGCCCATATATGCCGCTGCTCGCAGGTAGCGTCGAGCGCGCCATCGCGCAATTGGTAGCCGCGCGAGATGCAAATCCTGTTAGGGGCCGGGTAGCTGAGAGCTTCGACGAGGTTCGGCGGGTCTATTTCTTCGGCCGCGCCGTCGGCGGCAGCAGTCCGTTGAGCCGCAGATGCATCGCGGCGGAGCTGTAGTGATCGGCCCAATCGTTGGTCAAAAGCACGCGGGCCCTTGCGGCCACCGAACAACTCGACCTCGTCTGCGAGCTCCAGGGCTGCGCCAACTTTTCCGCTGATCCGGTACCTGGCCCAATGATTGGCCTTTTGCTCATGCGCGATACACCTCCGTTACTTGTCTGCTGGACTGGCTTTGGCATACCCTCGAAAAAGTCAGGACCACCATGGATTTCGTTCAACCCCCCGAACGACAAGACATCCGCTACACTGCACAGCTGCCTGTTTCAGTTAAGCTGCCCCACAAGGAAATGCACACCCGATCAGAGAACATCAGTGTCGGCGGCCTTCTGTTGTCTAGCGCCTTTCTGATCCCGGAGGGTTCCACGGTAGAGGTAGCGGTCGGAGTTGCCGCGCCTGCCCGACCCGGCACGCTTTTGAGCGCTCGTGGCAAGGTTCTTCGCGCGCAGCCGAAGGCGACGGGAGGTTTCGCTGTCGCGATCAAGTTGGAGCGTTCTTTCAGGTTTGAGCTCAGCCAGGAAGAACATCCTGCCGCAACGACGGACACGAAGCATTGCCGATATTGTGAATCTGGCAGCGAAGACAAACGAAGTGACGACAACAAGGACATAGAAACGACCAAACTTACTTCTGAACAATCGGAGGACTGGGAGTACTACAAACGCTGGTATTCCAGTAACGGGTGGGAAGGCGAAGAGAGTCGGCAATTGGCATGGCGTGACCTTTGCAGGAAATATTCTGATCTTGAAGGAAGAAGTAAGCCAGAGGCCTAATTGCGGATTACGGGCGCGAACGGCAACACTTCGCGCAGATATTTCTTCAGAACTGTCCAATTTTGAGCAGTCACCATGTGGGGCCAGCGTTGTAATCTTTTACTCGATAGGCGGATGTGAAGGAACTATGCGGCTCTCGCAGTCGTTTGTTCCTCTGATGGCGCAAGCGGATTGGTTTCCTTGGACGACAGGCACCCTCCCCCACTGCGCCATCTCTCTTTTTTGGGACGTTTGTCACCGACACTCGGCGCATGCTTTGCGTCTCCGCCTTTCAGGGAGAGGGTCGTCGACAGCGAGGCTCCATCGTAGACACTCTTAGAGAATCTGATAATCTGAGTTTGTGAAAGAGAACTTCATTAGTGTCACGGAAGCAGCGCGCAACTTCGCCGACTGCGTCAACTATCAAGTTTGCGCCAAGTAATCGCGAACAGTGAGCGAAACGGAACGGCTGTTTCCTGCTGTCGGAGCTACTGCAGCTTCGCGTTTTCCGCCTTGGCTTGCTGGAGCATGGGGATGTCGGGGTCGGCGTGTTTCCAGAGGGCGATGAAATCTTTGTAGGCGGCGAGAGCCCTGACGCGGGCTGCATCGGCATCCGCTCCCTGCCAAGTTCTCGACCGCAAGGAATTGGCACGAGCCACACCTAGCTGCGCCAACGCTCCCGTCCAGCAGTTCCAAACAACGCCGCTGTGGTTGGTTGAAGGGCTTGGCCTCGACTACGTTTCCGTGTGCCAAGCCAAGGCGAGGTGCAGCCCTCCACTGGCAACGACCCGGCTCTTCTCTTGGGGAAATTGCGGTCCCTTTCGCTCGGAGTCCGAGCTTGGGTTCAGCCCTTGGGTGCCAAACTCGAAAGCCCGGTCCATCTTGATTGCTAAGGCGAAATCTCCAGTGTCTTTCGGCTGTGCTCGAACAACCTTGCCGCGACCGCTCAAGAAAGTGCCGGGTCGGGAACGTACAATTCCAACCGCCACCTCTACCGCGGAGCCCTCGGGAATCAGAAAGGCGCTAGAGAGCAAAATACCCGCGAGACTGATGTTCTCCGACTGGGCGTACAGTTCCTTGTGGGCGAGCTTGAGTGAGACTGGCAGTTGCAGCTGGTAGCGAATACTGCTCCGTTGTGGACGTTGGGGGGAATCCAATGTGGTCATGGCTGTTCAGAAAGAGTACGCCGAGGGGCATGCCCGCAGGGAGGTAACGATGGTGCATCGGGATGTGAACAAAGGGACGGTAATGGGACAGTAATCTGTCACTGAACTGAGTGGATTGCATCCGCGCGGGCCGACGGCGACCGCATCCGTGACATTGGCGGTTATTGGCACAACTTGTTGGCGTTTCTTCGAGGGATTTGCAATTCACCGAAACTTGAAGTCGGGAAAATTTGTTCGACACCAAACATGTCTTGAGCGGGTAATTTTTTGTGAGCACAGAACTTGCAGCTTATTTCGACGATAGTGGTCATCCCGACGACCAAGAGTCGTCCTCGCAGCGGGATGGGTAGGCAATGTGGAGCAGCGGGTTGTGTGGGAGCAGGGCTGGAAGCAGGTTTTACGTGACATCAAGATTAGGTCCGGTTTCTTCCATATGACCGATTTTGAGGCCGCTCCGAAGTGTAACGATCCCAACGACGAATATGCACACCTCCGCGCTCAGGAAATTCATCACTTCATGTGAAAGCCCGTGTCGACTCTTGGCGTTTCGTTCGTCGGCGGGTAGTATCTTCGTACGAATTCTCTTCTACAGCCCTTTTTACGCGTGGTCTCCCCCGGGGCTGGAAAAGGGCTCAGACATTCATGAGTCGGCTTGTAGCGTTCTTCTCGGCAGCCGGGATGGGAAGCGCCACACGGGCAGGTTGCATGCGATTAGCGCAAGCTCGTACGAAGGCCCTCATATAAGACTGTGCTACCCGGTTCCAGACCATATGGCGTGCATAGAGGTAAGCACGTTTACGCATCGCCTCGCGGGCCGCATCGTTGTCCAAGAGTTCAATCGCCGCATCCGCGATGGCGGCTGGGTCCTTGAAGGGAACCAGCACTCCGCGCCCATCGCCTAGCAGTTCGGTGGCGTGCCAGTACGGAGTCGAGATGATCGCCTTCCCAGCGCCCAAGGCGTACGCCAGTGTCCCCGATACGGCCTGTGCCTCATAGCGGTACGGCGTGACGTAAATGTCGGCCGAACAAACCAGCGAAGCCATTTCTTGAGGGCTGACGAAGCGGTTGTGGAAGACCACGTTCTGCTCAACACCTAGCTCTTTGGCTAAGGCTTGCAACTGGACCCGATATCGATCACCCTCGCGGCGTCTGACATGCGGGTGAGTAGCGCCTGCGATGACGTAAACAACGTTGCTGTGCCGGGACAAGATGCGCGGCAGGGCGTGAATCACGCTTTCGAATCCCTTGTTTGGAGACAACAAGCCGAACGTGAGCAATACGGCCTTTCCTTTGGTTGAAAGCGAATCTTTGTAAGGAGCCGGTTCCGCAAAGGGCAAGTCGGGGATGCCGTGAGGAATCAGGTTAATCTTTCGGCTTGGAACTCTAAATACATCTTGCAGAAACTGAGAAGAATGCTCGCTCATAACAATAAAACGATCGGAGCGCGCGGCGATTTCTTGCATGACGATTAATTGGTCGAGGTCTGGCTCACGAAGAACCGTATGCAGAGTTGTCACAACTGGCATTTTGAGGTGCCGCAGCAGCCGCAATATATGGCTGCCGGCCTTCCCTCCAAAAATCCCATATTCATGTTGCAAACACACCAGATCGACATTGCTGGAATTAAGAAAGTCGGCGGCGGCTTTATAGGATGAGAGCTCGCTCTCGTTTATCTCGAAGCGCACGCGCGGAGGGTAGCTGTAACGCGATTGCGGGTCATTGACGGCTACTACGAATACTCCGGCGGCTCCGTACTCAACAGAAATAGCATCACACAAATCCGTCGTGAAGGTCGCAATTCCACACTGGCGAGGGAGATGGTTCCCGATAACCGCTACCCGCATTGGAAGCGATCGGGTGGGTATCACTTGCAAGAATGACGCTGACTTCTTTTCGAACGCGAGAGGACTCGCTTTGCCGCGCATCGGCGTGGTTGGTGTCGAACTCATCGAAAGCTCACTAGCGGACATCACAGGCTCCTTGAGGGTATGGTGCGGCTGGAAGGGAACCGGACCAAGGGTAAAACAGGCGCCAGGGGGCTAGCCGGCGCCTTCGGTCCTGGACTCGCACTGCCCGTATTCAAACCGCGGTTCGCCGTCCGCTCAATAAGTTAATGACCAGAACCACCAACGCCACAACCAGAAGTAAGTGGATCAGGGCGCCGCCGATATGCAGACTGAAGCCCAGAAGCCATAGAATCAGAAGAACAACGAGAATTGTCCAAAGCATGTCAACCTCCTGTGCTCATTCGCGAGCACCTGAATGTGAGTCTTATCCAAACGTTCGCAAGAAAACCGCTTCGCGCGAGCGGATAAGACAACCAATGATGGACTGTGCGCGCACTCGACTACGCAGGCGTCGGCTGATGACAAACAACCGTAGAGGTCGAGTGCGGAAGCCCTACTATTTATCGGCTTTAGCCTCAGCTTTTGCTCCGCGAATTTCCGCAAGGAACGGCTCGGCTTCGGCTGGGACTGGCACTTTGCCCAATAGCAAAGCCCGAGTTGTGACGTTGCGTCCATAGATCGCACGCCGTGAATCATTGTCTTGACGGAGCGATGCACCTGTCAGCGTGAGCCCAGCGAACGCACCCTTGGCACGGGAGTAGGTCAGGATCTCTGTATCCAGCTTCCAATCCGTACCGGCCTCGGCATGCCGTCCAACTGGACCCGCTGCCGCAGAAGCGTCGCCGCCAACTTGGAAATTACTTGAGAGCAGCCTTTGCATCGCTTTGTCATTCTGAAAGATCATTACCACGTCCACAGCTTCCACCCCAATCTGCAGCCCCCAGCTTCCGCCCGAAATCGTGATGAACGCCGGCGCACTCCAGCCATTCGCCGTGCGGCACGTGGCTACACCTTTGCCTCCTTCAGCTCCGAAGACAAAGCCACCTTTGACCATGTGTGGTATAACGGCCATGCACTTTGCGTGCTGCAACACTTCTTCCGGGATTCCCTTGTCAGGCATCCCCATAATTTCGTGCATCACTGCGGTGGCATTGTCCAGCCGTTCGGTGGCATCTTCCCGCGCCGACCCTGCCCAGCACAGCGTGCCGAGACCCAACATCGCAAGTACGAAAGTTACTTTTTTCATGGGACAGCCTCGTTTCTGTTACCTCTGCGCCGCTTCTCCGGCTTCGTGCCGTGTCTTGCGCACAAATCCGGGTGGAAATTCGGGCACACCAAGGTCAAATCGACCTTAGCAAATCAGGATTAAAAAGGTCTGAGCAATAATGCTCACACTTAGCCCACGGAAATTCCCGACAAATTGTCTGAAGAAATCAGACCTTTGTTGCTTTCGGGATGAAGCCGAGGTCCGTTCCAGAGGTGGTCAATTCTGCTCAGACCTCCGAAAGCCAGGAGATTAAAAAAGTAGCAGCCCTCAAAGAGACTCAGAAGAGTCGCCATCTGTGCTTTACGAGGGCGAAGGAGAAATATGAAAACCAGCACGAAAGACAAGATCGAGGGCGGCTTCCACGAAGTGAAGGGAACAATCAAGGAGGAGGTCGGAAAGGTTACGAATGACCGCAACTTGAAAACCGAAGGGAAAGCCGAGAAGAAAGCGGGCAAGGTTCAGCAGCGGATAGGCCATGCTAAAGAAGCTGTCGCAAACTTGAAAGGACAGCTGGCAGAGTTAAAAAAGGTTGGATAGGCCCTGCCGCATGAGCCTCGTATTGGCGGAGGGCTCCCGTCTCCACAAGAATGGCCAACCACACAGGGCTGACATATCAGTCGAGCCACCAGAAAGGAGTTCATCAAAATGGACTTCCTCAGATATCGACACGTTCCCACAATTTTGCTGCTGGCTGCGCTTGCGGGCTGCACTCAACAACAAAGCTCGCAGGACCTAAAGGAGCAAACCGCGCAAGCAACGGCGGAGGTGAAGCACGATGCGGAAGCTGTGGCGGCAGGGATACGCGAGGGCTGGAGCCGCGACAAGCCACTCGATTTGAACACTGCCACAAAGGAGCAGTTGCTGAGCCTGCCGGGCGTAACTGAGGCGGAAGCGAACCGGGTGATTGCAGGGCGTCCCTATAACGAACCCGGTGAAGTGGTGACGCGGCGCATCATGCCGAAGACTGAGTATGACAAAATTGCAGATCGGGTCACGGCCAAGAGATGACGGGAAATGGGCACTCGCAAGTCGGCAACCGACTAGCAGCGGATCAGAAATCGTTTCTTCTCGAAGAACATCCGAAACTCCGATGTGACCGGCCACGTATCATTCTCCCCACAGGGAGGGGTGTGTATGGAGTTACGCATCGACAAGCTCTCAAAACGGTACCATAGCGGCATTTCCAGGAGCGGGAGAGGATTTGACTTACCTTTTCTCGGGAACGATTAGGGATGCGGGCCAGTGGGATGGCTGCGCATTGACATTGGCCGTGATTGAGACTAGACCGTCGACAGGCTTGACATCCACGTTGTATCCATCCAGTTCGACGAGTGGCAGGTCTCCCTGCAGGTCCTTCGTTGCCGCTTCGATCGTAATGGTTGAGGATTCGCCGGGCACGAGTGAAATATAGTTGTCGGAGTAAAAGACGGGCAGGACGCGCCGGCCGCTCTTCTTTTGATGAAGCTGCAGGTGGGACAGCAGAGCGACGTTATTTGTATTGTTGTGCAACGTAACGGTCAGCATCGTTTTGTTGCCCTCGGTGCGAGTATTGGCATCGGTATCGAGCATGACGGTGGGGAGATTCATTAGACCGTCGAACTGATCCTGAGCAACATGCTGCCAGTAAAAATTGCTGGAGAGCAATTTTCCGCTCGCATCGGTGAGATCGAGCTTGATGAAGTAGAGCGGGCTGATGCGTGTACTTACCTCGATGTGCGCCACCTTGATCGTGCTGCTGCCGGGAACCTGCGCTACCGGATAACTTTTATGGGAATCCAGCGTGCCGTCAAAACGATAGATGAGCACGTTAACACTGAGCGCGTTTAGCGCATCAGAACGATTGTTCACCACCTCGACGCCGCGTTTTTCCTCATTGAACTGCACATGTACGGTCTCGGAGGCCTTCTTCACTGCGTACAAGGCAGCGTTGGGCTCGAGATCATAGTGGTAGAGCTGCCAAACGAAGCTGGGCTGGGCCGGGTGACTCATCCAGGTGATCACGCCCGTGGTTGTCTTGAACATTTCGGCATTTCGGCCTTCATACATGGCGCGGAAAGCTTCATACGTGGCAAGTTGGCCTTTCCGCACGAAGTCGGCAAGATTGCGAATTGGCCCGTAGCGCTCCGCCAGCGAAGTTGGGAACTCGTTGCCCCGTTGAGCACCGGCTGCCATGTCGTGTTGGGCCCAGTCGTCATTGATCGTCTCCCAATCTTTCTCCGGCATCATGCCCTGGATGGATTCGATCGTGGGAATGGAGACTGAGCCAGTCTCGGTCTTAAAGCTTTCGTTAAACGCATAAAAGAAACGCGGTGAACGCCAGTAGTAGGGTCCATGGGACGAGACGCCGCGTCCGTCGGCGGAGTTCGATTGGTAAAGCCGCGTCGGGTCGAGGCTATTCATGAGAGTCTTCAACGTGTCGTCAAGTTCCTTGGGCGGATAGCCCTCGTTGCGCGCACACCAGACCGCGATGGACGGATGGTTGCGGTAACGAACCACCTTATCGGTGACGTTGGCGAGGTATGTGGGAATATCGGTCACGTCAGGACCGTCATTTGGGTTGGGCTGAAAGAACTCATCCCACAGCAGGATTCCATACTTGTCTGCCATGTCGTAGAAGTCCGGACTGGTGCTCTGTCCCACCCAGTTGCGGATGATGTTCAGGTTGGCCAGCGCGTGCATGTGAAACTGAGCGTCCAGCCTTTCTCGCGAAACCCGCTTCATTGCCTCATCGAGGCCCCAGTTGCCGCCGCGGGCCATAACGCGAACTCCGTTGACTGAAAGTGTCAGGTTCTCCGAGTCGGCGACCTGGTACTCGATCTTGCGAATGCCAAACTGCTGTGTCGTGATATCCGAAGATTTTGCTCCCACGTCGAAGCGCAGCGTGAGAGTGTACAGGTTCTGCGGACCATAACCGTTGGGCCACCACAGCTTCGGATCAGAAAGGTGCAGTTCCGGTGTGGATTTGCTGTCAAGCGCGACGGCTTCCGTGCCATTCGCCGCAATGGTCATGGATTTGTGGAAGGTAATCTCATGCTCCTCTACAATCTGGCCCTGTGCGTTCTGCAACTGAATGATACCGGTGAGTGTGCCTGTGACCGGCTTAGCTGACTTGTTCTCCAGCGTAGCGGAAACGTGAAGGTCCGCGCTTTCGTGCGATGCGGACAAATCCGTAGTAACGAATGGATCCTTCACCACAACCGGCCCAGTTGCATCTATCGTGACCGGAAGCCAGATACCAGTGTCACGATCGCGAACGGCGGGGAGCCAGTCCCAGCCGATGGTGGAGAGGAATGTGGGGCCATCGACGGCAGTTTCGCCACCGTTCTTGCCTACGCCAAGGGCAACGGTGTGCTCGTGCGGAACGCCGGGGTGAGGCTGTGGCGTAACCAGCACGGCTAGGACGGCGCGGCGGCCGGGCTTCACAAACTCAGAGATATCGAAGTCACCCCTTATGAAGGCGCCGCGCATGGTCCCGGCCTCGTGGCCGTTCACCCAGATTTGTGCGGCGTAGTTGATGCCGCAGAAATGAAGCCAGGTATGATGGCCTTTGGAGGCCGCAGGTACGGTGAAGGTTGTTCGGTACCAATAGCTGGTTTTGTTCAGGCTCTCCGGAATCGCGCGCATGTTCTCGCCGTACAACGGTTCCGGGTAAACACCATTATTGACCAGTGTGGTAAGCACGGTCCCCGGCACTGTCGCCGCATACCAACCCTTTGGATCAAAGCTGGTTGTCGAGACGATCGCCGCCGCGGCCGCAACATCTGCGGAGTCTTGCATCTGCCAGCCATCAATCGCTTGCGTCTGCGCAAGCAAAGATGCAGGAACGAGAACGGCAAATAGAGCGCAGAGGCGAAAGATCATTGCGGGATATTCCTCTCTAAACGGAATCATGATTCGGGTTCGAAGCCGGACATCTTCAAATCTGAATCCCGGACAAGAAAAAAGTTATTAGTCGCCCAAATACTGTCAGGCTATTGAGGTTTTCTGGAACAGTCTACACTTTCTGAAGCACGCGGCGTGACTTGTAGGTTGTGCATTCTCGCAATGGAGCTTGTTGCGCAATTCCTGCGTAAATTTCTCAGGGAATAACCGGCCTTCTGACGAAGCCAATCGCCGCGGCATTCTGACGCAGCTCAACAAGGGCGAGAGTGGAATCCGTCGTGAAGGCCGCCATGGCTGCTTGCGTTCTTGTTTTGTCCGCTTACGCTACAGATTCGGGCCGTTCGTTAGTCCTGGCCATATCGTCCGATCCACCCTCTATCGCGCCATCCTCAAGCCTGCCGCTTGAGTTGGGAACGCCGCAGAAAGGCCTCTCAGGTCTTAGCGTGCATGAGAGTTGTTCTGGGTGCGTAGTCGGCAATCCGGAAATGTGTACGGGCAGTTTGGGAGGCGGACGGAGGCTAGCGCGCAAGCGCGCCTCCTCCGACCCGACAGTCCGGTCCCGCCATCACAATATTAGTACCGGGAAGGCGGCTTGGCTCCGGTCAACTGTCGCGGTAGGGACGACCATCACTGATCGCCCTCCGCACAGATCGGTACGCTGCCCAAGGAGCTGCCTGGAGCAGAAGTGCGCTCAGAAAAATGCCAGAAGGCGATGTCACACCCCGGACGCAGCAATGGTTTTGCCGGCCTGGCCTGTGTGCAGGACCTCGTAAACCTTGGACAGTAGAGAATTCACGGTGAATGGTTTTTCGAGCAACACGGTGTCACGGTCGAGGATGCCATGATGGTCGCTGAGGTCGTTGTTGTAGCCTGACATGTACAGGACCTTGACTTCACGCTGCTCAGTTAAACGCTTCGCCAGTTCACGACCGCTCATTCCCGGCATGACCACATCAGTTAGCAGCAGATCAAGTCTGCCATCATGCTTTTCTGCAAGCTCGAGGGCTGCCGCAGCATTGGGAGCATCCAGCACGGAGTAGCCGTTGCTCTCCAGGCAAAGGCGGGCCAGCAAGCGTAAGGGCTCTTCATCTTCGACGATAAGAACGGTTTCTGTCCCAAGCAGAATCGTCTCGAGGGCCTGGGGCGGCAGGGAGAGTGTAGCGGCGTCGCCAATCCGAGGCAGGTAGAGTTTAAAGGTCGTTCCCTCTCCGAGCGCGCTGTAGATCCGGATGTGCCCGGCATTTTGTTTCACGATTCCGTAAACCGTGGACAATCCCAGTCCCGTTCCTTTGCCGGCCTTCTTAGTAGTAAAGAACGGCTCAAAGATGTGGAGTTGAGTCTCCCTGTCCATGCCGCAACCAGTGTCGCTGACGCTAAGCATGACATAAGGGCCCGGGGTCACATGCACGTTCTGGCGGGCATAGGTTTCGTCCAGTTCGATGTTGGCTGTCTCAATACATAGTCTGCCACCCTGGGGCATGGCATCGCGGGCATTCACGGCCAAATTCATCAACATCTGCTCAACCTGACCGGGATCCATCTTTACCGGTCCCAAGCCCGGGCTGCGCTTGAATGTGATCTCGATGTCTTCCCCGATCAAGTGGGGCATCATCTTCTCAAACTCTCTGGTGGCTGAGTTCAGGTTGAGAACCACCGGCTGGATGACTTGCTTCCGGCTAAAGGCCAAAAGTTGGCGAATCAGGGCGCCTGCGCGACGTCCAGCCTTGGTGATTTGCATAGCATGCCTGTGGGATGGATCTCCAACCGGCAGTTTCATTTGCAGGAGATCGCTATATCCAATGATTACGCCCAAGGTGTTGTTGAAGTCATGCGCGATTCCTCCTGCTAGCTGACCCACAGCTTCCATCTTTTGCGCTTGGCGGAGCTGGTCCTCTAATAGCTTACGTTGGGTCACATCTTCGTTCATCCCTTCATACCTCACCAGGTCACCGTTTTTGAAAATGGCCCGGACATTCGCGCAGAGCCACATCTTGCTGCCGTCTTTGCGGTAGGCCTGGCATTCAAAGTTCGTTGCCACTCCCTGCTCTCTCGCTATGCGTTGGAACTCCTCACGAGATTTGGAATCGACATAAACCTGCTGAGTAATATCGGTGATACTCGCCACGAGATCTTGGGGCGAGTCGTAGCCAAGCATGCTCGCCATCGCTGGATTGACGCTTAAATAGCGCCCCTTGGGCGTGCTCTGAAACATGCCGACGACAGCATTTTCCACGATGTCCCGATAATTCTGCTGCGCTTGAAGAAGTTGATCCTCCAGCAGCTTGCGGTCAGTTATGTCTTCGAAAGTACCTTCATAACGGACGATGGTATTTCCCTCGTGGATTACTTGAGCATTGGTCCAGAGCCAGACCTTACTGCCATCCTTCCGCTGGACCTGCAGCTCAAAATGCTTCACGACTCCTTTCTCTCGCAGCAGGTGCTCGAACTCTTCCCGGCGTGTAGGATCCACATAGGCTTGGGATTGGGTGTCCGGGAAACAGGCGATCAATTCTGCTGGGGAATCGAAACCAAACATCCGAGCCATGGCTGGATTGGCACTCAGCAGGCGCCCGTCGGGAGTGCTCTGATACATTCCGACAATCGCCTCCTCAAACATGAGTCGGTATTTCCGTTCCGCCTGTCTTAGAGCCTGTTCAGCCTGCCTCTGTTTGGTGATATCGCGCACGACGACCATCTTCACTTCACGGCCGCCAAATGCCAGGCCGTGGTAAATCACGTCAACATCGATGAAGCGGCCGTCTTTGTGCAGATGTCTCCACTCGCCGGAATGCTGCGCTCCCGCTCGAGTTCGGGCTACATCCTGGAAAAGACCGGGCACATCCTCTAAGGGATAAAGGTCTGTCAGCAGCATGCGCAAGAACTCATCTCGTGAATATCCGTAATGCTCGACAGCGGCATCGTTGACCTCGAGACAGTGGAGGGTTTTTAGATCATAGACCCACATTGGTTCTGGGTGATTGATGAACAACCTACGGAAGCTGACTTCGGTTTTCCTCAGCATACGTATCTCGTGTGACTCGGCGGGTGCAATGCCGGGCAAAGCTCCTGGAGTTAGTTGAACTTTTTCGCACTGCGACATCAGAACTCCTCGGTGACGACAAATAGCTGTTGACTGATCAGGAGCCAGAAAAACAGGTTGGATGATTGAAACCCCACTTTGACAGTCCCATGCTGCTACTGCTTTCTCCGCTAAAGCGACACAGCTGCCTCTTGATAGTGGGCCGCGTATATTCGATACGATGGCAGCTGTTTTGCCTCGCGGTGGCCACTCTTTTTGTACTGGATTAAACTAATGCCTTTCGCACGAGTTCACCTCGGAAGAATACGCAGTAGGGCCCCCGTCGCTTTACCTCTGGTCCCTTGCATGTCTTGCGCCATCTGCCAGAACAGCTAAGTCATAGAAAAGGTTGGCCTGAAAGCTTGATGCCCTAGCGTCGACTTTGTCGAATCGGCTGTTCTCGACAGTGTCGACACTCTGTCGCTGAGATCCCAGCTCGTGTTTTCTATGATTTAGCTACTATTCGGAAGGTGGACACGTACATGCAATGCTTGATAGCAACAAACGCCGATGGGGGCGACCGAGGACTGCGCGAACCCGTCGCGGGGCGGGTCAGTGGATTTGCAGAGCTCCCGCCAGTCGGATTCAAGAAACACCATCGATACGTTGGCCCGTTAGGCGTGTTGATCGTCATTAGTTCTTGGCATACCGTTGCTTGCAGTCAGGGCACATCATAAGAAGATGCAAGACGAAGCGAAATAGCCGTCAATATCTTGCGTCGTTTCCGCTGTCTATTCAATCTTTCCCCAGCCATGCCCAGTTTCCTCGCGGCTCTCAAAAACGGGAAATCTGCGGCGAGAGTAAAGTATGCGCTACCGCTCCCGCGCACTCCTCATGTGGGGGGCTTCCAAGACGCTTGCCTTTAGAAGTTTCCATGCCAAAATCGTCTGGCGAATAAACAAGTTATTCTGGGTTCTGTACGGAACCACTTTTGTAAATTGGCACTTAACTCGAAAATCCATGTCTTATATCGCGATGGATCTGGTTACCTAACTGCAGAGTCCCCTCGACATCGATCGTCTAATTTCTCAAAACAATTTGGAGAAAAAGAGCACTTTTGAACAGTCTTACGATAATGGCGAGCAGTATTGTTCAAACAGATTTTGGCGGCCTCCCCTGAAAGGGCGGGAAGTCTTTGAGGCATGCATGACGCGGTGCCCCTGAGCGGCAAGGTTCGACCCTCACATCTGTCTCATTGTTCGTACTTTACTTTCTCATTGGGCCCCTGAATCAGTTCCTGCCCTGAAATCTGCGTTGAGAAGTCGGATTGTAACCCAAGTGAGCAGTTTTAACCCATAAGTAGCATGAGCGTAAATAACATCTGGGATCGGATGATCGGGCGTTCTCCTTCTGCACCTACCGGCACCACCGGCAAGGAATTCAGGCATACTGGACGTCTGTCCCGCCACGCTCTCCTTTCCCTATCCTTCGTGCTGCTATACCTCCTACTAAGCCGGCCCGAAGTAATTTTCATCTCTCGCATAGGATTCGTTGCCTGGTATCCCGCCATCGGTCTGGTTATAGCGCTCCTATTGGGCGTCAGTCCATGGTACGCGGTGTTGGTCTGTTTCGCCGATGCTCTTGCCGGCAGGCTTATTTACGCCCAGCCAGTCATGTCCTTCAGCGCCACGGTCGGTGCCGCAGGAGGTGCTATTTGTTATGGCGCAGCGGCATACGTGTTGCGCGGTCCTCTGCAAATCGATCTTGGACTGCGACGCCGCCGAGATGTGATCCGCTACGTTTTGGTGAGTGCGACCGCGGCGGTGGGAGCAACTGTCTTTGGTGTCGCATGCCTGATTGCGGATCACAGCATTACCTGGGGTGAATATAAGTCGTCCGCGCTAGGGTGGTTCTTGGGTGACGCCATCGGCTTGGTGGGTATCGCACCGTTTCTTCTCGTGCATGTATTTCCGCATATTCGTAAGTGGCTCTTGCTGGCGCCCTCAGAGCTCCGGCCAACAAGCGCGCATTCCGGTGGGATGAAACTCACTTTTGGTGCGGTTGCAGAAACCTGTGGCCAAGCTTTGGCGATATTATTCGTATGCTGGGCGATGTTCGGAACCAACGATGGCCGATATGGTCATTTTTATACGTGTTTCGTTCCGATCATCTGGATCGCGATGCGGCAGGGAGTCCGGCGAGTTGTCACCGGCCTGCTGGCGCTAAATTTTGGAATCGTAGTCGCGATGCATTTGTTTCCCCCAACCGCAGTCGTGTTCACCAAAGTCGGTCTGTTCATGCTGGTAGTGTCGGCGGTGGGACTCATCGTGGGATCTGAAGTCAGCGAGCGACACCGCTTGGGAATTCATCTGAATGAACAAACCACCTATTTGGACTCGCTGATACAGAATAGCCCGCTAGCGATTGTCGTTCTTGACAGGCAAGGCTCAGTCGAGCTGGTGAATTCCGCTTTCGAGAAACTCTTCCAGTATGACCGGCACAATCTCGCCTCGATTGATATTAGAAATATCGGGATGCATAGCGGTGAGGCGACGGACTCCGCGCAACTGATCCCGCAGATCTTCGCGGGAAAGGCGGTGCACACGACAGTGCGACAGCGGCGCAAAGACGGGCAGATTCTTGATCTGGCACTCCATGGAGTCCCATTGCAGGTGGATGGACACACACGGGGCGCCCACCTGTTCTACGAAGACGTTTCAGAGCAGATCCGGGCGAACGAAGTACAGCGGCAACATGCCGAGTCGTTGGACCGACTGGTGAAGGAGTTGGAGCTCCGCACAAAACAGATGACCTCACTGAATGAAATGGGGTCTCTGCTGCAGTGTAGTGGGACGGTTCAGGAAGCCTGCGTGGTCGTGGCCGACTGCGTGCAGAAGCTTTTTCCCGAAGCTCCTTCTGGAGCCCTCTATTTGTTCAGGTCGTCACGAGACCTCATCGAAGCAGCAGTTCGGTGGGGCAAAAGGGACGTCTTAGCGCCAACATTTCCTCCCGACGCGTGCTGGTCCCTCCGCCGCGGCCAGCCTCACTGGAGTGAGCCCCCAGGTAGCGGAATTGCTTGCCAACATTTGACGAAGAGTTCAACCACCGAGTGTCTATGCGTACCGATGGTCGCGCAGGGGAACACGATTGGCGTCCTGCATCTTGAATTCGAGAGTGCAACACGGCTCCGATACGCTTCTGGCACGGAGAGCTTTCGGGAATCTCATCAGCAACTGGCCAGCAGCGTGGCCTCGCAAATCGCCCTTTCACTGGCTGGCTTGCAGCTGCGTGAAAGCCTTCGTGAACAGTCGATTCGTGACCCTCTGACTCGCCTATTTAACCGGCGGTTCCTGGAGGAATCGCTCGAAAGAGAATTGCAACTGGCTAGCCGTAAGAAGCAATCCGTTGCCGTTCTTTTCATTGATCTCGACCACTTCAAGAGATTCAATGATACTTTCGGTCATGATGCGGGAGACATGGTGCTCCAATCTCTCGCAGATCTGTTTCGCAATTTCTTTCGCGCCACTGATATATGCTGCCGCTATGGCGGCGAGGAGTTCGCCATTATCCTGCCTGAGTCAACTTCACAAGAAGCGGCTATCCGTTCGGACTCACTTCGGTGTGAAGTAAAGCGACTGCGGTTGCATTACAAGAAGCAAACACTTGGCCAGATCACGCTCTCGGTGGGTGTGGTTGCGTTTCCGGAGCATGGGTTAACATCCGTCGAGTTGCTCACAATCGCGGATAAGTGCCTCTACGAATCCAAAGCGCGTGGCCGTGATGTTGTGACGGTGGGCTCTTCCACAAAACGCGTGAGCGGCTAAGCCATTTCTACAAGCCGCGAGGCCGGTGGGACGCTGCACATACCGCTCTTACCCGTAGCTTACTGATTTCTTCAGGACACCGGGAGCAGTTCTGGTCGGGTAACGCGCCCAACCGCCGCGAAGGCGCGGGAGGCATTGCGGGCAGCCATGTGCTTCAGAATGTCAGTTGCCGCTTGAATGGGCTTCTCGCACATCTTGTTCATGCTGATCGCCTGCCCGCAGTCCTTGCATGTCATAAAAGTGCCACCTGCAATGTTTCTGGTCGTAGTGTACCTATCTTAAGGCTACGCTTCATTGATGAGCTGTGCTGAGGGCATTGGTGCAGCATCTGAAGAGGATGCCCATCACCCAATTCGCGACACTAATTTGTTCCATTTTCGAGACATCGACAAAATGCGAGGTTGACGGTTGACGTGCCCAACCTCGAATAGCATAATTGGCTCTCGAACACTGGGGTTCTTGGGCATCCTTGAGCATTGAGAGGGGGCCAATCATGACACCCGTGGCAGCGGCCAAAAAACGCCGCAAGTTCGATCCCCAAACATTCCTTTCAACCGTTGACGAAGGCAGGACAATCGCAGCTTTTCCCAGGAAGCAGACGATCTTTGCTCAGGGCGACTCGTCCGATGCTGTTTTTTATATACAGAGAGGACAGGTGAAACTTACGGTTGTGTCGAAGACCGGGAAGGAAGCCACAATCGGCATTCTGAACGAGGGCGATTTCTTCGGAGAAGGTTGCCTCACGGGACAGGCTCTTCGCCTGTGCTCCGCAACCGCGATGACCGATTGCACGGTGATGCGAATCGATAAGGAGTCCATGATGGAAGTGATTCACCGGGAACATGCGTTCTCCGATATGTTCGTCGCATATTTGCTGACGCGAAACATCCGATATGAAGAGGATTTGGTGGACCAGCTTTTCAGTTCGAGTGAGAAGCGACTGGCTCGCGTTCTTCTCCTGCTAGCTAACTTCGGCAACGAAGCTAAGCCCAACGTTGCAATTCCCAAGATCAGTCAGGAGACTCTGGCAGAGATGGTGGGAACAACTCGCTCGCGAGTCAATTTCTTCATGAACAAGTTCAGGAAGTTGGGCTTCATTCGCTACGACGGTGGGCTGGAAGTCCACAGTTCACTTCTCAATGTACTGCTCCACGACTGAGACCTCTCCTGGGAAAGAAAACATGAACATCAACCATATCCATAAACTGACACCCAAACTGCGCAAAAGCTCCGGAGCCACTCCTCTCACACGCCGGAGCAACTCCTGTCTTAGACCGCGCCAAGAGGCCTCCGCTGGCCCAGTTCTATGCTCCCGGCAATCAACGCCGATTGAAGAGAGGCGGTGCTTTATGAGGCTCCGATCAAACGTCCCATTTCTCTTAAGATCCTGCTCGACTTTCGGGACATGATGACTGTGACCCTTGAGCGGAGGGGGTTCGAAGTAGCAGACGTGCAAAGCATGAAGTTACCCAACGTTAACAACTGCAGGCCCTATGAGCAACCAGTCCTAAGGAAGCGAACCTCAGAACAAGCCCACACTTTTCTTGTGGGGCATGCCTTTATCGGCGACAAAGGAGCGAAAGAACGAAAGAAGCAGTTCAGCAGTCAGAACGGCAACTGCCGCACGCAAGCGGCTAGGGCAATGAACGAGCACGCCACGGCGGCACATGCCCACCCCATAACGTTGCCGCGTGATGCGCAAATGTGGCATGCTCGTTAAACGCGCATTTCGTCAGAAGCAACGAAAGGCAGTGCGGTATGACACTTGAAGCGTACTACACAATTATGAGCATCCAGTCGCCCTGCGGATCTCGCGCGGCGGCGCTTTTCGAGCTTACCTACCGGCGCGTCTGGCGCCCGGAACTCAGCAATGAGGGTCGGTGATGCGACTTCTTGGTTGAACAGAAGGAAGTTGCAGCAGTCCAAATCTGTCGCTTATGCGACATCCTAGCACTACCGCGTCTGTTCAGAATTGCATTTACAAGGCGATCGGGCTTTGGAAACCTTGGTCGGTGGGCAAGCTAATCAATCGCGCGATACCCGCGGCTGCCTTCCCATCATTGAGCATATCTTCCACTCCAAGCAGAAGTTCCGAAGGAAGGAAGGGCTTTTCCAGAATGGTTGCGCCGCCCTTGATCAGTCCACGCAATTCGGGAAATTCGTCAGCAAAGCCAGTGATAAACAAGAACTTCATTTCGGGCCGAGCCGCACGAACTTGCTCCGCGAGCTGAAGGCCGTTGAGGCGGGGCATGACAATATCACTCACCATGACGTCTATTGCGCCATCGTGTTGCTGGCACAAGTCGAGTGCGACTGCGCCATCGGCGGCAGAAAGGACTGAGAACCCAACCCCTTCGAGCGTCCGTTGCAGAAGGTTTCGAAGGTTCTCGTTGTCTTCGACTATCAAGATGGTGACGGGACGCTGAGGGGGAAGCACCAGCTGAAGTCGCGGATTCGGCAATTGAGTCTCTCTTGAGCGTCGTAGTTCCAGCTCACGCACCATACGTCGAGACAGTATGCGTAAGGAGTCGCTCTGCTCCGCTGTCATGAGGTGTGGCACTCGGTCCATCACGGCTAACGCACCCACGGCCTGGTGGTTTATAGTTAGCGGTATCCCTGCGTAGAATCGAACTCCGAGATCCGCAACTTGGAAGTTCCTCGCGAACTTCTCATCAGAGAATGGGTCAATGACAGTCAGCACGTCGGATTGCAAGATTGCGTGGGAACAAAAAGAGCCCTCTCGTGGAATCTCATCCAACTCAACGCCGATTTTCGCTTTATACCAGACTCTTTGCTCGTCGACAAACGCTATAACTGCGGTAGGAGTGTCGCAAGCAATAGCGGCCAAGCGAACAAAATCATCGAACACCTGCTCAGAAGGCGTTCCCAAAACCCCAAGGCCCCGAAGAATTTCGAGACGGTGATCTTCGTTTTCTGGTAGAGGCGTACTCACGGATACTCCTAACGAGCCGTACTCGTCAAAGCGATCTCCCTCGCCTCGCTGTAAGACTAATGACGTCTCTCCACAATTGGACTATTCCCGATCTCTTTGCCTGGCCCGGTAAAGTAGATACGAAGGATACGGTGGCCCTGGCAAATTCTGTTATCTATACTGGTGCAATCTGTTGTCTTTACTGGTGCAAGAAGTTCGGCCCAACTACCGAGCCTTCACAGCCCAGCGCCAAGAACACATGGACAGCCGGGTCACCCTTCTCAGGAGTCTGCCAGCGACTCTTGCCTCTGTCTGTTCAAAAATGCACACTTTTAGACAAAAAGAGAGTTGTCACATTTGGTTCTTGAGCTAGCCAGTATCGGCGCGGGTATGTCGTTTTTAGTGAATAGATTGTTCCGGCCTTTGGGCGATAAGATGTCGTTCGTCGCTTTAAGTGGAGTGATGCGATGGTCTACATTCGTTTTGGGTCGACGAACGAGGGCGGCGTAGGTTACGAACGCCAGCAAGCCACGAGAGTGACCGACCATTGTGAAGCGAGGCTATAGGCAGACTCTACAAGTGGCAGATCGCGACTGCACCCGCCCACTGCTGTTACTAAGCAATACTGCAACAGATTGTGTCGTTGATGTTCCCACTTAGTGACTGGACTGTCATAACCGAGATGGTTAGCTTGGTATTGGTACTAACGCGGCTGTTGTCAAGGACAATTGTCACGAATGATATAAAATGCAATGAGAAGAGTTCTCTAGCAAAGTGTTTTGTTTTTGTCGCAGTCCTGGAAGGGGACACTGTGAACCGTGGTCCAATCCGAAGAGTTAAACCATAGGGTGAGACAGAGTGTGCCGGATCAAGGACTTGCGTTTGATTCCCTTCCTTCCTCTGATTTGACCGCCCGCCAGTATCTCAATTTACTCGATCTAGCACAGCTTGCACTTAGTCAGACCACAAGAGAAGCTTTTGTCCCCAGACTGGCACTCCGCCTGCGGGATGCCTTGAGTTTTGACATTGTCACATTGGGCTTTTACGACTCAAGTACGGAAAGCATCCGCCTGAACATTTGCAAGGCAGGGGAGGCGGAAACGACATGCGAATGCCTTCCCGTGCACACTTGTGTAAGCGGATGGGTCTGGAAGAATCAACACTCCGTACTTGTCCAAGATTTGGACGCCGAACCCAAGTCGCCCGTTTTCCTAGAGTCGCTTCGCAAACTTGGCGTTCGTACTTACTATGTCTTTCCCTTGACCACGAGCCGTCACAAGCTGGGGGCAATAGGGTTTGGCAGTTTGCATGTCATTCCCAAGACAAATGCGACCCTTGAGTTCCTGCGCCGTGCGGCTGCGATTATTGCTCAACTTCAGGACACTACGCTTTCATCCGATGAGCTCACAGCGCCGATGGAGTATTCCGAACCCCCCTCGACCGCACCACCGAGGCTCGAACCGGAACCCGAGGATTTTGACCTCCAGGGTTACGCGAGTCGGGACGAAGCTTTCGAGGAAATGGTAGGGAATAGCGGTCCTCTACAAGAAGTGCTACGACAGGTGAGGACGGTAGCTGCAACTGACGCGACGGTGCTGCTGCTGGGCGAAACCGGTACCGGTAAGGAGTTAGTAGCACGCGCAGTTCATCGACTGAGCCCACGGGCCGACAGCAAGTTTGTTAGCATCAACTGTACTGCGATTCCGGCAGACTTGTTGGAAAGCGAGCTATTCGGACACGAAAAAGGGGCGTTCACCGGGGCGATCAACAGGCGCATCGGTCGATTGGAACTGGCTGACAGAGGAACTCTGCTATTGGACGAGGTAGGGGATCTGCCGATTGTAATTCAGCCGAAGCTCTTGCGAGTGCTGCAGGACAAGGAATTCGAAAGGCTCGGCAGTAACCATACTGTAAAAGTCGACGTTCGTCTGATCGCCGCGACAAATCAGGACTTGCACCGGAGTATTGCCGACGGTCGCTTCCGCGAGGATCTCTTTTATAGGCTCAAGGTCTTTCCGATTTACATTCCCCCTCTCCGGGAGAGAAAAAGTGACATTCCTGCCCTTGTGGGTTATTTCGTATCCAAATACGCAAGTGAAGCGAAAAAGTCGATTGCGACTATTCCTGCCGAAGCAATGGATGCTCTTGTGAATTGGGACTGGCCGGGAAACATCAGAGAATTGCAAAATCTGATACAGCGATGCGTGATCTTGACGACTTCATCAATCCTGAAGGTTCCGGTTGGCGAACTGAGAAGTAACGCAAGGCCCTCTACTGGCAAGTTGTCCCCAGAGGTGGAGCGCGAGCTCATCGTTCAAGCCCTGAGAGACGCGGGCGGAGTCATAGGTGGCGCATCGGGTGCAGCCAATAGACTGGGAATGAAGCGCACCACCCTCTACTCGAAAATGAAAAAGCTTAACATTAAGTCCCATTGAGTTCCTGGATTAATTGCCGCTGTGCGTACCCATGTTGGACATCGAAAAAGGTACGAAACCTGTCGCAGTGTCGAGTCCCTGGAACTTGGTCGACAGTCATCCGAGGCTACTCGGTGATTCACCGACCCAGGCTAGACTCGTAATGTCTGTAGTTTGCAGGTTGCCATCAAATGGAAGACCATTTGCAGATATCGCCCGAGGCAAGGGATGCGGAATCAGCCGCGCCGGAGAAGACCTTATTCGCGAAGCGATACTTTGATGCCGACAGATCGGCTTGACTCATTTTCACCAGTCCCCGTTTCGCTGATCGGTCAGAGTGATCCCTCCGCGACCGGCGTGGTTCGTCCTACGCCTTGAAGAATCCGAGTTCTACGGGCCTGCAGCGGCAACCGTGTCTCCGGGAGGACCATGATAGCGACGTGTGCTGACCCGGCCTGCAACGTACCTTTCCGCTATTCTGGCAGTGGAAAGATCTTCATGCTTGAGGCAAACGATGTGGACCTTAAATCGAGAACCGATCCTCCAAATCGGAGAATCGAGTACTTTTGATTGTGCGGGGAATGCGCCCCGGCCATGCACTTGACGCGAACGAGGGACGGGGAGGTCACTATCTGCCAATCTCCCCAGCCTTGTGATCCGCTTCGGATTCTAAGAATCCGCTTTGCCCGGGAAGTGACAAGTCTTGGCTTAAAGCACCGAAGGTTAAGTAGGATCTCAACTTAGCGAAGGCGGATGTGTCGAATCGTCTGTCTCGACAGTGTAGACACCCTGCCACAGAAATCGGCGGGGCGTGTTTTCTATAACTTAGCTATTACTCGTCGATGGACCGGCACATGCAATACCTGACAGCAACAAGCGCGGAGGGGGCAACCGTGGACTCGTGACATTTCTCAGCGCGAACTCGTCGCAAGAGGGTCAGTGGATTTTGGGCGACGTCAGCCACTCGCGTTCGAGAAGCACCGTCGCACACGTTGGCCCTCCCCCTGGGGTGCTTCAAGTGTCTGGTGGTCTGCGGAATTTTCTTTGCAATGCAGATCACCAGACGTTAGACGAGGCTTCGACGAAGCAGTACGCAGACGTTACGTCATATCTCGAAAAACTATGGGAACAAGGAGTCACCATGTTTGCTCGTATTGTGAAATGCCAATCGAAAGCTGGTCGAAGTGAACAAGTCGGCAATAAGCTAGAGAATGACGTACTCCCGATTCTGCAAAAACAGCTCGGCTTTGTCGACTTTCTTACCCTTTCCGACAAGAATGACCCCGAAAAGCTGGTGTGCATCAGTTTCTGGACGTTGCCAGAAGGCACCGAGCAATATGACCGCCAGCACTATTACTCGATTAACGACACGTTGAGGCCACTCTTAGAGTCTCCTGCAACGTTGGAGGTTTTTGAAGTAAATGCGTCAACTGCACGTCGCATTGCGCTCGGCAGAGCAGCCTGAGAGGGTCTCTGCGATAGCCCCGGCACGATTATCACATTAGAGAAGAGGCGGTGCTCGAAAACCTGTCCGCGCACGGCACGGCCGGGGGAATACGGGCATGAGCCGGTGGCTACGCTTCCTCCAATTTAGCATCTGCAGAATCGCCTTGAAGAGGAGGCCAGAATAAATATGGCATTAATGTCAAGTCAGAGCGACAACTCAAGAACGCACTTACAAGAAGGTGCGATATACAGAGACAGCTCCAACAACGTCATACGACTGCTCTCGATCCGTGGAAATTACTGTGCCTATGTTTATGTCTCCTTAACGAACCTGCGATCCTCGATGCACGGCTCGGTAACTGGTCTCGCCAGAAGAGACGTATTTGAAGCCCATTTTGTGTTTGCCGCAGATTCGGTGAAAGACTGGATCAGAAATCAACGCGAGGACGATGCTTTAACAGTCTCTTCTGGCATCGCTACTAACTCGTCGAGTGATTCTAGGTCGGCGCAACCGCATCGGGCGGTGGATTTCCCCCTGATATGCAGCAAGCCCACGATAACACGGAGGGAAAGCCGTGGTTGAGCGCAAGCTGGCGCTAAGAGGCGAGCGTTACCAGCGCCGTATTATGGAGAAGCTGCGCTACTTCCTTCGAATTCAGAAGGATCTCCTTGGTATTTGTCATCGATGGCTACTCCTGAACCGCGAGCAATCTCTCCATCTGCCGTTCAGAACCGCGTCATGTGGACCACAACTGGTTATCGACACCTCTTTGAAACCGAACGTCTCGCTAGGAGGTGAATCCTGCCCGTTCCTAACTGCTCAAGTGCTGCTGAAAGAAACGGGCGATCCTTCTCCGCGCATCTTCCGCCGACTGTTCGTGGTACCCAATCTGAATCACTTGCAGCGCGTTGAACCACCAAGTGCCGGGATTGTTGAGAAACGAGTGCCCCGCTTCAGGATACTCTTTCACGTCGTGCGCGATATCTGCCGCCATGAGCGCATGCTCAAGCTGCTGCGCCACGCCGCGGGTCCAGCAGTCCTTGGCTCCATAGCTCGCGACGATCGGGCATGCCTTCGCAAGAAAGGCCTCGGCATCCGGCGGCAACTTCCCGCCATAATTCACGCTCGCGGCTCCGAATCCATGATCCGGCGCGAGCAGTAGCGCGAACCCACCTCCCATGCAAAACCCGATCACGCCAATCTTGCCGGTGCATTCCGGGTGCTTAATCAGCCATGTGCGGACAGCTTCCACGTCGTCGTACGTCGGACCTTGCCTCGCCTTGAGGTCTCGCGCGACGGCGAAAAGACATTTCATCTTTACGCCGCGAAAAAGCAAGTTCGGCGCGGCTGCCAGGAATCCCGCCTTTGCCAGCCACCGTGTCTGGTTGCGCAGATCTTCTGACATGCCGGCGACATCGTGTAATACCACTACACCGGGCCATGGCGCGCCCTCCTCGGGAACCGTAACGAATACCGGCAGTTCGTCGGAACCCACGGGGATCCTCACGTCACCCATATCGCCCCTCCCAGGCCGTATGTTATCTCTTGAGCCCGCCGATTATCGCAAAATAACCGGCGGCGCAGGTCCTGGGGGTAGGGCAAGAAATCGCGAAACTGGTGGCGCTAGAGCGTCTTGACGAAAAAGAATCGTAGCGCGCTACACAGTTGACCTCGGTGCCGGGCATCAGTTTGCGCTTTGTCAGCAGATAGGCTTGATAGGTGCGAAGTTCGTTGGGGCCGAGTTTGTCGGGAGACTTGCCGAAATACTCGGCGAACTCGGTTACCACCCGTAGATAATTCCGAGTGCGAATGCAATCGAGATGGATGGAGAAATAACGGTCCTGAAGGGGTTTCGGGCAGTGGCAAACAAATAATTCGCTCACAATGAGTACGGACCGTTGCGGGACCAGTTAATTCGGGACGGTCGTCTCAAGCCCATCGAGGGGCACCCATACCTGGAGTTCGCGGAAGACGTAACCTTCCAAAAGCCCGAGTGCAGCCGCTGACGAGTTTCCTTCCCGAAAGCGGGAGCCATCGGGGCGGGTCTACGCTCGCTTGTTAACGGACAAGGGTCGACCTTCCAGGAAGCTGGTGATCAGTGCGCCATTTATTTGCAAGCCACCGTTGTAGCTGACAAAGCCCTTCTTCCTGAACCCACTCATAAATTTACTTATCCTTGCGCGGGTGGTACCAACCATCTCCGCCAGGGTTGATTGGCTCACCTTCAGGGGGTGCTCCGGATTTGATTCCTTGGTTATTTGCCCAAACAGCAAAAGAACTCGCGCCAGTCGCCTTTCGCTGAAATTGAAGAACTGATCTACCAGGTCTTCCTCGATTCGAATAATCCTGGAAAGCAGATATTCAGCAAATAGCGCTGCAAACTGCGGGTCTCGCTTGAGCGTGTGAATCGTGCTCTCCTTTCGCAATCGAGCGATATTGGACGGCCCAATGGCTCTCGCCGTGTAAATCCTCAGAGATCGCCCCGCCAGGCAGCCTTCGCCAAAAAAGCTACCTCGCTGCAGAAAGGCGATTATAGCTTTCTTGCGACGCGAGGAGACCGCCGTGAGCTTCACGGTACCGCTCTGAATGTAGAAAACAGCATCGGCTGTATCCCCTTGCGAAAAGACGACCTCCTGGTCGCGGTAGTCTCGAACAGTCATCCCAGAACGGAACTTCTTACGCAGAACTGTGGCACTGAAACCGAGAGTACGTTTATTTGCCATTCGGGCCAGGGCAATCGTACCCACCAAGAGCCAACCTCGTCTAGATGTTCAAAATTGAACATCACCGCGCGGCCGTTCTGGATTCGCCCGTCCGGTTTTCGGGCCCAGGACGGAACAGTGCAGAAGTTGGTCTCTCACCCCTCCTTGGCGGGTAAATAAGCACGATGATAACGACCAGCAAGAAAGTGATTGCACCCATGTTTTCCTCCGTTTGTACAGATCTGTACTGACTGCTTTCTGTCTTGATGTCCTCAATTTGAAGAAGGGCCAGGATGGTTCACAAACTCAATTTGTCCGTTTCCGTACACGCTACGTTCAAAACTCACTAGCATTCGGAGTCTGCCCGCCACGGAAACGGATCGTTCGTTATCGAACAGTCCCACTGAGCGTGGAGAGTCTATAGTCTCCTCACTTACGGCACAAACAAGTGCGGGAGTGTCTGGCTTTGACGGTGAAAGCGGCGAACAAAATAGCCCGCTGCCCCTACTGTATTTTGGGCGCGGGATTCAGGGCGATGAAGATTCTCCCGAACGGGCGACAGATTTGTGAAAACTGCGGCCACATCGTTTTCCCGAACGACACGGCTTTTAGGTGCCCGTGCCCGAAATGTCTAGAAGTGAATTTTTCTCCTAGGGTTCGCAGCTTGCGGCGGCGCTAGGTCAGGATCTTTTGTCGGCGGACCCGATCTGCTCACGCCGACACGTCGGTAACTTGGAACGATTTGGCTTCCGAGTGACAATTGACAGACGCTGCCCTATCCCCTTTTTTCTCGGGATCGTGCTTGTAAGGTACGTTCTGACACACCCAAGTTCACCCAGCGGGAAATGGCTGCCTATGGATGATCGCAGAAACGAACGCTTTGGACGATACGAGATCCTGACCAAGCTAGGACGGGGGGCGATGGGTATTGTCTACAAGGCGCGTGATCCTAAGATCAACCGCCTAGTCGCGGTGAAGACGATCTCTCTGGCTGACCAACCGCCCGAAGAAGAACGCGAATATCGCGAGCGTTTCATCCGAGAAGCGGAAGCTGCGGGCCGCCTGTCGCATCCTGGAATCGTAACCGTCTTCGATGTGGGCGAGGAACCCGAGACGCGCGCTCCTTACCTAGTGATGGAATTTGTTGCAGGACAGTCCCTCGACAAACTTCTGCTCTCGCGCGAAGACCATAAGTTGCCGCCGGAGGAAGCACTGCAGCTGACCCTCGAACTGGCGGAAGCTCTGGATACCGCGCATGGACAAGGAGTGGTTCACCGCGATCTGAAGCCTGCGAACATTCTGCTGACCGAAGAGGGTCATGCCAAAATCGCCGACTTCGGGGTGGCTAAACTGAGCCTGGCCAATGCGACTCTGGCAGGACGCACGCTCGGCACACCTGCTTACATGTCGCCCGAACAATTAAATGGCGAAGCGGTGGATGGGCGGTCGGATTTATTTTCTCTAGGTGTGATCCTGTACACGATCCTCACTGGATACAGGCCGTTTCAAGGCAACAGCGCTTTGACGGTCGCGTTCAAGGTGATCAACCGCGATCCCGTACCAGCGACCGTCCTCGATACTGAATTGCCGCCGGGGCTGGACTACATCATTGCGCGAGCTATGTCGAAAGATCCCTCCCAGCGCTATCAGCGCGGCATGGAAATGGTGCTGGATATTCAGGAATTGCGGGCAGGACGAGAGCCCTGGAGCAAAGCAAAGCAGCCCGCTTCGGTTGGAGGAGCAGATCAAACGGCGAATGAACGAGCCTGGGCGTCACGTCTCGGCCAACTGGGTGTTCCACCTACGCGCAGGTCTAGGGAGCACGCTCTACGGCTGGAACACGGTGAAGCGCAAAACCTGCTGCAGAGATTACGGAAAACGTCCTTCGCCGGCGCCTTGCTTTTGGCTGGACTTTTGATCTTTGGACTCCGGCTCGGGCACTTCGTTTGGCCCCAAGGAACAGCTCCCCGAAATTCGGACGGAATCAAAGCTACCATGCCACCCGCACCGGACCTTGTCCCGGTGAAAACGGGGATCGAACCTCTCGCGAATAAGTATGGGAAGACGGTTCCGACGGGTAGAACCAATCCGCCCGCTAGCAAAGCGGCCCGCGCGAACTCACCAACCTCTTCAGCAATGCTGGAAATCGAGGTGGACCACAAATTCGCGGAGGCCCATCTGTCTATCTGGGTGGACGATCGCCTGACTTATACGCACTCGTTGGAGGGAACGGACAAGAAACATCTGGTCGTGTTCCACCATGTCCAGGGTCATGAATTCCATGCCGTGCAGATCTCGCCTGGAAAACATGTCCTCCGAGTCCAGGTGACCACTGGTGCCGGCACGTCCGAACAGTCCGACACAGTGACGGGCGACTTTGCCACGGGAACAGAAAAGATGCTCCGCATTCAATTCAGCAAGAACGGCGAGATGACCCTAAGACTGCAGTAGCTTCTCTGCTTTAAGAAAAAAGCGTCCCAGACTCAAGTTCAGTCGTGGGACGCGAGTTTGAAGCTAATTTGAACAGCCCGAACAGCCCTCTTTTGTTAGCGGTGCTGTTCAACAGCAGACTAGATTTATCGGCAAGCATCGGTAAATGGCCCCTGCGTGTGGGGGCGGCCACGTCCGTGCCATAACTACCTGACTACCCCACATCCACTCCGGAATCATCGCGAAGAAGGCGGGTTCCGCCAAAGCACAGGACTCGCCGACAGGGCTGCTTACGTTTGTCCGTTTCCGTACATTTCTGAAATCTCCCCTACCATCCAGAAGCATGCCCGAACCTGCTGTCTATTTTCCGCAAGGAGGGATCAGGTTGATGCGGTTCAACGGGACCAATTTGGCCTGACCTCCTGGCCGTCGAAGACCTCTCGCCTGGGCGGAAGCGTTCGCTGACTACGATTGCCTACGGAGCGCTGTGACCAGTACACTGCAGCACGCCCAGATAGGCGCTCCACGGACCGACTGCGTCGCGATACTGGTGGGCCATCACGCGGGATAGTTGATGCACATGAGTGAGGTCGTGAACGGCCCATGTCGCCAGAAGTTCCGATAGCGTCACCACTCCGAGCGCTGGATGCTTCCCCCGCCGCTTCAGGTCTTCCGGCTGTAAATTCAGTGCGTGCAGCGCAGCTAGATTCTCCCTTCGCAGACGGGCGAAATCGTCCAAGAGCTGCTCCAGCGACTTGTCTTGACTCCCTTTCAACTGCGCGAAGCGGTCAAAGGGATCAAATGGCCGCGCTTCGCCGTTCTCCAGTATGATCCGCGCCCGCGGCATCCAGTCGGTGAGCTCCCCGTAGATCATGTGGCCCACGATGTCGAACGCACTCCAGGTACCTTTTCCTTCGTTGCGGTGTGCCCAGATGTTGGGCAGCCCGCGCAATAGTGCATTCAGGGTTGCAGGAGTGCGGGTAAGAACTGCGGTGGCCTCGGCCAAAGTGAATTGCGTCAAGCTTGCCATGCTTGCGTAGATGCATGCCTGGTGCTTTGGACTCAAGCGACGGAGCGGTTAACGCCCGTTGGCTGGTCGAGGACTTCGCGCATTCGGCGGACGGCGCCAACCGAGCGCCAGTTGTCGGACACCGCGCAGCATTTAGAACTGCCAGAAGACAGCATCCCGTCCTCATAAGGAATCGCGGCTTGAAGGATTTCGATAGCGTTTGACGGCTCGCTGCGGGTTCAAAGCAACAAGGGCGCGGAGCGTTGGCGTATAAGTGAATCTGACATTCGTATCTTCCAGGAACCGCTAGGAGTCGTACTTATTCTGGGTTGTTAGGTGTCGGCTGCGAGGTCCATCAAAGTTTCTTGGCTGATCGGAAGGACCATGTCATGCCCCACGAGTAAAAGGCGACGATCATGAGAATGTTTACGGGCATACCGAAGATAATGTAGAGCACGGGCATGAACAGAACGGTTTTTTGCAGAACCAGAGCTTGCAGAAGGACTTGGAGGGGCAGGAACAGGGTAAGGTGAGTCATGGTGATGGCTGTTAAAAAGACCTTTTTTAACAATCCGAAATCGAAAATGTAGTAAGTTAGTCCGAATAACAGCGGAACGGTAGAGATCAATCCTATTCCAGCGGTGACCAATCCTTCCATATAACTGTCGGGAGTGTGGGGAAACCGTGCCGGCAGGAACACGAAATACAATAAGGCCGTCGTCGGGACCAACAACATTCCGCGCAGTAGATACATGACCGGGATGAGCTTGCCTGACAGAAGGAAGCTGCCTGCGAAGAGCAGCGACGTAACAGCGCAGGTTAGCCACCAAGCCAGCGGGCTTGGCAGCACAGGCTCCATGCGGAGGTAAGGAATATCGAAGCTGATGAAACGCGTCAGATGATGTTTTGCCACGCCGAGTTCTGCGCGCAAAGGTAAGACCCGAACGCCAACCACCAGAACACGATTCCAAAAATGGCAAACCTCGGGCAGAAATAATAACCAGACCGACAAAAAGAATATAAAAAGAAAGATCGCAGTAACCAAGTTCATGGGACCTAGGCGGAAGTGGGCGAGCGCCCGGTGCATGAGGATGACCCCACCACGGTGTCCGCGGGGTCGGACAGGATCGGCCACCTTCGAGACATCCGGTCCGCTGGACGATCTCTCGCGGAGCTCAAAACTCCCGGAAGAATCCAAGGGTCGTCCCACCTCTCTGGTAATAAGGGTTGTGGTAGTAGTCCCCGACGAGATTAACGCCCCAGTTTGTACCAATCCACTGGCGCCAGGTAACGGTAAAGGTTTGACTCTGAAAATCGCTAAGAGCCAAGGTGGGCCCGATGAGCTGAAACGCCTCTTCGCCAAAACCCGCGCGAAGCGTAATGTAGTGCTGCTTGTTTCGTCCCTGGGTCACGGCCACAAAAGCTGCCGGCGAGAAGACCGATCCCGGATTGCTGACGTTGAACCGGATTCCTTCTTCAACGATCCAAGGCTTCGCGAAGTAATAAGTGCTTCCTCCGAAGAAACTGTGATCGCGGTGGACGTCCTTGGCAGCGTAGTAACCAAAACCGAAAGTGGTGATCAGCTGTTTGCGGCCCATCCACTTCTTGTTGATGAATCCATCGCCGCGGAAGCGGGGCCAGAAAAAGCCTCCGACACTTGAACCCGCCGTCATCGAACCGTACCAGTCAGAATTGAAGTTATAGGTATCTCCGGCGGCCAAGTACACGCCGGCGTCGCCGAATTCGTGCTGACCGTTGACCTCTGCATTCAAGACATTGTTGTCCTTTGTGACGGAACCGCGAGCGTAACCACCTGCCCAATAGCCGAAGCCGTTGGTCAGATCCAGATAATCGCCACCCGCTTCAACATAGTTCGTCAACGGTTTCGATCCCGGTTGCGGAGGGACATCAGCGCCTGGCTGCTGGGGAGAAGCTTGCTCAGGGTTGGGTAAAACTGAGTTGGATGAAGCAGCACCGGATAAAGCACCAAGCCCCTGCGCCTGCGAGCGCGGCACAATGGCGCAGCCCAAGAGCAAAAGGACCGCCGCCGATCGGAGCCGCCGATGGAGAGTGGCGGTCATTTGGTCAGGATCTCGGTTTCGAATCGGAGGTCTTTCCCGTCTCCGGCTATGATCATCCAGGCCTGGTTGTCTCGGACCACCTTGGCGGCCCCTTGCACGATTTTCGGTTCAGCAAAACGGCTCGCTGGAAGCCGCCACGTCTCGTGATCCAAGGTCTGCGGATGGGTCGCTTCGACGGTGACTAGGCCGCCGTTATTCGAAACTTTCCATTTCACCTGTTTGCGGGAATTCAAGAAGTTGGCGATTTCGGTCATGGTGTACCAGCGGAATTGTCCGTCGGCTTTCAAGCGACCTGTTTTTTCCAGCCACCGATCAACGAGAGCGTGGTACTGCAGAATTCCGGGAGGATGGAAATAGACCAGCCTGACCGACCGTTGCTCCGCCGCAAAGTCGGTGATAGCCGTAAGCCAGCTTTCGATCTCGGGGGCGGAATACCCTTCCGTGCTCATTTCCTCGAAGCCCGCAGCCCGGTCCAGATGCAGAATTGGAAAAGCCCAGACGTTATGGGCTTCGCGGTCGCCGTTGCGATAACCCTGTGTGGGGCCCATCCCCGTATCGCCGGTGAAGTAATAGGCGACGAAACCGTGGGACTCCAGCCAGTGCGTGACCCAGGGTGGCTGATTACCATTTGGAGCGGAATATTCGACAACAGGTTTTCCCGTAACCCTTTCCAGCGCGTTCTTGTTTAGTGCCAGAAACTTTTCCAGGTCTTTCGGATTGTCGGTTTCGACGTGGGCAGAAAAGTAGTCGTGAATCCATCCGCCATGGCTGCCAACGTCATAGCCCAGCCCCATGAATTTGCGAATCAGACCCTGACTGACGGGATTGTGGTCAACGTCAAAGCCCTTCTTGTCGCCCTCTTGCCCGGCGTCGGGCCCCGCTGTGATGTGAATCGAATACGGCCCCTGTTGCATGAGTTTCCACGAACTCATCTCTTGAAGTGGCTTGATTGCGGCGTTGGAGTCAATGTGCCAGTTCAGGACCAGCCCTCCGACTCCGTCCGGAACAGGCATTAGATAGGGCAACGACAGCGCATGTCCCGCGAAGTATTTCAGAAAGGCGTGCAGCAGCAGCCCGTCTGTGCTGCCTTTCAGATATCCCAATGGCAGGTTTACAAATAACACTGAGCCTTTTTGATAAGAATGTTCACCGGCCACGAGTCCGTTGCTGGAGTGAAATAAAACTTCGCCGGTGTAGTTGCCTGAAGTTACGAAGCTGGGATACTGCAGGTCGCCATATTTATAGCGTCTGAGTTCAGTCTCGAACGTGCCGCCCGGAGAATTAATGAAACCATCCTTCGCTGTGGAGGTATTGGTTTCTGCATGAAAGGGATAGTATTTTCCGGGCGGTATTTCCATCTGACTCACAATTGCATTGGTACTGGTGACCTTGTTCCATTGAATCGTCTTATCCCCAAGCTTGTTGTAGAGAGCGTAATCCACGCCCACCAAGTCCGACAGCCGGGAACGACCGGCCGCAAAAGTGCCGTTCAATGAGAACGTGCCAGCATCGTAGACCAGCATGAGCTTTCCACCGTCGGCCACAAAACGGTGCAAAGTTGCGATAAAAAGGTCACTTGCCTGCTGGTGGATGGAATCCGGCAAGATCACTCCCGCACACTTGGACTCGCCCCACAAGGGGCGGAGAAAATCAGAATCATGAACCGGGACCACATGAAGACCCTCTTCGCTGCCTGCATCCAGCCACATAGCTACTTTGGGGTTGGAGAAACTGGTACCGTCCGGCACCAGCAGGAGTAGGCGGTCGGCGGTTGAGCGAAACCGATCATGGGTCGCCCAAGACACGAGCGTCCATGCGGCCAGGACCACGATAATGGCGCAACTCGCTGCGATGATCGTTCGGCGTTGCTTCATTGGCTAGCCACCACATGACCACGTTCGCGGGCCCACAAGGTGCCAAACACCACGACACCCTCCTCTACCTCGATTTGTGGAGCGCTGACCGTCGTGGGATATTCCAGCGTGCCGCATCGAGTTCCGATTGCGATGGCGAGTTCGCGCTCGGCGATCACCGGTCCGTGAATCACGCAGTGCGGACCGATGCGCATTTTCCTCGCGCTGATCAGGCTTCCTTCCACCGAGACGCCATCTTCGATCACCATGTCCTTCGCGCTCTTCACGCTGCCGCAAACCCGTGCACCGGAGTGAATGTGGAGCTTGCCTCGGATTACGAGGTTGCTGCTGATAACCTGACCGGTGTGAACCTCGAAGTCGCCGTCATGTAAGAAGCGCGAGGAGTTTCGTGAGCCTGGGTTTGGAGGTATGCTCACGCCCGCCGGCCCTGCCTCTGCATGGCTGGCGGCGCACCCGATCTCAATACGAGGAGCATTCATCCGCAGAAAGCTGCAATCGGCGTGGAGGCGTACAAGTAAGTCCGAAGAAATACGTCCGTAGAGGCCGCAGCCGACATCGGCGGTGAACTCCCCCACGGCATGAACCCAACGCAGCACGCGGTTCGCCTCGCCCAGGTGAACATCTTGTTCTCCCAGGATCGCCCGGTAGTTGCTCTTCTCTCCACTCTCGAATTGGCCGCCCGCGAAGATGTCTTTCGAGAACGTAGCTTCCGGTGGCACGACAAGGTCAACGCCCGCCATTATTAAGACTGGGCGGACTGCATTTTGCTCCGCGAATGCCCGCACAAGCAGTTCGTCGGCCCGGCCCAGTACTACATATTCCTCACCGTCGGGAAGAGTGCCGGTGTCCGTAGTTCCAGAGTCCACGCAGCGCTGCATGATTGGAGCAAGACCTTTGAGATAGGTCCGAAAGCTGTTGGCAAAATGACGAATTTCGCCGGCGTTTTGTTGGACAACGCTGAGCGGCAGCGCGTCCGACTTGCAGCGTAATTCCACCAATGCTGGGACCAGAGGCAGCATCAACATCAGGCCGACCACAAAGACCAGAGCGGCCACCGCGAGATAGGGATTCACAGGACCTTTCGAAAACGCTCGGTTTTATCCCAGTGGAATTCAGCCCCGGTCACAAGATCACTGACTTGCGACACAGCGGCGCGAGAGGCCGAGAAGATACTCACCGCAAATCCCAGAATGAGGAATGGCAGCAGGCAGATTCGTTTGCACGTCCCGTCCAGTCGAGAGGCCGCAGCGATTTCGAAGAATGCGGCCAGATTGCCTAGAGCGGCATAAGCCGTTAGGGAGAGCAGTGCTATGACGCCATGCAGTGGAGCGACACCTTGGTAGAACACTCCGAGCGCCAGCGCCCAGCCGACCAGCGTGACGGGCGCCATCACATACACCCCTAGCAAAAGTGTCCCGTCAATGCGCTCCCGCAGCGTGGCACGATGTTTCCCCAGCAACAAGCGCAGACTGTAGGTCACCATGGCTTGGTTATGGCCTTTCGCCCAGCGCATGATTTGCTTGATGCGAACCGGCCAATTTTCGGGGACTTCCTCGTAGCACTCGGAGCGATTCTGATAGGCCGTTTTCCAACCGTTCAGCAAGAGGCGATAGGTCAAGTCGGTGTCTTCGGTCAGCGAATTCTCGTTCCAGCCCCCAATCTCCCGCAGGGCGCTCAACCTCACTCCCGCAACGGTGCCCCCATGTTGAGGTACGAGGCGGAGGTTCATCCGCGCCTGCTGATCTACCTGGTATCCCCCCGAGCGTTCCAGATCTAACAGACGCGTCAGCAGATTCGTGCCGGCATTCAGCGGCACCACCCGGCCCATGACGCCACCAACTTCCAGATCAAAGAATGGCGCCACGAGCTGCTTAATGAGTCCCGCACCCGGGATATAGTCCGCATCGAAAATAAGGATGACTTCGGTGTCCACCAATTCCATTGCATCTTTTAGTGCTGCCGCCTTCCCGCCCTTGCCTGCGGTGCGATGGAACGGACGAATGCGACCGGGAAACTCTTCCACAAACTGGTCGATAATCTCGCGGGTACGGTCTGTGGAACGGTCATTGACTGGAACCACCAGCATCTTGTCTTCCGGATATTTCACCGTCATCAAGGCGCTGAGAACGTTGGCGATGACCTTCTCCTCGTTGTGGGCCGCCACGAGCACGGTGACGGGCGGCCAGTCGGCCGTGTCAATGTCGATATAAGGATGTCTTTGGAAACCAAAAAGGCGGTTCAGCGTGAAAAAGTAGTGGCGGCCGGTATAGATGCAGATGACGAAAACAATGGCGTAGAGAACATAAATCATTTCGCACAACCAAAACCGGAACGTGGGTTCGGCATGGTCACGCCTTACCTGCTGCTGCTTTGTTTGCACCTTCTTGAGAGTCGCTCTTCCGGCGACGAGGAACTGGCCTGGGAGCCAGCTTGAATTGCTTGTCGGCCGCTAAGAGTGGACTCTTCTTCTCATGCCAGCGGGCGACGGCCTCCACAATCCTTTCCGAACTGTGACCGTCTCCGTAAGGATTCTCGCCCTCGGACATGTCCTGATACGCAAGTGCATCGTTGAGCAGATGACTGGTCTCGTTGACGATTGCGTCGCGTGACATGCCGATGATTTTGGCCATGCCAAACTGCGCGGCTTCCGGACGCTCCGTAAGCTTACGGAGTACCAGAACCGGCTTGCCAAAAGTGGGCGCTTCCTCCTGAATGCCACCCGAATCAGTTAACACCAGAAAACAACGTCGCAACAGGCTAACGAACGTGATGTAGTCGAGCGGTTCGGTCAGATGGATTCGATCTGTGTTCTGCAGCAGTGAATTCACGGTGCTACGCACATTGGGATTCATGTGCACGGGATAGATGATCCGAATGTCGGGATGCTGCTTGACCAGATCCTTAAGCGCCATGCACATATGTTCCTGGTCCGCTCCCCAGGATTCCCGCCGGTGAGAAGTGACCAGAACCAGGCGGCAGTTGTCGTCCGGGATGTTAGCGAGAGGAGTGTTTTCCCAAGAATACGGCAGCACGCTGAGTGCGCGCAGGGTATCAATCACGGTATTGCCTGTGACTACAATTTTCTCTGCGGATACGCCTTCGACCAACAGGTTCTCTCGTGCCAAAGCAGTGGGCGCAAAATGAATCTCTGCCAGCACCGAAGCCAGCCGCCTGTTGGCTTCTTCCGGGAATGGGTCGTAAAGGTTGTGACTGCGCAGGCCTGCTTCAATGTGACCCACGGGAATCTTGCAGTAGTAAGCCGCGAGCGCCGAGGCAAAAGCGGTGGTGGTATCGCCCTGCACCAGCACCATGTTGGGTTCAAAGCGCTGACACGCGTTCTCTACTGTGTCCAATACGCGCCCCGTCAGGGAGTTGAGCGTCTGATTCGGACGCATTACCGCCAGATCGAAGTCGGGCTTGATCTTGAAAAATTGCAGGGCACTGTCGAGCATCGTCCGATGCTGACCGGTATGAACCACCGCGGTTTCGAATTCTTCTGGCCGCTGGCGCAATGCGTGAATCACGAGCGCTAATTTAATTGCTTCTGGCCTCGTGCCGAGGACCGCGATAATGCGGCACTTCATGAAGATCGCCTGCCGTTTCTAGTAGCTTAGGATTCACCATCCAAGCCTTTTAGGAACTGGTTCCGGCAGGGACTTCGCGGAGGGGATTGACCTTCCACTGATGATTCCCAATTCTGTATCGCGTAGGTCCGCTCAGTAAAGTTACCGAAGTCACTCGGCGGTCGCCAGCACGAAGAGGCGATACCACGGGCCCAAGCTCTGGACAGAGTCCTTCGCGTGGAGGCTGCGACCGAGAGGCACCTCAATCACGCAATCGATCGACTGGAGCGCTTGTAACGGTAGGACCTGTTTCCCAGAAGAGCGCTTCATCATCGCGCAGGTATGGCCAGCATCCACACCATCAGTCCAAAAAGGATCATAGCCGCCAACAGAGTAACCAGGGTGTGGAGAGGGTGAAAATGGAAATACGGATTCCGGTTTAGACGATGTCCGCCGAGCATGTGGCCTCCTTTGCACGCGCCTCGTGTCAACGGAGCGACCTGTCTGTTCCTATTCTCTCACCGTTTGGCGCATTCTCTCAATGCCCCTCTCGGTGGCCCTGCCTAGCCACGGTCCAGCTTCAGGCAAGCTGGCATTGAAGCGCGGGTGGGGGCCATTCTAGCCCGAGGGGGAAGGTCCCTCTTGCAACATGGAGTGTCGGGCGTAGCCCACGACCCGGCCAATGAGTAAAATCGCGATCTTTCAACAGTTATCCGACTTAAGTGTGCTCCGAACGGGGAAATGAACCGACCTTTGTTTAGGGTTTGGTTGGAGCATGCCACTCTGCTGTGCATTTGGTCAAGGATGTGGCACAGTCAGTGCGCGGAGCCATGGCTGGCCAGCCGCAGTCAGAATGAGGTGCGTTGTGTCGGCTTGGCAATGACGCAACCGGCTCTTAATCTTAGTGGATGGTGCGCCCCAACTATAATCCTCGCGTCAGCTTCACTTCCCGCAAGAAATCATAGACCGCGGACGGCGGCAGAGTCTTGAGCGCGCTTCTATGCAGTTTCCGGAACCTGGTCACAAGACTGGAGGCATACTCCATTCCGACACGGTCGCAATTTGCCTTGAACACTTTGCGCAACGTCGCGCCATTTGCCAGGTTTGGTCGCCCATACTTGATCCGAATCGGCCATCGTCGCAACACCTCTGGTGGGAGATGCGCCAGTGACGACGGATTTGCAGCCGCCATAACCGTGACATTGTCATAGAATCGCTTCATGCCTTGCGTCCCAATCTTGAAATTCTCATAGTGACGCGGGTCAAAGGTCATGTCATCGATGTAGAGCACGGTCCTCCATGGTCCCTCGGCCATGCGTTGTGCATACTCCCTGATCTGACCGAGGTAGTCCGAAGAGATCAGGACGAGCTTCAAACCATCGATCTCACGAACGAGTGCCTGCAGTGAGAGTGTCTTGCCCACACCGCCCTCACCTTCGAGGAGAGTGAATGGCATATGACCCCCCTTAACGAACGCGGTGAGCAGCGTCCGAAGTCGAGCCACATTCTTCTCCTGATCGATGACTTGATCGCTCTTCGCTTCCTCAATCTCGACGGGCTCAAGTTCGCCCTGTGCTCCGGCTTCAAAAACCTCGTACTTGGTAAGCGGGTCTTGGTTCAACTGATGCATGAACACTACTACATGACCGAGTTCAGCGCCCCAGTCGGGCGAGACAGCCAGTCTCTGGTACAGCTTAGTTTCGGCGCTTCCGTCAGCGTAGCGGAGCGTCAGGATCTGTTCTCGTTGCGAGTCTTCGAGATCGGCCATCTCTCGCATCTCGCTGATGAAATCCGATACGACGCCGGCGTCGGTGCAGGCAATCCGCCGAGGCGGGATCCCGCAATAAGTAGGTACCCGGATAGGATGCCTGGAGAGTACCTCGTGTATATCGACCAGCAAGGTCTGATAATTCCTGAAGATCCCTTCGATATCCGTCTGGTATATCCGCTGGAGCGACCGCAAAAAATCTTCTGCATACGCCTTTAACTCCACCCCGGCGCGATCCAGTGACTCTTTCGAGAGAAATGGATGCTTCACAAGCGTCTGGCTGGCCAGTTGACGGAGAAAGATATCTTGATATGAAGACCGCAGGACCAGCGGCGTCTTCCCGGTGTAGGTGAAAATCAGGACCTGCTGCTGTTCGAGATACAGGCTAATTGCATCCGCCGCTAGCTGAGACTCACGTTCCCCTTCGCCAAATACGACTCTGAACGCGGGCTCAACCTTCTCGTACAGCCTCTCCAGTGCCTCCACGCTACCATTATCCTGAGCATCTCTGATGCTTCTCGACAGAGATTTAAGTTCGTCCTCGAGCCGCAACATCGCCCTCGAGAACGGCATCGGGTCAAGCCCTTTGTGGTTCCAGGCCACCGGGCTGTACGTAATGATGTTATTGAGCGAAAGAGTGAACTTCCAAGTATCCCGCAAGAGATCATTTATGCGGATGCCAAAACCGCTAAGGACGTCTGCCAGGTCCCTCATAAAGGTCGTCCTCTATGTCCGATTGTACTCGCCGATGTTGACGGGGTGAGGGACTCGTCTGACGTCACCCCACTTCGAGAGACGACATACTTCCTGCCTGGTCCTTCACTGTCTAACTGTCTACGGATGGTTGGCGAGATCAGGACGATAGCGCTCACAACCCAGTCAATGAGCGTATGGCGATTTTTCGTCAACAATTAAGAAGGCTCACTTCTGCGCTGCGACGAACCACATTGCCTTGGCAGCCTCCGGGATAGCTTTCAGATGAGGCCCTTGCGGACTCTCAGAAGGAAATCCTCAGCATCAGCACGCGCCTTCTCCATGGTCCTCGGGTTGTTGCCCTGTTCGATTGCCATCTCATGAAGCACAAGTTCCACTGCGACCTTTGGTTTGTATCCACGCTTTATGAGCACTCGGGCACGCTCTGCGAAGAGGGTGCCTGCATCCCGTTTTGTTACTTCCTTGGCGTCAGAAAAGCCGCCTTCGGCCTCACACTTGTGCTCGCGGAACTTCACGGCGGCTAGGCGGTCGTAAGCAGCCATAGCCTCTTCTCCACTAAGCAGCGTTGGAACGGGAAATCTCCATCGACAATTCGAGCAGGCCCATCCTTTTGCGTCGCCCTCGACCCGGAACAACGAGCGCTCCATATCCGCAACCTCAACGAATTACCGCTATGAACACTGCCATGATATAGCGCAACCGTCGTCGGGAACCATTGCGACGGTTAAAGAGACGGGTGGAGCAAGGGATTCAAAGCACAGCGTCCCGGGTTGCGGGCGAGAAAACCGAAGTTGTGTCTATTCCATTAGTTAGGCCGCGGCCATCTCGAGCGACGAATCTTGCCCACAAATTTGGGCCCGTTTTCCTCTGATTGGCAGGGTAGGTGGGCCGAACCTTGACGGCCACGATTCTGTCGAGCCGCGTATCCAGGGCACGAATCCCGAGATCGACTTGCGGAGGCTTTCGGTTGTCACGTGTCGCGGTGTTTGGCTTCTGCTCCGCCGGCCAGCCACCAACTTTCGATTTCCTCAAGGCTGCGTCCTTTAGTTTCCGGAACTGCCAGCCTCACAAACAGGACCGCCGCAATACAGATTGCCGCGTAAAGCAGGAAGGCACCGGGCGCGGTCAACACTCGCACCAACGAGAGAAAAGTGAGCGTAACGAGGAGGGTCCCGCACCAGAGAAACAGGGTTGCGATCGACATGGCGCGTCCCCGCACCCGGTTCGGGCAGATTTCCGACATCAACACCCACGTTCCCGTGCCGATGCCAATGGCGAAGCAAGCGACATAGCCCAAGACCAAGAGCAAAACCGCGATGGCTGGGGCCTGGAAATGAATCGATGCAGCTATCCCCACCAGGGAACCCGCCATGCCGGCGAATGCAGACGTCATCAATGGCTTGCGGCCAACGCGGTCGATCAGGTACATCCCGAGGATTGTGGCCACGAAGTTGATGACCCCGATCATGACGTTGGCCCACAGCGCCGTGCTGGCAGTCTGGTTCGGCACATGCTCCAGGAAAACCAGGGAGCCGTAATAAATAATTGTGTTGATACCGGTGAACTGACTAAACAGCGCGATCAGCACGGCGACTACAAGCGGCTTTCGAAAGGCCGGATCGAGCACGTTCCCGCTCTCCTCTGCGACCGCGGAATGGATGGCGAGAATTTCGACCCGAGCGGTATCCCGGCCTTTGATGCGGGACAGGATATGTTCGGCCTCGGTTTCTCGGCCCATTTGCACGAGCCAACGCGGGCTTTCAGGAACGGAGAGCAACGTCAACAGGAAAAATGCCGACGGCACGGCTGCCGAGGCAAACATCCACCGCCAGTTCGCCGGGCCCGCTCCGGTGAGACCGTAGTTCACGCTATAGGACAGCAGAATGCCTGTGACGATCGCCAACTGGTTGACGCTCACCAGCAGTCCCCGGATGCGGGCCGGAGAAATCTCTGCGATATAGAGCGGCGAAAGCGTGGAAGCCAGCCCGATCGCGAGGCCGCCAACCATGCGCGCGACCACGAACTCTGTGATATTGCGGGGTAGCGCCGCTCCGATCGACGAAACTGTAAACAGCGCCGCTGCCGCCAGTAGCGACTTCTTCCTGCCGAAGCGGTCGCTGGTGAAGGCCGCCAGGCTCGCCCCGAAAACGCATCCCAGAAGCAGACTGCTGGCACCGAACTCGGTTTGTGAATCGCTCAGCGCAAACTGGCGCTTCAGGAAAACAATGGCGCCGTTGATGACGGCCGTATCGAAACCGAACAACAAACCGCCGATCGCGGCAACTGCAGCGGGCAGATACAAGTAACGTACCAATCCCCCCTGTGCGCGCACGGATTCCTGTGTATTGGTCGGGTTCATCTCGGTTTTCGCATGTTCCCTGTCGAACTGATGTATCCGGTTTTAGATTGTCAGCAATCGCTGTTGCAGGAAGACCAGCCCCGCGGCGCCGGCCACTCCCCCGTACCCGCCTGTATTTTGAAGAACGATCGGCACCTTCCTCCCCAGCAGAACACTGGTGCGGCGCGCGACCTCTTCATGCAACGGGGCAAGCAGTTGTGGTCCGGCTGCGGCGATGTTGCCCCCCAGAATGAGCAGTTCGGGATCGAATACGTGGAGAAAGCTTACCAGCGCGGCGGTGAGAGACTCGAAAGCCAAGTCCAACACGCGACGCGCACTGGGGTCGCCCTCCGTAGCTGCCTGAAAGATAGCCTCGGTACTGGGAACCCCGCCGGCATCGTCGAGTGATAAACGGGTTGGGGACGCCCGATGGATGTGGGCAAAGTAAGCGGACTCGATCGCGCGCGAAGAGAAGCAAGTTTCCAGACATCCGTAATTGCCGCAAATGCAGAGTCCGCCGCGGATGTCGAGGGTGACGTGTCCCAGGTGGCACGCCGCTCCCGAGGCGCCGCGCACGATCACGCCATCGACCAGCGCTGCGGCCCCCACTCCGGTACCTAGTGTGAGCAGAACCACGTTGCGCCGCCCCCGAGCAGCCCCCCACAGCACCTCGCCGACCAGGGCCGTGCGCGCGTCATTGTCGGCACAGAGTGGCAGGCCATCCACACCGGCCAGTTCCCGCAGCACATACCCTTCCAGAAAATTCAGGTCGCCGGGTAGGCGGTTCACGCGCGTAGTGGCGGCATCGATGACTCCCTTGCAGCCGATCCCGATTCCCAGCACTGGAACCGTGGCGCGCTTGCGCACGGAGTGAACAAAATCCCGGAGCGACGAAGTGGTGCGCGGCGAATCCTCGCGAAAGCTCGCCAGCAGATCTCCGCGCAATCCCACCAGGGCGGCCTTGATCGTGGTGGCACCGATATCGACACCGATTGCCACTGCTTCGGCTTGGGGTGATTGAGTTTCGCTCACAATGGTTCTGAATTATACTCACGTCGATCCTCAGCAGACTCTCGCGAGGCGACAGGAGTCAACCTCATCCGTGCCAAACAAGGTCCTCGATCACGTTGTGGGTTCGAAGCAGGCCGGCCTGGCTTTCTTCGACCAGGCGATGGTTCTGCTGGAAGAGCTGCGGCGCACGCAAGCCGGCATCATTCAGAAAGCGGCCGAGCTGTGCGCGGAGCGAATCTCGCGCGGCGGCCTGGTTTTTCTCTTTGGCAACGGCCACTCCCGCATGATGTGCGAGGAAATGACACCCCGGCAGGGTTGCTATGCCGGTTTCGTAGCCCTCGTCGAGCTGGCGCTGTCGAACCATGCGTCGATCGTCGGTACAAACGGCCTGCGCGCCCCGCTGTACCTTGAGAACTACGAAGGGTACGCGGAGCAAATCCTGCGGAGCTTCCATTTCGGACCGCACGACGCCTTCATCGTAATTTCCACCAGCGGGATCCGCCCCGTGGTCGTCGAAATGGCGGCCGGCGCGCAACAGCGAGGACTGCCCGTGATCGCCATCGTATCCCAGGCGCATTGCGAGCAGGCGAAGCCTGCTCATTCCTCAGGTAAGAAGCTTATCGACTGCGCCGATTTGATCATCGACAACCAGTGCCCGCCGGGTGACTGCATCATCGAGTTGGACGGTTTGGAGTGGCGGACGGGGCCGGTTTCCACAATCACCGGCGCCACCATCATCAACATGATTCGCTGCGCCACTGCCGAAGCGCTGCTGGCGCGAGGCGTCAAGCCAGTGTTATTGCCCAGCCACCAATTCGTGGGAAATGCCAGCGCCGCCGAGCAGCTGGAAGCGTTCTACGAGGCCTATCGCAAGAGCCTCAAACACCTTTTTGAATAGGGGCCACGTGAGCGAAGTTCTCCTGGTGACTGGATCGTCGGGTATTGCGGCGGCAACGGCACGTTTGTGGGGCGCGCAGGACAGCGTGTTCATCGTTGGCGTGAAAGAGGAAGAGTGCCGTTCGCTAGCGGCGGAGTTGCCCCGGGCGGGTTTCAATGCGGCGGATGTGCGGGATGAGGAAGGTGTACGGAAGAGCGTTGCGGCCTGCCTCGAGCGATTCGGGAAAATCGACGCGCTCTTCAATGTGGCCGGGATCAGCGCCCGCTCGCTGGGTGATGGCCCGCTCCACGAATGCTCGACTGAGGCCTGGGATACCGTCATGGACGTGAACGCCAAGGGGACCTTCCTGATGTGCCGGGAAGTGCTGCGTAACTGGATGCGGCATTCGCAGAAGGGTGTCATTCTCAACTGCGGAAGTGTTCTGGCGCAGCGCCCGCAGCGGGAGCACTTTGCCACCGCGGGTTATGCCGCAAGCAAGGGAGCCATCGAGGCGATGACGCTTTCCGCCGCCGCTTATTATGCGCCTGCCGGCATCCGGATCAACGTTATCGCACCCGGACTGGTTCTGACGCCAATGAGCGCGCGCGCACAGAGCGATGCCCGCGTCTTGGAATACGTGGCCCGCAAGCAGCCTTTGACGCAGGGTCTGATCGCGCCAGAGGACATCGCAAAGACCGCGTGCTTTCTTCTGAAAGAGGACTCGAACCCCATCACCGGCCAGGTGATAACCGCGGACGGAGGGTGGGCGGTGAGCGCATGACTCAAGCAAGAAGACTGACCGCATCCACAGTCAAGCCCGCCATCGACGAGCGGCGCCCGGGCAAAGAACGCCGGCCTTTGCGAACGAGCGTGATCGGCAGCTACCCGTTTCCGGGATGGCTTGAGTTTGCCTCAGCGCACCTGGACGAATTTGGCGAGGCCGACATCGAAGAGATGCGGACCGACGCGGTGATCGCTGCCGTCCACGACCAGCTCCGCGCGGGCCTGGACGTAATCACCGACGGAGAGCAGAGCCGGTACGATTTTAACCTGTCGTTCTACGGACGGCTTGAGGGCATTCGCGCGACGCCGTTTTCCCCGCGTCGCTTCGGGCCGCCGGCCCACGATCAGCGCGGAAAGTATCCCGTTACCGGAACCATTGTTTCCCGGCATGGGCTGGGCGCAGTCGCCGAATTCAAAATCTTGCAGAAGGTCGCGCCGCCCGGAGGACCTGTTCTCAAGGCCAGCGTGCCCGGGCCTTACACCCTCAGCGGCCGAGTCGAACCCGGAGGAGCTTACCCCAGTCGCTGGGAGGTCACTGACGCGTTGATCCCGATTGTCCGCCGCGAGCTGGAACAACTGGTGGACGCTGGTTGCCAGGAGATTACCCTCGACGAGCCTTCCATGAGCTGTTATGCGTATCGTGAAGATCCGCACCACTTCGTCAAGATCTTTGCCGACACCGTCAAACCCATCGTCGGCCGATGCCGGCTCTCCACTCATCTGTGTTTCGGCAACTACAAGGGACGTGCGGTCGCACCGCGCCGCTACGCCCCGCTGTTCCCGGCATTCTTTGAACTGCCCGTGAATGAAATCTACCTCGAGATGGCGAGCCGCGAATTCGCCGAGATCGAACTGATCGGAGAAATCGCGAAGCGGGCCATCGATATAGCGGTCGGAATCATCGACGTGAAGAACTACTACGTCGAAACTCCACTCGACGTGGCTGAGCGTGTGCGTCTTTGCCTCAAGTACGCGCCCGCCAGCCAGCTTTCTTTCGCGCCCGACTGCGGACTGAGTCAGACCGCCCGGTGGGCAGCCCGGCAGAAACTCGTCAACATGGTCCAGGGTGTGGCCATCGTGCGGAAGGAACTGGGACTCGCGTGATCCGTCCCGTGCAGTCCTACGCCGCGCTGCTCGCCGATATCCGCGCTGCCGACCGGTTCGATCGCGGCTTCCGGCTCTGGTGGCTGGGACAGAGCGGGTTCCTGCTGCAGTGGCAGGGCGTCCATGTCCTGCTCGATCCTTATCTTTCAGACTCGCTCACGCGAAAATACCGCCAGACCGACAAGCCGCACGTGCGGATGACCGAGCTGGTCATTGATCCGGCTCAACTGTCGTTCGTTGATTTCGCGACTTCCTCGCACAACCACACTGATCATCTCGACGCCGAAACTCTGGGTCCGATCCTGGCGCGCAACCCGTCGCTGAAACTTGTTATCCCAGAAGCCAACCGCGCTTTCGTCGCGGACCGTCTGAAGATCGAACCCGCTGTGCCGATCGGACTTGATGATGAGGGTTCAATCGAGCTCTCGGGGATTCGATTTTCCGGCGTTGCATCCGCGCACGAAAGCGTAGAGCGCGACGAGTACGGACGCGTGAAAGCTCTGGGCTACGTTTTGCGATTCGGCGACTGGAGCCTCTACCACAGTGGCGACACGCTGCGATACGAGGGGATGGCGGAGAAGCTGCGCCCTTTCGCAGTCGACGTCGCGCTTCTTCCCATCAACGGCCGTGCTCCGGAACGACGCGTGGCCGGTAATCTGTCCGGACCCGAAGCCGCACAGTTAGCTAGCGACATTGGCGCGAAGCTGACGATTCCCTGCCATTTCGATATGTTTGAGTTCAACACGGCGGCTCCGGATGCGTTCGTCGATACCTGCCGCCGTTTGGGGCAACCCTTCCGCATTCTGCGCTGTGGCGAACGACTTGACGGCGAAAAGTGAATGAGAGAGAAGGCGACCGTGAATCGAAGCAAATCTCTTGGCATCAGGGGTGTTGGAGCATTCCACAGAGGATGCCCCACCTTCACTTGCTGAGTATGCGGCAGCAGATGATCGTAGATCCAGCCGGTGAAGATCGTCGCTTCCCTCGCCGTGCTGTCCAGGGTTGAGGAAGAGTCTTCATCCAGCCGCCCAGTTCCCAGCGCGTCGCCCCAATCTTGCCTTCTCCATGAACCCTGCCCGCTCGCATCCTTGACGCTGTAGCTGATCGTCGCCTTGTGAACATCCAGCCCGATGTAAATACACGGTGTCCGCTGAGGAGCCTCCGTGGTTGTTCCCTGAATCAACGTTCCCGTTGGGGATGCCTGTGTTTGCGAAGGGCACGAGGCGTACCATCGGGCATGAGCAGAATACATCCAGAATGCCCCGGTTCGGACCCTTCTGATCGGTCGGTAGCTGCCGATGTCCTCCTTCGACAAGAGCCAGACGAGGAAGAAGAGGAAGACGAAGACGACGACGATAAAGAAGAGGACGATGGTGACGACGAAAACGGCGACGGCTACTCGGAGTGAGCGTGCCCTGATTTATTCAGTGGGTGAAGGATGAAGCGTGAACATTTCGCCAAGGTAGTCGAGGAGGCACTCGACTCGCTCCCACAGGAATTTCGCAGTCACATTCGTAACGTTGCTGTTCTGGTAGAGGACATGCCGCCGAACCAGCCATCGCCGCGGGCGGGGCAGCAAAGGCGGCTGCTTCTGGGTCTGTTCCATGGCGTGCCCACGACCAAGAAGAGCGTATTTGATCTACCGACGGGGCCCGATTACATCGTGCTTTATCAGAAGAATATTGAAGCGGTCTGCTCCAGCGAGGCCGAAGTCCGCGAACAAATCCGCCTTACAGTCATCCATGAACTGGGCCATTATTTCGGGATGGATGAGAACCAACTGAAGGATGTTTAGCTAAGAAATGGCTGGACTATCCCAGCCAACACCAAAGGACAATCAATTCATTGGCACATGAATCGTGCCGAAGATCACCTTCATTGTTCCGCGCCAGCCAGTTGGGGCAGAAAATGCAGGAGTTCTCCGCTCGCTCGTCGGTGAAGCAGCAACTCCTGAGCTACCGTGCACAAGATAGCGGTATAGTAGCCGGTCATAGACTTGTCATTCGGATTGAGCAGCCACCGGTTGGGCCGCAGCCTTGAGTGGCATTGGCGTCACGGGGACGCAGGGAAAATCTTTGCTCTGCGTTGCGCCTCTCTCCGCTTTCTGCCGTTATCATTACCACCATGTCCAACAAGCTCCGCTGGGGAGTTCTCAGCACCGCCGCCATCGGTCTCAAGAAAGTCATCCCCGCCATGCAACAGGGCCAATACACCAGTGTCGCCGCCATCGCATCCCGCGATCTCGCGAAGGCTCAGGAGGCAGCGACTGCCCATGGCATTCCGACGGCTTACGGCTCGTACGAAGAACTTCTCGCCGACCCCAATATCGACGCCGTCTACAATCCTCTTCCCAATCAGTTCCATGTCCCCTGGACCATGAAAGCCGCCGAGGCCGGCAAGCATGTTCTCTGCGAGAAGCCTCTCAGCCTCACCGTCGCGGAGGCCGAATCTCTCCTCGCCGTCCGCTCCAGTACCGGGGTCAAGATCGGCGAAGCCTTCATGATCCGCAGCTCTCCCCAATGGCTGCGCCTCCGCGAACTTCTCAACCAAGGCCGCGTCGGAGAACTCCGCTCCATCCTAGGCTTCTTCAGCTACTTCAACATCGACCCAGCCAACATCCGCAACCGGGTCGAATGCGGCGGTGGCGCTCTCATGGACATCGGCTGCTACCTCGTCCACGCATCGCGCTACGCATTCGCACAGGAGCCTACCCGCGTCGTCGCCCGGATCGACCGCGATCCTCAGATGCACACCGACCGCCTCACCTCAGCGATTCTCGACTTCCCCGCCGGCCAGTCCATCTTCACTTGCAGCACGCAGTTGGTCCCCCACCAGCGCATCCACTTCCTCGGTACGCGCGGACGCATTGAGCTCGAAATTCCCTTCAACGCGCCGATTGACCGCCCCACTCGCCTCTTCATCGACGACGGAGGTGACCTCTTCGGCAGAAGCATCACCACGGAAATCTTCCCCGTCTGCGATCAGTACACCCTGCAGGGTGATGCATTCTCCAAAGCCGTTCTCGAAAACACTGAAGTTCCTGTCTCCATCGAGGACGCCATCAAGAACATGGCCGTAATCGAAGCCATCCTTTACTCCGCTGACTCAGGCCAATGGGAATCCCCGCAGCGATGAAGGGTTTACCTTGTCGAGGGCCTACCACTTGCTTGGCGGTTTTCCTTTTAACCGCCAGCAAGCGCCCCACCCGAGCGACCTCGATGGAGGCGGAGCAAAATTATTCGCGGATCCAGGGTGCTCCGTAGATGATAGATCGTGGAAGTCTGCGGTGATCGCGTGCAACAGATAGACATACAGTTGCAGCTTGACTAGATGTTCAATAAATAATGGCTCAAGATCGCTCAACGGTTAGCAGGCGAAAAGCCATTGACGGTCGGAGGCGGTATTTACCTAGAAAAAATCCGCTAATTTATTCTTATATCATTTAGCGAACGCGTCGCCGAACGGGCATGCTCGTGGTTTTGCAATCATGCCACTTCCCAATCGAGTTTTTACACAGCAGAGGAATCAGATCTGCCTCTCCCCCAGGGCGGCGAGCGTAGGATATATTGGCAGCCATTACCTTGAGACTGGAGGCGAGCAGGTTCGGTCATAAGTGCCCAGGGGTCGCGTTTCCGAGACGAAATCGTGCTTGGGTTTCTTAGGGTCGCTCTGGAGACGTACCAATGGGGTGCTTCGTCTGTATTCATTGTCATTTTTACCAGCCACCGCGGGAGAATGCATGGTTGGAAGCGGTCGAATTGCAGGACTCGGCAAGTCCCTACCACGACTGGAATGAACGGATCACGGCGGAGTGCTATCTGCCGAACGGCGCGTCGCGCATGCTCGACGGCCACAAACGAATCGCGAAGATCGTTAACAACTACACCCGCATCAGCTTCAATTTCGGACCAACCCTGCTGTCGTGGATGGAAGAACGAGCTCCGCAGGCCTACCAGCAGGTTCTCAAGGCCGACCGCGAAAGCAAGCAACTCTTCTCAGGACACGGCTCCGCCATAGCGCAGGCGTACAACCACCTCATCCTTCCCTTGGCGAACTCGCGCGATAAACGGACGCAGATCGTGTGGGGTATCCGGGATTTCCAGCATCGTTTCGGACGAGACCCAGAGGGCATGTGGCTTCCAGAAACTGCGGTGGACTTGGAGACATTGGAAATCCTAAGTTCGCTGGGCATCAAGTTCACGATTCTTGCTCCACACCAGGCCGGCAAAGTGCGGGCGGATAAGGGGGCGGAGTGGAGCAATCTTAACGGCCAAGGTATTGACTCCCGGCGCGCTTACGCTTGCAACCTGCGTTCCGGGCGCAGCATTGGGCTCTTCTTTTATGACGGAGTAGTTTCGCGCGCGGTCGCCTTTGAGAAATTACTTTTCAGCGGCGAGAACCTGGCACGCCGGCTGACCGGCCGATTTGATCCCGAAGGCGCTCCGGCGCAGTTGATCCACATCGCTACCGACGGCGAGACGTACGGACACCATCACACGCACGGCGACATGGCGCTCGCGTATGCGCTCGACTACATCGAACAGAACAAACTGGCGCAAATCACGAATTACGGCGAGTATTTTGCCCAGCATCCCCCTGCGCAAGAAGTTGAAATCCTGGAACGCACATCCTGGAGTTGTATGCACGGGATTGCCCGATGGGAGAGCGATTGTGGCTGCAACTCCGGTGCGAATCGGCAGTGGAAGCAGGAATGGCGAAGACCGCTGCGGGAAGCGTTGGACTGGCTGCGGGACGAACTCGCCCCTATGTACGAAGATGGCGCGAAAAAACTGCTAAGGAAACCGTGGACTGCTCGCGACGACTACGTCAGGGCCGTCATTGATCGTTCAGCCGGCACGGTGGACAGTTTCCTTGGCGAGCATGCGGTGCAAGATTTGTCTGCTGAGGAGGGGGTGCGGGCATTGAGGCTGCTCGAAATGCAGCGGCATCTCATGCTGATGTACACCAGTTGCGGATGGTTCTTCGATGAGCCGACAGGACCAGAAACGGTCCAAGTCCTTCAATATGCCGGCCGAGCCGTGCAGTTGAGCGAGCAGTTATTCGGTGGCGAGCGCGAAGAGCAGTTTCTGATCCGGCTGGAGAAGGTTTGGAGCAACATTCCCGGGTTCAGCAATGGCCGTAGTATCTACGAGAAGTTCGTCAGACCTGCGATGTTGGACCTTTGCGGCGTGGGCGCGCACTACGCCATCAGTTCGCTTTTCGATGGTTACCGTGATTCGAATTCGATGTACTGCTATCATGCGCACCTGCAGGAAGTGCATTCTTTCGAGAAGGGCAAGGCCAAACTGGCGATTGGATGTGCCCAGATCACCTCCCGCACCACTCGCGGCCAGCTGATGTTCAACTTTGCGGTACTGTATTTGGGAGATCACAAGCTTGTTGCGGGCATTTGCACGCGCTGTGGCAGCGATGGATTTCGGTCATTTGTTGAACACGCCAGCGTGGCATTTTCGGCTGGGGATCTTGCCGGGTGCTCACTCCTGATTGACCAGCAGTTTCGAGGCGCTACTTACTCGCTAAAGTCGCTGTTCCGTGATGAGCGGCAACGAATTGTGAAGCAGATCCTCAATTCCACCCTGGCTGACATTGACGAGATATACGCTAAGGTGTATGAGCAGCACGCTTCGCTCATCAGTTTTCTCTCCGAACTTCAGATACCGATGCCCACGATTCTCCGGGTATCGGCGGACTTCGTGCTCGGCAATGCCATTCTGCGCTGCTTGGCCGACGAAAAACTGGACATTGATCGCATTCGGAGGCTTCTCGATACTGCAAAGCAGGATGCGACCAGCCTTGCGGGCTGCTCGCTCGAACCGGCGCTCCGTCACCGCCTGGAGATAGTCCTGGATCGCTGGGCGAAAAATCCGTTCGACTTAAGTAAGCTCGGGGAACTGGAAGCAGTGGCTCGGCTTGTACAAGTTCCACCCTTCCACTTGGACCTCTGGCAGGCCCAGAACGTTTATTACGAACTGCTCCTGGTGATCTCGCGTGAGCGACATGTCCAATTCAGTGGAAAATGGCTCGACCGCTTTCAAAAACTGGGGGAGCTATTGGGAGTTGCCGTTGGCGAATTCTTGCTTGCTCGAGGATCTATATCCCTTGAAGTCGAACCGGCGTATCCGACTTCCAAACTCGTGCAAGAAGCAGGCGCAGCGGCAGCGGCTGATGCAGTCATGATGAGTTCTCACGGACTTCAAATGCCAGCAGGGCCCGGAATGACCGGCGCGTAACGCCTGGGGGCTCGGAGAAGTTCCAAAGCCATCTTAAGCAGTTCGGTTCTCGTACCGGCAACCAGTGACGTCATTCATTTCAGTCCATCCGGAACTCAAAACTCCACTCGCGGGCGAGTATCGCCGAACGCTTCTCCCAGATATCGAGACAGGACTGAAGCAAGCTCTTCGTAGTGTGTCGCGATCATCCCCAGGTGATCTCCGGGCACAGTTTCGACCTCGATCCCCTCGGCTAGGGGTGCCCAGACTGCCGCCGCATCACTAGGAAAACCCGAGCTGATCGCGGCCCGGACGAACTTTATTTTGCCACGGTAAAACCGGGGCCGGTACCGAGTTAGAGCTAGATACGCGGCGTCCCGCACGCGCTGCATCGCCGGGGTCAACGATATCCCCGCCGGCGGTTGATAAGGCGCGCTTCCACCGGAATTTCCAAGAATGTGCAGTCCCCGTCCCGCTTGCCGCGCCGCGAGGCGCATACGCTGTCCCAACGACAGATAACGCACGTGCGGGTATGCATCCAGCATGGCCAGGAGCGCAATTTTCTCCCCATTTGCGGAAAGGCGTTGGGCCATTTCCAACGCGACGAGGCCGCCAAGCGAGTAACCCATCAGGACGTATGGACCGTGAGGTTGCAATTCCCTGACCGCGTCGAGATAAAACTGGGCCATATCTTCGATACGCTCCAACGGTTCGTCCACCCCATCAATGCCCCTCGATTGCATCCCGTATATCGGATGGTCCGATTCGATGTACCTTACGGGTTGGAAGAAATCCATAACGCTGCCACCGAGACCATGCGCGAGGAAAACAGGTGGCTTCCTAGCGCCGGTCTTCAGCAGTACAAGTGCTGGAAACCGCGGTGTAGCGGTTTGCTCCAGCAGGGCGGCCAAGGCTGCGATCGTAGGCGCCTCGTAGATCATGACTGGGGGCAGCTCTCGATCGCACAACTGCGCAATTTCGTTAAATAGTTGAAGAGCTAACGAAGAATCGCCCCCAAGCTCAAAAAAGTTATCGTTGACACGGACGGACGGCAGTTGCAGCAGGCGCTGCCAAATCGAGGTAAGTACCTCGGTCGTTGACGATGTGGCTTCAGGCTTCATGCCGCACCTGATTGGCGGAGACCAAAGGGGACCACCCGCTGGATGATTGACTGCATTCCATCGGAAGATCTTCTGTCTGGAGTTCCGGGTTCATGAATGTGCGAACGCCCAATAGAGTTCTCGAGCCTTGGTGTACAGTGGGCCGAAGGGGAGAGAGCGCTCACCGATGCGCGTCACCGGAACCACCTTGGAATAATTTCCGGTCGCGAAAATCTCATCTGCCTTCTCGAAATCCTGATAAGCGAGAGTTTTCTCGATCACAGTCACGCCACTTTGGCGGATTAGCCCTATCACCCTTTGGCGGGTGATGCCGGCTAGAAAGGTTCCGTTTGAAATTGGCGTGAACACAATTCCGTCCTTCGCCATGAAAATGTTCGAAGTGGCAAGTTCGGCGACGTTGCCCAGCATGTCACAGACGATGGCATTATCGAAGCCTCGCGCATGCGCTTCAAAAAGCGAGCGAGAATTGTTGGGGTAGAGGCATCCCGCTTTCGCATCGACTGGCATGGTTTCGAGAGTTGGACGGCGATAAGGAGACAGAGTGATGGAGAAGCCCTTGGGTGTGCGCATGGGCGCCTCGTAAATGGAAAGGCACCATCGGGTAGATTCGGGATCGTGCGCCTGAACCCATGGCCCTTCATTCTCTGCCCAATACATTGGCCTGATGTAAAGCGCGGCATCTTTGTCAAACCGCTTTATGCCTTCCCGTGCCAGCTTGACCCATTCCTCGGGCGAGACCGTCGGTTTCAGAAACAGTTTTTTGGCAGAGTCATTGACTCGCGCGCAGTGAAGTTCGAGATCCGGCGTAACCCCTTCGAACGACCTAGCGCCATCGAACACCACCGAGCAGAGCCACGCGGCATGGGTGCGTGGGCCCATGATGCCAATGTTGCCTTCGTGCCAATTCTCCTCGAAGAATGTCCACGTCTTTGACCAAGCGGTTCCGAGTGGCAATCGACTCCTCCGTGCTGGGAGCTTAACTTCCATTTCCTTTGCGAACCAGCGTTACTGCGGGCCATTGCGAAATCGATTGATCGCCGCACCGCAGCTGCCAGGTGCCCGACGAAGGGCTCGACCAGTGCAATAACCAGCGATCAAAAACGGCCTATGGCACTGCACTTTCCTTATCCCCCTTACGTAAATTGTGCTCGGAGAATCCGAGCCAGTTCCTCGATCGTCGGGGCCTCGTACAGCATAGCGAGCGGTAGCTTGACTCCGAACACCTGCTCAATTTGGGAGAACATCCGAACAGCCAGCGACGAATCTCCGCCGAGGTCGAAGAAATTCTGGTCGAGATCTACGACGTCAATACCGAGTTGCTCTTGCCAGATGCGCGAGAGTCGTCTCGCGGTGTCATCTTCCATGGCGGTGACTTGAGACGGCGACACTTGGGGCAGCATTTTTGATCCGTGGATTTCTTCGGTCTTCATCATCGGGGCTCACACTGACGTCTCAGATTGCCGACACAAGGCGGGACGATTGCTGCGGGGGGCGCAATTTGGAACCTGCGCAGCTATTATACTCGCAATTCACAGACCACTCTGAATCTTTTGTAACCATAACACGTTGTTACTTTCAAGCGCCGCGAGCCGTCGTTGGCTGCCTTCCGTTACCCCCGGGGAATGTTCTTCCCAGTCTCCGACATGCATGGGGGTAAACTTTTTTGGCGCACTGCGGTTCTTACTTCTCCGAGGCATAACCGAGAATTGCTTTCAGTTCCAGAAATTCTTCGAGTCCTGCCTCGCCCCATTCTCTACCATTTCCCGACTGTTTGTAACCTCCGAAACAGCCTCCAAAGTCAACCCGAGCGCCATTGATGTGGACGTTCCCCGATCGAAGGCGCTTCGCCACTTGGCGCGCCCGCTGCGCGTCTCCTGATGTTACAAAGGCCGATAAGCCATAGGGAGTATCGTTCGCTATTCGGACGGCGTCATTTTCGTTTTCATAAGGGATAATGCAGAGGACAGGTCCGAAGATCTCCTCACGGGCGATGGTCATGTCATTGCGGACATCTGCGAACACAGTGGGTTTCACGAAGTACCCCTTGTGAACGCCCTCGGGCCGTCCGAGACCACCAGCGATCAAATTCGCACCCTCCGCGATGCCTTGGTGGATCAGGCGCTCTACTTTATCGAACTGAGCTTTGCTCGCAAGCGGGCCGATACTAGTCTCCTTTGCGAATGGATCCCCAACTATGGTGGCCCCGGCTGTGCGCTTCGCCGCGACCGAAGCCTCAGCCATTTTGGATCGAGGAACAAGCATGCGAGTCGGTGCGTTGCAGGACTGTCCGGAGTTGCGGAAGCATTCCTGCACGCCCTGCTTGACTGCATTCTCGAAGTCGGAGCCATCCAGAATGATGTTGGCCGATTTGCCTCCGAGCTCCTGCGTGACCCGCTTTACGGTAGGGGCGGCGGCTACGGCTACCGCGACGCCGGCTCGCGTGGACCCAGTGAAGGAAACCATAGCCACATCAGGATGCGACGCAATCGCAGCGCCAACCGTGGGCCCATCGCCATTCACCAAGTTGAAGACGCCATGTGGAACAGCAGCCTCATGCAGGATTTGCGCAAATAGATAAGCAGAGAGGGGTGCAATTTCACTGGGCTTGAGAACCATGGTACATCCCGCTGCGAGTGCAGGCGCTACCTTGCAGACGATCTGGTTCATGGGCCAGTTCCACGGGGTGATGAGTCCACACACCCCAATTGGCTCCTTTCGCATGAGAGTCGAACCCTTGAGCTCTTCAAAATCAAAGCGCTCGAGCACTTTCACGATTTCCAACAAATGTGCGAGCCCAGCAGGCGCCTGTGCCTTTCGCGATAGTGAGATAGGGGCGCCCATCTCCAGCGAAATAGTCTCGGCCATCTCCTCGATCTTCGATTGGTAAACTTCAATGATCCGGCGCAGAAGCACTAAGCGTTCATTGACGCCTGTTTCCGAATACGACTCAAAGGCGCGTTTAGCTGCGGCCACCGCCTGGTCAACATCTGCGGCGCTGCCGAGCGCTATGCTCGCTATAGGCTCCTCGTTGGCAGGATTGATGACTAGGAGGTCGTTGACCCCAGCCGGATCAACCCATTTCCCATCTATGTAGAATTGGCCACAGTCCTTCATGAGTCCTTGTTTGGTTGGGGGACCGTGATGCTCAATGATTGGACACCGATGCTACCGGATTCGTTGGCCTCTGATGTTCCGTCAAGGCGAGCACGGCAAAAGCCGTCGCCGCGTCGCTCATGAAGCGCCCGGTGTCCGACGACATGTGTCGTCGCTTGTTTACAGAGGAGGCGGGCCAAAAACCCTCCGCCGCATTCTGATTGCTCATCAGCCAGGAGATTCCACGCTCAAGTTGGGAATTGTCGCGGGGCACGCCTGTCTCTTGCAGGGCGAAAGTGATAACGCCGGTGGCGACGCCGTCACTGTTCCCGTCCATGGGAGTTCCATCTTCGCGGAGCCACATGTTCACGAACGAGCGAAGACTCCAACCATTCCACCTCCAGGCGATTGAAGCCAATCTCCAACCACCATCTGCCTGTTGCTTACTCAAGATCTCCTTAATGATAGCTTCCTGCTGGTCCCGCGCCAGGAGTTCCGGCAATTTGGTGGAAGCCCAGAGAAGGAAAACACGATTGATTGTGGATTGTGCTGCGCTTTCCCGATTCAGATATCCGCGCAAACGCTTGAGATTGTCCTGGATTTCGGGGGTCGATCGGTAATTCCCAGGGGCTGTCCCCACTGCGATGGCGGCCAGCGCCGCACCATAGTATGCGGAATCGTTCGCTTCCCAAGGCTCCTGGTCGAACTGAAGCCAAAACCATGAGCCCCGGTTGTCTCCCGTGGTCTGCTGTAATGCCCACATGTTGTCGAATGCTGCGCGCGCGTCGTCACTGAGCCGATCGTTCTGAGAGTCGTGGCTGGCAAGGATCAGCGCATTGAGTACAGCCTCGGTTCCACGAGACTCGGCGGTTTTGTGGTCATATCCCTGGTCGCTGTAATACGGCCCAACATCATTCCAAAGCCGTACGCGCTTGGCAACATTTTCGACCAGTCTGTGTTCATTGACTGAGGGACCTTGTTCGGTGAGTGCGGCGCGTAGGGCAGGCCGCGCGAGAGCGTAAGGCAAGGCTGTGTGACACGATATGCAGAAGGTGCCGTGATCACGGGCGGATCCAGTCCATTCCATCCACCAGGCCGCCCTGTAGTCAAGGTATGTCGCTGCGGCTTTTGGATCCCAGGAGTTGGAAACCTTGGGTGCGGTGTGCGAGCAAGCCACCATCGCTCCGGCCACGAGGCACGCCAGTAGGCCTGCTGTTCTCCGCACGCCAGCTTTCATTGGGATTGCTCCTCAATATCGTTTCAACGATGACCCCACAACGTACTAACCATGGCAACGGGAGGTCTCAGCCGGAACAGCCGTCCAAGGGCGGCTAGAGTTCGCCTAAACGTTCCCGGCAAACCCAAGCCGCAGACACTGGTAACCAAAGGATATCACCCGCTGAAATGCCTGCCTCACAACCAGCACGAACCAAGCTGATCTTCCGATAGAATCCTGGCCAGCAGCCTTCCACATGGACCAAAGCAATCGCAGGCGTTCCCGATGAGTCACTCGAATTTTCACTCCCTTCGACGCGATAATGTCATACGCCCTTCGCTCCAGATAGACGGACCGAATATCCTTCCGGAGGCATCCCATCAAAGAGAGTGGGATGGCATGTTCGACAACTGCATCGGGGACGAAGAGGGGGAGTTCCCCAACCTGCATCAAATTGGCCAGCAAGAGAGTGTCTTCGGCTCTAAGCGCGACTGGATCGAACACATCGGTTTCGATGCCCAACCGGGCGCGTCGAATGGCGAATCCAGCCGTGTTCAAGTACCGAATGCGAGCATCTGGCTGGAGCATGAGGCTTTGAAAGGTTGTGAGCCTTAAATCTTCTGCCCTCCCAACGAGGCTGGAGGAATTTCCCACGAGCCGAAGTTGAAAACAATCATGTTGGGGTGAGTGAGCGATTGTTGAATTCAGCGCGGCTAGACAGTTTATGCCAAGTCTGCAGTCAGCATCAGCAAATAGCAGCACTGTCCCTTTGGAAGTCCGAATTCCCCGATTTCTTGCACTCGGAATGCCCCTGTGGGGTTGTCGGATTAGTGTCAACGGATAACAATAAGCCGAGGTGCGAATCTCTTCTGAGGCTATTTCCGTGCTTCCGTCGTCCACAACGATGACTTCGAAAGTGGGCGCATTCTTTTGCCCCCCCAGGGACTGTAGACACTGCTCAAGCGGTAGCCAATCGTTGTAAACGGGTATGACAATGCTGAACAGCGGTGTCGCGGTAGAGTTCTGTTCGCACTGAATCATGGCCGTTTAGGGCTGCCGCCCGGCAGGTTCGCCTTGAGGAATGTAGGATTGCACACTCAACGGTGAAATCAAAGTTTGCTCGTGGGTACTTTAGTTTCCGCTCCAGTTTGGGCTAATTTGGCAGCCGGCTTCGAAGTCGAGACCGTGCCAGGAACTCACTTGGACATGGTCACAACGCACTTCGAAGGTCTTGCCGCTGTGCTTACTCGCTATGCGAAAGAAGCGCTCTGCGAGTAATAAAGCCGGAACTGCTCGTGGCTGGAAAGCGGACTTCGCAAGTTGCTTTTCCTACACGCGAATGACACGTGGCGATAGGCTAGATACGGCGACCTTTTCTCGCAAGTGCACTGCACCGAACCGATCAGCGGTCGTCCGATGGGCTCCAGTTCCAACAACGCAACTTCCAACCTCTGCCTTCCCCGACCAGAGCTCCGACGTGCTGAGGGTCCGGACGAAGAGAACGTATACTCCAATGGAGCCCGTCCGTTGTATGCAAGCGCTCAGGCTTTCCGGGTGTGAGCGTGACGTGAAAGCTCTTGAGAGGAACATGCAATCCCTCGCCCCTTGCTTTGACGTATGCCTCCTTACGTGTCCAGCAAAGAAAAAAGCCTTCGTCTTGCAAAGACGGCGACAGGCTCCGTAATTCCATCACCTCTTGCGAAGAAAAGTAACGTTCGGCAATCTCCTCGCCAGCGAACTTCCGGACTAGCTCCACATCAACTCCCAAATGCCGTCCAATGGCGAACGCAAGCAATGCCACGTCGTGCGAATGCGAGACGTTGAACTGAACCGATTGCTGTGGTAACTCCGTGCGTAAAGTCGGTTTGCCTTGAGGACCGTAATCGAATTCGAGGTACCCTGGCGCCCGGTTCACGTACCCACCCAGCAGTTCGCGCAGGATTCCCCGGGTGGCAATAAAACGATTCCGGTCCCGTTGCAAAAAGAAACGGTCCGCTCGCGCTTTCTCATCAATGGAGAGTACTGCTTCGAGTTGACGAAGCACTGTCTCTTCGCAGTCGAGATAGGCACGCCAGACATGAATCTCGTCTTCGGAGAGCTCGAGCCGTTCCGGGCTCAAACTCCAAGAGTTATTGTCGGACGTAGGATGATTCTTCTGCATTCAAGAGTCCTTGTCATGCTAATTGAGCTTCAGCTCTGTGTGCCAATCAGTTGCGGCCGAGCCCGACTGTTTTTACTGTCATTGTCGAGGAGTGATGGATCGCGGCATTCCGAGCGAAGAGATTTTGCGGGAGATGCAAGCCAAAGAGACGGCCATGCGCCGCCAGCGTCTGTCCCGCCTCCTCAAAAAGCTCCGTGCCATGCGCCGAAGCCTTCCTTCCCTGGTCCAGTTGCTGATGCGTTTGGGCGCCGCGAAATCGGCAGCGGGCCGCGCCTTCCAGTTCGTGCACCTGCAAGTGCCCGCCGAAGGCCAGGAGGTAACGCGGAAAACGTTCCAGTTTCGTGTGGACAAGAAAAAACTCCAGGCGGCGGAAGGGCGTGACGGACACTACTTACTGCGCTCCAACCTGACCGCCGGAGATCCCAGTGTCCTGTGGGCGCGCTACGTGCAGCTGACGCAGATCGAATCGGTCTTCCGATCTCTCAAGAGTGAACTCGGCATACGCCCCATCTACCATCAACTGGAGCATCGGGCCGACGCTCACATTCTGATTGCCTTTCTCGCCTACGGCTTGCAAGTGACGCTAAAGCAGCGTCTCTTGTTGCACGCCCCAGGGTTGACGCCCACGGCGGTGCTGGAGAAGTTGGCCGAAATCCAAATGATCGACGTCTGGATTCCTACTGTCGATCAACGGTGGTTAATTCTACCGCGCTATACGCAACCTTCCTCCGACACCAAACTGCTCATCGAGAAGCTGAGACTGGAGTTGCCGAGCCAGCCGCCACCGCGGCTCACTGCGCAAAAAGACAGCACGGAAATCGAGCTACAGACCGTCCGGTAGCTCGGCCGTTTGTGGTGGAGACCTTTCAATAACCTCGACTGATTCCAAGGCACTTAACTGGATCAGGAACGCCCAACTGCGAAAGTTCGGTTAGCCGACCGACCTTGAGAGAGTAACGATGATGAGCAATCGAAGTGACTGCACATCAGTAACTTACGCATCGGCGGATGCACAGCAATCTCGTCCACAGCCCGAGATTATTGCAGTTCGAGGAGGCTGATTACTTGTGATGCCAGTCACATACATTTTTCCTGGAATGCTGGAGAATTTCGAGAGTCTAGCTTTGGCGCGAGATTGTTCGCTCCGCCAACCCCCGCTTGACGCTTCCCCGTTTACTTAGCAAGCTACTCAGCATTGGTTTTTCGTGGGTCTACAGAAACAGATAAAGATCCTCTAGCGCTCGTTGCGAGGTTGACGGTTGCGAAAATACTATCGATTCATCGACGGTCTGCGAAAGTTTGCGAAATCGCGAATGGAACCCGAGGAGGCGATCGCATTAGGAAGATCTTTGCTCCAGAAGCGAATCGCAGCGCGCGAAGACAATTTCTTAAGCCTTGCTGAGCGGAGCATTTTTCAGTATCCGCGCAGCCCGTACTTGCCCCTGCTCGCTGCCAAGCGAATTACCTTCAGCGATCTCAAGTCCTGGGTTTCAAGAGATGGCCTGGAGGCCTGTCTGCGCACTCTGGAACTCGAAGGGGTCTATTTCACAGTGGACGAGTTCAAGGGAAAGGTGCCAGTTCAACGCAAGGGGATCAATTTTGTCTGTGACGAAGGAATGTTCGATAACCCGTATCTGTCTTTTGTGTATGAGGTGAGGAGCGGGGCGACCCGAAGTGCTGGCACGAGAATCCGGATCGACTTTGATTACCTGCATCAAAGGTCCCTCTACGATGCGTTCTTGCTTAATCTCCACGGATGCCTCACGTCTCCAATTGCAAATTGGTTCCCGGTGTTTCCGGGGGCGCCGGGGATCAACTCCAGCCTGCGATTTGCGCATATCGGGAACCCGGTCCAGCAGTGGTTCTCGCAAGTTGCGGAAGACCAAGTCCGGGTTAACTGGGAAAAAAGATGGGGCACAAAAACCATTTTTGCGATTCATCGCCTCTATGGTTGCCCGTTGGCAGAGCCGGAATACGCCGGACTTAACGATGCCTACCGAATAGCTCAATGGGCCTCCCAGGCTCTCGGAGAGCACTCGAATTGCGTCATTTACACATTCGCAGCTTCGGCGGTAAGGGTGTGTATTGCCGCAGCGGAGGCGAACCTGAGTCTTAAGGGTGCTAAGTTTCTGGTAACGGGCGAGCCTCTCACGCCGCACAAGAAGAGAGAAATCGAATCCACCGGCGCCACAGCAATTCCGGTCTATGGAATATCAGAAGCCGGTGTAATCGCCGCGGGTTGTGATCAGGCCCATTCGCAAAGCGATCACTGTCACCTTTACAAAGACACTACTGCGATCATCACGCACCGCCAGGTGGTTCCGAACTTTGATCTGTGCCTGGATTCCTACCTTTTCACCACCCTGCTCTATGAATCGCCCAAATTACTTCTGAACGTTGGCATGGGTGATTTTGGCGATCTTGATTCCGAGGGCTGTAATTGCGGCTTCGGAGAGCTCGGTTTCAATACCTGTCTCAGCAACATCCGCAGCTATGAAAAGCTGACCGGCGAAGGAGTGACCTTTGTTGACACGGACTTCGTGCGGATTATCGAGCAGCAGCTCCCCGCGACCTTCGGCGGGAAAAGTACAGACTACCAGTTGATCGAGGAGGAAGACTCGAAGGGATTCACGCACCTGCACTTGTTGGTCAGCCCTCGCGTGGGAGAGGTGAACGAAGGCGAGGTACTGGAGAAGTTCATGACTCTGCTCAAGCGTGGGGAAGCCAGCCCCGAATCATGGGCGCAATCTGGAACCGAGATGTGGCGCCAGTCTGGCATGGTGCGAATCAGGCGTGATTTTCCAGTCTCTACATCGAGCGGCAAAATCCTCCCCTTTCAGTTACGAAGACCAAGTAACCAGCTTACCGAGTATGCAAACAAATGAAAGGAACTACCATGGGATTCCCAGCACGAAGACTCAGAAGACTGCGGCAGAGCGAAGCGATTCGAGGGCTCGTTCGCGAAAATAAGCTTTCCGCCGGTAACTTCATCCTGCCCCTTTTCGCGGTCCCCGGCAGCAAGATCAGGCGAGAGATCGCATCACTTCCAGGCAACTATCATTTGTCGATCGACTGCCTGGTCGAGGAGGCCATCGCAGCACGTGATCTAGGTATTCCCGCGGTTCTTTTGTTTGGCGTGCCCGAGACCAAGGATGAACAGGCGTCTGGCGCCTACGCTCAGCACGGAATCGTCCAGCACGCCGTGAGAGCTTTGAAGAATACCGTTCCCGAGATCCTCGTTATTACCGACGTGTGCCCCTGTGAGTACACGCTGAACGGGCACTGCGGGATCATCCGCAACGGCTACCTGGATAATGACGCCTCGCTGGACCTGATCACAAAAATCACTCTGTCTCACGCCGAAGCGGGCAGCGACATGGTTGCGCCAGCGTCTATGTTAGACGGACAGATTCAGGCCATGAGGCAGGTATTGGATTCGCACGGTTATCAGAACCTGCCGATCATGGCGTACTCGGCAAAGTTCGCCTCAAAGCTTTATGACCCGTTCTTTAAAGAAGGAACACACTCTACGCTTTCTTTCGGAGATAAGAGAACGCACCAAATGGATTTCTCCAATTCCGATGAGGCCATGCGCGAGATCGCTCTGGATATCGAGGAAGGTGCGGACATCGTCATGGTGAAACCAGCACTTTTTTACCTGGATGTCGTATATCGCGCCAAGCAAGAATTCAAAATGCCTCTCGCCGTATATGACGTGAGCGGAGAGTACGCCATGATCGATGCGGCGGCGCGGCTCGGGCGTCTGGATCGAGACGCGATCATGATGGAAGCACTGACCTGCATGAAACGCGCGGGCGCGGACATCATCATCACTTATTTCGCGAAACGGGCGGCTGAGCTGCTTCACCGCAACGAGCGCTCGGGTGATACCCATTCTGGGCGCGACGTTCTCGAGGAAGAGTGGGCGATATAACAGTGCAAGATACTCTCTCGAAGACCGAGCCCTTCCCCGATGCTGCCTCTCTTTCGCCTTCGCACGGACTCTACAGGGAATCCACAGATCTGCGCCGTTTCATTCAAGTTCTCGACGACGCTGGCCTTCTCGTACGCGTCAGAGAAGAAATCGATTGGAGATTCGAGATCGGGAGAATGACGCGAGAGAGCCGAACGCCTCTGCTCTTCGAGAACGTCAAGGGTTATCCTGATCAACGCGTGTTTACCAACGGGCTGTGTGATGCCACCTCGATCGGGCTTGCTCTCGGTCTGGAGCTCGGAACCGCCCGCAAGACTCTCATAACAGAAGCCAGGCGGAGGGTGGTCGCACCAGTCAAACCGAGACTCGTCGAGACTGGCCCGGTGCTGGAGAACATTGTTCGGGCAAGCGACGTCAACCTCCTGAAACTGCCAGTTCCTCAGTGGAGCAACCACGATGGCGGCCGATACATTGGCACCTGGCACATCAACGTGACCAAAGATCCGGAGACAGGCTCTCGGAACGTGGGTGTGTATCGGATGCAACTGTTGGGTCCCAAGCAGGCGACGGTGAGTGCTTCTCCAAGAAGCCACTTGTCTCAGCAATTTGCCAAGGCCGAAAAAGAGCGCCGACCTTTGCCCATGGCGATCGCCGTCGGTGTCAGCGAGGCCGTGGTCATTGCCGCTGCAGCAGCATACCCCGGTGGAATGGACGAATACGACCTCGCCGGAGGTCTGCAACAGGAGGCTGTTCAACTGATCCCATGCCGGACGATAAATCTCGAGGTTCCCGCGCAGTCTGAAATCATAATCGAGGGATTGATTCAACCCGGTGTCCGCGTCCAAGACGGGCCTTACTTCGATTACACGGGAAAACCTAACACGAATCCTAAGGCCTTTTTGTTCGAAGCTACTCAGCTTACGTTTCGCAACAATCCCATTTTTCGTGGCACATCGATCGGAACGCCGGGCGCCGAAGATCATCAACTCTTCGCATTCCTCGCAGAACTCAACCTCGTCGACTTTCACGGCTCTCGGGTCAAGCAGGCAGTACAGCAGCTTCTGCTGAAACATCGTTTCTTCCGAACATTCCAACTCGTCGGCAAAATGGGGGCGGCGGCTGGTGCTAAGAGAGGCCAGTTGACCAGACTCATGCGCCACCTCGGATCGAGAGCATAACGCCAATCGACCGTGTCCCTTAGGCCTTTGACTGCTCCGGCTACCACTCGCCTGCCAACTATTTAAAGCGATTAACCGGAGATGTCGGCGTCGTCACCTTTGTTACTGGACTACGCAATGCGGAACTGATCCCAGGAGATCCGATCACGCCATCAGTTCCTTTTTGCCGACGATTCACTCAGAAGAGATAAAATTGCCAGAAACCGATTATCCGTCCAAATTCTGTGGAGGTATAACAATGAGGCGTTTACTTTGCCTGGTTTTGATTTTCTTTGCGGCCATACTGAGCAGTGCACAGAACCAAAGTGTTTCCGATATCCCGCCGTACAAGAACCCCAGTCTGCCGGTTGAGCAACGCGTTGAGGATCTGCTGGGCCGTATGACTCTGCAGGAGAAGGTTGCCATGTTGAGTGGCGCCGATTGGATGCAGAGCGTTCCAAATGAACGGCTCGGCATCCCATCCATAAAAATGGCTGATGGGCCGATCGGCATAAGGTCGTGGGCTGGACCTTCATCTGAGACCAATGCGCAGAGTGCGACGATGAAAGTCACCACGACTGCCTTTCCTGCCGGAGTGGCCATGGGAGCCACCTGGGATACGGAACTGGTGCAAAGCGAGGGTCAGGCGATCGGGCAGGAAGTGAAGGCTCTAGGACGCGACATGATTCTGGGCCCAACGGTGAACATTAACCGCACTCCTCTCTGGGGTAGAAATTTCGAGGGGTACGGCGAAGATCCGTATCTTACCAGCCGTCTGGCGGTGGCTTACATCAAGGGAGTTCAGAGTGAGGGTGTTATCGCGACGGTCAAGCACTTTGCTGCTAACAATCAGGAATTCGAACGACATCGGATCAATGCAAAGGTTGACGAGCGTGCCTTGCACGAAATCTATTTTCCCGCGTTCAAAGCAGCAGTGGAGGAAGCTGGCGTCTGGTCGGTGATGTCGGCCTACAACAAGGTCAATGGTGTTTACTGTGCTGAAAATCCTCTCCTATTAAAGGATGTGCTGCAAAAACAATGGGATTTCAAGGGTTTCGTAGTTTCCGATTGGGGCAGCACCTACAGCACCGCCGAGACGGTGAATGCCGGGATGGATTTGGAGATGCCGGGAGGTGAGCCCATGAAAGACTGGCTGAAAAAGCCGAAGACGCAAGCGGCGGGCAACGGGGGCGGCTGGCTGGTCCCGGAGAAGGTGCTTCCGGAAATATCGGCTGGCAAAATATCTACGGCCACGGTTGATGACAACGTAGGCCGTATGCTCCGCGTGATATTCCTCAGCGGACAATTCGACAAGCCACACTCTGCAACCGGCGAAATCGATACGCCTGAGCAGCGGGCGCTAGCGCGTAAGGCGTCGACCGAGAGCATCGTTCTACTGAAAAACGCCGGCGATTTACTACCTCTCGATCCATCGAAGATTCACTCCCTTGTCGTAATTGGGCCCAACGCCGCCATAGCCAGAACCGGTGGAGGCGGCAGTTCGCTGGTTAGCCCCAAATATTCCATTACTCCGCTGAAGGGTATTCAGGATCGAGCAGGTGAGCGGCTGCAAGTGAGCTATGCATTGGGCGTCAGCATGGAGAGCGAAGATCCGAGCAAAGACACTCCGGAGGCGCGAGGTCAGCTCAGAAATGAGGCAGTCAACGCCGCGGCAAAAGCAGATGCTGCCATCATAGTGGTGGGCAGATCGCCAAAACTCGAGTCGGAAAGTTTTGACATCAAATCGCTCGATCTGCCCGCCGGGCAGGACGACCTCATCGAGGCAGTGGCCAAAGTCAATAAGAACACCGTCGTGGTGATCAATGCTGGCGGGCCGGTCGTTATGACCGGGTGGATTGCGCAAGTTCCCTCCGTGCTGGACATGTGGTATGGAGGGCAGGAAGGCGGAAACGCAATCGCGGATGTTCTGTTTGGCGAGGCAAATCCCTCAGGAAAGCTCCCGGTTTCTTTTGTGAAGGAGTGGAAGGATTCTCCAGCTTACGGACATTATCCCGGCGAGAACCTGCAGGTTGAGTATGCGGAAGGTATTTACGTGGGCTACAGATATTTCGACAAGCAGACGGTAGAGCCACTCTTTCCTTTTGGGTACGGTCTTTCTTATACGAAGTTCGATTACAGCGATCTGAAGGTTTCGCCGAACGAGGCATCGTCCGGCAAGCCGGTAGAAGTGAGCCTCCGACTCCGCAATAGCGGATCCCGCTCAGGCGCAGAGGTGGTGGAACTCTACGTACATGACGGACACTCAAGCGTGGATCGCCCCGTCCAAGAGCTGAAAGGCTTTCAACGGGTCGATCTTGCCCCCGGAGAAACAAAGGTTGTGCATTTTACGCTTGACCGCACCGCAATGGCTTTCTACAGCACCGCGAAGAAAGACTGGGTGACGGAGCCAGGCCAGTTCGACGTGCTGGTTGGATCTTCGTCGCGGGACATCAGGATGAAAGGCTCGTTTGCGTTCAACGGTGAGCCTCGAGGAGGTGGAGCTGCGTCGGCAAACTGGCTTTCTCCGGTCGGCCGGCGGGCGAGCGGGGGTCGGTGATGCGCTCGCACGTAGATGGCTTTTTCTGGTCCATGTCGCAGAAATAGACGAGTGGCCCAGTTCGGCAGGTCTCCAGTCTATCGTGACCCGTTTGGCCCAGCGGAGGTGAGAAACAGTCTTTCCGGACGGCTACTTCCATCGCGCGGCAGAGGAATACTCCAACGTGCCTCGGGAATACTGTGCTAGAAGGGTAGCGGATATTTTCTGACGGTTGGCGTTTAGGGTGATTCCGCGATGAGCGGTAAGGCGTGCGTAATCGGTGCCGGGCCGAATGGACTGGCGGCGGCTATCGTTCTGGCCCAAGCAGGCATGCGAGTGGACGTGCTCGAAGCAGAGTCGATGCCGGGCGGTGCTGCGCGCACGCTGGAGTTAACTTTGCCAGGCTTCCTTCATGATTTCGGATCAGCAGTCTATCCGCTTGGCGCAGGGTCACCATTCTTCGCGTCGCTGCCCCTGATCAACCATGGTTTGGAATGGATTCACTCACCCGCTGCTTTGGCCCATCCTCTCGATGACGGCACCGCGGTGATGTTGGAACGTGACCTCGGTGAAGCAAAAGATTCCCTTGGCATCGACGGACCGGCGTGGGACAAGCTCATGCGTCCGTTTGTCGAGCGCTGGAGTGAATTTGCTCCGGAAATATTGCGCCCTGTTTCCTTCATCCCCAGACACCCATGGCTGATGGCGCGCTTTGGAATGCTCGCGCTACAGCCGGCCCGGGTTGTCGCTCGCCGATTTCGGAGTCAACGAACTCAAGTACTATTTGCGGGTTTGGCCGCCCACTCTTTCCTCAGCCTGGACGAACCGTTGAGTGCGGCCTTCGCAATTCTGATGGCCGTTCCTGCACATACCGTTGGTTGGCCGATTCCTCGGGGCGGCGCGCAGTCACTCACCAACGCACTATGCAGATTTCTTTCAACCTTCGAAAGCAAGCTAAGTACTTCATCGCCGGTCCAGAATTTGTCGGCGTTGGCTACGTATGACTTGCTTCTCTGTGACCTGACTCCGCGGCAGCTACTCAAGGTTGGCGGGCAAAGATTATCTGACAGCTACAAACGTCGGCTGGGAAGATACCGCTATGGAGCTGGCGTCTTTAAAGTGGATTACGCGCTGAGTGCAGCCATTCCTTGGAAGGCTACTAGCTGCTTGCGAGCGGCGACGGTGCATCTGGGCGGAAGCTTTGAGGAGATTGCTACCTCAGAACAGGAGGTCCGAACTGGACAGCACCCAGACCGTCCCTTCGTTTTGCTGGTCCAGCCCAGTCTCTTCGATACATCACGAGCTCCTGCGGGTAAACATACGGCTTGGGCTTATTGTCATGTGCCCAATGGATCCAAACTAAACATGCTTGAGAAATTGGAGAATCAGATTGAGCGTTTCGCTCCCGGCTTCCGCGACTGCATTTTGGCGCGGAGGGTCTTTTCTCCCGCAGATCTCGAGAGCATGGATGCTAACCTCGTCGGAGGCGATATTGGAGGCGGCGTCATGGACGTTCGTCAGATTTTGTTTCGCCCGACGTGGCGCCATTACGGCACGTCCGCGCGCGATATCTATATTTGCTCCGCGTCCACTCCGCCTGGTGGAGGAGTGCATGGCATGTGCGGCTATCATGCGGCGAAAATGGCCTTGTCCCGGCTGGACCGGTGAGGGTGTCAAGGTTGCGCCATCGGTGCCAGCATTTACTCGCGTGGACCGACCGTCGGCCATTCGACTGCGCGGATGGTTCCATCCGGTTCGCGCTCGAGCGTGGGAGCATAGAGTCCCAGGAATTGACGGCGCCACCAAAGACCTTGCGTCTGTTTTTCGGACATTGTTGTGAACCAATATTGCCAAATCACAGCGCGCACCTCGTTCGGCGGCTTATTCGGGAAAGGATTGCTCTCAAAAAGGCTGAGAACATGGTTGTCGTTGGAAAGCAGACAGACTTCGGTTCTGGGCACAATCGAATAGTCCTGCCAAGAACCTAACGAAGCAAACCATAAATTCCAATCGAATCTTGGCTGATACGGTGCGTAAATCCTGGGCGGCTTGCTTGGGTCCTGCGGTTTATAGCGGAACGGGTATGCTACCCAGTTTTTTCCGTCCTCGGAACCCTGGAACTCGATTTCGTACCGGCCTCGCGTCATGATGCCGAAAAGGCCATATCGATTGGCGATCCGAAAAGGATCGAGCACCGCTACAGGCGCAGTTGGCAGCGGGAGTGCAGAGAACATCCAGATCAGCTGCGCCGTCGTGGCATAGAAAATCCAGCCCAGTACAACGCCGGTCAGAGACAGTTTCACGATATTGAAGTGCTGACGAAAGCCTTCCGAAGTTTGCACTCCGCCTTGCTGAGGTCGTTCAGGGTCTGTCGAAATCGTTGGCGCCTGAGCGCACTTAACGCTTTCAAAAGCCCTAGAGTCACCTTTGCTACCTATTGACGCGCCGACGACGAAAGAGTTCTTCCATCCCTGCGGAAGAAAGCGCAGCAAAAAGCGATCGTCCAACAGGAGAAATCCTAAAGTTAGAACCAGGTAGTTCAGAAACGTGTAGTTGGCTGTAAGAATGATGCCCAGTTCCCAAGGGGTCACAATAAAGAAGCAGACGATGCGCCAGCGGCGCGGCAGAAACAGCATCCAAACCAAAGCCAACTCGAGAACGAGAGTTGCGAAGACAGATGAAGCATGGAACCAGTGCGGCAGATGTTGCACGTACCAGCCAATCCATGTAGGCAGCGGACCGTTCTGGTAGTACTCGTCCATAGCGGTAAAGTGGCGCCATTCGGGGTCCCCGCCGGCAATCTTCGCGACCCCCGATTCGAAGTAGATGCGAAACCATTCCCATTGCAGCAGGAACAAACTGGCGCGCGATGGTGGCGACGCCAGCCCCAAGCGTGGGCGGAATCCGTGCGGAGCAAAGAAAAGCGCGACAAATCCCGCTTCCAGCAGCATGCCGTCCGATTGATAACCCGAAAAATCTTGCGCAGCGCTCACGAACGAAAGGAAGCACACAAAGCAGATCGCCAGCATTGCGCGCGGCCATACATTCAGAGTCAACAGCAGCGACGCGACCATGCCCACCCAGCACAGAATCAACAGCGCATGCGAACTGTTCGAAAACCAAAGCAACGTGGGCGCAAACCATATGCCACGGCTGTAACTCAATGAATGCTCTACCGCTCGCAGATATTCGCTTGCTGGCAGAATCCCGTCCGGGCCAATCAGCCCACGGATCTGAAAGACGAGTGAGAAGAACGCCGAAAAGTAAATGCAGCCGAGTGCCCGCAAGAAGAGCCAGCGTGGAGCGAGGCGGTCGCAGGCGCCATGCTCCGAGGCAAATAGCTTGGGGATGGCCCGAACCCACTTCATGAGCGTCGGGTCATTATACCGATGAAAAAAGATGATGCATCCGCGGCGCGCTCGCGGGTCCAGAAAAAGACTGGCGTCGGGTGTCGCAATTCTTGTGCCATCGCATAGTTCGACAGCAGACCTGGCAGAAATCATCAACTCTGAAGTAGCCACTGGTCTAATTCTGTACCAACGCTCGTAACCAGACCCGGACTGGCACTTACGTAATCTTCTGTTAGTAACCAATGCCGCTACATACTGATACCTGATTATGGATAGCCTCCCCCAATCCCGCCAGCCGTGGCGTGTCCCGCGCGCACATCTGGAAGGCAATACTCCGACTGTGCTTCGGTTCCCAAATGGCCAGCGCGTCGGGGCGAACCTCCAGGTAATCTCTCTCACCGGTGGCTTGCTTTCGCTCTCTCAGCCCGTCGTCCAGGGATCGCGAGTCAAGTTGATGTTCCTGACCGGCGCCGGCTCGGTGCTTGGAGGCGCAGAGATGCTGCGTCCCGTCACCAACGCGTTGCAGCCGTTCCGCTTCGTTTCGCTCGCGGCCGACGATCATCGGCGCCTGGGAACGCTCATCTGGGAGCGGTCAAGTCAGAACAAATTCGAGCAGGATTGGATTGAGAAACTGCGGGCCGCATCGGAGCAGCACGAGGAGGCGCGGCCTTGGCGGTTCAAGCTGGCAGGGGCGGTTGGTCTGGTCACGATCGGTGTGGCCACTGCGGCATACCTGATGCACTTCGGCTTGCTGAAGTAGATCGTGTTTGATGACATTACTTCGAGATGAACTCGATCAACACCCGCCGATGGCCCCGATATCATGTGCACCTGCCTGTCTTCATCGCGGCCAACCCAGGGGCCACAAAGGTTGTTGTGCCCGGAATGGTTTGTGAGCTAAGCCGCGCTGGCATGGAACTCTACGGTGGGGTCAATCTGCAGCCCGGCGAGCTGATGGAAGTCGAGTTTCAGACATCGGGCAGGGTTCATGTCGCCGGTATCGTTCGCAATCGCTCGGGCTTTTGTTTTGGACTTGAATTCTGCGCGGTGCGGACAGAACCGGGAGAGGCGCCGGATGTGCTCGAATCCCTCATCGTGGCACGGCATGAAGCCTACCTACGGGAGGTGCAAAAGAAGATCGACCAATCCCTGCAGACGTTGCTGGAGATAAGAAAGTGTCGCAAGGAGATTGAAGCCTTCGCCAGCGCCTTGGACGGCCGACTCACGCCAAGGCAGAGATAGTTTTCAGGCACAACTCACACCCGATCCTATAAAGCCGATTCTCATTTCAGTCGGCTCTGCCACATGTCCAACGGGCGGCCACGTTCGTCCTCCGCAACCTGAAAACGCGCTTCCCCCGTTGGAGCCGCCAGATCATAGCTCAGCTTAGGTTCCGGCATTGTCATCGTTTGCGGCTTGCTGCGTTTCGGCAGTTTGTGAAATGGGAGGTGGCATGGCTTACGGCACACTGCGAAAGGGGCCCTGTTTTTTTTTCTTGCGATGGTCTAGTTGTCGTGTTCTTTCCGCCGTGGATCTTACAGTAGAATAGCCTAGCATCTTTACCTAAGCCGATTTCACACGCAGCAGCAAGCTAAACGGTGAGCAGACAAGCAATCCGGTGCAGCTACGATTCCGATCGAATAACACAATGGTCGACAGTCCTGTGCGCGTGAAGCCAAACTCTCGATTTCTTCTTGTCGTTGGGACTCTCGCCATAGTCGGCACGCTGCAAACTGGCTGCACTAGCGGCCCAGTTCCCAGCCAGGCCTCAACTCCGCGGCAAGCGGAAATGCGTAAACAATCTGTAACACCCACGAGCAATCCTCCCGCCGGACGTCTAGTCTGCCCCAGCTTCGGCTCGTCCACGGTACCAACGCCGCTCCAGGCGAATGGAGGACACAGAGTGATTCTTTCGTGGAGAGCTAGCGCTGCTGCGGATTCCAAACACGCTGCCGCTGTCGGCTATTGCATTTATCGCAGCACAAAACGCAAAGACCCATCGCCTGAACGGGTCAACCCCGTACCATTTCCAGGCATCAGTTGCATAGACGACGTGGTGGAGAACGGCAAGAAATACTACTACGTAGTGCGCGCCATCAGCGGCAAAGGGGTTTTGAGTATCATCTCCAACGAGGCGCCTGCCCCAATTCCAACGGGGAAGCAGAGCAATTCTTCGGTCTCCGCAGCCTCGGCGCCACTCTGCCGGGAGCCGGCCGGCAACAAATAGCATCGAAGTCCTATGGGAAGACTGCGCCGGACCAGACTGTACAGTGCGTTCGTTCGCTAGCGTACCATTACACTGTGCCAACAACATCGAGCCGGGAATCCATTTCCATATCGTCGCCGCTTTTGCGGTTTTCTATTCTTGGGGTGATTTCCCTGGCGATTTGGTTTCGTCCCCTGATATCTTCATTCGCTTTGGCCCTTCGCGATGACCAATACACGCACATACTATTGATTCTTCCCATTAGCGCGGCCCTGATCTTTCTCGATTGGAAATCACCTGAGCCTTCGTCCCGATTGAGTGGGAGAATCGGTTCAGTGTTGCTGGCCATCGCTGTTTTGGTAACTGCTGCTGTGAGATGGAGAGCGGTTCCGTTGTCTCCCGATGTGCGACTCGCGGTGAACATGCTGGCATTTGTGGTGTGGTGGATCGCCGCGTTTGTCTTCTGTTTCGGCACCCGTGCTTTCCGGCATTCGTTCTTTGCTCTGTGTTTCTTGCTCTGGATAGTTCCGCTTCCCGAATTTGTGATGAACCCGATCGTAAGCCTGCTGCAGCGGGGCTCTGCCGCATCCGCTCATTTGCTCTTCGCGGCGGTCGGCATCCCGGTGGCGCAACGGGGCATGCTCCTACACATTCCCGGGTTGACTCTCGAAGTTGCTCCCGAGTGCAGCAGCATCCGTTCGAGCTTGATGTTGGTAGTCACGACCATGGTTCTGGCGCACTTGCTCTTGCGTTCGTTCTGGCGAAAAGCCTTGGTCATCGCAGTGGCGATCCCACTCTCGGTCGCCAAGAATGGGCTTCGCATCTTTGTGCTTGGAATGCTGGGAACGCGCGTCGACCCGAGTTTCCTGACTGGGAGACTTCACCGCCAGGGCGGGATCATTTACTTTCTCATCGCTTTGTCAGCGATATTCCTGCTTCTTTGGATTTTGCGCCACGGCGAAAAGGAGATACCAGGACTGGAGGCCAGCAGTCATTTGAAAACGATCCATCGCGCGAAAGCTTAACGCTTTGCGGACTTATCGATGGGCTAGGCCAAATGTCACGGCTGCCGCCGAGCCGCCGATGTTCAACATGGAAACGGCCCGCTCCAGTTTATGATGTCCCATCTTGTGGAAGAAGTAGCTGAGCCCGACCACGCCCGCAGTCTCACCGGCGAAGTTCATCGCCAGCCCCGTGGTGCTGCCGCTGACCAGACGTGTTACGGGATTCAGTTCCTGGCCGCCACTGCGGAGATTGTCCCGGGTCACAACGAAATCGGCGGCGCTGAAGGCGGCATTTGCCGCAAACAGAAGGCTATTGTCACGATCCCAAAATCGGTGATTGCCAGGCGCTTCCGGTAGTATCGCTGGTTGCACTGACTTCACCATCGGGGCAGGTTCGATCGCCCCGGGTTGAAGCAACGCGAAAGAGACCTGTTGTTGCGCTATTCCCGGCCGACAAAGGCTCAAGATTGCCAGCAGGATTGCCGCTTTCGGTTGCAGAATTAAGCTAAGCCAGTTTGTCCGCATAACTTTAGTGAGCCCCAGCATTGGCCATCTGTACTAGTACTAACGCATGTGCCGGGCCAAGGGATATGGCCCCTGAGTGCCACTAAGGTATTTAGAATGATTACTTTTGGTCCAATGGGCGTTACGGAAGTCAGTGCGAAATGTGCAAGCTCTTGCACACAAATTCTCTTCTCGTCGATGAGGACCGGAATGCTTCGTTGATGCCCCCAGGCTCCGCAGCGGGTGAACATTGAGTTCGGGAAACGCTAGGCCTTTAGAGGTGAATTATCGCGAAAACGCTCCTCCCTTGAAGTGCGGGGAAGATACGTCGCGCCACAAGAATGAGAAGCTTGTCGCCGAGCACACTCGGCCGAAGTAGCGGCGCTTCCCTAATTGCCAAGAACTTCGCTATTCAGGCGCTCGGCTATGGGATCGTAGCCTGCACTGGAGGTGTTGAGCGCGCACTCTCCTGTCCGCTAGAACTCACTGACGTGGCCTCGTAGTAATACGTCTGGCCGGAGATAACGGTGCTGTCGGTGTACGCGGTATTCGCGTCCAAGCTGGAATTAATCTTGCTATATGTACCGTTGGCGCTCGTGCTCCGATAAACGTTGTAACCTGCTACGTCCGAACTGGAGTTCCAAGACAAATTGACGCTGTACCCCGTCACTGTGCCAGTACCGCTAAGAGATTCGATCGTCTGCGAGTTGGAAGCATTGCTGGCGAAAGAAAGAGAGCCTGACTGCGTCGCGCTGCTTTTTGGGGTAAAAGCCACGTTGAACGATAACTTCTGGCCGGCGGCGATGGTTAGAGGAAGCGTGGCGCCATCCAGGACAAACTGCGAATTGCTGCTGGCATCAGACGACACTGTCACACTTGCCCCGGAAGCGCTCATCGTGATCGATTGAGTCTGAGTCGTGCCGACAGGCACGTCGCCGAAGTTCAGTGGTGTTGGAGTGATGGTCAATTTGCCTGTCACGGCATCGCTCTTCCCCGTTCCAGCCAGCTGAAACGGAAGGGTTGGGTTGGAAGCGTTACTGGTGAACGTCGACTTTCCTCCCGTCCATCCTGGGATAGTCGGAGTGAACTTCACATCGAGGGCGAGGCTCTCGCCCGCGGATAGTGTAAACGGCAGCTTCCGGGACACACTGAACTCAGGCCCGCTCAAATTTATCGCTGAAACTTTAACACCGGTCTGTCCGCTGTTCGTCAAAGTTATGATCTCAGTTTTCGTTTCGCCGATTTGGACCGTGCCAAATTGCAAAGCGGACGGAGTGCAGGTTAATTGTTGCGTGGCTGCTTGAGCGCCCAAAGACAAGATTATGGCGAATCCTGCCACAATTATGGCAAGGCAGACAGGGATAGAAAGGAGATGGGAAATAGGCTGGGGGAGTGTCATGCCGGTAGTCTGAAGTTATTCCTTCGGTATGTGAAGGTCTCAGAAGGGCAGACTCAACAGCTAGGGCAGTCCGACCACGGGCCACGCGCCGCGCAGATTAGGGTCCCTGAAGGATCGAGTCTTAGGCCGAACGCAGTAGCCGCTTACGGCGCAGGAATTTGAACATCGGAAACGATATTGGAGTAACCGCTCTCTTCATTGGTCGAATTCACTGCGGTCGTTGCGTAGCAATAGTTGGTGCCGTCGGTGACGGAAGGGTCTGAATATGTCGTGACGGTGTCAAGCGTGGAGCCATTGATCTTTGAGTAAGAGCCGCAGGAAGTCATGTAAACCGCACGATAAATGTTGTATCCCGAGATGTTCGGCGAAGTGCTGGCGCTCCACGACAAGTTAACGGTATGTGTCGGCGCCGCAGCGCCAGTGCCGGTGGTTGCCTCTGTTGTCGGGGAAGGCTGCGCATCACTGGTAAATGTGAGAGTCGCGCTATCGGGGCCGGTGACTTGCGGACTGAAGCTTACGGTAAAGGGTGCGCTCTGTCCGGCCGGAATGACAGCGGGCAGCGATAAGCCGCTTATCGTGAACCGTGAGTTGTTCGTGTTGGCCGCTGTTATTGTTACATTCGCTCCACTGGCATTGAGGCTCCCTGAAGATGTCCCCGTGGACCCGACAAACACACTGCCGATACCCAAGGTTGCTGGAGTAGCGGTCAACAGTGCCGTTGCGGTGGTCCCTGTGCCCGATGCAGTGATGCTCACCGACGGATTGGATCCATTCGAAGTGATCGTCACGCTTCCGCTGGCGGCACTAGCTCCCTGCGGCGTGAAAGTCACACTGAGCGCTAGACTTTGTCCCGCCGCGAGCGTCACCGGTGCAGAAATTCCGCCGAGCGTGAAGCCCGCGCCACTGATTCCAACCTGAGAAATCGTTACGGCCGAACCACCAGTATTCGTCACGGTCTCTGTCAGCTGCTGGTTGTTGCCCACCTCCACGGTTCCAAAGCTAAGGCTCGTGGGATTCGCTGCCAAGGCTCCCTGCGCAACTCCAGTACCGGAGACCGCCTTACTGGAACTGAACCCCTGGCAACCAACCATGGTCGCTAGGCCCAGAAGAAGCAGTCCTACACCTGCACAATCTTTCGCGGCACGGGGTATCAGAAAGCGTCTACGCATAGTCGGAGTCCCTGAAAGTTTCAACGCGCAAGCCTCTGCACTATCGAGTTTCTGGTGTACGTCCTGAGTCTGGGCTTCGGGACAAGATTCGAGTAGATTTCGGAAGTACATCCTCGGAGGGGCCGGAAGGTCAGCATTGGATGTCAAAAAAGCATTCCTGTGCAACATGCATTGTGCAAACTAATGGGAAATTGAATCTGGTAATACTTACGGCGTCCGACAGCGGGCATGGTCTATCGGACATGTACCTCGGATACTTGAGGCGGATAGGACCACGCAGGAATTTATTGCATTCTGTTCGTCCCGGAAAGTCTACAATCGGGCTAACCTCCAGCTAAACCCGCCACGATTGACAGTTCTCGCAAGTTCCGCTTCAATAAACGACGTGGGTGCAAAGTGAACACGCGATTCTAGAGACGCAGCCGCCCGATGATCGTCAATTTCGCTGAGCGGGCGCACAACCACAACTGGGAACTCGACCCGGTTATCCGGTCATTGCTCGATACGGACTTCTACAAGCTGCTGATGCTGCAGTTTGTCTGGAAGCACTTCCCAAAAACTCACGCCTCTTTCGCGCTTTTCAATCGCTCCTCTACGGTGCGGCTCGCGGACTTGTTTCCAATCCACGATATTGCCCAGCAGATGGAGCATGTCCGGAAACTCCGGTTTCGAAAATCCGAACTGGTCTGGCTGGCGGGTAACACGTTTTACGGCCGCCGCGGGATTTTCGAGCCGGCGTTCCTGGAATGGTTGGAACGGGACTTCAAACTATCGGACTATGCGCTGTCGGTCAAGGACGGTCAGTTCCATCTTTCTTTCGACGGTTTGTGGACCGACACGACGATGTGGGAACTCTACGCGCTTTCCATCCTTGACGAACTGAGAACCAGGGCGAACTTGAAGAGACTGAGCGAGTTTCATCTCGACATCCTGTATGCCAAGGCGAAGACCAAGCTATGGAGCAAGATCGAACGCCTGCGCGGCGTTCCCGGTCTCAGCGTGGCAGATTTCGGAACTCGCCGGCGGCACAGCTTTCTATGGCAGGAATATGTGGTCAAGGCCATGGCTTCCAATCTTGGCCGCGGCTTCATCGGAACCTCGAACGCCTTTCTCGCCCACAAACACGATCTGGAGGCGATTGGCACCAATGCGCATGAGATCCCTATGGTTCTCGCTGCGCTCGCGCCGGATGATGAAGCTCTGGAACTTTCCCAATACCACGTTCTCAAACTGTGGCAGGACACTTACGAAGGCGCACTCCGGATCATGCTGCCTGACACTTTCGGCACAACCCAATTCCTGGAAGGCGCGCCCGGCTGGGCAGTAGATTGGACAGGCCAGCGCATCGACAGCAAGAATCCCTACGTCGCCGGTGACGAATATATCGCATGGCTGAAAACGCGTGGTCGAGAGTCACAGGACAAACTGATTATCGCCTCCGACGCACTCGACGTGGATGAGATACTTGGCCTGCACGCCTATTTTGGTGGGGCGCTTCATGCGGGTACGACTACCGCAGATTTTCGCAGTGCTGCCGACTTTCTGAATCGGCGAAAGTGGACCCCCGGCCGCCGGATTCGGTTCAGCGCAGGCTGGGGTACTTTGCTCACCAACGATTTTCGCGGTTGCGATCCCAACGGCGGCAGCGGCTTTGAGCCCATTAGTCTGATCTGCAAAGTCTCGGATGCGGAGGGCAGGCCTGCGGTCAAGCTCTCCGACAATTACGCGAAGGCGCTCGGTCCGCCCGACGAAATTGAGCGCTATCGGCGAGTGTTCGGCACGGCGGGAATCACGAACACTCCGCTGGTCGCGTGAGCCATCGCCGGGCACTCGCTCAGCCAGCGCTTCACTTCGCGGCCACGGAATCAATGATGTCAAAGAGCAACTTACCCGCAGAGTTCCCGCAGGCGTTCAGCGGCGGCCTCCGGTGTAATGTCCCGTTGCGGAGTGCCCAGCAATTCGAAGCCGACCATGAACTTTCGGATTCCTGCGGAGCGCAACAAAGGTGGGAAAAAGTGTGCGTGTAGATGCCATTCGGGATGTGCTTCCCCGTCAGTAGGTTGCTGATGAAAACCCATCGAATATGGAAAAGGCGTGTTGAATAAGCGGTCGTAGCAGGCGCTAAGCTTCTGCAATACTTCAGCCAGTTGGTCACTTTGAGCTCCAGTAATTCCCGAAAGATCCGCCGTGTGTTGGAACGGCAGAATCAGAGTCTCGAACGGCCAGACTGCCCAGAAAGGCACGACAACGAGGAAACTCTCGTTCTGGAATATCACGCGGTCGCCGTAGGACCGCTCGAGTCGTATATATTCACAGAGCAAACAGCGCTGGTACGATTCCATGTAGTCTCGTTGTGATGTTTGCTCTTTGGCCGGCTCATTGGGAATGGAATAAGATCCCCACAGCTGGCAATGCGGATGAGAATTGCTTGCACCCATCATGGTGCCGCGATTCTCGAAAATCTGTACGTAGTTAATAAAATCGCGCTCACCAAGATCGGCAAACTGTTGACGCCACATTTCGATGACGGCAATAATTTCACCTAGTTCCATTCCGGCCAAGGTTAGATTGTGGCGCGGCGAAAAACATCCCACGCGGCAGATTCCCCGCTCCCCTTGCGCGACAATCAACGGGCTCTCGGCCATAGCTGCTTCAACCGGCTCCGGGCGCAGCGCGGGATAGTCATTATCGAAAACGAAAGTCGATGAGTAGGACGGATTACGCTCACCACGTGCGCGTGTATTGCCGGGACAAAGATAACAAGACGGATCGTAGGCAGGTTCGCGCTGTTCCTGCGCCCGTTCGACCTGCCCTTGCCACGGCCGCTGCGCACGGTGTGGCGAGATAAGGACCCATTCGCCAGTCAGCACATTCAGGCGGCGATGAGAAGAGTCATGAAGTGGCAGCATCGTTCCGGACACAGCTCAGACCTTATACCGACATCCAAGGTTGCTGCTTCGTTTTATCAACTGCGGGTCCAGCCCCTTTTGCAGCTCCAGTGACATAGATTTCGGGACGAATCTGAGTTGCATCCTGATAATCCTTAGCCATTCGTTCGCTGAATCTGCGAGCTTCATTCCGTTCAACCAAATTGATCGTACACCCGCCGAATCCACCGCCCGTCATGCGTGCGCCATAGGTTCCGGGAACCTTGGCGGCCAATTCGACCATGATGTCCAGCTCGGGACAACTCACTGCAAAATCACTTTTTAGACTACGATGGGAGTCGTACATCAGTTGCCCAAATCCTTTAAGGTCGCCTGATTCCAGGGCATCTGCAGCGCAGAGCACTCGCGCATTCTCTGTAACCACATGCCTGCAGCGACGGAGCAACACATCGGAGAGTCCTCCGCCATGACGTTGTAAATCAGCGTCTGTGATGTCCCGTAATGCCCGGATTCCTTCCCGAAACTGAGCGAAATATCGAGCTCCCTCCTCACACTGTGCTCGCCGGGCATTATATTCGCCAGCCGCGATTGAATGTTTAACCATGGTATTGCAGATCACGAGGCTCACTTCCTCCGGCAGTGGAATGAAGCGGACATCCAGCGACCGGCAGTCTAGTTGGAGAGCTTTTCCGTCCCGCCCGTTTAATGAGGCAAATTGATCCATGATGCCGCAGCGGGAACCGACGAACTCATTCTCTGCGCGCTGACAAAGCCTTGCGATCATCGTGTTGTCCATTCGATGATCCGAGCCGTCAAGTAATGCCAATGCTGTGGCGACTTCCAGCGCCGCAGAGGAACTCAGGCCTGCAGCAATGGGGACGTGTCCATCAATCAACAGGTTCGCACCGCGCAGCGTGCAACCTTCGCGCTCCAGTTGAATCAGCACGCCGCGAACATAATCGGTCCAGTTGTGCACTGGATGAGGCTGTGCTTCGTGAACCGCAAACGATGCCGACTCCGGTTGCTGCAATGACTGGACCACTACCTTTCCGCTGTCCATTTCCGCGCAAGCCACGTAGGTGTCGAAGCCGATGGCAACGGGCATCACATATCCGTCGTTGTAGTCGGTATGTTCGCCAATCAGGTTGACGCGCCCGGGGGCTCGGAAAATATTGCAGTTGCCGCCGAAACGCTTGTCGAACTCGACTCGGAGATTTTCTGGCGGCATAGCGAAGAAGATACGGTTCCATCTACGGCTTCTTGGTTTCGGACGTGACGGCTGCTCCGGATCCTTCCTTCAAGGTATGGATCGCATCCACGCCGAGGTCAGCAAACTTTTCAACTATCCCACTTGGCCAGCGAACCTCGACCCATTCGATTTTGCTTGCGGCGCCGAGCCCGAAGTGAACTCTCATATCGCTACTGGAGATGTAGCTGGACCCACTACGCACCTCGTCCACCAAAACACGGTTCGCGGTCTTCACCGAAATGCGCGCGCCGATGCCATCGCGATTTGATTTCGTTCCCACTGTGCGAATCGCGATCCAGTGATTCGGCGTGCGAATCTGGTTCACCAGCAGGCTGGGCGGGGCGTTCATATTGCTGATGACCACGGACATCCGACCGTCATTCCACAAATCACCCACCGCCAGACCGCGCGACGAAGCTGCCGTTGTAATGCCCGATCCGGCTGAGGCCGAAACATCGGCGAACGTACTGTCTCCATTGTTGTGATAAAGAATGCGCGGTTCTTTGTAACTACTGCCCAGGTGCTGGCTGTCCACCTCGGGGTAAACGTGCCCGTTCACCAGAATCAAGTCGGGCCAGCCGTCATTATCGAAGTCGAGAAACATTGTCCCCCAGCCCAGGTATTGCGTGTATAAGCCAAGGCCCGCTGCCGAAGTCGCATCCGTGAAGGTGCCGTCGCCGTTGTTGCGATACAAAGTGGAAGTGTCGTCCGAAAAATTTGTCTTGAAGATGTCCAGGTGGCCATCGCCGTTAAAGTCAGCCACAGTCGAACCCATGCCCGCCTGTTCGCGGCCATCTTCATTGAACGCAGCTCCTGCAGTCACCGCGACGTCAGTGAACGTACCGTCATGGTTATTACGGTAAAGAATGCTGGGAGTGCTGTCGCAGGCGACGAAGATGTCGGGCCATCCATCTTCGTCGAAGTCCAGAGTGGAGACGCTGAACGCGTAACGTCCGTCGGTTCGATCGATGTGCGCCTTCGTGGTGACGTCTTCAAACGTGCCGTCGCCCTTGTTATGATAGAGAATATTCTTCTCGCCCGATAAACCGCGCGGGCCGCACATCACGGGAACTCCTTTCCACATGCAGGTAGGTCGCTCGCCCGGAGCCGGAGCCGTCGCGAGATCAAAATCCACATAGTTGGCTACGACCAAGTCGAGCCGACCGTCGCGATCGTAGTCTACGAACGCGCAACCTGTACCCCACGCTTTTCCGGATCCAGCGACTCCAGCTTTCTCCGCCACTTCGGTGAACACGCCGCCCTGATTGTGATACAGCCGGTTCTTGCCGTAATAGGTGACGTAGAGATCTTCCCACCCGTCGTTGTCGTAATCTCCCACGCAGACGCCTTGTCCCCAGCCCGTTGCTCCGAGGCCGGCCTTCGTGGTTACGTCGGTGAAAGTTCCATCGTGATTGTTACGGTAGAGGTGGTTGCTGGGCGCTGCTTCGTTGGAGGGCTGCTCAAGCCTGGTTCCGTTCACCAGAAAAATGTCAGGCCAGCCGTCATTATCGTAGTCGAAGATCGCTACGCCAGTGCCAGTAGTTTCGATGATGTACTTCTTGGTGGCGACGCCGCCGAAAATTTCCTGCATGGTAAGGCCGGCCTTTTCGGCGACATCCGTGAAGTCGGCAATCGGCCGGGCTGGCGCAGAGGATTTGGCCTGTTGGCCCTGACCGGAGGCGACTAAGGCGACTAGAGTTACCAGGCAGGCAAGCCGACCGGAACCAGGGCGCAGACCACGGAGAATCCTGAATTGCATGAGTCCTTCTGAATGTTAGGGAAGCGGACCAGAAACTGGGGGACACAGGAAGAGCTTAATCCCAACTCTGCTGTGGCTGGGCCGGGGCCGCGCCATATCTGTCGCCGGTCAACTCCCCGGCGGCCGATTCATGCCCAGCGCTCGCACAGTCATGTCATCCACCATAATCCGCCCGTCTTTTTTCGACACAAGTCCGAAGCTGCCCGAATAATCCCACATTGCCCATCCCATACCGTGCCGCTCCAGTGCGGAGCGAACGTCGTGAATCCACGCCTCTCGGTCGTGAGGATCCGCGTAGGTGCGGTAGACGCCGAATTCGTTGCACACCACGGGAACTCCGCGCTGCCGGGCCCATTCTGCGACTTGCGTAACCTCAGCGTCAATGCGCACCGCATCCCAGTGATCCTGTCCATAGCGGATCACCGCCAGACGGTCCACCGCATCCGGTACGCCCGCTGCAGTCTTCGCGGCCGATTCCGGCGATGACGGATAATGCAGTCCCTTCACCCAATGCCAGAAGTATGTTCCCCAGGTTGCACCCTGATGCGTGAAGATGTGCGGATCGTAGAAATGAAAGTTATAAATCACGTTGGGATCGCGTAAGGGCTCGATGAAAACCAATTCGTCATCGTCCGACCACCGAGCTCCAGCCGCGATTATGGTTTGCTGCGGAGCGCCTTCGCGAATCGCTGCCGCCAGCTTAGCCTGCACGCCGTACCAGCGGTATTGGTCGGGAAACTCCGGTTCGTTCAGAATCTCAAAGAACACACGCTCCGCATCCCAACTGGAATAATGCCGCGCCAGCGCCCGCCAAAAGTCGGAGAACTCCTGGACAAAGCTGTCGTCCTTTGCCAACCGTGCTTTGAAATCGCTCTCCGGATGAAGATCGATCACCACAGCCAGTCCCTGATCCAGAATCATCTTGATCGCCGCGTCGAGATATCCAAGATAATCCGCCGTAAGCTCGTCGGGCCGGTGGTTCGCCATCATCGGTTGCGGATTCACGCTCAGCCGCACATGGTCAAATCCAATCGACTTGATCAGCGCAATGTCCTCGGACGTGGTCCAGCTCTG
>Ga0208688_1000070_pt1 | contig 98692 bp, 109 predicted proteins | sample June2015DPH_6_15_FD_184696 | JGI IMG/M metagenome (GOLD analysis project Ga0208688, IMG submission 184696) | Peatland microbial communities from SPRUCE experiment site at the Marcell Experimental Forest, Minnesota, USA - June2015DPH_6_150... | ecosystem: Environmental > Terrestrial > Soil >... | reverse complement strand
CCTGAAGGGGAACATCTCTATAGTGCAGCGTGTTCCCTTCTAGGGTTCAGAAAATCCGGCCCTGTCAAAATCGTTAGTGTACTCCCAGAGGGGTCAAAATGGGTCTAGGCACTAAAGAGGCAGGCTGCTCAGAGAGGCACACTCCTCGAGGTCAGTCAGTGTCCCTGCAAAGGAACTTTCCCTGGCCCGCCTGAACTAGTTGCCGACAAGACCGCCCCCCGAACAAACTAGGGCTCCGGAGGTGCATTTCTAAGGGTGTGACACCATGCCTACTCTGCCCCACTTATGTCAGTCAGGGAATAAAGTCGTTCGGGAGATTGTTAAGGCCTACGCGCCCGAAGCTCCGTGGCGGACAGCTTGCGCTGGCAACTCAGCTTCCGTCAGACAGCGTTGGACACTGACTTGCCAAGCGTTTCAGCTGGTTTGTGTGTCTACCTTGATATCGACGTCGATATGGTTATGGCAGACGGAGGGCAGGTCCTGAAACTCTCGCAGATGATTCAGGAGGCATTTGGGCAAAAAGGGGTTGAGCACTGAAAAAGGAAGGATGGTTATTGTTCCTAAGGTACTTCGCTAGATAGACTTGATTTCCTCTTGGCTAGGAATGCGAAACCGACCATGCTGATTGCGACCACTAGCATTGGCATACCGAACTCAGGGACTCCCGTTGGAGGTGTGATTGGCGCGGTCGATGGGATGCTGATTACCTGCCCCGCCCAAGTCAGGCAGTCACCGCCGCTGGCACCGATACTGGCCGACTCTGAAGTCGAGCCGAGGGTCACTGACACAGGGTACGTCTTTGTGTCCCACATGTTTCCGTAGCTCCATGTGGCCGTACTAGTTCTGGGGTCGCTTCCGGGGAAAGCATTGCTGTCGATTGTGACGCCGTTGAATTCGGCGTAATTACCAGGAAGCTGCCCGTCAGAGACTATGAAAGTAGTCTGCGCGTTTGTTGCATCGGCTGCTCCGTGATTGAATACGCTTGTGAGTGGGTTGCCCGCAGATGGTTCTGTGTACGCTCCTGTGTAGATGTATATCTGGTTCGGCGTAGCGCCGGTCGATATCACGACGAGAGTTGCTCCCTCGTCGAGGGGTTCGACATATGAAGATGGGCCCCACGGGTCCTCACCAGTTGTGACTCCTGATGCGAAGCCTCTGAGTGAGTTGGAGCCGTTCACGACCAGTGAAGTCACATCTGTTGCGAATACCCAAAGGTTACCGTAGCCCCAACAGGGACTCGTGTCGTAGCTCTGGAGTGTTCCGGTGATGAGATGCCCATTGAGCGTACCTTGATTAATATCTGAGTTTGTATCGTTGATGACTCCCCATATGAGATAGGCAGCGAACAGTGTTCCTGTCCAAGTCTCGTTGATTGTTCCGTACCCTTGATCCCTCATCGCTGTGCCTGCGGCCGCATATGCATACGAACCACTGACTGCAAACAATGCGTTAGGGTTGAGAGGGGGATCACTTACTGGCGTAACTGAGGATCCTGTGCCACCAACCGTCGAGGCGCGTACGACCATTGGTGCCATGAGAAGTAGTATGAATGCTATTGATGATAGATATCCTAGCTTTGAGATTTGAGAGACGTGCATGATTCCAAATTGCGAAACGGAGATTGTGGGTATATAATGCGTGTGAAGCCGAAGATACGGCATGTGAATTTGAAATTCACATGTCCCCTGACGGATTCGCAGGTCGGCGAAAGTTCCTCCTCCTTCGAAGTGATTTGGTGAATCGAGGACATGCAATTTCTTGTCAGCGGCGACCAGTGGCTTGATGACCCGTCCCATTTCGATCCTCTTCCCAGGAAAGTCAGATCAATCTATCAACCTCGATATCGACGTAGATACAGTGGGCCCTAGCTCTTGTTCTACCCTCTTCACCGACTTCATAGGACGCATCACTCCCGGAAGGGCCCTCCGTTTCTCCAACTGTGCGTCGAAAGCCGAGAGAAGTACGCAACGATCCCATAGCTAGACGAGGAATTCATTGCCCCTCTACACCACCCGTGGTCACGCTCACAAGACGCTTCAGGGCTAAACAGTGAACTTGCGAGAGGAAAGTCCATGAAGACCGGATCCGGAATGTGGATCGCAATCCTGGGCATCCTCCTCGCCATCATAGGCGGGGTCATGTACGCAACAAACAACTACCAAGACGATGGAATGTACATCGCTATTCTAGGCGTAATCGTGCTCCTCATCGGCCCCGCGTGGTGGATGATTAAGGGCAGGGAAGCCCCGAAGACAGCGATACCCCAATCATCTCAGCCAGCAAAGACGCCATAGACATCACTAAACGGTAAGCAGCGTATCGGGAGCAAATCCCCGATGCGCCTCCTCTTTCATTTTTGATCGGTGATGAATTTGAACTCACGCGGTAGGAGTCGTCGGAATGGACTCGCACAGACTCAGAAGACGGAGGTCCGCGACACGAGACAAGAGACACAGGCGGTTCATGGCAGAGTCTTGGATTGGGTTGTGTGCTTCCTTGTCTCCTGCCGCGGAATCTGATCAGCCGCTTCCGAGCAACAGTCTCCCGATCCGCCCAATGATCGACTGTGGAGAGGTAGGCTGGAAGTACAGGTCTACGTTAATCAGTCCTCTTGGATAGTTGGGACCGGCGCCTAGCCTCACGAGAGGCCTATTGCTACACTGGGTGGCAACAGCCGCGAGAAACTTGGCCCCGTCCTCCGCCGAGGGCCCCGGAGAAGCGTGAAATGTCATGATCTCGCCGGCGTCGACATCCCTGGCGATCCAGAGGTAGAAGCCATGCCCTTCGAAATCCACTTCTGCGCCGTCAATGGCGATTTCCCGCCGGAACCTCTTGCTTTCCTCGGGCAGGCTGGTTAGCATAGCCAGATAGGCATCCCTTGCCGCAATGTACGACAACCCGCCCACCATCGACGCGACATCCCTATAGGAGTAGCCAGCGTTGCAGAGTGCAGCCGCTACCACCTTCTTTGCCGAGGGCAGCTTGTTCCTCCGAAAAACGCCCATAGAGAAGGCCCATTCAGTAAGTATCGACATCGGTCCAATCTGCTCAGACGGAGCCATTTGACGCGTTAAGCTAAGACATGCTGTATGCTTAGGCCACGAGCATAACTTGTCTTAACAGACTGGTCTGTGGAGTTACACAGGAAAGGTCTCATGCTGTGGCGACTGATTCTCGGTCCGTGGTCGGTGACTCCTTAGGTTGAATCCTTCTCGGCCCTGTTGATGCGTCATGTCCCGGTGCCTTAGGTCTCCACGGGGATCTCTTTCCAGGACACTTCTTTGGGATAGGAGACTACCACTACTGGCACGCTTGATCTTGAAGGGACCTGAGGCCAGCAACTTTAAAATGAGTTTCAAGGGGCCGCATAAGTCCCTAGGGTTGAGTTCTTGACTTGAAGTGCGAATACTGCGGGGCCGAAGAATCTCTGCCCTTCGTATGCAACTATTGCGGTGGAGTATACTGCGGGAACCACAGATTGCCAGAGGCGCACCAATGCAGGGGCGACCTCTCTCAAAGGAGGGCAGTGGTGGCTCCCCCCACGACAACTTTCAGCTGGTCCGATTCCGCCTACACGACCCCTGCGCCTGCCCCCGCAAGGAGTGCTGGCATCTTCTCAGAGATAGAAATAAGGGACATACTGATAGCCTGGTTCGCTCTGGGCGTTGCGTTCTTTCTCGCCCAAACTGGGGCGGTCTTCAATTCCAGCATCATCACTTCCAACGCAAGAATCATCTATCCAATCCTAGGCACAGATTACAAGGTGACCGCATCTCAGGTATTCCTGATCGCCCTCTTTTCGGTCGGGCCGGGGTTCGTCTTGCATGAACTGAGCCACAAGTTCGTGGCTGAACACTACGGGTTCTGGGCAGAGTTCAGGATGTGGCCTGTAGGCCTCGTGATAGCACTGGCCACTTCGGTCCTCGGGTTCATCTTCGCAGCTCCAGGAGCGACCTACATCTCTGGGACCAACATCTCTGAATCAGAAAACGGGGTAATCTCGATTGCGGGACCCTTGACTAACGTGGGTGTAGGGTTGGTCTTCTTGCCCATCTTTCTTCTTGGAAGCGGCGATTGGAAGGTTCTTGGCTTCGTAGGCCTCTACATCAACATGTTCCTCGCGACCTTCAACTTGCTTCCGATAATGCCCCTTGATGGTGCGAAGGTCTTTCGGTGGAGCAAAGTCAGATGGGCGACCATCTTCGTCCCACTAGTTGTACTGATCTTGATACTCCTCTCGTTCTAGTTCCTTTCGCGCATAGATTGCCTGCCTTTGTTCTTACCAGTGGTGGCTCCGATTACCAAGACCAGTGCTGGAAGCGGACTGAGTGGAGAACGAGCCTATCTTTCTTTGGGCAATTCACGCAAGATCTCTGACAGTTTGGCAAAGGCCTGTTCCTTCTCCGAGCCCTCACAGACTGTCATCTTGTACAGGGCTGCTAATCTCTTCGCCTCGAGGGTAAGTGAGGGAACCGCGCAAAGAATCACGCGGTTAGCATTCACATCGTATACCTTGATGAACAGCGAGAGGACCTTAGTCTCATCAATCGGGGTTAGTCCGATCAACACATCACACGCGAGCAAGACTGAGACAGGTCCCTTCATCCCGAGAGTGAAACTGTGTCTCGTGCCTGACTTTCCGGCCACAACCAATGGACTTGAGAGAGGACTTGTACCAGTTGATGCTCTCAGAACCCTGAGGGTGTCCTCTGGGAGAGAACCGATCAGGTCGGAGCTCATGTCAGTGCAGGCCTCGCGACGGCATTTGCGCCCCATGCGATCCAGATGAACAAAGGCGCGGACCAAGTCTTCGAGAGGAGCTTCAAACATTACATCCCTTCCCTCAAATAGACTTAAGGGTTTTCGGAGCTTGACAGCCCCGCGAGCGCTTCATGGAGTTGAATCGCATCGTTGAATGAGAACGTCTTGAGCAGGTCGGTGAACCTGCGTCGCCTGGCATCGGCAGCCGCTGCCGTCGCTGTTCTGGCGGCCTCCGAAGTCTACGTCAATTACAACCAGACCTTCGACTACTCAACTTTCTTGATTGGTGTTGCGATTCCACTGGCATCTGTATACGTCCTCTTTCGTAGGAGGAGTGACAGGTTCATACTCTTCGCCTTTCTTGGGTACTTCTGGTCCGTCGTCGACGATGCTCCGGTTTACTTCGATTCCGTCTTCACTTGGCCTGAGGTAACGAGGTTTCACCCGATTCTTCCTCACTATACGCTTGAGGTCATCTTCCACCTAGCCACCCTCGGGTTCTTGTATCTCTCCTTGTGCGAAGTGTCGGGCAGCGGAATCAGACTGGGCAGGAGGACGTTGCGAATCTACTTGCTCCTGGGACTGGCATTCCTCCTCAGCTACGCGCAGAACGTACCCCTAGATGCGATACAATCGATAGTCAGATCGTCGTGGTATCAGCTAGACATCTTCGAACATCTCGGCTCTGTCGCAATCTTCAGCCTCGCTCTGATTGACGCTTGGAGCTTCGGAGCTTCCCTCAGGATGCAGCCGACGACGACGATACGCGAACCAGTTGTCACCTTGCAACGAACCTAATTGTCGTTTACTGAATCTCGCATACGTCAGGCCGATCTTCTGCTGTTACGTCGGCACCACAAACCGTTTCTGGCTCACAGGAAACTAAGAAGAGCCGTTTGTTGTCCAGGAACTAGGTTGCCTTTGGTCATGTTTTCAGCGTCCGAGGATTCTTTATTCTTAGACAAATTTCCTTCCCACACCCCTGTATGCAAATCCCTGTTTCGCAGCTTCCTTCGGGTTCGCCACGTTTCTGGCATCGACGAAGGCTGCCTTCTTCGACATGAGCTTTGCAAGACGACCAAGGTCAAGCGTCTCGAATTCCTTGTGGGCCGTCCCGATGACGACACAGTCCGCGGTCTTTGACGCCTCCTCGAGGCTCCCACTTACGGGGAGCCCAAACACCTTCTCTCCCTTGAACATTGGGTCGTAGAGCGAGATCGAAGCTCCCATACCAATGAGCCGACTCACGACCCTCTCCACCGGAGTAAGCTGAATGTCCTTCACTCCGGGTTTGTAAGAGACCCCCAGGACAGCCACCTTGGAGCCACGAACAGTCTTTCCCACGTCATTGAGGGCCTCGGAGACGAGTTCGACCACGTGGTCAGGCATTCTATCGTTGATTTCCCTTGCCATCCTGATGAGACCCGGGATTTTGCCTGCCTTCATTCCTTCCACTATCAGGTAGTAAGAGTTGCTGGGGAGGCACGGTCCACCCACTCCGACACCCGGATAATGAGGCATGAAGTTGTACTTCGTAGCGCAAGCCTTGATGACTTCTACAGTATCTATCCCAAATTCCTCGAACAGTAGCGCGAATTCGTTGGCTAGAGCGATGTTGACGTCCCTGTACAGGTTCTCCGTGAGCTTGATCGCGTTGGCCGTCTTCGGATTACTCGCTTTGATCACTTTCACCCCGAGTGCGAACTCATACAAGGCTGCCACAAGTTCTGTGCACTTCTGGTCCGTCGACCCGACTATTCGTGGAACCGCCCTCATATTCACGACGATGTTCCCTGGGTCAGAACGTTCCGGGCAGCTTGCGAGACCGAAATCGACCCCTGCTCTCATTCCAGACTTCTCTTCGAGTATCGGCAGGATCACGTCTTCTGCGATTCCGGGGCCAATCGTGCTCTCCACGATGACTACGCTGCCACTACGAAGAGACTTTCCCGTGGTCCGGGATGCAGCTGTTACGGCCGAGTAGTCGGGAGACCTCGTTTGGTCAACTGGGGTTGGAACGCAGATGATCACGAAGTCGGATGAAGCGATGGCCTTGGCAGGATCGAGAGTAGCCCTGAGCCGCCCTCTTTCGACATTCTGCCTCACGAGCTCGGGAAGACCTGGCTCGTCAACGAGGGCACACTTCCCCGAATTCGTCTCTTCCACCACGTTCCTCCTTATGTCGACACCCACAACCGTAGCTCCCCCTTCGGCGAATACCGCTGCTGTAGGGAGCCCGATCCGTCCGAGCCCGACTACGGCCACCTTCAGGTCTCCTGACTTCAGTCTCCTCTTCAAGTCCTGGACGGAACCGGTGAGAACACCTCCTTCAGAACGCTTGGCAGTCTTTGGTCCTGCCAATTCAGATGACTCCTCCATGCTTGCTGTGCTTCATTGCAAGTCCGGCGGCCAATGCGAACGCGATTGCCGCACAGAGAAAAGGTATCCTGAATTCTCCGATGCTGTAGTCCTGAAAGGAAATAGGAGAATAAGGTGGAAAGACCCCAGTATCGACTGAAAGATGGGCAAAAAATGCCGACAACGAAACTAACTCTACGTCCGTCCTTCTTATTACTGTTGCCATGAGTGCGACTGTGCATAATATGAAAATGATAGAGTGCGCCGGTCTTATTGGCTGAGCTAATCCGAGGAGGGCCGGAAAGTGGTCAAGATCGGTCAGCACCACAAATGCGGGCACAAGAATGATAAGTCCAAAGTCAAGCTGTTTTCGAGCAAGCGAGACAATCAGGCCGAGTCCGAGCCCTAACGAACCCAAAATCAGCTCATGAAACGGTATTGTTGAGACAGGCCGGAAAGTCCCTATCTGCGAATTCTGGGGAGCGACGAAGAGTGATATCAAGGTGAAAAGGAGAACCATCGTACCGTAGATCCCGCAGGCCACAACCACGGTCCGTACTCCTATGCCCACTGCTTGACGGCTGCCAGGCCCAGCCTTGTTACCCGCGGAGGTGGCATCCGAGACCAGGCCCTGCGATTCTTCATCAGCCTCCTCGTCTTTGAAAAAAGGAACAGTCAAGATTCTCGCGTAGGGAAGGTACTCGCAGCCGTCCCGACCCTCAGAAATCTTACTCCTCCCGTCCTGAAGTGCTTCGGGTCGAATATCCGTCTGCCATCCACCACTGCGGGGGACCTCATGAGCCTCCGGAATTGACTAGGCTTCAGAGCCTTGAATTCGTCCCAGCCGGTTGCGACGATGCAGATGTCGGCTCCCGTGAAACAATTCTTGGCGGACGCTGCATAGGTGACCTTGTTCCCAAGGAGAGACCTCGCATTGATGGCCGCCTCGGGGTCATAGGTCACTACTTCGGCGCCCTCGTTAAGAAGGGCCCAGATCACCCGTATGGCAGTCGACTCCCTGACGTCGTCCGTGCCGGCCTTGAAGGCGAGACCAAGGACAGCGGCCTTCTTCCCGTTGAGAGTCCCCACGAGTTTTCGCGCCATTTTCACTGCTTCAAGGGCCTGTCTCTCGTTCGCCCCGATAACAGAATCGAGTAGTGATGCGTCCACGCCAATCGACTGTGCGAAGGCAAACAGCGCTTTCGTGTCCTTCGGAAGGCAGCTCCCACCATACCCCAACCCTGCTCCGAGGTACCTCTTGTCCAGCCTGGCTATCCTCGCGAGACCTGCAACCACGTCGCGCATCTCGCCACTCTCGATTCTAGAACAGATGTTGGCGAGGAAATTGACATAGCTCACTTGCAGAGCTCGAGCCGCATTGATAGAATACTTGATCAACTCTGCGTTCCCTAGCGTCGTGCTTATCGTCGGAGGGAGTCTTCCGTAGAACTCTCTGTACAGCGAAAGCAACAGATTGGAAGACTTCCTGTTGGACGCTCCCACGACTAGGGCCTCAGGCTGAAGGGTGTCCCGGACCGCTGACCCTTCGCGGAGGAACTCCGGGTTTACCGCAAGGCCAATCCTATCCCCGATTCTGGTTCTCGATTCGGCCTCGAGAACTGGCTTGACCTTCCCGACAGTGGTGCCTGGAACCACGGTGCTCTTGACTACGACCAGGTGGAAGTCGTCCCTTGACCTCAGACAATGCCCTATCTCTTTCGCAGCGCCCTCTACATAGCTGGTATCTATGCTCCCATCTCGTCTGCCCGGCGTGCCCACAGTGATAAACGAGACATCTGTCTCGTCCAACTTCACAAGGTCTGACCGGAACTCGAGGTAACCCCTCCTGAGCCCCCTGTCTAGCAGGGGCTGCAGTCCGCGTTCCTTGATCACTGGTTCCCCCACTAGTATTTTCCTCACTCTTCCTTTGTCGACGTCCACCCCGACCACCTTGATTCCCCTGCTCGCGAAGCACGCCGCCGTCGTTAGCCCTACGTACCCGAGACCGACAATGGAGACGGACAGATTTCTCAATCTACACTCGCCGATACCCTGCTCAATCGCTTCACCGGTTATAAGTCATCCAGAAATCTAATATGAAGCCCAGAAAGGAGACTCCGACGGCTATTACCAGAACCCTTCGGTCCATTAGTGGATTCATAGCCTCTGGAGAAACAATAAGCTTCATGAGGCAGAGACAAACGGAAGTGAATCAAAACCATGCATGTATCATTCTGCAACGAGATGGCATGGAATGCATGATTTGAGGGGGCCTTCTTTTGCTTGCTGATCTCTCAAAAGCAGGCCTCTCACAGCAGAGTTCCGCTCAAGTTTTCCTCGCCTTAGCGTGAGCCTTTCATCCAACTGAACACTTCCCTCAAGCCCCTCTGCAGTGTGTACTCGGGCTTGTACCCAACCGCGGCGGATATCTTGCCTATGTCCGCGAAGCTGTGCTTAACGTCGCCCATCCTCTCCGACTTGAACTCGAGCTTCAGTCCAGGCTTGGCCCCAAGCTTTGCCACAATCCTGGCGAGCTCCAAGATGCTTGTCTGGCTGGCGGAACCTACATTGAATACCTCTCCTGGTCTGACGTTCTTCTCGATGCAGAGGACGTTCGCCTGGACGGCGTCCTGGACGAACGTGAAGTCCCTGGTCTGAGAACCGTCGCCGTTGATGATCGGGGGCTTGCCGGCGAGCACGCGACCGACAAAAGCTGGGATGACGCCGCTGTAAGGCCCTTCCCTCTGCCTTGGGCCGTAGACGTTGAAGTAGCGCAGCGATACGGTCCTCAGGCCATATACCCTTGCGAAGGCCCTGCAATAGTTCTCTGCCGCGAGTTTGGAGACGGCGTAGGGGGACACGGGATTTGTCTGCATGGTTTCAGTCTTTGGTAGGGTCTCGGTCTCCCCGTAGACTGAAGATGAGGAGGCGTAGACCACATGCTTCACCCCCAAGTCGCGTGCTGCAGTCAGGACGTTCAGCGTACCTCCGAGGTTCACCGCATTTGAAGCAAGAGGGTCTTCCACGGACCTAGCCACGCTGACAAGTGCCGCTTGGTGCGAGACCGCCTCGTAACCCTTCATGGCTTCCCTGACAGCGTTGAGGTCACGTACGTCCCCCTTGTGAAAGCGGACGCTTCTGCCAGTTCTCAGGTTCGATTCAGTGCCAGTGCTGAGGTTGTCAAGGATCCCGACCTCCCAGCCCCTCCTGACGAAGGCGTCCACAATGTGGCTACCGATGAAGCCGCAGCCTCCAGTGACGAGGATGCTCGAAGGGCTCTCGGTCAATCTAGGTCGGGGCAAGGCCCGAGTCGATTTAAGGCTCTCCATCGGGTCTGGTAACTCGGCAAGGGATTCCTTTCCATCTTCCTGCAGCTCCGACCGCATTGGATGCGTCGAAATGAGAAAAAGAAGGCGGGCTCAAACTTGCGAATCGCGAGTTTGAGTCTTCTTTCGTCTGATGTCAGGTTGTCGTGTCGATTCGTCCGAATGTCCTCTTTCTTACGAGGACAAGTGCCAATAGGCCGACCGTTGCGACTACTGGGGCTGCGAAGCCAAACTCAGGGACGCTGGTCGGGGTAGAGGGGGCGTTGGAACCGATTGGAGCGGGTGTGAAAGAGGTCGTGGGGATGATGCTAAATCCGCTCGCTGAGCTCGTCGCCCAGGATAGGTCGATTCCAGATTGGGAATCACACGTCTCATAGTAGTCGACCTCGATTGGGTAGTAGCCATTGGAAGTCACAGTGACAACTCCCGAAGCAGCAGAGGTGGGAGGCTGCTCTCCGCCATTGTTTATTACGAGGTTCGCGGCAGAAATGGTTGAACTCCCTGATGCGGTGTTGATGTAGAGCCATGACCCGTCGTCGCTGGTGAGCTGGAAGTAGTATGTGGTACCGGTGGTGAGATAGATGTACCCGGTCCATTCCGCGGTGAAGGCTGTGTCGTAGAATTGAACTGCGCCAACGTAGAATCCGGGAGAAGTCTCGTCCCAGTAGAAGCCTGTTGAAGCTCCGTGGGCTATGTTGGGATCAATCTTCGTAGCGGTTGGCGGAGTGCTTGACGGCACGCCAGCGGGCGGCGACGACTCTGATGTGCAGGATGGCCAGGAAGCCATTGGGCTTCCGAAGAAAGTGCCTTTCCAGAATGCGGCGTCGAGTCCGCTGGCAGGGGCTGTGGCAGCGACTGGTCGAACTGCTAGCGCGGGGAGGACGAAGAGAAAGGAGATTCCGACAACCATGACCAGAATCTTTCGATTCATCGATTGGAATTGGGCCTCAGGATGGTAATAAGGTTCATGAAGTACAGACAAATAGAAATGAACCCCAAATTCATGCCTAGACCATTCCGCAATGAGAGGACAGGAATGTGTGATCGCAGGCGCCTTCCTTTGTTAGCCGAACCCCCTCAAAAGACGGCTGCTGAGCGCGCGCGACTCGATTCAAGGCTCATCGGGTCTGGTAACTTGGAGGCGGATTCATCTCCCTCTTGGCTCTCGTCGGACGGTCAGTTCTGCGTGAGGGAATGTTAGGAGGCGTAAATCGCGCAACTCGCGTGCGTTTGTGAGCGACTGAAAGGAATCCTACAACAGCACTGTCCGAAATGGGCGAAACAATAGAACTTGTCCGAACGGATAATGATAGTCCATGACTATGTCCCAGCTTCTCCTGATTCCTCTTTTGACCTCCGCCCACAGCGTGTAAGGATCATCTTCCCCCAAGCTGAAGCTTGGTTGAACCTTCTCAAAGGCAAGTGAACTCCTCAAGAGCTGAGAAGCTCTTTGCAACATGAGAATGCTGGGCGGGTCTGACTCTGTACTCCGAAACAAGTGAGTCAGGGCGCTTATGAATTGGGATTTGGATGATTGTCTTTGAGAAAGGGCATCGAGCATGCGAAGACGAGAAATGCGATGATAAGTCAGGAGGTACGAAAGTTGCGAGAGGAGACTTGTGTCCTTGAATTGATCGCTCATCTTCTCCAGATAGTCTGCACAGGTACGGGAGACAACTCGCAGATCGGGATTATCCTTCATTGCTTCAGACCTTATGCCTGAGACCAAGTCTGTTAATCGCTGATCTGACCAGCCGGTGAGCCGAGCATGAACAGTAAGAAAGCGGCCCATCTTCTGCAGTCCTTCTTTATCGATCGTAACACACCCCCGGGTTCTGTCGACCCTGAGTTCTCGGAGTAACCGCTCTATTGTGAAGCAATTGAGGTCTCTAACTGATTCTTTGTTTGGGGCGAAGGATCCGACTTGCAAGTCTTCGAGGATATCTCTCGTTCCATAGACGAGTCTAGTTTGCTGATTCCACGTCAACAACAGAAGTGAATCGCGAGCACGCGAAACCGACTGTGGAGTGAGCAAAGTCAATTCAACCTTCGCTGGATAGGTCTCTCGGAGGACACTTCTTAGGCGAGTGAGTCTTCGCCTTGAGCTCAGAATCGACGAAGCCTTAGCAACAACCATCAAGTCGTAGTCGCTTTTGTCACTCAGTCCCTCACCCGTTGCTCGACTCCCGGTGAGGTAGATGCACTCACACTTGATACTAGAATTCACCGAGTCTACTAGTTGTCTGACATTGTCGTCAACACATGAGAGTTGAATTTGCTGCAAGATGCTGTTTGCGTCCCTAAAACCCCCTCCCGACTTTTCTATGTTATGACCGTAAAGTCCAAAATCCTCACTTTGATTCTTTGAAACAGGATTCAACGCGGGTTCTTTTGGGATTCACGTCCCCCGGGCCTTCTTGACTCAAATTGGGTCCCAGGAGCCTCTTGGACACACCCGAGTACTGAATTCTGGTTCCTTCAGTCTGCCAGTCTGGGGAGGCCTTTCGAATCCTTCTCTATGCCTTGATAGTTGCGTATTGGTTTGGAGTATACTACCCTCTTTAGTGAAATGCGTAAACGGTTTATAGCTATGTCTGCTCATGAAGAACGCAGCATCGTGTTGAAGATAAGCAGACCTCATCTTCTCGTCCTAAGCATAGCTGTCGGATACCTCCTTCCACTCGTCATTCCAGGCGTTGGGCTTGACTTCCAATACTTCTTCATCATGGTCATAGTGCTGTTTGCTTGGTTTCTCTTCAAATGGGATGCAGTGAAGGCCATTTCCACGCGTAGTGGGAGGGTCGAGATGGCTCTCGGGATCTTTGTGATAGGAGCAATCTACCTTTTCAACGCGATGAGGGGATCGAGCGTGGGCATCCTAGACCTCCTAGTCATCTTCCTGGGGGCGGTTGTCTTTACCTACGGGATGCGGTCGTTCAAACTCTTCTGGGTGCCTGCGACCTACGGGATAGTCCTTCTCCTGGGATACCAGATCGAGGCCTATGCTCCGAACTACGTTGTGCTGCAGAATTGGCTTGCAGGTGTCATGGCTTCGGCGGTTAGCGCCATGGGTATTTCCGCCACTGTCTCGGGACACATCGTATCCATGAACTTGTCAAACGGCCAACCTGTTCTGCTCGATATCGCGGGCGAGTGCACGGGGTTGCAGGGAATACTGGCCTTCGGCCTGCTTTCCACTATGGCTCTGTTGGACATGAAACCCAAGATTTCAAGACTAGTTCCTCTGCTCGCGATTGGTTTCACAGGTGCTTTCCTTGTCAACATCGTCAGGCTGCTCGTTGTATTCCTGACCTTCGAATATTTCGGATTGGACGCAGGCAGCGCGATGCACGTGTACTTCGGGTACTTGATCTTCATCGCCTGGGTGATGGTCTTCTGGACCCTTGCCTTCAGGTATCTAGCCCCCGCGGGAAGTTTGCTACCCCCAGACGTGAAAACGCCCGCTCAACTGGGTCAAACTGCCAGATAGACTACAGAACTGAAAGTGAATCCCTGTTTCCCTGGGAAGACAGGGCACAACTCCTTCTCATTCGTGGTCAAATGGGTAAAAGAGAGGGGGGAACCAAGATTGTGCCGTCATGGCTGGAAGCCACAGTCTGAGAGCGCAGGCCAGAAGAAAGACCTGATGATCAGAACTGAAAAGACCACGGCAAGCAGCATGAATCCCATTGACTGAATAGAGCACGAGTACGTGTACGCAGTCGAAAGAAATTCCCATTGAATGCTGGCCAGGGAAAAACCGATCATGCAAATGGACGCCAGCTTCGCGAAGGGCAAATTCCACTTCCGAATTGTCAGAAACAGCCCGAAAAAGGTCACAGAACAGAGGAAAGTCTGAGCAAGCTTGGCTACGATGAACTGCTGGCTAGCGGCTGAGACGGCCACCACTCCAGCGGGCAGCGGTCCTGCAAGGACGAGGTGGACCTGCGCGCCCGTACTTGCCAGAACTAGGAAGTTCCACAGCTCATAGACCCAGACAGAAAGGACGAAGAATGAGGCTGTCAGCCCCAAGTCGAGGACCTTTGACGACAATGGCCGACGCATCCTTGCGGGTTTTGTGGATAAAAGGAAATAGGTGATTCAGTTCTTTTCGAAGAACGTGGATTCCTTACCTGCCCATTTTGGCATACCCGGAACGAAGTCAGAGACTAGACTTCAGTACCGAGCATGATAGTCCTCAAAGAGTCTCTGCGCACGGCGACCCTTTCCGCGGTGCCTCCTCCAGACTGTCATCGTGGTCAAGACAACCAGAAAAGCCCCCACAGCGTACATCAGTGGGTAGCTGAAGACGATTGTTGCGTTGGTCTCCCTCTGAGCCAGGCTGCTTCCCGTTATCCATGCGGAGAATCCTAGGTAACTCAGGTATGCCGTGTAGGGGCTTTCAGGTACCTGAGAGAAGACGGCGACTCCGGAGGAGTTCGTGTCAGAGGCAAGCTGAACGACATCTCCGAGATCCATCACGACCGACGCCCCTGCTACCGGATATCCGAAGACATCGGTGATTCGGATGTAGGCGTCACACACTCCAAGTTGCTGTTGATGGACGGCAAGCCCATCGGCTACGAAAAGGCCTGAGGAAGTACCTGCGACGTTGACCCCCATCCATTCCGCCTGGACAACTTGGTATGTTACGCCAGCGTCGAGCCAAGCACTGGAAGAGGAATTCAAGGACATGGTGTTGCCGGCAGAGTCCTGAACAACAACGTCCGTGGGTGAGATGGCCGAACCCTTGCAGTCGGTGAAGGAGAATGATGTCTTGGACTGGACTACATAACTTGGAGAAAGGTCATAACTTGGAGAGGAGAAGACCACGAAGTCAATGTCTGGTCCGGAACTAAATGGATAGCCTGCCCACCCTATGAATAGTCTTCTTGTCTGTGAGCCGTCGTTGATAATCGGACCCGCCTCTACCTCGTGCTGCGAACCCTCCTGCCAACTGAAGCTGACTGGTAACGAATAGTTCACCCCGTCGACGATGATCGATTCATTCAGAGAACTGCTTGATGAAAAGATGACAGAATGGAACCCGGGAGCCCGCGCACCGCGGACAAAAACTGCCTGAAGGGAGGAGTTGGCAGTGACTAGAAGGCTGATTGAAGTGCCGTTTCCTCCGTACCGGCCGTTCACTGTCCAGTGGTCCAAGCTCCATCCCTGCGCAGGAACCGCTGTGACACTGACGTTTTGCCCTCCTGGGACAGTATACCTTCCTGGGATCAGACTTGTCGTCCCTCCATGCGAGGGCGATGCTGAAACTGAGAGGTTGTACGTCACCAACAAAGAAGACTGGACAGTCAGGATGAAGGTCTTGCTTTTTGTGGTTTGGTCCACCGTTGCGCGTATGTCGATTGGATAGACGCCTGGGATTGCACTGGAAGTGATATTGAATGTTACAAGGGATATTGCCCCTGATTCATACTGCACGATTGAGACGTTCCTAAGGACGCCCGCGGGAAGATTCGAGGTACTGAACGATACAGGATGAGAGCTACCTTTCGGAAACATCACCGAGGCAGTCACCTGAACGACAGAGCCTAGAACGCTTGTGGCAGACGGGCTTGATAGTGCCAACGAGAAATTGGTTAGTCTTTGAGTTGAAGTAGTCGAGGCGGTTGTGGTCCGGGTCGATGTAGTAGAGGTAGTAGAGGTAGTAGAGGTAGTAGAGGTAGTAGAGGTAGTAGAGGTAGTAGAGGTAGTAGAGGTAGTAGTCGAGGAGGTGCTAATGGTTGAAGTGGAGCTCGTTGAGGTTCCGGTCGTTGAGGTAGTGGTCGACGTAGATGTCGATGTGGTTGTAGTGGTCACTCCTGCTGCAAGTATTGGCAAGTCCTCTAGGACCCCGTTGCTGGATCCGTATGTGGAATTGCCCAGAAACGCCGGATAGAAGAACGCCTGGTTTCTTCGCGTATTTGGTAGAGATGGACTTGGAATTACTATGGTGCCTACTGAACCCTTTCCGCCGTAGTATCCGTTGCTATCAGTCGTCACGACCAATGGAACCCCATTCAGCTTGACTGGATTCCAGCCGCCGGTCGTATAGTTGAATTCGTAGATGTGAACCTGTGCGTTGGCGATCCCTTCCCCATCTGACAGTCTGATGAGTTGGCCGTTTATGTAATACTTGTCCGTCCCGCAGCAATGCACTGGGTCTGTTTGGGAATAACTGGGCTTCTGGCTATCCAGCGAGGCGTCGCCGATGATATGCACGTAGATGCCGGTTGGAGCCGAGTAAGTCGACGAAGGAGGTATAATTGGGGTAATCGTCGACGGCGTGGGAGGGGTAGAGAAGTCAGTGAAGAACCCATACTCAGTGGCGTATTGCAATATCCAAGAAAGGAACGGACAGGGACCGTACTTGGCGATACTCGCCGAATCATCGTTGGTCAGGTAGGGCATACCGTAAATGAGCCAGTATTGGCCTGCGATCGGGTTGATGGCCGCTCCCTCAGCAAAACCCTCCAAAGAAGACTGAATTCCGAACTGGGTGGCGTGGTAGCCAGACTGAGAGTAATTAACCACGAACCAGTTCGGGTCCCATTCTCCGAAAACAGTCCCCACGCTGACCCCGGACGCCCTGGGAGGATTTGTTACATCAGTCTTGAATGTGTTCAGGTTGTCCGTATAAGAGGCGCTGGGAGAGGCAGTCACGCTCGGGTAGATCGAAGCCCCTTCAATGAAGAACTGAGCCAAGTTGTCGCTGTAGTCCTTCGGGGAGACGCAGGTGTCCATCTCGGACAACCCTGTGCTGATTCCTAATGTGTATCCATTAGCGTTGACCTTTGTCTCAACTTGATTCCACATCCTAGCCTCTTGCGAGGAGTTCTGGGGGAAGGAGTCCATGCCGCTGGGACCGTACACGACATTGGAGGGGACGAAGTTCGATCCTTCGCAGCCTCCACTAGACGCGCCGCCACCTGTGTTTATCCCCTCTTGAGCGCCTCTGAACTCAAAACCTGCAACCGCTGGGTTGTTTTGTACAGGGCCCAGCCTGTTCAAGAAGTCGTCAAAAGCACCGTAGACCGTGGCGTCGAAGTTGTTTTCCAAAACCAGTCCAATAAAGACCTTCGCCTGTGTTCCATCATGGTCGGCATTGGCTGCGCCAATGAATTGTAGAATCCAGTTGACGTCACCAGAACTTGCAGGTGAAACATACTGAGGAGGATAAAGAGGAGGATTATGCATGTCATACTCATAGGCTGTAAAGAATCCGCCAGAACACGTCCTACCTCTTGGACAGGTGCCGTTCGCAAGACCGCCTGAGTCCTCCCAACCGTGGGTGAGATATTCGTAACATGCGGTAGCATTCGCGTTGCAGTTGACGCCATGAAGGCTCCCGAACCCATTCTTGATGTACCAGGCGAGGTCCAGCCCCACCCTCATCAAGGGGCTCCCTGCCGTGGCTGCCGAAGTCCGAGCGATCGGAATTATGCTCATGACGGAAAGTATCGAAACAAGGAGCAGAGCGGAGACCATTATCGAAGCAGGTTTCTTCATCTTCCACAACCTTGCTTTACCAAGGGCTCTCCTATGGATGACTGTCCCTGCCATTGGGGGTCTGAATCTTGGTGAAATCCATAGAAGTAATAAAAGATGTGGACGCCTACATCTGGATTTAGGTTACGGATTTGGGAGACCATGGGCGGTTAATCGAGGTCATGTTTGCGGGGGAAGGCGCTTGGGCCCCCCCTTTCCGATGGATCAATCTGATACGATAGGGCAACGACATGATTCTAAACTGCGCAGAAAGGGAAGTTGGTTCTGGCGTTTCTCACGCGATGTGAGAGACCACTACTTTCTTCTTGAGGAAGATCAGTGCCAAAGCACTGAAGCCCACCGCAAGAAACATCGACCCGAACTCTGGGGTGGTGACATGATAGCCGACGTCAAAGTGCAGGAGCTGCGTAACTGAACTGGTAGTAGTGCCGCAAGTCATCTGGCCTTCGATATCAATGAAGTATGTCCCCGCGATACCGGTTGGGCTAGGAGTCGGATTCGTTATGATGTTCCCGCCGGTCACTGCACCGTTGAGTCTGATTCTGTACCACTCATAGCTGTTCGAACCGATGACGATAGGATTTGATTCTGGACCAAACGGTACTGTCAGGGTCTGGGACGGCCCTACAACGATCGGCTGGCTTCCAATTCCAGCACTAGACGTGGTGCCCAGCATGTACACATCGGGTTTGCTGGGATCATTGGGAGTGAAGACGGTAATCTCGGTCACTTTGTAGTTAAGGAAACCCACCGTACTCGCACAAGCCGGACCAGGGGGTATGTATGGAAGGGTTGCACACGAGCCGCCGTCCAAACCTGATCCATCCATCTTCGAGTTCCACTCACCGTTGATGCAATACCAGTTGACTCCACCCATGGGAATTGTGGAGCTAACAGTGGTTGTTAGTATTATGTTGGTAACACCGTTCATTGGGGCTGTACAGTTGGTCCCATCGGGACTCTGCGGATTGCAGTTGAACTCCAGATATGTGTAGGTGGTAGGCGCTTTGGTTGCAAAGGCCGCTGCAGGCAGGACAAACAGAAAAGCCATTGCTACACCAATCAGGAGTTTCCCCTTATTCATTGATACCTTCTCCTCGCCATCCGAATATAAGCCTTCAGAAGCCCAGACCAAGTGCCATGAAGCCCGAATTCATGCTCGAGACGGAGAATAGACCCGATGCCACTTTGCAGTAACCCTCAATTTTGCAGGTTTTTGGACAAGAAGTATGGAACCTATTGAAGAGTTATCCGCTTTTGAGAAGTCAATGCTACATCTCAAGATTCGGGGGCCCAGAATCTCGACCCGACGATTGCTCGACGGCAATGGCGCCTGCTTTCTCGAGCCTGATTCGCCCGCGGGATTTGAGTTGGATTCCAAGGTTGCAGGTCCTCCGCTTCTCGCTATCCGATAGGCCTCGAGGTCCTAGACCATATTAGGGCGACTAATTAGTGTTGTTTTATGGGGCATGAGCCGAAAATCGCCCCCGGAACTTGCTCTAGTCCAAGACGGTGATCTACGAACTGCTGCCGACCGTCTCCGCGTAATGCAGGCTGTCCTTGCGTATGATGCTGGCCGTCACTAGATACGTCAAGCATACAAGGGCAGTAATTGATTGTTGCTTTATAGGCTGTGGACGCAGAACTGGCCTGGACCTCCTCAATCACTGGTCCTGCTTCAATAGCCCGGCTAGGTATATGGCTGTTCTCTCAATTATCCGCCTTGGACTCGGCACTGTGGGAGAAGACGCGAGGGGTGGACCAGGTTCGGGCCCGGTGGGGTCCGCCCCCAAACGGGTTCGGAGAGTGGATTCCGCGCGCGGTCTGGATTCCACAAGGCTCAAGGATAATCGCGGCTCCCAGAAGGGCAGGGTTTAGTCGGCATGAAACACAGGTCCTTTTCGAACGGACAGCGACCAACTATCGGGTTCTTTGGCACCTGAGTTCCTTCCACGCCAGGTAAAAGCGCGATATTTCTCACCCCAAGACCAGTTTGTACGGGGAAGCTAACCAAACATCCTTCTCTTGGAGCTCTATATGTCGAGGTCGCACTCCTCGTCCGTTCCCTTGCTAGGGCACGTTGAAGTGACGATCCTAGGCTAACTAGCCGTCAGAACTGCCAGCTGGCTTGGCCCTGTCCCTGACATATTTTACCCATATAACCACGTCGACAGTCACACATGAGACGATAACCAAGAAGGGAGCAGCGAGCATCACACTCGCAGCCAACTGATTTTGCGGAATCGGGGAAGTCAAGACGATTCTGACAACGTCCTGACCTGAAGACTGAAACCTGACCAAGAGAGTGCCGTCAGTGCGCCGTGACCAGCCGCTCGTGGCATAGGGCCCGTTCACTAACGACGAGTTCCCCCAATAATTCGTAATCTGGTTGCCGTTCACCTCCACAGACTTCACTGCCCGCGTCGAGTTGACGAGGATCCATTCTGCTTGGCCAATAGGAGCAGTGAGTTCCATCAGAGCCTGGTTTGGGTAAACAACGACGTTCAGGACTGGAATGTTTGAGTACAAAACCCCCAGGTCGCCACGGCTTCGCAGTAGGTAGGTAGCTTCCAATCCCCCACTGCTGCTCCCCGGGCTCGCGGCGGGAGTTCCAATGCCTTTCCAAATGACTTGCATGTCCCCCACATCCAGCAACGCGAGGGGTTGATTCTGGAGTTGGGGAACGGGACAAACCGTGTATTTTCCGCTAGCCTGTCCGAACCCAACAACCCAAGGGCCAGTCTTAGTTAGGTTAGAGTATGTGGAGGAGTTCAATATAGGCCACGAAAGTCCCTGGCTCCTCATTTTGGCCAGAAGGTTGAACGAGTTCGAGAAACCACCTAGGCTTCTGAAGAATGCCACCGGATCGACATTGATTAGAATGACCGATCGGTTGAGAGAGGAGACGACAGACGAATACTGTTCCACGACCCCATTAGCTTGGTTTGGTGCCAATGAAAAAGCCAGAACCGGGATGGAATTGCCGGGAACATCTGACGGTAAAACGACGGGGGAGCCCGGAGTCAGGTTGACAACCGGATACAGGTCGAGTTGAGCCGTCCCAGGTCCAGCAGTCATGAACAACGACGGTGGGTTTGCGTCGAGCGACATCCAGGTCCCCTCTCTAGGCGCGACATGAGGCGACCCAGTCGCCAAGTATGCTGAGATATTCTGTTGGTTGAGCCATCCGATGAGTGCGGTCTCAATCCTGCTGGTCGAAGAGGCCAGATATGCTCGCCACCCCAGAGCCTCATTCTCCCCGGAGCCGATGATGAGCTGTCTGGACTCGATCTCCTTCGCCAACTCCCCAAGGCTGGGCTTCTGCGCTGCAAGAGGCGAGTAGGCCAGGCCAAATATCAGGTCTGAATGCCGGCCGTCGACGAGATTCCAAGACGCACCAGAATCTTGAGTCTGAAGAACCCCCAGGGATGAGCCGCCGTAGCTGGCAGAATCGTTGGCAAAGGCGAAGGCCTGAACCGCCATTTCTGAGTTGACCAAGCTCCTGAAGACCAGCCAGTACTTGACGCCGGGCTGGAGGGTTATCGGGTAGCTCAGGTCCACAGCCCATATGCCCTTCCAAGTCACAGCGTCTTCGCTGGGTCTGAGAATCCCAGTCGAGAGAATCATTTGTGACGGTTGCCCATAGCCGTCATCGACCCTGATATCAGCGATGACCGTTCCGGTGGGGTCACCATTGAATCTGGAGAGAAAGACGAGAACGGCGGATACGTTGGTTGGGCGAGGTACCTCGATGGACTGTGCCACCCAATCTCTGCTCCCGAACTTGACAGTGAGTTCGTACTCGGGTTCTGTCGTGAACGACTGTGCAGTTGTGAAGACGTCAACGAACATGTCAGCGGGTTCGCGCGGTCTGGACCACGTCAATCCTCCATCACTGGAACGGAGAATCAAATGCTGGTATGCAGACTCTTCCTTCCAGGGATAGTACCCTCCCATTGTCCCGTTTGTGGTCGACAGGACAATCCAGTACGAACTGCTTGCATTCAAAGTCAGGTTCCAACCTGTCGCGTTTACCCACACTCTTCCCCATGGGATCTGGGACTCAGGAATGATTTCCTCTGCCAAGACCCTAGGGCCTGGTGAATTCGTTGTTTCATTATCTTGCCTGACCTGAAGCACTAGGTCTCCAGGATGCTGGTCAGCAGGGCAAGGCTGAAGGGCACCGGACACGGAACCTGGCTGGCAGTACTTTTCCACATCTGCCTGTACCAGAGTCAACTGAGCGCTCACAGACACAACATACTCTTGGGCGTACCAAGTCTCGTTCGTCGCTCCTGGGAACCCATTCTCAGGACCGAGCCTGCCTGGCGGCCCAATGTGCATGAAATTCAAAGAAACTATGCTGTAGGATTCGAGCCGGAAAAGCTGGACCTTGGACTTTCCTTCGAAACCTGCCTGAGAAGGATTTGTGTACAGGTAGTGCCACTGCCATCCGTTGCCCTGCGCGACTCTTTCCAGCACCAAGTTGTAGGGGTGATTGGCTTGAAGGTGAGCAGCCTCTGGAAGGGAAATGGGAATCCACCAGTAGGTGCCATCAAAATCGGCCTGTGAGAAACTCACGGAAGCCACGACCGAGGAATTCAGGGCATCTACAATCTGCAGCGTCGAGTTCACTGCGCTGTAGAGTTTGTCGGTGACGTGGATGAAGATGGTCCTTACGTCAAGGGCTTGGCCAGTGGTGAATTGTTGGACGACCGTAGACCCATCGTTCCTCGAAATCCCTATGGTTTGATAAGGGTAAATCCGAACATCTTCGCCGGCACTGTTCGTGATCCAGGCGATGGCACTGCCCGTCGAGTACCAGACTCCTCTGGAGCCTTCGGTCGCAATGGCCGAATCATCAACATTGAAATCCCGGTACCAGACCTGGTACGAATTGGTCTGATTTCCCGAAGACGTGCTAAGCAGAATCCAGTAGGTCGTATTTGCTAGGAGCAGCTTATCAAGTTGCAGAGGAGCAGTCCAGGTCGCGACGCTGGGAACGTCCGAAGGGTCGAGTGTCGCACTCGCCAAGACATCCGAGGAGTTTGGGAACCCAGTGATATTGGACGCTTGAACCAGGGAAAGTATGACCGGCGTTGTGGGCGACCCGGTCTTGCCGAGGTAAAGCCGTACACTAGGGTCGAGAGTCGCCACTGGCACAGAAATACGGACCCCTATGGCATTCTGGCTGCCGTTGTAGAGAAGGAGGTCATCGGGGGACTGCCAGGAGGCCGAAACGAGTTCGGGTGAAGAAACGGGCTCATCGAAGGCAGTCCAGAGTGCAGACCTTGCACCATCTTGGTAATAGCCTGATTCGTTCACCGTTCGGAGATAGAACGAGGAATTGGCAAATGCTGAAATTGAATACTCGTCGAACCCAGTCGTAGAGAGTAGCTCGTCGGATTCCGGAGTGCTCGTCAGACTGTCGCTGACGAGGCCGACCCAAGACTGGTGCGCGCCATAGTAGGACAACAGCTGTGACAGGTCCTTCTTCAGTTGCTCCACAACGATAGGGGAGTTGAGTATCAAGGATAGGGCCGTGCTCTGATTGACTGCCTCCCCGTTCGACATGTCAGTGCGCAAGAATGGGTACTGCGCCTCGACATCATTCCACCAGCTTTGTCCAGGTGCGTTTGATCCCCAGTCGGGCAGATGGAAAGCCACTGAAATGTTATCTTGATCGGCTGCCGTTAGGAAGTCGCCGACCCATTGCTCAAAGGGTATGGGCGAGGTCGTGTTCGCTTTTTCCGTCCAACCGACATCCAGGCCGACGATTCGCGTCTGACTTGGCCAGAAATCTGTCTTGATTAGGTTGGAGAATCCATGAACGGTCATGTTTGAACTCCCGCCAACTAATGAGAGCAGGTCCGCGCGTGTGAGATTCAACAGTCCCTGGGTGAAGACGGGGTGAGGAAGGACAGAGGTCCCAACGGTTGGCGTTGAGCCTGAGGAGGACTTCTGAGAGAGGACTTGCACCGGCACAGAGAGGAGTATCATCGTCAGCAGTAGAATCGCCGTTTGCCTCTTCACGATAGCACCTGGCCGCACAGTTCGGCGTCGCAGTGTTGTCACCGCTTGAGCCTCAGCCAGAGTCGAGGGGCGGCGAGAATCAGGCGTCTTAGGGGCTCCGGATACCGCCCGAGTGAGTCCATTGTCCTCCAGTAGTTCGCCCGTTCGCGCATCAGGCACACCTTCGGCACGTCGTCGTGCTTGGAGATGAGGAGCCTGAGCTTCCTGTTGGGGAGCGTTGCCACTCTCAGCTCCTCTTCGCTGTCGGTGACTTCGTACGGCCCCTCTCGTTCTTCATGATCGGAGGACATCACGTGGGGCATTGAGGAGCTGGCAGGTGGTAGAGGACTTCCTCGCTGCAAGAAGGAGGAAAGAAACCACAAGTTCCAAGAGTTCAGGCCCGGTGTCGGCAAGATGTCCCTCCATCTTCGTATCTCGGGCCTCGACCTCATCACATCGGTGTACCACAAGTCCTCGAAACCAAGTGAAAGAGGGAAAGCCCCTGATGGGTATTGGTAGGCAAGAACTTTCGAAAGTGAGAGGTCATTTGCCCGGTTCTCTGTCGAATCGTGCTGACTGTTTGCCATCCTCTTGACTAGGTGGCACAGAATAGTATCTGTGATCCACTCTGGGTAGCCAGTGCGGTGATAGTGGCAGATGAGGCCTGTTTCTTGGTCGACAAATTGCGATAGGTGGTTGAGAAGCCTTTCCACGCTGATGAGGTACTTGGGGTCCCCAGTGACTCGATGCAGGCCCAGAAGCCCCATGCAGGTCACAAGAGAGTACAGCGTCCTGTAGTTCGTGTCTCTGTCGGCATACGGAAAGGCCCCTGCAAACTCGCCCTGCTGAACCTGGCAAGAGAGTATGAACCCCGCCGAAGGTATGGCGTAGCTTCGGGTCATCTCTCCATCGGGCATGTTGCCCTCTGAGGCGAGCACTGCTAGGATCGCCATCGCGCTCTTGTTGTGGATGTGCGCCTTCTTTCCGTGATACGTAACTGTGAATGACTCTCTCAGAGGATCCCACTGCTTCGCTACATGCTGAGTGACGTTATCGCGCGCAACCCTTCTGAAATCGCCGTCGGTTGATCCGGAAATCTTGGCCAGTTCGAAAAGGGCCAGGCTCGGGATAGCGTTTCCCTCTAGGGCGGGCAAGCCAAGAGGCTTCTGGTCGAAGTTCGAATCCCGATAAACGTGAATCTCAGAGAGGTAGTTCTTCACCAAGTAACTCCCCAGTCTCCTGGCGGCGTCCAAGAACTCGGTGTTCCCTGATGCATCATACATGTTAAGGAGACCTAGAATCGTCGCCCCCTGGGTCCAAGTATCGGGCCTCAGCACCTTGAGATTGTCCCTGTGATGATAGACCACGGGACCGTGAATCCCTCCAGCATCATCCTCCCAAGTATGGAGCCAAGCCCATAGGTTGCTAACGCTCTGACTTAGGGACGGGATCTGTGGCAGTCTGTCGACAGCCAAGCTCTATTTCGCCTTCCAGAGGAGTCTCAGGAGCAGTCCCTTCAGCGGGAGGGACGACGATTCGACCATCCGCCGATCAGTATCATTGAATACCTGCAGGATTCTCAGTCCGCAGAGGTAGACCACCACGCCGATTGTCATAGCGACGGCCAGGCTCACGACATTCACCACCGGGAAAACGAACCCCATGGCATAAACCACAACCGCCATGATAAGCGAAGCTAAGCTCATCTTGACTATCGCGCCCAGAGGGAGAAAGCTTCCCACCTTGAATCGAGTCCAAGCATCGTGCGTGATGATGACTCCATAGATCACATCAGAGACCGACACCGCTATGACAGCGCCCATCACTCCCATGGGGGGTATAAGGAGGATATTCAGACCAAACAGAATGACTATATCCAAAGCGGTCCAAAGGAATACGCGGTATGCCTTCTCCAGGACGAACAGGAGGGTGCCGCTTATCTGCAGTATCGTGGATATGCAGCTCTCGACCAACAGGACTCTGAAGGGAAGAACGGCGGGGAGGACCTGGGAGCCGTACAACACCGTCATAATCGGGGAAGCCAAGACAAAACCTCCTGCCATCACAGGCAGAGCATAGATGCTGACGAACTTCGTGAATTGACTCGCCGCCGCCTTGAGCTTTGTCGAGTCTCTCGCATTGACTTCGACTAAGGAGACGAGGCTTAACGCCCCGATTACAAGTGACACCTGACCGAACGCCCGTTGGACGAAGGTGTTAGGGATGTCGAAATACGCGACGTCGGTGGCGTTTGTGAAAAGGCCGAGGAACACTACTCCCCCGTAATAGCTTGCGAATTGTGTCATGAGGCCGATCGCGGCGCTTGGAACAACGTACTTTCGAATGCGGATCTCAAGCGTCTTCCCGATGGGCATAGACTCCCCCTTTACATTATGGGCATATCTTGAGCTCATCCGATAGAAGTACAGCATCCCTGAAGCCCCATAAGTGATTATTCCAACGAGTATCGCTCCTGTTACTCCCCAGTGGAAGAACACCACAAAGGTAATCAGCAAAACCAGACTTGTGGCCGAGAAGAAGCTCTCCCAAATGCTCAAAAATCTCTGGTCATAGAACGCGTTTAGGATTGCCTTGAGAATCCCAAGGCCCGCAGAAATGATCATAGCAATCGCCATTAATTGGATGTAAAATGCCCAAGCGGGATTTCCGAGCGAACTGGCGATGGGTCCGGCAAACGCCAAAAATGGGAATGCGAAGCCAAAGGCCAGGAGAATGTTGATTCTCTGCCCGACTTTGATCAGCTGGCGTACTTGAGGATACTTCCCCTCTGCCATCAGCTCTGGGATGTATCGTTGTTCGGCCTGGTGAGTCAGTGGCATGAAGAATGCCCCCAAGAGCGAGAATATACTGTCAAGGAAAGCGATCACTCCGAAGTTCTGGACGTGGAGGAACCTCACGGCGATCACACTGTAGACCAGTGACAGGACCGCGGAGAATACGGTCCTGAACGAGTTCCAGGCTAGTCCTCGTGCTATCTTTTGACCAACTGTCGGCTGCGTGTCCTCGACCAACTTCTATTCTCTGATCTCGGGGTCTTGGCCTTTGGAATACCTGAGGCCTTCAGGTCTCTGCCCGGCCGGTCCGGACGATATTGTCGAGCATGAAGCAGAGTTTCGTTGCCTTGAAGGCGTCCTCGAATGAGATCATCGAGGACGCCCTGCCTGAAAGCGCCCTCGCCAGCTGGGCAAACTCTTCGGAGTGTCCTTTGTCCTGGTTGCTAAGTCTAATCCTCTTCTCTGGATAACCCAGGAAATCGGCCGACCTGAAATCATCTATCACGATGCTCCTCGAGCCAGCAAAGACTTCAATCCTCTCCTTTGGCATGAGGTTGCTCCCAATAGAGGTGTAGGTGAGAGAGCTCACGGAGCCATCATCCCACTCCATGCTCGCCACGAAATTATCATGGGAAACGATGTTGTCCCTCCCCGAGGGTACACTTGACACTTTCAGTGAACGGACCTCTGAACCAATCAGGAAGTTGAATAGATCGATGAAGTGCCCACACTCGCCAATTATCCTCCCTCCTCCCACCCTGGGATCCTGCAGCCAATTTGAAAGGGGGATGTGACCCGCGTTGACCCTGTAGTTGATGAGACAGGGGCCCTGCGACTGGGTCAGGAGCTGCTTCGTACGAGTGATCAGCGGAGAGTATCGTCTGTTGAAACCCACATAGACGGGCAGCTTGGTCTCATTCACGGCCTCTGCCACTTCCCGAAGTTCCTCTTCATTCAAGCAGAGAGGCTTTTCAGTAAAGACGGCCTTGCCTGCCTTGAGAGCGTCCACTACCATTCGTGCGTGAAGATTGTGAGGTGTCGCTACGATGACCAAACTGATATCACCGTCTCGAAGGATGTCGCCAAAATCTGTGCCACATTTCTCGAATCCGTGTTTCGAAGCGGTTTGTTTGGCGTTAAGGGGTGACGACGTGACCAAGGTCCTGAGGTCGAACTCTGGGATTCTCTCGATGTTCGGGATGATGAATTGCTTGGCAAACTTACCCGCTCCGATGAGGCCGACTTTGACCGGGCCTCCGACTGCGCGAGGTTTGAGAACCTGAAGCTTTGGCACAGACAGCGTTGGCGACTCCGCAGCGTACTTTCCGGGATCGTACTTGAGCAGGACGCTAATCGGCCTCTTCTCCGTTGAGAGAAGACTCTCGTATCCTCGTGACGCCTCAGCGACAGGGTAGACCTCTCCTATCAGTGGCGACATCGTCACCTGTCCCGTTTCGAGAAGATGGAGGAAGGCCTGCATGTTCCTGTTCTCGGTCCATCTGACGTAAGGAAATGGGTAGTCGATCCCCTTCTCTTCATAAGTCGGGTCGTACCTTCCGGGCCCGTACGACCGAGACATCGAGACATCGAGCTCCCTCTCGTACAGGACCCCGCGTGCAAACTCCATCCCCACCATCCCTACGACTACCACTTTCCCCTTGTCCCTCGCAAGCCTGCTCGCCAAACGCACTGCGTTGCTTCCCCGTTCAGCTGCGAAAACTACCACCCCGTCGGCTCCTCTCCCATCAGTTAAGGAGTAGAATGTCTTCACTTGGTCCGGGGTCTCAATCAGCATTGCGTGGTCGGCCCCGAGGGATTTCGCCAACTCCACCCGGTGAGGGTCCTTGTCGATTGCCACGACTTTCATTCCCGCGGCGTGAGCAACCTGGACGCCGATCAGTCCGATGAGACCCGTTCCTACGATTGCCAGCGTCTCGCCGAACTGACCTCCCGCTCTTCGAATTCCGTGTGTCGCGATAGCCCCCAGAGTGGTGAAAGCCGCCGCGTCTAGTCCTACCGGCAGCGGCACCTTGGCCACCAGGTTGCGTGGAACACTAACGATCTCGGCATGGTTGGCGATTCCTGCCCCAGCGCATGCAACGCGATCCCCAGGATTGATGTCAGTGATGTTCCGACCAACGGCGATCACGACTCCCGCACTGCTGTACCCGAGAAGGTCCTGCGGACTTCTCGACTCCTTGATCACGTCGACGGTGCTTCTGACACCCGAACCTCGCAAATGGTGTAGAACCTTGCCCAACAGCTGAGGATTTCTCACAACGTCGAGGTATGACCTCGCTTGCGTCCGCCCAATCGTAACCGATTCGGTCCCCGTGCTTACCACGGAGTACGCGTTTGCGACGAGAACTTCATCGTCTCCGTTCGTCGGAATTGGGACTTCCTCGACCGTAACCCCTCCTGCCTTCGCTATCACTTGCTTCAAAGACCTTCTATTCCTCCCATCCCTCTCGATAAGGGTGTGGCACCGTCGCGTCCCGCTGAACCGAGTCCTGGCTTCTGGTAGGCGGGTTTCCGATTGTCATGCCTAGCAGTGTCCGAAATGGCGTGCTTGTAAATTCTCTCCAATCTCTCCCCGACAGACTCCAATGAGAAATTCTCTTCTGCGTACTTCCTCGCAACTCGAGATACACTCTCATAGTGGCCAGCATCCCAAGCCAAGACTGAATTCACTGCGTCGCCCAGTGAATTCTCTCCGCTTCCTGCTTGGACGACCCCGAACTTGGCAAGCTCTTCGTCGAGGGTCATCGTAGTGACTACAGGTCTCCCCGAAGCCATGGCTTCTTCTCCGACAAGGGACAAGATATACCCAGCGTACCTAAGAGGAATCACCACCACCCGTGAGGAACGGTAGATTTCTGACAGTCGCTCCGTATCTCTCACTTCATCCAGAAAACTGACTGAGTTACCGAGCCCAAGCTCAGTGATCTTCCGAGAAAGCGAATCCTTCAACGGCCCCTTTCCCACGAGGAGCAGTCTGGTTTGGGGGTGTTTCTCAAGAATGGAGGGAAGTGTCTGCACCAGTGTGTCGGGCCCGTGGACCCTCATCAATGAACCAACGAACAGTACCACGGGAGGGTTCTCTGACTGTGGAATGCCATATTCAAACCTGTGAATGTCGATAGGGTTGGGAACGACGGCGACCTTCTCAGCAGGTACCCTGTACAATCGAATAATGATCTCCTTCAGCAGGTTCGACTGAGCCAGGACCACCGTAGCCGACCTCACCAAGGCCCTCTCCAGGGGAAGGATGAAATTCAAAGTGGTCTGATTGCGCCACCGAGCTTGAGTCGACCAAAGCCGTTGTATCCCATGAAAGCTGACAACTACGGGTCTTCCGATGCAGATTCCCAGGGTAGCGCCCGCGAAGAGGGAGGTGAAACCGTGCGCATGAATCACATCTGGGGGTTCGACCTTGCACTCTTTGAGCGCCCCACGGAACTGCTCAAACGCCAATGAAATCCGGGCGATGAGGGAGAAGCCAGGCTCCCCGACCCGGACTATCTTGATTCCATTCCATACTTCAAAAGGGGCAGACCCCTTCTCCCCTCTAGTCACAAGACAGACCTTGTTGCCCATTCCCACCAGACTGCTCATCATGTTCGAAACGGCGACCACGCTTCCGTTAATCTTCGGATAGAACATGCCTGAGATCATCAGAATCTTCATTCGCGACCTAGTTCCTCCCCGATTGATACATGTCCAGGAACCTTTCGGTCGCCTTCTCCCAGGTATATCCCGAGAGCACCCTTTGACGCGCGTTTCGGCCGAGCCTCTCAGCGAGCGCCCTGTCGGCAAGGATGGTCTTGATCTTCAGGGCGAGCCCTTCTACGTCGTCCTGGTCCACCAAGAGGCCGGTCTCTCCATCGACAACCGCCTCTGGTATGCCTCCCGACCTTGTTCCGACCGCTGGACGCGCGAAGTAAGCTGCTTCCAGAAAGACCATGCCAAAACCCTCTGTGTCGACACTGGTCGTCTTTGACGGCATGACGAAAACATCGCAAGATGCGTACTCGCGATAGAGCGGTCGGCCCGTGAGTGTCCCCTTTATCTCAACTCTCTCACCAGCTGGCGATTCTTTGACCAAGGCCTCCAATTCGGAACGGAATGGTCCATCGCCAACAATCACAAGTTTCGCATCGGGGTTGGACCTCGACACAATTTCGAATGCTTTGAGCAGTTCCACGAGCCCCTTCCGCCTGACAAGCCGTCCGACGAACAATATACTGCCTCGCTCCCCCTCCGGACGGGGCTCCAATCCCGTCTCCAAGGCGTTTGGGTCGACGCCCGGGTAGAGGACTGTGGCCTTCTTGCGGAAGCGAGGAGGCAGGTGCTTCAGTGTCGAATTTGAGTTCACCATGACACGCCCGGCAATGGTCAATGAAAGGAGCAAGGGGACGAAGAACAACCTGTTCGGCCTGGAAGCGAGGAAGTCCTTGCCGAAGACAGAGACCCCAGTCTGTTTACGAGCAAGCCTGCCGAGCAATAGGTACATGAGACCGATGACCGTATTTGCACCCGTGAAAACGTGAACAACTTCCCGATTGCGGAAACCCGAGTCCTTCATAGAAGCCCGCAGTGTTGAGAAAGTCATCTGGACTGAGTAAGGATACCTAAGGAGTTTGGCACCGTAGAACGATTCAATGGACCGTGGTCTATCCCCGAGCAGTTTCATGCGGTCCGCAGGATTCAGAAGATGGACAATCACCAGATCTTTCCCCTGACCTATCATCTCTTTCACGTAGTTCATGGTTCTGGTCTCGATTCCTCCGACGCTCGGAGGGAAGTCGAAGGTCAGGAACAGGAATCGGCTTGCCATTCTACTCGTGTCTCTGAGCGTATTTCAACTGCCCCAGGAGTTCGACTCGTCCGTCGGGCCAGTAGACTTTGGGCAAGACAAACGGGTCTTCCGACTCAAACCTGAGGACCCCGTCCTCTGAGGTAGCATTGAGAGCCGCCTTTTCCCGTCTAGTCCACCAGTCAGCGCACTCCTTGGCCGTCGAGACCCAAAAACCGGCAGCTTTGCATTGGGAAATCAGAAACTTGTATGCCCTCTCGATGCCCGGGAAGAGGTCCCTGTCGACATAGGTGTTGTGAAAGTTCACACACAAGCAACCGTTGAGGGAGGTCACGGAACCCATCAGCCGGGTCAGGAGAGTCTCGATCTTAGCATAGTCCATTCTAACATGAATCGCAGTCCAGTCCATGAAGGATGTGGGAATCTCCAGCAAGGAATAGGTGCTTCCGTCTGTACCCAACGGGTGATAGGGGTGACAGAGCCCGGCCCTGAAGCCCGTTGTCTCGTTCCCACCAAAGGTCATGTCGTACAGAAGACCTGCAGTCTCGATGCACTTCCAGGTCATGTCGTAATCGAACTTGAGCGAGTGTTCTCGAACGCCCGAGACTGGTGAACCGGTGATTCTCTCCGTTGCAGACCTCTCGAGAACCATGGCTTCAGGGCTCTTGTGGGACTTCCTCGCTGCGTGCAGCGCCACCTCGCATCCCGATTCCTGGCACTGATGAATTGCCCCTTCGAGCTTCTCTGCATGGGAGGCGTAGTGGGTCCTGAAGAGAAAAGTCGACTTCACGCCGAACTCGGTTTCAAGCCCAATCGTCGACTGGATGTTATATCCGAACCGTTTACCCATGGCGTATCGAAAAAGTAGTCCCAGGTACTTGGAACGAGGCGTTCCCCGAAAGACGCTTTCGTGTAGTGGCGAATAGCTGAGCCAGTCAACGTCATGGGTCAGGACGAGGCATCCAGGCGCATCCTGAGGCCAGCAGATCTTCGTAACAAACGGCAGTCCTTTGGAGAAGAAGGATTGTCGAATTGAGTCGAAGAAGACCCTCGACCTGACGCTCAGGTGCGGTTCCTCGTAGAATCCGTCTGAAGCCACTGGCCGACCCTGCAGAGCCCGGAGTGTCTCATTTATGGGTAGGAAATCGTCGATGAACACAGTCACACCAGTCCGAGCGGCAGAAGAGAGCCCCTCCTTCTTCTTCCCGTCTCTCGTATCGACCATGCAAGGGACCTTCTCTAGGTCCGATGAGGTGTGCTCCACTCCAAGCTGGTTCAGGATCCCTTCTATCAGGGCGGCGACGGCGGGCTCCTGTCTTGCCACTCCGACCTTCAGGACGACTGTTTCGCTTCTCATCTTCTCAGATCTTACTACGACACGTCATCCGTGCCCTAGACCAGATGCAACATACTCCACCAGACCGACCAAGACACCTAGCGCGGAGACCGTGTGGGAAATGAGGGCGAAGAATGGGTAGATCAGGAGGTCAGATCTGTCCGGTGCGTCCTTCCAGATGAGCGATGCTGTGGAGATGCCTCTATATGCTAAGGCCGCGGCCAACACAACGAGCATCGAAACGAGCGCGAATGGGAACACAAACTGCAGAACGAACCCTCCAGCCACAAGCCAGACGATGCCAGTGGACCTGAAGAACCCAGAATAGTCACTGCGCTTGGCGAGGTATGGAATGCGTCTGGCTCCCCCTGCGAAGGTCTTCTTGAAGTAGGCTTTGTTCGACGAAGGTCTCCTGTGGAACCAGTGAATGCCATCGACCACCTGAACGCCATAGCCGAGTCCCATCACTCTCTCGAAGAGATCCTTGTCCTCCGCCTGACTGAGCCTCTCGTCGAACCCCCCTGACTCCACCAGGGCCTTTCGCCTGTACACCCACGCCCACGTGGGTTTGAATCGAGAGTTCGCCCTCACTCTCTGCTGGATGAGGCTGTAGAGTTTGAGCATCCGTGGCGCAATCCCCCTCCCCTCGATGAGTGAGGCACCTGTGACACAGACACACCCGATCTTCGCCGTCGAGAAGGCTTCGACCGCTCTTCTGAGGTAGTCTCCCTCATAGAGGTCATCCGCGTCAGCGAAGAAGACGAACTCACCAGTGCCCCTTCGCCACCCAATGTTCCTAGCCGCAGATCTGCCAGTGTGAGGAATCGAGACCAATTTGAAGATCTCCGGGTTTCTTGCCGATGCCTCCGTTGCCTTCCTTACGGTGCCGTCGGTAGACCCCTCATCGTAGACCATGATCGTTTCATTCTTGGGATAATCCTGTCCTAGAACCGAATCGACACATTCTCCGACCGCGTCCTCATTGTTGTAGGCGACTATCACTGAAGTCACCAATGGGTTGTTGTCCATCACGACGCTCTCCCCGATGCGACGTCTTCTAGAATTCCATGCAGTCCTGAGGCGAACTTGCGCCAAGAGTACCCTTGTTCAACGAGCATCCTCCCGGCTAGGCCCATGCGGTTGGCCAGTCCCGGGTCAAGGAACAGGGTCCTCAGAGCACCTGTGATGGCTCCTGAATCCCCAGGTGGGACCAGAAGCGCGGCGTTCCCTAGGCCAGGAATCCTGTTTGTGGGTTCCAGGTCGCTGGTGACCACGGGTTTCCCGCAAGCCATGTACTCCAGGACCTTGAGCGGAGATCCGATTCCCCGCTCTGATCGGATTCGGGAGCGTCGGGGGTCATACGGCGCGACCATTACCTGACAGGCGTTGACATAGCCGGCGACATCCTCATAGGCGACGGGTCCAGTGAAGACGCACCTTCCGAGCAATCCCATCGACCTTGCCTTTTCTCGGACAGGCCCGAAGTAGGGGCCCACCAGGAGGGCCCTAAGGCTCGGGAACTCCCGGGCGAGCTTTTCGAGGGCGTCCAGAAGTGACTCGAGGCCGTGCCAGGTCTGGAAGGTCCCTACGTATCCCACCACGAGGTCCCGCTCTCCGATGCCGAGCTGGCGCCTCACACCCTGGCCCAGTGTCGAATTAGGCGAGAATCTTCCCGAATCCACTCCTGCGTCAACCAGCACGACTTTCGCATTGTCAGCCTCTCTGATCATGGTCGAAGTGTAGGCGAGGATCTTCTTCGCGACAGCCATGGACCTCTGGCTGTATCGTGGACCGACCACTTCAAGGACCATTGGCACTCCGCTTGCCCTGCTCGCCACTGCTCCCGCACCAAAAGCGGTCTCTCGTTCGAGGATGACCTGGATCCGATGCTTGTGGATGAGACTCAGGGAAACCATCCCCGCATAGAGTGAGAACAGGGTTGAGAGGTAAAGCCTGTACGTCGACATCAGAAACCCTCCGCGCTCGCTTTCTCCTTGCTCGACTCTGGAGTACCTTGAGCCTGGCAGCGACCTGAATATACCCCTGTAGATACGATGAATCAGGACGCCATCGAGAGACTCTGTCCTGGCCTGAGACCTATCGAGCCTCCTGCTGAGGACGTGGACGTCGTCCCCCAGCTCTGCCAAGGCCCTTGCGACCTCCAGCACGTGCGTCGAGGCCCCTCTGTAGAACGGGACCACCACGTCAGGGGCCACGTAGAGTATACTGAGCTGTCTCAGGATTTCTTGACCAGGCTTGCGCGGAACGAGAGCGAAGACGCTGCGATTGCTATCAGCGGGATGAAGAGGGACTGGTTCACACCGCTTCCTGGGAAGAAGGTCTGGAAGAAAGCTGTCAATCCCACGAGGAGGCCAAAGCTTACCATGACGACTATCGCCAGCCCGTCGAGAACTCCAAAGGGGTGGTCGACTATCCGGATGAGGGCGTATCCGGGGACTAAGAGATAGTACAGGATTTGGACCAAAGATGGAACTCGCACGGAGGGCAACAGAGCCGCGAGCATCACGATAGAGGAGAGCAGGGCGACGAAGTTGAGCACCAATCGGATGCGGCGGTCGTGGAGTCTGCGGCCGATCAGCTTCAATCTACCTTCGGCTCGGGAAGTGGTGTCTGACAAGGCTTTCGACTCTGTTGACGCCCAAGAAGGCGATGGCTATCACCAGGCCCGAGAGAACTCCGGCGACCATAGACGGTTCGGTCTTGTATGCGGTCATCTCGGCCACTCGCACGATACCGTCGCAAGCCGCGAATCCGCAAATAAGGAGGACCAGAGTCGCGGTGCTTCTCTGCAGCTTTGCTATCAAGGCCAGCGGGACCGCACCAAGATAGTAGAACATCTCGCCGGAGGAGATTCCGAAGTTGCCGGAGATCCACCCGGCGGCATCGGCCCCTATTTGGTTCAGGAACGACTTCACGCTGATAAGGGTGCTGTTGGCTAATCCGAGCTGAGGGCCTCCCGTCAGCAGAAGGGCAAACTCGTAGAACACAGTCCCTCCCGTAAGTGGGTCAGCGACGATGAAGAAGGCGAGGGCGCCGATTGCGATTATGATGTATTTGTCTATCTTGGGCCACATGGCGGGCGCAGCTCCTATCACTAGGCCGATAACCGCGGCGAGTGTTCGCGGTTGATTGCCAGCGCCCAGGTGGAAGAGGCCGAGCACTGTCACCTGAGTGCTCCCGCTGGTCACTGCGTGCAGCCCCAAAGGCCAGCCGAGCAATGCGCTACTTGACATATAGACTGCCTGAGTGAAAAAGAAAACCCCCGCCGAATAGAAGATCCCTTCGACCAACGATGACGTCAGGGGTTTGCCACCAATCTCGATCAGCTTTGAGACGAGAAAGGCGATCCCAAATGTCACAAGAAGGAAAGACAGCAATCCCACAGTCGCGGCGACCAATTCGAAGCTGGTGACACCGAGGCTCAGGCCCACCGAGTTGGGACGCACGACTCTCATAATGTCTGCTGTGATGTCAGGAGAACCAAGGTCTGGAATGGTCAGCGGCTGGCCGTTTAGCGTACGGACTAATGGGTTCCCAGAGTTAACGGAGGTCTCGGTCACTGCATATTGACTGAGGGTTGGATTGGCATTGACCAAGACGATTGTCAGTGGAACCAGATCCAAACTGCTCAGGATGTATTTTTCGATAGACAGCACGTCCAGCTTGTTGTAATCCGCTATGACGACCACTTGGACCGTACCAAGGGTTGCCATCGTGTTGAACTCGGAGACAGTATCAGACGGAGTCAGAATCTGGACGTTGCCCAGACTCTGTTGTAACACATCTTTGATCTGCGCCGTGGTGCTGGTTGATGCTATGACGAATACCTTGATTCTAGGATCAGGGCCTGCCGTAAAGGAGAACGAGAGCATCACTACAGAGATGATTATGAAGAGTGAAAGGAACTTGTGAGAGTCCAGGCGGCCCAGCATAGCCCAGACTCTTCTCAGGGTTCTGACGAGCCCAGCGACTAAGGGGGCGCTCTTGGGAATCCTATCTCGAACACGACGGTTCGGAAGGATTAGTAGGAATGCCACGACGAACCCGACCAACCCCCAAGCAACCACGTCCCATGAGGAGGACTGATAGAGCACGACGAGATTACTCTGTGGTATTGTGCTGTTCTGGAGAATCGTCTGGCCGACCGTGTAGAATGTCTTGTTGTAGCCAATCAAGCCCTGAGCCACAATCTGCTTCACTACTGATGAGCCAGGCTCGGAAATCACTGACGTGTAGTTCGACAGAGGGGCGTATGCCCATGAGACAATGACAGGAGCAACCTGAATCTGGTCTTTCCAGAAGATAGAGGAACCCGTGTAGGTACCAGTAACAAACATTGACACGCTGCGAACATGGGCTGGAATGTCGAGATAGAAAGTCCAGGGTTCAACGACCCTGGCGGGCGCCAGATAGCTAATCCCATTGCTGAGGTTAATCGGTTTGGTTCCTGAGGTAGTCTGCTCGGTGCCGCCGACCTGGTTCGGTGTCATAAAGGTCGTCATGGTCAGACTGGAACTCTGGTCAATCGAAACAGGAATAGTGATGTTGACCCATAACGTAACAGGGTCCTTGACATCAAGATCGAAGACTGAGTAACTTCCTGCAAGAACCACGTGTTGTTGCACGACAACGGTTGGGAGAGTAGGAGTTGCCGCCGAACTCGATGGAACGGTGAGTAGAGATAGGACTAGGAAAAGTGCGCCGAGAGTTCCGTAGGTCGATTTCAAGGCTTCTCTAGAGCGTAGTAAGGCGCCAGAGGAGGTGGATTCGGCCCTCGGTGAAGGTGGCCGTCTGCGTGAAATAGCCTAGTCTCTCCAAGTACGCAAGCCGTCCGTAGAAAGTCCCTGAAGTAATGGGCGAAGGCTCCGTAGAACCGAGGCCCGAGAAGAGCTCGGCGCCTGACTTTGGAGCTCGGTCCATACGCAGCCTTAGTGCAGTCGCGAGTATCTGTCGGTAGTCGTAGCTGAGACCATCGACTGCATCGAGCAGCCGTTGATCTTTCCTATCGACACTCAGAACGGAGCTCGTCAGTCCAGCGATGAGGGCTGCACCGGCTCCGAGAGGGATGTAGGGCTCCACCGACGCGAGTGTGGACGACGCCCTTGCGAGGTCCCCCGTCCAAGCGCCGCCAACGATCAGCTGCGCCCCGGGAACTACGAAATAAAGCAACATCTGCCGCTTGATCGCCTCATACGCTTGTGGTGTCACCTCGAATGACGGTTTGGCAAGAACGTTCACGCCTACGTATGTTACACCATGCATGAAGGCGTGCGTGCCGTTAAGCATGACCGCAACAGGAACCTCGTACGAGATCGCGATGATAGAGGTCCCGTTTGCCTTCAGGAGAGTTGAGTACACTATGATCGGACTAGAGCCGTTCGTGTTGAAGGTCTCGGTCGTCCTGTTGTATCCACCAAGATACTGCCAGTGCTTAACGAGGTATGTGTACGAAGAGGCCACTTCAATGTAGACAGTATACGAGAAGTTTTCAGGATGCACAACGGGGAAGAACTGTTTCGTGATATAATAGTAGTCTGGGTACAGCGTCCTATTAGCCGGGGAAGCCGCACTGTAGTTCTCCAAGAAACCAGGGGGTGCCGCAATCAGAGGCGCACTGGACATCTGGCCGGGACTGGCAGTAACCAGACTCACATCAGTGGCGGTCACGGAGGCAAGGGGGACAGAGACAAACCCGATGAGCAGTGCCACGACCGCTAATGTGGACAGCACCAGGACCTCGCTCCCGACGTGCGAGGTCTCTCTCCACTCGAAGAGCCGACCACAGTTGACGCATCCGCGCCTTCCGGTGTTGATGGGGGAGGCGTCAAGCTCACAGGGCGATTCTGTTTCGTCTTGGGCTCTCCTCAGGAAGACTACCGAAGCCGAACCAAGGACAGCCGCTAGGACGAAGACGCCAGCTAGTGCGTAACCGGGCACGAGGACGATCAATGCCTCGAAGGCAAAGGGAGCCACTGCAATCGGCCTTACCCACTTGGGCAAGAACTCAGATAGAATAATGAACACCAGAATCGATGCGCTGAACAGCAGCAGGAGGGCAGACTCGTACTCCGCGATGGGATTGGAGATGGATGGGGCAATCAAAAACAACAGCGAGAGGAGAGGGAAGGAGAAACTAGAATTCCTTATTCCGAGTATGAGGACTGTGATGCTCGGGACCAGAATCCAGAGTGAAACCCAGTGAAGGAAGTCAGGATAGCTTGAGATTGTTCCAAGAAGATAGAACAGGATTCCGCCTGAGAATGGCACCCACCCGACCCATCTCCTGCTCTCCGAAAGCGCCTGGACCTGAGTCCTGACCCTTCGCGAGTAGAACAAAACAACAGCCGATGAGAAGATGGAGGCCGATGCAAGAGCAAGGGTCGCCGGGTTGAGAGACGTTGAGAGCGGGACTTCTAACCTGCTCAAGTAGAGGATGTAGACGAATCCGATGCCCGCAGCGACTGCCGAGATCGTCCGAGTGATGCTCATTCCTTGACTCCGCGACCGAGAGACAACTTGACAGTCGCACCTCTGGTAATCGGGTCGATCTGAGCATCGAGCCACTTTACCTCCGCGTTCATTCCGTAGGAAATCCATTCGGCAATGGAGTTCGTCACTGGGCATCCCACCCTTGCGTACACGTCCTTGACCAGGTCTGGATGCCTCCCGATTTCGGCGAAAGTTGTGTTCCTGATGCGGACCTCGATCGTCGATTGGTTCACCTCAAACTTCACGTCCTCTACAAGGTCCAGTCCAGAAGTCATCACGGTGCGAAGCTGGTCCAGCAGAGGGAGTAGTTCCTTCACAGTCCGTCCCCCCATCTCCCTGAGATAAGTGGTGAAGAGCTCGTGACCCAGAGGCGGATAGTAGTGTCCTTTTGTTCCAGCGCCGTTGATGGGATCTTTCAGGCTGTCGTCCTTCGGTATGAACATCATGACCTTGCGACCCGTATCGTTCTTCGGGATGAACACCGCATGTCCCTCGTCCGAGTTGTCCTTTAGCGCCTCCTGAAGCACCTGCATGGTAGATACCACAGACTGCCCAGCCAGGGAGGACTTCATGTAGGGCTCATTCCCCGATAATGAGAAGAAAGCACCAAGCGGAATCATGACACAAGCGAGAAGCTCGAAGCCGAAGTAGGCTATGAAATAGCCAGCGATGAGGGAGGCGAATCCTCCAGCCAGGAACAGCCTTCCCATCAGCTTCACGCGTCTCCGCCGGCTTCTCCAAACCTGCAACCTGAGATTTTCCATGTCGGCTGCCTCTCCTTTGGGCACTAGGCCGTCATCCTTGCGGCTGGACCTTGGGCCCGCGGCCTTTGGGCTGTGATTAGTCAATCGAGCTCGTGGTAGGCTGACCTGACTCTGTTCGCTACGGCTTCCCAGGTGAAGAGCCTCTCTATCTTGGCCCTCCCCGCTGCACCCATACGCCTCGAGAGGGCCTGGTCTTTCAGGAGCGTTGCGAGGGAGGAGGCGAGCACCTCGACAGAACCGTAGGGCACGACCATTCCTGTGACCCCATCGTCAACGACCTCTGGGATCCCTCCTGAATTCGTGGCAACTACGGGGAGGCCGCATGCCATGGCCTCCATGGTCACCTTCGAGATCGTCTCATAGTAGGAGGGCAGGGCGAAGACGCTTGCGGCCCTGTAATAGTCCGGGAGGGAGGTATTCTTGACTTTGTCCAGTAGGGTCACCGAGTCGGTGACCCCGTTGGTCTTTATCTCGCGGTTCAGAATGCCCCAGTAGTCGACGTTCCCAAGCCATTGGGGGACCCCACCGATGCAGACCAAGTGGCTGTCGGGGACCTCCTTCTTCAGCAGCCTCATGGCACGGATTAGGAAGAATATCCCCTTTCTAAGCCCGAAGTGCCCCACGTACAGGACGATCTTCTTGTCTGCCAGGCCAGCCAGGGGCTTGGGTAGATCTGAACTCCCGTCAGGTCTGAAGAGAGCGGTATCAGCCCCGTTGTAAACCACCCTCAACCGTTCCGATGGTATACCGTACGAATCGTGAATGTCGTTCATGAGCGTCTGGCTCACGGCAAGGACCCTGTCAGCGGAGCGCCAAAGAAGTTTCTCACGAATCATGTCATACGTGATCCCGAGCTCAGAATAGTCGACAACGAGATCCCCACTCTTGAACCTCATTGGCACGTGATGAGAGCGAGAGGTGCCGTGGGAGTGGGACACAAGCGGGACCCGACCGATTTTTCTCAGTCCTGCCATGAAGACGCCGCAAGTCGCGTGTGTGTGCACGACCCACTCACTTCCGTCTCCGACCATTCTGCGGATTAGGCCCAAGGCTTTGAAGTTGAAAGGCACGGACACCCTGTGAATGCTGACCCCGTTCCACTGCTCCTCCTCTGGTTGGAAAGCCTTCCTCTTGGCTATGACGTGGACATCGTATCCTTGCTTGACCTGCTGTTCCGAGAGGTTGACGTAGACAGGCTGCAGTCCATAGGTGGACTCACCCCGGACCGGATAGTCCCAAACAAGCCGGCAGACCTTTGAAATCAATCAACGCCACTCCCGGCTGGATTGCACAGCTGCACCAAGACAGGTCGTCGGGCCGGACGGGTCAAGGCCGGCTGACCTTCTGTACATTCTTTCCTGCATACCAATCGAGGAATTCGTTTAGGCCGTTCGAAAAACTGACCTGGGGGGCCCAGCCGAGTCTGGTTCTCGCCTTCCTGTTGTCGCATAGAGTCCTCAAGAAGTCTCCCCCGTAGGCAGGGCGATGCACCGGAGCCAGTCTGCCCTTGAAGTACTCGTTGATCCTTGCCGCTGCTTCGTTCATGGAGAACTCCGCCCCATACCCTAGGTTGAATACCTCTCCGATGCAGTCGTCATTCTGAGAGGCCAACACCGTGCCTTCCACGATGTCGGAGACAAATGTGAAGTCGCGGGACTGTCTCCCATCCCCGAAGATTTCCGCAGCACTCCCGGCTGCGACCCTGCTGGCCATCTCGTAGAGGACTTGGTCCGGCCTTCCCCGAGGCCCATAGACCGAGAAGTATCTCAAGCAGGTGACTGGAAGCCCATAAGACGATTGGTAGGCCAGACAGTACTTCTCGCCGGCTAACTTCGAGGCGCCATAGATGTTCGTCGGATTCAGAGGATGCTCCTCAGAGATCGGCACCTTGGTCGGGTTGCCGTAGACCGACGACGACGATGCATAGATGAGTCTCTGGACTTTGAGCTCCCTCGCGAGGCTTAGGACGTTGAGGGTCCCGGAGGCGTTTACCTGGTGGGCCTTTTCGGGGTGAACCAGCCCATACCTGACCCCGGCCTGGGCGGCGAGATGGAACACGATCCGGACATCGGCCATGGCTTTCCTCATCGATTCAACATCGAGAATCGAGGCTCGCACGACCTTGAACCCCTTGGCCCCTGAGCGACCTGCGAGATTGCCTTCCTTCCCTGGATAGAAGTCGTCGAAGTTGTCGTACACAGTCACGGCCGCGCCCATGCCAAGGAGCCTCTCAGTCAGGTGAGAGCCGATGAACCCGGCCCCTCCGGTCACCATGACATTCGACCCGCTCAGGTTCAATTGGCTGAACACACCTCCAGGTAAATCCTTTCCAATGCTTCTGTTAGTACGGAGTAGCGCTGACTCTGGACCCTGACCCTTCCCTTTTCTCCCATTGTCCTCGCTAGCGCGCTATCGCTCAGGACGTCGATGAGCCGCGAAGCAAGAGCCTTGACGTCCCCGTGAGGAACGAGGAACCCTTCTTCGCCATCAGTGAACTGGTACGGGACGCCGCCGACCCTGGTCGCCACCACTGGTCTCCCCTGTGCCATCGCCTCGAAGATAGCCTGGCTCGTCCCCTCGTAAGAAGTGGGGAGGGCGAAGGCGTCACAGGAGGCGTAGGCCCGCATCTTCTCCTCGAAGTCATACACGGGACCGAGGAAGTGGACATGGGATTCGATCCCAAGCCGCGCCACCCTCGACTTCAGTTCTTCGCCGTACCCAGCCTGGTCTGGGCCCACAAAGACGAACGTAGCATCGGGGAACCGCTTCAAGACCGCTGGTGCTGCCTCGACAAGGAACTGGGGGCCCTTAAGAGGGTTGAGCCTACCCATGTAGAGGATCTCCGGAGAACCCTCGATCCCCCTCCCCCTCCTAAACCCTGGTCCGTCGAAGCTGCCCAACGAGTCGTCCCTGACGCCGGATGAAGTCACGACCGTCCTGCTGGCGACTGCCCCCATCTCCAGAAGCGGCTTGACCAGGTTCGGGGCCCTAACAAGAACCCTCCCAGCACCGGGCAGCGTCCTCCTTGCCATGTAGCCCTCCATTAGCCTCATCGGGAACTGCTTGTACCATGCCCGCGGTATCATCGAGTGGATGTCGAAGACCGTGAGCACAGTCCCTGTGCCGGCGTCGCGCCCTGCCCTTATGGCCACCGCGCTGTGGGGCTGAGCGTAATCATAGGTGTGGATCACGTCGAAGTGTCCTGAAGCAAGAGCGTCATGAAGCCCGTTCCAAACCTTCAACCTGTAAGTCAAGTCCACTTTCAACGGGACCCTGTGGACGTTGATGCCGTCTATCACCTCGAATGCCGCCGCGCTCGTGCCGTTGCACTTGTCCGCCGTGAATACGTGCACTTCATGGCCCCTCCTCACCAGTTCGGCCGATATGTTGCGCACGTACCACTCGGCGCCCCCCAGCATGAACGGCTCGAAGTAGACGTTAACCTGAGCTATCTTCAAGCTAGCCCGTCCCCAGTTGTTGGCGGTGAAGGAAGGAAGAAAGCCTGCCCATTGTGTTGAGGGACAGCAGCCCCGCCCGGCCTTTCTCTTCCATGTAGGCGAAGACTGGCTCCATCACCTCCGAGGCCATGGCATCCGGCTTCCCGTCTATGGCGAGACTCCAGGGGTGCATCCACAAATGGAAAACCGCCGATCTGGCTATGCAGGCATCGATGAACTTCCGAATCAGGGGCGCGGCGCCCAGCGACTTCTGGTCGACATAGTACACAGGGCGGATGTTCCAGAGACCCTCGTTCTCAACCGGCGCGCCGATGACCCTGAGAGCGCCTCTGTAGCATGTGAAACCCATGCGCTTCAACAGACCGAACTGTCCCTCCCTGTTCTTCGGGAAGACGAAGGTTGTGGGCCGTGACGCAAGGCCAAGGACCGAGATGCAATGCTCTATGTCCTCCTCGTATACGGCTTCGCTGCACTGATCAGCGTAGATGTGCGAGTAGGTGTGCACCCCTACCTCCTGCTTCACAGATGACCCCAGGATGGAATGGTAGGATTGTTGGTCTTCGTCGGCAGTCCTTCCGCAGACCGCCCATGTGAGCGGGATCCCGTGTTTCTCCGAGAGCTTCAGCAGGGATTCGGTCCCCGCCCTGTTCCAGGAGTATCTCTCCTGTGAAGTGACATCGAAGTCCACGCTTGTGCAACAGGCGGCCTTGGCTCCGTTTTCGTAGCCTGTGCTCAGACCAGGGTCAAGGCCTATCTTCATCATCCGGAGTGCCGCAGTGCTGAAGATGTCTGGCTCTGGGGAGGCGCGGGAGGCAACCCATCCAAGGGCGGTAGACTTTGCACGTCTCTTGATTATTGGGGACAATGCTTCGAGGAGTTAGTGCCAGGGTGAGAGAATCGTATGAGACGAAGATATGGTGTAACCTGAGTCAATCAGGGTGAGGTTGCCGTTCGCGCCAGATGAACCTCGCGCTCATATTCATGATTTTCAAATTCATAACCCTTTTATTGAATTTATGGTTAAAGTAGTAAGCTGAGGGTGTGTGGGGGGTGCCATACGACCAGGCCCCCACGCCTTGACGGGCAGGGGGTCGAACTGCACACCCTTCAGATTCCAAACTCAAGCCTCTTCGAACAACCTATCGTGTACGATCCTGTAGTCCTGAAGGAGGCGAAGCCCTTCGGGGGTCGCCTGATAGTACTTGCCCCCGAGTGTGGTCTCCTCCCTTAAGAGTCCCCGACGCTCAAGAGTCTCGACGATGCCTCTCAGTTCATTGTAAGAGATATTCGCGGCCTTCATGATGTGCGTCGGCCTGAGGGGCTGCAGGGACGCGGCTTGGATTATGTCGACAAATGTCTCCATCCGCGATCTTCGCTTGAGGATTGTTGTCTCCTTTCCGCCCCGGTTGAGCTTCCTGATCTCCTCCGCCATGAGCATCACTGGGTTATCCATGCTCTGGACAAGCAGCGACGCCTTCTCGCTGAATGCTTTCCTCTGATCGACGTTGAGGAAGTTCTCGACATATCCCGCTATCTCTTTCGGGTCCGTGGAGTGGGGTATGTACTTGTGCAGCTCGATGACTGGTTTTGACGGCTCCCAATAAATCGCACTCACGGCAGGCTTGCCGAGAATGAAGGCCTCCATCAGCATCGTCTCAGCAGCACCCATCGCTACGTCCGCGTGGACCACGGGCGACTCAACCATCGATTCTTCGAGTACCCTGACTCCCATGTTCGCATACCTCCGCCTCTGCGTTTCGGTCCTGGGCAGCACAGCTACGGAAGCGTTTCCCTTCTTGTGAACCAGCTCGACGGCCTTCTCTAGAATGGGCCTCCGGTTGGGGAAGAAACTTGCGAACTCTGGTTCCGGCCTAACGAAGACCACGGGTGGCTCGATTTCCAACTTTGTGTAGGGGTTCTGCGTCTCGAGCGGTGCCCCTTTCAGGTAGCCTGTGTGGAAGCCGTTGAACCAGACGACCTTCTCCGGGTCGATGACGCCGTTCTGATACAGCTCTTGAAATGTGTAGAACCTTGGCACGAAGACCTTTGTCGCGAGCGGAAAGACCATCTGATTGACATGCTTCTCCCTCTCGTCGTAGAATATGGTCCAAGACGGTATGTTGAGGCCGAAAGCGGTACGCACTGCTTCGGGCCACCTTTCGGTCAGCAGTATATCGGGCTTTTCGCGCTGGATGATTGGCGACAGCTGCCGGATTGTGTCGGCGTAGGCCTCGAGCTTGAAGCCGAGCTCACGTCCGCCGTGCTTTCCGACCGCGAGGTACTCTATCCCTTTGGCGTCCAAGATTTGTTGGATGTTGTCGTGATCCCTGGCGGTAACGAGAAATTCGAACTCTGATTTGAGTTCCTTGATGAGCGGGGCGAAGAAGTTCGCTTGGAACGGCGTGCTCATCGCTACCCAGATCTTCCTGACCTTTAGGGGCTCCAAGGGTGCAGAACCAGGTCCCGTGCTTGTCATGCGAACGCCAATCCGATTCCGATTGCCAATGACGCGAACACGGCCTGCATCGCCAGCAGTGAGACGACGAGTTCCTTCTCTGTGATGGGTGAAACCTTCATGAAAGCGTGGACCACGGCAGGGTAGCCGGCCGGCTCCAAGGTGCCGTCGGCCCTGACCTTGGTGTTGCCGAACATGTGCCGTTGCTTGAAGGGGTGCCTGTGCATCATCTTCAGAGCAAAGTCCATGGCTGCCGGGATGCTCAGCACTATAGCCTCGAACTCGAGGCCCGATGCAAGGCCCAACGCCGCCAGCGCAGCCCCGGCCATCAGCGTGCCTGTGTCGCCAGGGAAGATCTTCGCGGGGTACCAGTTCAGCACGAGGAATCCAATGTAGGCGAAGGTGGCTATGCACCCCAGCGCCGCAATAGCTGGATGCCCAGTGACCTCCGATAGGAAAGTCATCGTGCCCAGTGAGATCGCCGCACACCCTGCCTCGAGACCGTTGAACCCCGCAAGGAGGTTGGAGAAGTTGGCAGACGTCGTAATAGCGAGTGGAACCGCTATCAGTGGGTAAAGGAAGGCCAAATGGACGTTTCCTATCGCTGGGATTGAGATCGAGCTGCGGCTCAGAAGGCATAGCATGAGAGGGACTGAGGCCGCCACGATGAGAAACGGCTTGAACTTCTGGCTCAGCTCGACGACATCATCTGCAACCCCGACTAGGCCGGTGAGTGTAATGGTCAATGCTGCCCCCACGAAGAGGAGTGACGGGCCATCCAAGGCGGAGTTGACCCCAAGGTAGACAATTGAACCTGCGGCGAGGGCGATTAGAACAGCGAACCCGCCCATCTCGGCCCTTACCGGACCGTCAGGCTTGTGGATGTCCATGCCGCTGATTCCAAGTGCGGGAAACTTCGTGGTCTCGAACCTAGCGACTGAGTAGGAGGTGACAAGTGCGACCGCCGCTGCGGTCGATCCCGCTAGACCTATGGTCACAGCTTCGGAGCTAATAGCCCGACCACCCTCCAGAATAGTTGAGTTCCGCCGGCGAACGCCGGTATCCAGACGAGAACTATGATGATCATCCGCCATACAGTCTCCAGCGCTGTAGCGGCCTCCCAAGCGAGGAAAGCGGCCCCCGACGATAGGACGAAGGGGATCAGCGATAGGCCGATGACGACAGCTTGTCTGTTCATCGCGGGTTCTCTCCAGGAGGGACAAGCGCGGACGAATTGGAAAGTGCCTCATTGTTGACTCGTTCGAAGTCAGCCATTGAACCGACGTCTGCCCAGTAGGCTGACTCATAGTAGGAATTGACTTGTTCTCCCTTTGCGATGACAGAGGGAAACGTCTCGGTCTCCAGGCTGCAGACCCTTCCTTGCGGGATGAACTCGAGTAGCCTTGGTTCAAGGACGTAGATCCCCGCGTTTGCCATGTAGCTCAGCGTCGGCTTCTCCTCGAAAGCAGTGACCTTTCCGTCGCCGTTCAAGATGACGTGGCCATAGGGTATTCTGACTCCGAATTCCTTCAAAGCTATTGTGGCGATGCCGCCCTTCTTCTTGTGAGTCGCCACCAAATTGGTGATATTCAGGTTTGTTATGATATCGCCATTTATTGCAAGGAATGGCCCGTCGACGAAGGCATTCGCAGTCTTCAACTGCCCGGCAGTGCCCAATGGCTGCTCAGCCTCGGCGTATTGTATCTCGACACCCAGTGCTGCGCCGTCCTTGAAGGTGTCCATGATTTGCTTCTTGAGGTAGGCCACGCAGAGCACGAAGTCTCTTATGCCGTAGCTTTCGAAATATCTCAGCGTCCTCTCGAGCAACGGCTTGCCGCCGACAGGCAGGAGACACTTCGGGACCACGTAAGTTAGAGGTCGTAGCCTCGTGCCCGCTCCGCCTACCAGTAAGACGGCTTTCAACGACTACCCCGTTCTAGTAGTTTGATTGCGACAATCAGTGTGCGAAACGCCCCCTAGGGCTCCTAGAGAAAACTTGGCCAAGGTACATGGCATAAGACCTGTCGTTTCTCCACGAGCGTGCGGATTTGTTGCCTGATGCGACGGCGAATTCTGAAAAGGCCCAAGCAAGCTTGACGCCTCTCTGGAGCCATGCGTGCAGAGTCTCTCCGTGCTGCTCCAGCTTCTTCAGTATTGAAGTCAACGCACGGAGGAGGTCGAGGCTTGAGAACTTCAGTTCAAGCCGCGTCGCCAGATACAGGATTGATCTCTCAGTCCTGTCCAGCGAAAACCAAGCGCCCCTTCGCTTCGATGTTGTGATGGCTTTTTTCAAATGATTCTTTATACTTAGGGAGAATGCTCTAGACTCAGCAGTGCTGATGTAATGCATGAGGGGTGCCAGAAGAGATTTCGCATCATTTCATATTTAATTGTTTTGTCATAATAAGGAATGGTAATATGGAGTAAACCCTCATGATGTTCCATTACCAAGAAAGCGCGAATGATGTCGCTGTCATCTAGTTCAGGGGCGAATACCGTAGGACCCTGACTGAAACCTGGCGGCATCATCATCTCTTCAGGATGCAGGAATCGTCCATCTTCAACACCTTCTCCAAATATCGATTGGAGTAACTCAAAGGTTTAAGACCATCTGGTGAGGACTTCGAGGTGGAAAAGATTGAGCGACGCCTTCGATGTGTCCCTCGGGAAGGTAGACCTCTCAAAGTACGTGAACGAGTTGCAGGACGAACTTACCAGGATTATCAAAGAAGTGGGGCCTGGCAAGACAGAGGCAGAGAAGGAGGCAGGAAAGAGACGCATCGAAGATCTCCTAGGGAAGCAGGCGGTCAGCCTGACAAAGGAGACTGGCGTAGTGGGTAACTACGCCTTCACCTTCATGCTGATGTCGAGCATCCTCATGACAGCCTGGATTTCTTTCACAATAAAGCGAACTATGCTCGACACGACCAGGCCGTTTGAAGAAAGACTCAGGCTCGAAGAACTGCTTTCCAGTCTTCCCGTGGCCCTGTCAGAAGTAATCTCAAGGTCGGCCGAGCGCGCAGACATGTACGGCAAGAAATAGGCACCTCCTTAGCCTCGAATCAGGAATCTGTATTTCCAAGACTGTTAGTCTTAATACGCCTTGCCTGACGCACTTGAGGTAAGGAAATGACAGTGTCATACGACCAGATCATCTCTGGTGTGGCCGAATTCCTTCAAAAGTACGTCCTTCATAACCTGGTGATTCTCGCCATCGCCTTCCTTACGACCGGCTTCGCTGTGTTTCTGCTGGGGAGGAGAAGGAGGTGGACACTCAAGAGTGCGTTGAGGGCAGAAATCATGTCCAACGTCACAGTGACACAAGCTGTGGTGGCCTACGCGGATGCACAGATCTCCGGGGAGACTAGCGTCGCCCCGATGCCCACGTACAGAACAGTGGCGTTTCGAAAGTACGCCAACGCAGGTCTGTTGGAGCGGCTTCCTGCGAAAATCGCAGAAGAGCTGGAGCAGGTCTACTTGAGCATGGTCAGCGTCAACAAGGCAGGGAGGAGACAGGAAGACTTGGCCTTCGGACCTGCTGCAGCATTTCCCAATGCCCACACACTCAGGCTGGAGAACTTGACCTACGTAAGGGACACAGCGCACAATATCATCGACCCGTACCAAGACAGGCTGAAGGACATCAAGCTCTAGGACCGCTTGGGACCAACCTTCTTGCACAACGGCGAGCTCGTCATCAATTCGTCTTCGATTCTGGGAAACCTGGGCCTCGATTGCAATCCTCCGGGCATCGAATTCCTGGTTGGGGCCAAAATGGATTCAGAATACATCGTGTTGCCCTTCTGTTAGAAAACGCGTGACGAATTCGACAGAATCTGGATTACGGCTTAACTACTCCTGGCGAGCATGGACGGTCTGTGTATTTCGAGAAGCTGGCTCTTGAGGTAAACGCGACCACGGCGGGGTGGGAGGTCATCAAGCCAGCGACCCGGGTTGGGACATCGGGGGTTGAACACAGGTTCACGTTTCTTGCGTCTGACTCGGAGCAACTCTATGGCTTCGACCTGTATCCGAAGATCGGAGAGATAGAGGTCCTCCGAACATTAATCAAGGAGATGGATACTGGAATTTCCGCTGTTCTTGTCTTTTTGAGCGGCAAGCCCAGTGACAGGGCTCGGGAACTTGCAGTCGAGCTTGGCGTGAGAATCCTTAGTCCGGCGGAGATAGGGGGATTCTTTAGATCGGAGAAGGCGCTGACGGTAGATCACCTGCAAAGGCAGGCAGCAGATCTTCGCTGAATTCGAAACGATCTCCGTGGTACGTCTAGTGACCAAGAGCATCAGCGAGGGATGAGCTTTGCCTTCGTGAGGCTGGAGGCATCTGGGCCAATCGCAAAATGCGCCAAGAGAGAGTTCTAGTCGAGAATCTCGTCTACGACCTTTTGGTAGGACAATACCATTTCTGCCCCCTTCTGAGTTACTTGATACATACGTCTACTACCATACTGCTCGACGTTCAGCAGTCCGGCGTCCAAGAAAGCCCTAAGCTGGCTCTGCAGCACGTTCCAAGACAGGTTCGCTTTGTACATGATTTGAGTCGGTTTTCCATAACCCTGCATGACCACACGTAAGATATCGACCCTGATCTGAAGGAGGGACCTTCTCCCCTCTGCGGGCTCGGAAAGATTAAGGGCCGTCTCGGTCGCCGAATTCAGAAGCTTCTCAGACATGCATTCAGGAACAACGCCCCTCCAACAAATAGCCTTTGCCTAGAGACAACCCAGACTCAGGGTCTGTATTCGAGGCGCACATCAATGTTGAGAAGGGTCCCCGTCGAATCGACAACTTCGACTACGTACCTCCTGGACGTCTGTGAAACAAGAGTCCCTCGTCCACGAAACCAAATCTGTGGCAGAATCTTCTCCGCAAGCCTCATCGTGCCAACTCTAGCCACGATTGCCCTTGCTGCGGGATGTCTCGAGCCTTCGCCTTCCTTCACTACCCCAATCTTGACGACCTTTATCCCCTGAGCCGTGCAAATTGCGGTCTTCATACCCTAGGGCGCATGAATTTCGAAGACAGATTGGGACTTCACAATGTCTTTAATCCTGAAGAGGACAGCTGAGAGACAATGGCAGAAGAGCAAAGGGGGAAGGAAGAGCAGGGTAGTTTCACTGATAGTCTTAGAGACATTCAGGGAGAGTACATCATGTTGACTGAGCTCTACGAGAAGGAGAAGAGCTACGGGCAGAGGCTTACTGACATGATGAAGACCCTTCAGGACGAGGTCGACTCCACGATTTCGATCAGGCCCGACGCCATCGGCGCACAGTGCCGTGAGGCTTACCTGGTCTCTGAAGCGGTCGTCGTCCTCGTGGACAGCAGTGGAAACAGAATCTCCAGGCCGCTCTACAGGCTCCCTGCTGCAACGATAGTGTCTGTAATAGAGGAGTGCACTCCAGAGCTCAGACGCCTGCTGTTTGAGAAACGAAAGTCAGAGAGCAACAAGGTGAGGTCACTGGAGAGGGTCCTTAAGGAGCTGAAGAAGGCGCAGGCGACATTCAAGCAAAGCAGAAGGGATGAGGTCGAGGAGCAGGATGAGCCTAAGGACGAGATGAAGGACAGGATAGAAGTGAAACCAGTCCAAAAGGAGCAGACGCAGGTCGCGCCACGGCCTTCGAGAGAGGGATTCGCGTTCAAGGGTAGTTTCGGGGAGAAGCGCGAAGTGCCCGGCATCTCTCCCTGAGTCCGTGGGCTTGATCCCTGAAATAACACCAGCTAGGTCCTTGGAGGTCGTCTCCTCATCATGCTAGAAAGAGTGAGGTCCAGGATGAAGGAAAGGCGCCAGATGGTGCGGCTCAAGGAAACGAAATTCCTGATGTCGTTCGATATTACGAAGTTGAGCGGAAGGCTCGTGATACTATTGTCGATCTTCATCGCGCTGAACTGTTTCGACGCCCTGACGACACTAATCGCGATTAATGCGGGACCAAGCTTCGTCGAGCATAACCCTCTCGCAGCGAGCCTCTTCAACTTGCACTTCGTCGGGTTCGTTATCGCGCTCGTGTTGAAGTACGTGCCGGTCGTTCCGCTAGTCTATGCGACCTACGTGAAGGAGAGCGCGTCGCGCCCGCTTGCCAGCAGGATCGTGAAGGTCAGCGCGTTCGTGGCTCTGGTTGCCGCAGACATCCTCTACGTGGCTATAGTCGGCTCCAACCTCAGAACCCTTGCATCATACTACCTTGTCGTGGGCTAAAAGGAGAGTCCTGGAAACCTTCATAACTGTGAGGAGGAGACCGAAAAAGACGTGACTCCTGAGACGGGGTTAAGTGCCATTTCCGGGGTCATGAGGTTCTACTCCATTAGCGACGTCAGGCGGTACTTGAAGGAGCTGTTAGACATGTACCAAAAGGAGTACGACAAGTCTTCTAACATCATCGGTTCACTGCTCAGGTCCGACGAGGGGAAGGCGATGCAAGTGATAATGTCGAAGGGGTGGACAAAGGTTGGGGGCCTCTATGTCAACGCAGCCGATCCAGAGAGAGGGGCGATGGAGGTCGTTTTCCAGATTGTAAACGAGATGAAACCCAGGCTCGCGAAGACAGAGGAGGTATTGAAACTGTTCGACAGCGTAGAAGGTCTCCCAATTCCAGACGACGCCACTCTTCTGCTCTACCTCAGAGGCGGCGTGCCTGAGAGGCTGATAGTCGACACCGTCGAAACGAAACCCCCGAAGTTCCTGTTGAGCGGCAGGTTCAATATCGAATAGCCTGGCGGGCTTCCCAAATGCGCATGCAGCCCAAACTGGATTGGGGACCACTATCGCATTTCGGTATAGCTTTTAATCAATAGGTTTGCAACCTACGCGGAGAACATGATCGGAGTGAACGTTCTCATTGAGAGAATTGATGCTGCACGACTCTCCGACAAGGCGAGTGAGAACTCTCCCCAGAACTACAGCCTGAACGTGTCGATGTCTGAGAGGGACAGAACATCCGAGTCACTCGTGCTCACCTTCGCACTCGAGTTGACCAACCAACCCCAGCTGGCCAGGCTCGCGATATCCGGCATTGCCACGCTGACCGGCACGAAGGACGAGATCCAGAGTGCACTCGCCACGCCCGAGGACAAGGGCCCACCGATGGTCCTCACGGTCATCTATGAAAGGTCCTACGGCCTGTTGTATCTCCTGGCAAGCTCATTGAAGGTACCTCGTCCTCTCCCGAATCTCCTGAAGGCTTCTGGCTGAGAGAAGTAACATCTGGACTCGGCCAGGCCTGGCTGAACGCTTTCGATCTTCCCTCCTCTCCACAGTATATAAGCCGGGCATGCACCACTGCCTCGTTTTTCGAAACCAGTTTTGGAATATGCACGTAAAGCCTATAAGGAATACTGTGTTTTATCTGAGATATGGACACGAACGTGATGAACGTGCTGCCACAACCTGAAGATCCGCTTGGTCAGGTGAGGAGGTCACCCATGGAGATGGTCTGCGATATTCTCGGCGTCGTGTCGGAAGGTCCGACCAAGCCGACGCACATCCTCTATAGGGCCAACATGAGCTGGAGGGTGCTTTCGTCCTACTTGGACTTCCTCCTGAAGCGAGGATTGCTCGAAAAAGAGGAACAGGGCGGAAAACGAAGCGTCTACACGCTTACCACGAAGGGAAGGTCAATCCTGCAACTCTATGACGGGCTGCGATTGAGCCTGAAAGGAAGCGTCAACGTAGGGAAGGACGGCGGTGTAGACCAGATCCTAGAGGACGTATCTATACTGGGACCGCGAAAGACTTCTTCGCTCTGGACATAAGGAACCGACCTAAGGCCTTCTCCTGCTCGCTGAGGAGGTCTCTCGTCTCTTTGTAGTTCTCGAACATCCTCGTAAACGTCCTTCCCTTCTCTGTGGTCTGGTAGCACTTGCCTGCCGGCTGGTATCCGAGTAGCTCGTTCAGGACCAACTCTTCGATGTACTGGTTGAGCTGCTTCAGGTTGAGGGACGACTGGTACATTATCCTCGTCTTCCTTTGTCCACTGAGTGCGGCCTTCAGTATCGCATATGAGATCTCCCCGGAATCCCTGCGCCTGTGTCCATTCAACTTGGGACTGTTACGACCGGATTTCGAATTAAGAGTTTTCGTCATTTCACAGACATAGTGAGATCAAAACTGGGAGACAGTTGATTCGTGCCGTGGTTGTCTTAGTCGATTGCGGTTCCAACTACCCGGCACGTTCGACAACGACTTCACAGAAGGCGTCCCCCTTGGCGACGCACTTCTCTTCGAGCACTCTGTGGGTAGCCCCGACGATCTCGTCGGCGACTCCTCCGATTAGGCCCGTGAGCATGTGGCAGACCGGCTCGCTTGCCTCCTCGATGTGGAGGCAGAAGATGCAGTCCCGCAGCACCAGTCTGGCCTGCCCACTGGACAAGTCGCCCCCGTTAAGCACGAGTTCCCCCCATCCTGATTCCCTCGAGAAGCTCTGAAGCGATTCCAGCACCTCATGCTCGGTCCTCTGCTCTGACTTCGCAACCCTCCCCAGATATCTGCCATAGCTATAGCCCATTCGCTGGAGAATCACGGCAGCCCCAGAGACGAAGGTGCTCGTCAGTTCCTTCTCGAGGTTCGCCCACCCGAGTGACCCTATCGCAATGACCCTAGCGCCGTCTGCTTTCCTCGTGATTGTCCCGTGTCGAAGGTCTATATCGAAGGGGTTTTCCGACTGGAGTTCCTTCTTCCGAGGACCACTAAACAATAGCCGTTCCTCCTACGCCTGCGTTTATGGTCTCTTTATACACCTTCTTTAGATTATTCTGTGCGTTTTCCAACTTTGTCCGACCTCGAAGGGTTTTCTGGCCAAAACCACGTGGAACGGAGGGAAGCTTGAGAACCTGATGCGGCGCACGGAGATGTCGCTTAACCCGACCTGGCCAAGGACCCTTGAGTATTCTCCGCCGTTGCCTGCGTCGATGATTCCAATCCTTCCTCCCTGCTTTAGAACCCTTGCAATCTCCGAGAATGCTGCAACCCGGTCCTTCTTCTTGATTAGTCTATGAAGTGAAAGGGCTGAGAGTATCACATCGACTGACTCGTCAGTCAATGGAAGCCTCGCAGTGTCGGCCTTTACGGGGGCGACCTTCTTCTGTACGCCCTCTCTTGCAGCGTTAGCCCAAATCGAGGAGGGGTCGTTTCCAGTGAGGTGGCTCTTCTGCCAGACATCCACGCCGACTGAGCATCCATCATTGAGGTGTTTACCAGCGAGTACCATCCCGAGACCCCTTCCGCAGCCGAGGTCGAGGACGACTTCGTTCCCTCCCCATGGTAGGTCTGCTACCAGCTTCGACATCTCCATGATCTTCCCCTTTTCGCTGCTCCAGTAGAGGGCAGCAGCGACCGCGAGGACCAGAAAACCGATCCCCGGCCCCACGAGCAAACCTAGCCGTGCTAGAGGCGGGTTGGTGTGTGATGTGTAGGCCGCAATGTCGAATCCAAATGTAACGGAAAGGCATCCAGCAAGTAGGAGCTCGACGATGGACCTGGGCTCATCGACCCCATAGCCAATCTTGCCTATCGTCCCAACAGATGAAGTTGCAGACCCCGCCGCTCCGGCTCCGACGTTGGGGACAGAGCGACTAGTCTTCACGTTTCACTCCCAGGAGGGGATTTGCTCATGGAAATTCACCGGGCCCAGACACCCTAGAGCGTGAAGCCCATCAATTTCACCGCCAAGACGATGGCTATCAGGCTGACGACCACCAGCATGATAGCATGCTTGAAGCCGTCTGCAAGTCCGCTCTCGCCCATCTTCCCCGCGACTATGCCAATGACGAAGGAATCGAAGACCGCTGTTGTGAGGAGCATGTCGATTGTTGCGCCCTGCACCGTCGGGGTTGAGGCGGTGGCCATTCCTGTTGCCGACGGCGCGGACAAGAGGTAGACCATGATGAAGGTCGTGATGACGACCATAACCCCGGCGATGTAGGTGATGTAGACGAAGGGCTTCAGTGCCGCCTTCCTGTCGCTCTCCATGTCGTTGATGCTCCGCGTGAACTCCGCCATCTCCGAGAAGCTTCGGATCGTCCCTCCGCCCACATCGACGACCTCTATCAGAAGCGTGCCGATCGCCCTCGTGACCCAGCTTCCCACAGCGTCGGTGAACGTCGAGATGACCTTGGACAGCGAAACTCCCCACGAAAGCTGCGCCCCCATCTTCTTCACGTGCTTGGTGAGGGCACCGTAGTGTCTGCCACTGAGTCTTTCTATCGCCACCTCGGGCGAGAGACCCGTCTTCCTGCCCTCAGCCACATCACGGATGAACTCAGGCAGGGCTTTCTCGAGAGCGCTGCGTTCTCTCGAATACTTCATCGACACGAAGGCCGGCAGCGAAGTAAGTATTATCAGCGCACCCGACGTGCTCTCGAATAGGTAGAGTGGCAAGAAAGGTGGAACGGTAAGGAAGTGGGTAAGGAAAAAGAATATCATCGCAGGCACAATGGTGTACGCGAAGTACTTGTAAGGCCGATAGTCGACGTACGGCCACTTCGGCTGTACGGCGTCTATCAGCCAGACAAACGTGGCTGAGATTACTGGGACCAAGACGAATGCGAACATGTACAGGTTGGTGAGCCCTGACATGTTGCTGCTCAGTAGGGTCTGAATCATGTACAGGGTGTACAGCACCATTCCCAATATGACTGTCACCGTTAGGTAAGCCTCGGCCAACGTGCCCGTTGTGTCTGCGGACCTCTTCACTGCGTTTGTCTTTCTCTCCATGGTGTCACGGAGCTTCATGCCGACGTATGAGATGAAGTCACCACCGCTCTTCAGGATGGCGGTATAGCCGAAGAGGAATTCGGAGAACTTCTTGCTCGGATTCCACCGCGCTACTGTTTCGATTGCAGAGATGGGGTCCTGGCCGAAGACGTCGACCTCGAGGATTATCCTTTTTGCCTCCTTTGCTGACGCAGGAAAGAGCTTCATCTCGCTGATCCTTCTAAGCGCGGCAAGGGGAGATACTCCTCCGCCGGACAGAACAGACATGTACCCGATGACGAATGGGAGCTCGGTGTCGATTGAGGAAGCCCGGTTTGAGGCGCTGATCTTCGGAGCATTGATGACCAGCGTGAATACCATGACGACGGCAGGGATGGCGATGAGAACCCCCAGAAACCAGAGGGCGCCGAACCTAGCGACCGCAACGTAGGTACCTATTGCAGACGCCGCCACTGTAATCAACGCCGAGAAGAAGGCGACAGAAACGAGTCCTTCCGGTGTTATCCTGAGGTTGGATTTTAGTATGTTCTCTCTAAGCAGGGGAATGGAACGAGTGAACCTCGTCGCAGGTCGGGCGAAGAGCCTGAAGGCGACTTGTGTGAACTTGTCGAAGGAGGTCATAGCGACCTTCCTTTTTTCCCGGCCAGGAAGGACTACCTTGAAGCTCACTTTCGCTGACCGCCGAGTTCGTAGTCTGAGGTTCTCTCGGCTACCGTAATCCCCTTCGCCTCGAGTTCACTTGCAGCCGTGTTGAACACTTCCTGGGGTCGGGAGATGTAGAGTTCCAGTATGGGCGACAATTCCTTGAAGTTTCTGATGCCCTTCTGCTGAACCCACCTGAGGATGAGCGCGCGCCTGTCAATCTCCCTGAGGACATCCTCCATCGGTCTCCCTGTGTCCTTCGATATTTTTTCGAGCTTGGGGCTCTTGTCGTAACTCGCCTTGAAGGTGTCCGTCCTCGGGTCCCACCTGAATATCTTGTTCAACTCCTGGTCAGTGACTATCTCGTCGATCGAGACGATCCTCCTAACCGCCTTGAAGCCGCCGCCTGGAGCGGGGACGGAGATCCTTCTCACGACGAATGTCAAGTCGAGGAATGGAATGAAGGCCCTGGGGACGTTCATCGGCTCTGAGACGAGTCTCTGGAGCGCTGATGCCGCGTCATCCGCATGGAGTGTGCAAAGGCCGCCGTGGCCCGTGCTAATGGCCTGGAAGAGGACGTATGCCTCTTCACCACGGACCTCTCCCACTACGAGGATGTCTGGCCTCATTCTCATTGCCGCCTTTACTAGGTCGAACAGGCCCACCTCTCCGGACTTTTCCTCAGTTGTTGCATAACTCTCTCTCGAGACCAGGGAGGTCCAGTTGAGGTGTGGTATGTTCATCTCCTGGACCTCTTCGATTGTAACGAGCTTTGTAGTCAGCCGAGTCAGCGTTAGGATTGCGTTAAGTAGAGTGGTCTTGCCCGCGCCCGTCGCTCCCACGACTATGGCCGTGGCCCTGTTCTGCATCATGTACCAGGCATAAGCAGCCATATGGTGATCAAGCAGGTTCACGTTGAGCATGTCGACTATGGTCATCGGATCTTCCCTGAACTTCCTTATTGTTGCAGAGCTTCCCTGAGGCGAGACTTCGCGTCGGAATGTTGCGACAAGTCTGTGTCTCCCCGGAAGGGTCCCCTGGACTATCGGGTATGCCGTAGAGACGTGCTTCCCCGCCATGTGGGAGAGTCTCGTTACTATGTTGTCCAGTTGCTCTTCGTCGGTTATGATGATGTTCGTCTCTAAGCTATCGTGGCTTTTGTGATAGATGAAGAGAGGCTTGCCTAGAGAGTCGATGGAGACGTCTTCGATGTTCGGGTCCCGCATCATGCCGTCCAGGACCCCGAAGCCTACCAGATCCCTCTCGGCGAAGTAGATGATCTTGGACCATGAGGCGGCAGGGACCCTAATCGAGTATTTCAGCAGAATCTTTCTCGCCTGGTCGGCGAAGTATTGCCGCGGGTTCACTTGCTCTCTGGGGACTGTCAGTTCTGCCTCCAGGGCGTCGAGCAAGTAGGAATAGATCGCCGCTTCTGTCCTTGTCAGAGGCACTTCGTCCAGGAAGTATCTCCTCGCCTGGAGAGGACTCTGGGCGATTACGGCGTAAGCGTACGGGCTATTGACAGGATACCTTTCCACCACCTTCCAAGATGGAGGAATCGAAGTTCCAGTGAAAGGGAGCCTCACCGTGACGTTCTTCAGGAACCTGAAACGCTGGGCCATTTCGACGTCCTGCTCCTCGTCACTCGTTTCCACAATTGGTACCTTCGGTGCTGGTTTCTGGACTTGGACAGTCTGCTGGCGGTGGGCAGGAGCACTGAATACCATGGGCTTTCTTTCGGATGACGAAGTTCCAGCAGGGTTCGGCGAGCTTGGTTCCACCGGCTTTGGCGTAGGTGGCGCAATTGACGGCGATGCATGCGTCAGCGGGGTGGATGCTACCGTAGGAGGAGATGCAGGTTTAAGCGTGGGGGGTGCAACTGATGGGGACATTGACATCTGTGGAGGGGACGCTACCCCGGGAGGAGACGCGGGCTTTGGAGACGATTGGAGTACCAGTGCTGGCTTCGTAACTACAGGAACCGGAATATTCGTCGATTCAGCTTTCGGACTCCTCCACCATCTGCGGAAGAGGCGACTGAAGAGTTTCTCGTGTTCTTCTTCGTCGGGTCCTTGGGCAGACATTCTCAGCTGTCAATTCTCCCTGTCTCCCCCTGCCTATAACCAAAATGGAGCCCCAGTCCATTCTATAAAAGCAGAATTGCCTGCTGAGGAACCTGAGCAGCGATGTCCCTTCTTCACTTTGATAGTTCCGCATCCTTGACTGGCTGTTTGCCCGATTTGGACGCCCGCGAACAATCTGGGGAGATTTCGAAAGCAGGAACCGGCTACCGACATACGGGCTGATCCGGGCTTTCTTTTCAGGGCGATCGTGGTATCGGCCGGGTTCGCAGTATCAATCACGGATATCGTCGCTGCTATGCTAGTCTTGCACGTCATCACCAGTCACGACCTCCACGCACGGTTGTGGATCTGTCCCGCAAGAGTGACGCCGTAGATCCCACCGGAGAGAACACCTTGACCGCTTGGGGACGTCCTGGCGACTACGCTCGACGAATGGGAAGTGAAGGTTACTGTTCCTACTAGCGTAGTCGGTGTACCAGAGCTGGTGTCTGTCGTGATGATGTTGTACGTCGCAGGCGAATATGCATGACAGGAACTGCAACTCACGCTAGGAACCGCTTGTCTTTATCTTGAAAGTGGCAGTCGCTGTGTCAGCAGGCACACTCCCGACGTCGCTGCCTGACAGGACGACTGCGTATGTGCCTGTTGCGTCCGCCGGCACTGTGAATGTGCACGTGAAGGTGCCTGTGGAGGAGGTCGTCTGGGAGGTGCAGCTCTGTCCGCTCGGGGTCACACCGTTGAATGTCATCGTGCCAATCGTAGTAAGAACAGAGAACCCTGAACCCGTTACCGTAACCGAGGTACCCTGCGGTCCTTTAGTGGGAGACAGAATGATCGTGGGCGTCGTTACTGTGAAGGTCGCGGAGGCGTTGTCAGCAGGCACGGTCCCGACGTCGCTGCCTGATATGACGACGGTGTATGGGCCTGATACAATCGACGGCACTGTGAATGTGCACGTGAAGGTGCCCGTAGCTGTGGTCGTCTGGGAGGTGCAAGTCTGTCCGCTCGGAGTCGCACCGTTGAATGTCATGGTACCGATTGTGGTGAGGACGGAGAAGCCTGAACTCGTTACGGTGACGGCGGTGCCAACTGGGCCCTGGATGACAGATAGAACGATCGTGGGAGCGGTGACAATAAAGGTCGCGGATGCGGTGTCACCCGGTACTGTCCAGACATCGTTGCCTGATAGGATGACCGTGTATGTGCCTGATGCAAACGATGACGACACAATGAATGTGCATGTGAATGTTCCTGTGGCTGAGGTCGTCTGGGAATCGCATGTCTGCGTGGTCGGGGGTACCCCGTTGAGTGCAATCGAACCTAACGTCATGCTGACGGAGAACCCTGAACCCGTCACAGTGACGGAAGTGCCGACTGGGCCTTGAGTGAGAGACAGAACGATCGTGGGCTTCGTCACCTTGAACGTCGCGGATGCGGTGTCACCCGGTACTGTCCCGACGTCGCTGCCTGAAACGACAACGGTGTATGTGCCTGCAGCGATCGACGGCACTGTGAATGTGCACGCGAAGGCACCAGTGGCTGAGGTCGTCTGAGCAGTGCAGGTCTGTCCGCTCGGAGTCGCACCGTTGAATGTCATCGTACCGATTGTGGTGAGGACGGAGAACCCTGAACCCGTCACAGTTACTGAAACACCCTCGGGGCCTTGGTTCGGCGCCAACGCTATCGTAGGAGAAGTCACTGTAAACGTCGCGGATGCGGTGTCAGCAGGCACAGTCCCGACGTCATTTCCAGACACAGTGACGACATGAGCTCCAAGCGTCGCAGTGGGCACCGTGAATGTGCACGTGAAGGTGCCCGTAGCTGTGGTCGTCTGGGAGGTGCAAGTCTGTCCGCTCGGCGTCGCACCGTTGAATGTCATGGTACCGATTGTGGTAAGGATGGAGAACCCCGAGCCCGTTACCGTGACGGAGGTGCCGACTGAGCCCTGGGCGGGAGACAATGTGATCGTGGGACTGGTGACCGTGAAGGTCGCGGATGCGGTGTCAGCAGGCACAGCCCCGACGTCGCTGCCTGATAGAACGACCATGTATGTGCCTGTTGCGTCCGACGGCACCGTGAATGTGCACGTGAAGGTGCCCGTAGCTGAGGTCGTCTGAGCAGTGCAAGTCTGTCCGCTCGGAGTCGCACCGTTGAATGTCATCGTACCGATTGTGGTGAGGACGGAGAAGCCTGAACCGCTCACAGTGACGACAGTGCCTATTGGACCCTGGGTGAGAGACAAAACGATTACGGGGGTGGTGACAGTAAAGGTCGCAGAGGCGGTGTTCGCGCTGGCATCCGTTGCTGTGACCGTCTTAGCACCAGCCGTGGAAGAGGGAACGACGAAGGTGGCAGAGAAGGTGCCCGCAGCAGACGTAGTGACCGCAGCCGGGACGGTCGTCACTGTCGCTCCGTTGAACTTTATCGTGATGGTGGAAGAGGAGGCGAAGCTAGCACCCGTGACCGTTACGGTGACCCCAACCGGGCCTTGGATGGGGCTCAGATTGATTGTGGAAGTCGTGACCGTGAATGTAGTAGTCGCGGTATCAGCAGGCACGGTCCCGACGTTACTTCCAGATACTGTGACCGTGTAAGATCCAGCCGTCACAGTGGGCACTGTGAATGTGCACGCGAAGGCACCAGTGGCTGAGGTCGTCTGAGCAGTGCAGGTCTGTCCGCTCGGAGTCGCACCGTTGAATGTCATGGTACCGATTGTGGTGAGGACGGAGAACCCTGTGCCGCTCACAGTGACGGAGGTGCCGACGAGGCCCTGATTGGGAGACAGAGCAATCGTAGGTGTCGTCACCACGAAAGTTGCTGAGGCGGTGTCAGCAGGCACGGTTCCGACGTCACTGCCTGACACAACGACCGCGTACGCACCTGATACAATCGAAGGCACTTTGAACGTGCACGTGAAGGCACCAGTGGCTGAGGTCGTCTGAGCAGTGCAGGTCTGTCCGCTCGGAGTCGCACCGTTGAATGTCATGGTACCGATTGTGGTAAGGATGGAGAACCCCGAGCCCGTTACCGTGACGGAGGTGCCGACTGGGCCTTGGGTGACAGACAATGTGATCGTGGGACTGGTGACCATGAAGGTCGCGGATGCGGTGTCAGCAGGCACAGTCGAGACGTCGCTGCCGGAGACAGTTATGGTGTGAGCCGCAGCCGTCACAGTGGGCACTGTGAATGTGCACGTGAAGGTGCCTGTGATTGAGGTCGTCTGGGAGGTGCAGGTCTGGGTCACTATCGTGCCTCCGGCGATGGTGATTGAGCCTATCGTCGTGCTGACGGAGAAGCCTGAACCGCTCACAGTGACGACAGTGCCTATTGGACCCTGGGTGAGAGACAAAACGATTACGGGGGTGGTGACAGTAAAGGTCGCAGAGGCGGTGTTCGCGCTGGCATCCGTTGCTGTGACCGTCTTAGCACCAGCCGTGGAAGAGGGAACGACGAAGGTGGCAGAGAAGGTGCCCGCAGCAGACGTAGTGACCGCAGCCGGGACGGTCGTCACTGTCGCTCCGTTGAACTTTATCGTGATGGTGGAAGAGGAGGCGAAGCTAGCACCCGTGACCGTTACGGTGACCCCAACCGGGCCTTGGATGGGAGTCAAAGTGATCGTGGGAGTGGTGACCGTGAAGGTCGCGGAGGCGGTGTCAAGAGGTACGCTCCCGACGTCGTTTCCGGAGACTGTGACGGTGTGAGCTCCAAGCGTTTCAGCGGGTACTGTGAACGTGCACGTGAAGGTGCCTGTGATTGAGGTCGTCTGGGAGGTGCAGGTCTGGGTCACTATCGTGCCTCCGGCGATGGTGATTGAGCCTATCTTCGTGCTGACGGAGAAGCCTGTGCCGCTCACAGTGACGGAAGCACCGACTGCGCCCGAGGTGGGAGACAGAGTAATCGTGGGAGTTGTGACCGTGAAGGTCGCGGAACCAGTGTTCGACTTGGCATCCGTTGCCGTGACCGCCTGAGCACCAGCTGTAGAGGATGGTACTACGAAGGTGGCGGTGAAGCCGCCCGCGGCAGTCGTAGTGATCGTGGCCGGGACGGTCGTCACTGTCGCTCCGTTGAACTTTATCGTGATGGTGGAAGAGGCAGCAAAGTTGGAACCCGTGACCGTTACGGTGACCCCGACTGGACCCTGAGTGGGACTCAGGGTTATTGATGGAATGACCGTGAATGTGGCAGTCGCTGTGTCAGCAGGCACGGTCCCGATGTCGTTGCCTGATACGACGACTGCGTATGGGCCTGGTGTGATCGAAGGCACCGTGAATGTACAAGTGAAGGTGCCGGTGGCTGAGGTAGTCTGGGACGTGCAGGTCTGCGTGGCCGGGGTCGCACCGTTGAACGTGATCGCGCCTATCTTCGTGCTGACGGAGAACCCTGAACCTGTTACGGTGACGGAAGTACCGATCTTGCCCTGGGTGGGAGACAGAGTGATTGTAGGAGCGGTGACAGTGAAGGTCGCGGATGCGGTGTCAAGAGGCACAGTCGAGACGTCGCTTCCAGAGACAGTGACGGTGTAAGACGCGGCCGCTACAGTGGGCACCGTGAATGTGCACGTGAAGGTGCCAGTAGCTGTGGTCGTCTGGGAGGTGCAGGTCTGTCCGCTCGGAGTCGCACCGTTGAATGTCATGGTACCGATTGTGGTGAGGACGGAGAACCCTGTGCCGCTCACAGTGACGGAGGTGCCGACTGGACCCTGAATGGGAGACAGAGTGATCGTGGGAGTGGTGACTGTGAACGTTGCAGATGCGCTGTTCGCGCTGGCATCCGTCGCTGTGACCGTCTTACCACCAGCCGTAGAGGATGGTACTACGAAGGTGGCGGTGAAGCCGCCCGCGGCAGTCGTAGTGATCGTGGCCGGGACGGTCGTCACTGTCGCTCCGTTGAACTTTATCGTGATGGTGGAAAGAGGAGCATAGTTGCTACCCGTGGCAGTTACGGTAGTGCCGACTGGACCCTGGGTCGGATTCAGGACCAGTGTTGGGTGGAGGCCTGTAGCCGTGACCGTGAACGTAGCAGACGCTGTGTCCTTGGGTACGGTCCCGACGTCGCTGCCAGAGACAGTGACCGTGTAAGACCCAGTCGCCACAGTGGGTACTGTGAACGTGCACGTGAAGGTGCCAGTGGCTGTGGTCGTCTTCGTAGTGCAGGTCTGGGTGGCCGGGGTCGCACCGTTGAACGTGATCGTGCCGATCGTCGTAAGAACGGAGAACCCTGAACCCGTTACCGTGACGGAAGTGCCGACCGCACCGGAGGTGGGAGACAGAGTGATTGCGGGAGTGGTGACGGTGAAGGTCGCGGAGGCGGTGTTCGCGCTGGCATCCGTCGCTGTGACCGTCTTACCACCAGCCGTAGAGGATGGTACTACGAAGGTGGCGGTGAAGCCGCCCGCGGCAGTCGTAGTGATCGTGGCCGGGACGGTCGTCACTGTCGCTCCGTTGAACTTTATCGTGATGGTGGAAAGAGGAGCATAGTTGCTACCCGTGGCAGTTACGGTAGTGCCGACTGGACCCTGGGTCGGATTCAGGACCAGTGTTGGGTGGAGGCCTGTAGCCGTGACCGTGAACGTAGCAGACGCTGTGTCCTTGGGTACGGTCCCGACGTCGCTGCCAGAGACAGTGACCGTGTAAGACCCAGTCGCCACAGTGGGTACTGTGAACGTGCACGTGAAGGTGCCAGTGGCTGTGGTCGTCTTCGTAGTGCAGGTCTGGGTGGCCGGGGTCGCACCGTTGAACGTGATCGTGCCGATCGTCGTAAGAACGGAGAACCCTGAACCCGTTACCGTGACGGAAGTGCCGACCGCACCGGAGGTGGGAGACAGAGTGATTGCGGGAGTGGTGACGGTGAAGGTCGCAGTTCCAGTGTCCGAGCTGGCATCAGTTGCTGTGACCGCCTTGGCACCTGAAGAGGTGGAGGACGGTACGACGAAAGTGCACGTGAAGGTGCCCGTGGAAGACGTAGTGACTGTGGCAGGGACGGTTGTCATCGTTGTTCCGGCGAGCTTTATCGTGATCCTGGAATTGGCAGCGAAGTAGGAACCAGTGACCGTCACGGTGGTCCCGGCCGGGCCCTGGGTAGGACTCAGGACTACCGACGGGGTGACCGAGAACGTGGCGGACGCGGAATCGCCAGTCACGGTCAGGATGTCGCTTCCAGAGACAGTAACGGCCTTAGATCCTAGCGCATCCGTGGGCACTGTGAATGTGCACGTGAAGCCGCCTACGGCTGAGGTCGTTACGGACGTGCAGGTCTGGGTCACTATCGTGCCTCCGGCGATGGAGATCGAGCCTATCGCCGTGTTGATAGAGAAACCTGTACCGGTCACGGTGACGGAGGTGCCGATTGGACCAGAAGCAGGAGATAGAGAGATCGCGGGCGCTGTCACGGTGAACGTTGCGGATGCGGTGTCGAGAGGTACTGTCCCGATGTCGCTGCCTGACAGGACGACTGCATACGTGCCTGCGGCAATCGAAGGCACTGTGAATGTGCACGTGAAGGTGCCGGTGGAGGAGGTCGTTACGGAGGTGCAGGTCTGGGTGGCCGGGGTCGCACCGTTGAACTTAATCGTACCGATTGCAGTGGATACGGAGAACCCTGAGCCGGTCACCGTGACGGGGGTGCCAATTGGACCCTGGGTGAGAGATAGAGTGATTGCAGGCGTCGTTACCGTGAAGGTCGCGGATGCGGTGTCAAGAGGCACAGTCGAGACGTCGCTTCCAGAGACAGTGACGGTGTAAGACCCAGCCGTCTCAGTGGGCACTGTGAATGTGCACGTGAAGGTGCCGGTGGAGGAGGTCGTTACGGACGTGCAGGTCTGGGTCACTATCGTGCCTCCGGCGATGGAGATCGAGCCTATCGCCGTGCTGACGGAGAACCCTGAGCCGGTCACCGTAACGATGGTGCCGATAGGGCCCTGAGTGGGAGTAAGAGTGATCGTGGGAGTGGTTACAGTGAACGTTGCAGATGCGGTGTCGAGAGGTACTGTCCCGATGTCGCTGCCTGACAGGACGACTGCATACGTGCCTGCGGCAATCGAAGGCACTGTGAATGTGCACGTGAAGGTGCCGGTGGAGGAGGTCGTTACGGAGGTGCAGGTCTGGGTGGCCGGGGTCGCACCGTTGAACTTAATCGTACCGATTGCAGTGGATACGGAGAACCCTGAGCCGGTCACCGTGACGGGGGTGCCAATTGGACCCTGGGTGAGAGATAGAGTGATTGCAGGCGTCGTTACCGTGAAGGTCGCGGATGCGGTGTCAAGAGGCACAGTCGAGACGTCGCTTCCAGAGACAGTGACGGTGTAAGACCCAGCCGTCTCAGTGGGCACTGTGAATGTGCACGTGAAGGTGCCGGTGGAGGAGGTCGTTACGGACGTGCAGGTCTGGGTCACTATCGTGCCTCCGGCGATGGAGATCGAGCCTATCGCCGTGCTGACGGAGAACCCTGAGCCGGTCACCGTAACGATGGTGCCGATAGGGCCCTGAGTGGGAGTAAGAGTGATCGTGGGAGTGATGACTGTGAATGCGGCAGTCGCGGTATCAGCTGGCACACTACCGACATCGCTGCCCGATAGGACGACCGTGTACGCACCTGGTGCGATTGATGGCACTGTGAATGTGCACGTGAAGGTGCCGGTGGAGGAGGTCGTTACGGAGGTGCAGGTCTGGGTGGCCGGGGTCGCACCGTTGAACGTGATCGTGCCGATCGTCGTAAGAACGGAGAACCCTGAACCCGTTACCGTGACGGAAGTGCCGAAGAGGCCCTGGACGGGAGACAGAGTGATTGTGGGGTCGGTGACCGTGAACGTGGCGGAGGCGCTGTTCGAGCTGGCGTCCGTCGCTGTGACCGTTTTGCCACCGGCTGTAGAGGAGGGTACGACGAAGGTGGCGGTGAAGGTGCCCGTAGCAGATGAAGTGACGGTGGCAGGGACGGTCGCCACTGTCGCTCCGTTGAACTTTATCATAATGGTTGAAGAGGGAATGAAATTGGAACCCGTGACCGTCACGGTGGTGCCCACTGCGCCTTGGACGGGAGACAGAGTGATTGTGGAAGTAAGGACCACGAAGGTCGCGGAGGCGCTGTTCGAGCTGGCGTCCGTCGCTGTGACCGTTTTGCCACCGGCTGTAGAGGAGGGTACGACGAAGGTGGCGGTGAAGGTGCCCGTAGCAGATGAAGTGACGGTGGCAGGGACGGTCGCCACTGTCGCTCCGTTGAACTTTATCGTGATGGCGGAAGCGGGAGCGAGGCCAGCGCCCGTGACCGTTACGGTGGTGCCGACCGGGCCGGAGATCGGCGACAGGGTTATCGATGATGTGACCGTGAATGTGGCGGACGCGCTGTACGAGCTGGCGTCCGTTGCCGTGACCACCTGAGCGCCGGCAATAGAAGAGGGTACGACGAAGGTGGCGGTGAAGGCGCCCGAGGCATCCGTAGTGACCGTGGCCGGGACGGTGGTCTGCGTCGCTCCATTGAACGCTATCGTGATGGCGGAGGTGGGAGCGAAGCCAGCGCCCGTGACCGTTACGGTGGTGCCGACTAGACCAGAGGTCGGCGACAGGGTTATCGATGATGTGACCGTGAATGTGGCGGACGCGCTGTACGAGCTGGCGTCCGTTGCCGTGACCACCTGAGGACCAGCCGTCGAGGAGGGTACGACGAAGGTGGCGGTGAAGTGACCCGAGGTGGATGTAGTGACCGTAGCAGGGATGGTCGTCACTTTCACTCCATTGAACTTTAGCGTGATGGCGGAGGTGGGAGCGAAGCCATCACCCGTGACCGTTACGGTGGTGCCGACCGGGCCGGAGGTCGGCGACAAGGTCATTGATGAAGTTACGGTCAATGTAGCATTTCCTGAGCTTGCTGCGTTGAAGTTCGAATCACCGGCGTATGAGGCCTGGATTGTCGCGTTTCCAGAACGAAGGCCCGTGACAGTCATTTGGCAAGTCCATCCCGAAAGGACGCACGAGGATGAGCTGAACGAGACGTTTCCAGTACCGCCTATCTGTGACCAACCGATTTGCTCACCGTTCACCGACCCCTCGAACCCGGCCAAGGTAGCGGTGCACTGAGATGTCGATCCTTGCGAGAAAGAGATGGGAACGCAACTGATTGTGGTTGCTGTCGGGTTCAGAAGCATGACAGTAGTAGTTCCAGCGCTCCCCACATGATAAGAATCGCCCGCATAGGTCGCCTGTATCGTGGCGTATCCGAGTCTTCCCGCCATTGGGGTGTAGATCACAGAACACTCTGATGGTATGACCGTGAATGCGGCAGTCGCGATATTCGCGCTGGCATCCGTTGCAGTGACTGTCTGAGGCCCAGTTGCAGAGGAGGGTACGTTGAAGGTGGCAGTGAAACCGCCCGAGGCATCCGTAGTGACCGTGGCCGGGACGGTAGTCATCTTTGCTCCGTTGAACTTTAGCGTGATGGCGGAGGTGGGAGCGAAGCCAGCGCCCGTGACCGTTACGGTGGTGCCGACCGGTCCCTGCATCGGGCTCAGGGTTATTGATGAGGTGGGCTTGGCGACCGTTACTATGAATGTGCCAGTCGCGGTATTCGCGCTGGCATCAGTTGCAGTGACTGTCTGAGGTCCAGTTGCAGAGGAGGGTACGCTGAACGCAGTGGTGAAGGCGCCCGCGGCATCAGTGGTGACCGTAGCAGGGATAGTCGTCACCTTTGCCCCATTGAACTTCATCGTGACGGTGGAAAAGGGAGCGAAATTGGCACCCGTGACCGTCACGGTGGTGCCGACCGGGCCTGCCATTGGGTTCTCTGTACGTATGAGGGTTAATCCTGCGCCAAGCGTACAGCTGTTTGAACTGAAGGTGCCATTCCCACTCGCTTCATTGAATGTAACATTCCCAGTCGGTGTCGTCAAGAAGGGTTGTGAGGGGGTTCCGTCAGTATCGGTCAACGTCGCAGTGCACTTTGTCGGACCTCCTACGACTTGGGATGGTACGCAGCTGACTCCGGTAGAGGTGCTGCGCAGATAGGCCTGCCCTTCGAAGGGCATCATCTGCGAATAGGTGTCATTCTTGTAGATGAAGGAAACTACGATTCCAAGGGAGTTACCCTCGGGCACAGTGAAATCAGGAGGGCTCATAGTGCACCCTTTGGAGCCGCGGTCAAACTGAAGCGCGTCTTGCGACCCTCCCCACGCCCAGCTGCTTGAACCATACCCGCAGGCGGCGATCGTCAATGTGACTGTCTGCCCTGGCTTCACGGAGAGGCAGTTACTGTCGTTGACGACACCACAATCTGAGGGGTAGGCCGTTAGAGTAGGTGTTCCTGATGCTGGGTAGGTTGGAGAATAGACCCCGCCTGAACTGTAGTTGCCCGCGAGGAAGTAGAAAAGCTCTCCCGAAATGTCAGGATCCCCGAACAGGTAAGTGTACTTAGTGATGGTCAGCGTAGTGTTGAAGGCGTTTGTAATCTGCACGTAGAAGGCCGTGTAGTAGTTAGACCCGGCAGCAAGGAAACTGCCGCTTGGAAGGCTCGCTAAGTCAACATGCCCGTTAACCAGGGGAGCGTTCGTGACGCAGGGGCCAGTGAAATTGCGCTCGGTAGCACTGCTCTGGATGCAGGAGCTGTACTTCAACAGGAAGAAGTTTGCCGCGAAGGCGCCCTGAGTTGTGACACTTGCGATGCCCCCCACTTCGATCGAGTTGGACAGAGAGTCCGCCGAGGTGACAAAAACCGTATTGAGGGTTCCACTGGCGTGACCTGAAAATGACGCGAACCCCCCTACCGCCCCTGTACTGGCGGAGAAGCGGCAGCTGAAGCTCCTGTTCTCACCTGCTGGGACGTTCCGAGAGGTCGGAGAGCATGCGGAATAGCTGTCTACGGACGCGGTGCCGCTGACATAGGGCGTATTGAGCGAAATGGAGACGTTGTCTGCGGTCCAAGGGGAGTAGTTGAAGACAGTAGCGGTGAGGGTGATGCAACCGTTGTCGCAGGAAAGAGTCTGGGTGGGCGTGACTTGCATCAGGACGGAGAGCTGCGGACCCCCTCCGACTTGGGTCAGGGTCACATGCGTAGTGACCGACTTCACCGTCACAAGAGTCGTGACAGGGTTGGCGGGCGAGGGATACTGAGCAGAGAAGACGTTTCCTTCGGAAGTGAGCAAACTGACTACAACGTACTCACCGGTTGAGTGGCTGAAAGTCGTGTTTAGGATCGCGATGTCGGCCTTACACCCAGTGCTTGGGCATGAAGAGAGATACTTCGTAGATGCGCCTACTCCCAGGGTGATAGGGAGAGAGAGGCCAGGATTCTCACCAACGATGAGGTCCGTGTTGTACTTCAAGAAGCTGGTGAGGAGCTGCCCTTGCTGATACGAGCCGCCGCACTTTGACACGCACGTTACGTAGAGGTCGATGATTGATGAAGATACGCCTCCGGTATTGTTGGCCCTGACCCACATGCAATTCTCGCACGATATGTCAGTTCCTGGGGTCACACCCACCGTGACGAGCAGCTTTTCCTGGCCAGCCTGAAGCTGATTATTCGCTCTTGCAATGCTTGCTTGGTCTGCAGACAGTGCGTTATGGCTGACGAATAGAAAGAAGCTGGTGCCGACGGTGAAGACCATTGCGAAGAGAATGACCGCGGCAAGTACCCCGGCCACCGCCCTGCGTCTTGACCTTGCATGAGCATTCTCAGCTGGACTTTGCAAATCATTTCCCCCTAAGAGGTGAATGCGATTCCATTGAAGGCGATGTCCTCCGTCAGCGTCTCTCCCTTGTACTCAAACGAAATCACGGTCGTAGCTGCGGTCGCGTCCCCGGCATAGTACTGGTCTATGCTCGGTGTTGAACCACCAGGGATGCACCCGACGGTATCGTTGCCGTTATCCCAAATGTTTCCATGTTGGTATCCCCCCCAGTCCCAGTTGGATGACGAGAATCCGCATGCCGCAAACGTAATCGTGACCGTCTTTCCAGGATTAACGTATATGCAATTGTTGTCATATGGCCTGCCATTTGTTGAATTGACATTACCGCAGTCTGAAGGGTATGCAGTCAGCGTGGGAATCATAGAACCGGTGGCAGGATCGTAGGTCGGATAGTAGGCCCCATTGCTCATTGTCGTATTCGTACCCACGAGCCACCAGTCTGTCTCACCCCCGTCAGACGGGTCCACCTGGAGGAAAGTGTACTGAAGCAGCGGGATGGTGACATTGTAGTTGTTCGTTATCTGAATGTAGAAAGCGACGTAGAAGTTGCTCCCTCCGCTGATTACCGCACCCTCAGGCAGCTTGTTGGGCGAACTGGGAGGCATTGACGTGTTGGGTATGCACGTGTCGGTCGCCGAGTACCGAAGATTTCCAACGCTGAACTTGGTCGACGCCGTGTTGGCGCTGGCATCCGTCGCTGTGACGGTTTGGATACTAGTTGGAGAGGAAGGTACGCTGAAGGTGGCAGTGAAGGCACCGGTTGCATCCGCAGTGATCGTATGAGGGACGGTCATCTGTGTTGCCCCATTGAACTTCACCGTGATAGTGGAGTTGGAAGTGAAATTATAGCCCGTGACCGTTACGACGGTTCCGACTGGGGCCTGAGTGGGAGACAGGGTTATCGTTGGAGTAAGCGCACTGGTCGTGACCGTGAATGTGGCAGGCGCTGCGTTCGCGCTGACATCTGACGCGGTGACCATCTGACCGCCAACTGGAGACGCCGGGACCTTGAATTTGGCCGAAAAGGCGCCCGCGGAAGACGTGACAACCGTAGCAGGGATGGTCGTCACTGTAGCTCCGTTGAACTTTATCGTGATGGTTGTAGAAGCAGCAAAACCAACGCCCGTGACGTTCACGGTGTCGCCGACTCGACCGTGGCTTGGAGACAGAGCTATTTGGCTTGGTCCTTTGATGCAGGAACTGTACTTGAAGAAGAAGAAATTAGTGGAAAATGCCCCCTGTGCATAGACGTTGGTCAGTCCTCCAATCTGCACGAGGTTTGATACTACGCTTGCGGAGTCCAAGACGGTCTTGTTCTGCGTTGCAAATGCCCATCCTGAGAACGAAGCGAGGCCCCCGACAGCGCCTGTCTGGGGAGCGTATGTGCATAGGAAGTAGATATGAGGGGCGACGCCGGCACCGCTGTATCCTGGGATTGTCCCATTCGGGTCAGGAATCTTGCCCGGGGGAGTGTAGGGACCTGAGCAACTGGAACCGGTTAGCTCGGCGGTGCCAGTAACGTTGAACCAAGGAATCGTTGGATGCAGACCCGCTCCTGTCATGTTGGTGCGCGAATAGTTGAAAAGAGTGACATTGTCAGTGATACACTCGAGACCTGGACAGGGTCCGCTGAAGACCTGGACAGGAGTGGCCGACATAACGACTACAAGGGAGTTCCCCCCGGCGCCACCAGCGTTAGGTCCGGTCAGGGAGACTGTCGTCTCGGAAGTAATCGTAGACACGACGACGGAGTTGTTGAAGGGGTACTGCTGGGTGAAGACGTTTCCCCTTGATGTGACCAGCGCTACATGGATGGTTCCCGATGCAAGCGTGTCCGTGTAGGACGTGATTGTGAAATTCCCAGTCCCCCCCACGTTCAGGTTGAGGGGACCCCCCGCGGTCGTTCCTGAGACTCCGAGAGTCATCACACCCGGTGGACTGACAACTTTGCCCGCGCTGTCATTGACGAAGGTGTCGACGATGCTTATTGGGTAGGCTCCTGTGTCATTTACCATGACCTCCAAATTGTTGGATCCTGTGAGAGAGACCCGAAACGAAAGCTGTTCCTGGCTAATCTCAGCGCGTTTCTGAAGAGCCTGGACGTTCGCTTCGTAGGAGGAAAGGTTGCTCCTGACCTGGAAGAACAGATACCCTGTCCCTGCCGTAAAGAGCATCGCGAATATGATAACCGCCACCAGTATGCCCGAGACGGCCCGACGCCTACTCTGTCCGAGCCTCAGGTTCATGCCGACCTATCACCCATTCGCTCGAACCATGGTCTGGACGACGCTGCCGTACACTCCCTGTATTGTCACAGCGTAGCTCTCACCAGCAGTCATCTGATTACCCCAACACGCTGGAATTGACACCTGGTATGGAGGATTCGAAAGAGTCGAGGTTTTCAGCAAGTTGCCAACGACCTTCTGGTTCGGAGTGATTGCGGCGACCCGACAGATTGCCGGCCCATAGGCGGACATATTGAAGACCATACTCCAGGCATTGGGATCGCTTGGCATCGTAGCAATAGTAATAGAGGAGACAGTGAATGTGACTTCTCCCCTGTTGTAGAGGACGAGAGTCAAGTTCTGGCACGGCCCTCCGATGCAGCTTGTAGGGAATTCACTAGTCGCAACTACTGAGAAGCTCTCCTTCAGGAAGTTGACATTGGCCGCAACACTCTCACCGTACGCGTTCTCGCTGGATCCGGCCTGACCGTCAATCCAACCAAAGACAGCGGCACCCGCTATCAAGGTGATTGCGACCATGATCAGAGTCCCCATGATTTCTGCGATGCCGAGGCGTTTCCTGTTTCCCCTGAGTTTCATGCTCTGTTTCGAAACCTCCTCAACAGTATATGGCCATTGTGAATTGAGTATACGGAGCGGGCATCGTTTTTCATCGCAAGCAGCAAGGTCAGATCATTTCACCGTCTGCCCCACGAAAGGAATCTGCTGCGTGTATACCTGACCGTTGTAAGCGAAAGTGATAAGGATGGACAAGTAGGTTGATTCGTACGGCGTGTACTGTGGGGGTCTTGTCGTGCATGTGTTCCCACTGTCGAAGTTGTAGCCGTAGGTCGAATTAGCCCAGTCCCACCAACGGGAACCAATGTCGCAGGCGGCAAAAGTGAGTACTGAGCTGTTACTGGCTCCGATGTTGATGCATGAAGCGGTCGACGCGGCAAGGCAGGTTGACGGGTACGGCGTAAGGGTCGGTACTTCACCACTGACTCCTGGGTCGTAATCCGGGATGTAGGGCAGGCCTGGATTGCCTTGGCCTCCGGAATCACCGACGATGAAGAACGCGGACTCTCCACCAGCGGTAGGGTCGGTCAAGAAGTAGGTGTAAGGAAGTATTGGAATGGTCACGTTGTAGTTGTTCGTCACTTGAATGTAGAAGGCAACATAGTAGCTACTGCTCCCATCAATCAGGCTAGCGGTCGGAAGGCTGTTGTTCGTTAGGGGGGTCGGTATCGTTTGACATGGCGTACTTCCACTGGGAGGGGTTGTGCACGCGCTGTACTTGAAGAAGAAGAAGTTCCCAGAGAAGGGCCCCTGGTTCAGCACGCTGACCGGACCGCCTATCTGGACAGGGTTCGAGATTGTCGGACCGGACGTCACCGTCTGCTTGTTGTATGTGCCTGTCGCTTGACCCGTGAAGGATGCGAAGCCTCCGAATCCGTTCGGGTTCGCGCTGTATGTGCAGAGGTAGACCGCCCTATGGGGCTCACCGCTGCCGGGATACGCCTGGATGTATAGCTTCCCTTTCTTATCCACGGTCCCATTAACCAGAGTGCACGGACCTGTGGACGAGACCTTGGCGCTTCCCGTAAGGGAAGGCAGTGGCACAGCAGGAGAGAGCGAAACCTGGGTCACATTGAGCAGCCCGTAGTTGAAAATCGTGACTGTATCGTTGAGGCAATGCCCGCATGCGAAGGTCTGAGTGGGGTTCGCCACCATCTGGACGACCAGGATGTTGCCTCCAGGATTGCCACCTCCCCAAGTCGTTGTGGAATCAGTCGCGATGGTCTGAGTTATTGTTACAGTGGTCGCCCCCGGAGCGGAAGGGTACTGGGCGGACCAGATCTCCCCAGTCGATGTCAGGACACTGACTAACACCGGAGAACCGGTGAAATTGTAGGATGCCCTGCTTATGGCAATGTCACAGCCGGGAGAGGAGCCGCATCCGCTCATCTGAGCTGTGGAGAATTGAGGCAGAATGGTGAGAGGAAGAGAATAATTGAGGTCCCCCTGCGTAGGCTTCGAGAATGTCGCAAGAAAATCTGTGCCCGGGGTTACCATGGAACTCGACTCGATCATGTCCTTGGCTGTATTGGTAACGAAGACATCTATCAGGGTGACAGTTGAGCTCCCGACGTTCACAACCCTCAGCCAGAGATCTCCTGTCTGCCCCCACGGGTCGGGTTCTCTCGAAAGCCCCACTCTTATCGACAGTTTTTCCTGCGAAGCTTGCTGGAGGGCCTGCTGTTCCTGCTGATTCGCCTGTGTGTTCTTGAGTGTAGTTGTGTTGATGAAGATGAAGTAACCAATGCCCGCCGTGAAGAGCATCGCGAACATTATCATTGACCCGAAGATTCCCGTAATAGCCTTCCTTCGTCTGACCTGCTCGAGCTTCGTGATGTTCACTTGAGAATCACACCGCTCGAACGATTCTTGCCACTCTCATCAAACTGGTACAATACCATAATCTCGGTCAAGACAGTCATCTGAGCCGTCGCCATTTGGTAACATTGTCTTTCTCACTTTTCTCTATTTAGCACTTGTAGACCGAAAAACAGGATTTGCAGTCTATTCTTCTAACCGAAAGCCAAGCAGGCCTAGTCCAGACGGAAAGCTAAGGAAACAGCAGTGGGCAAACCTTCCAGACGCTGGCATAGCACGCTTGGACGAAGGCCTTTACGCGAGAAACAGAGGAATGGCTCTTCCACATTTCACAGGCTAGGGGTGGTTGTATTCCGGAACGATGTTGAACTTGTAGGTCATGCTGACAGCAATCGACTGCGAGGCCATATAGTACAGGTCGAGATTTGTGACTGGGTTGCCCGCACACCCGTTATACAATCCCGAGGCCAAGCTCAGCTGAGTGACCGTCACCGACATCGGTGAAAACGTGTAGACATTGGAGATGTATGACCCGACAGCCCCGTTGCAATTCTCCGCGCTGGTCGTACCATACAGCACGGCGTTAATCTGCGCGTACACTGTGAGATTCAGTGTGTTCTGTACGTTGAAAGTGAATGTGTTGGTCGCGCTGCTGTAGCTGTCGCCGACGATGACGAGGGTTGAAAGGGGAACTTGGATTGCGAGTAGCCTCCCGGTCAGCGTCTGGAGGGTCACGTTCATGATGTGTAGCTGGTAGTAGACCCACCCCTGGAAAGCTAGGTTGATTGACCTGTTTGAGTTGAATTCCTTGGTCATGTTCGTCAGTCTAGACTGAATATCAGTTAGATTGCTCTGAAGAATGGAGATCTGCTTTCCTTGCGTAGAAAGTTGCTTTCCCATCGTGCTCATCGCAGTCTGGAGTGAGTTGATGGAATTCTGTAAACCATTTATCTGCGAGGATAGGGCCGAATTATTCTTGTCCATCTGGGAGTTCTCCATCTGCAGGACGAAGAAGTTCCCCCCCAGAGCAACCAGGGCAATCACAAGGGCCGCAGCTAATTGGAGATTCTTATTCGACGCCAGCTTCTTGCTCAACACTCTGACTCACGTGTTCATGCCGGAAAGACGGTTTGACAGTTATACGTATTCAGGATGCTGAATACATACTCATGAGAGATTCTGTTCCCCGGATTCGGAGTTACCTTCGAAGCCCAAGAGTCGCCCACCTCTCAGTTCGAGAACCCCACTGCATACAAGAGTGAATTCATCGCCGCCGGCACGCGAAGACCTTGTTCACGATGCCTAACTTCGCTCGCTTTCTGGCAGAAGTTTTCGACGCCTTTGTCGAGGATGCTTCTCCGTGGCAGAGCCTCTGCGCGGTTCTGGAGGTCAACCCATCCTGTCACTGCAGAGTCCGCCTGAGCGCGCAAGGATTGTGGGGCTGTGCAATTGACGACAGCGCCTCCGGCTCCGCACGAGGGGCTGAGGGGGGAGAGGAGATCATCCGCTAAGAATGAGAGCTAAACGAGGTTTCATCGAGAATGCTTGCGTCGAAAATCCCTAAAGTTGAACATCCCCCTGATTTATCAGGAGCATCTTCCCCCTTTCCTATGGTGGAAGTACATAGTCAGTGCAACTTGCGTTCTTGACTGGCCGTCAACTTGACATGGACCTAGAATTCATGTTGATGTCCCTCAGATTCAGACGGGATAAATACTCGAAACCAAACTACTGATTTCAGATGAATAGAATCAGCCGAAAGGCTTCGATAGCAACTCTCGGCATACTTGCCACCATACTATGGGTCGCACCTCTGGCAACCCCAGTCTTCGCATGGCATCCATGCGGGCTAACTCTGTCGCCTAGCACGCAGGTGACCACAATTCCCGCGGGAACAACCGTGACATTGACCTATCTGCTAACCTACAGTGAGAGCCCAGCATATGCATCCTACTTTACACTCAGCGTCCATAGCTCAAACAGTGCCTGGACTATAGGCACCTATACAACTCGAGTTCCAAGTTCAGGAACTTCGGACTCAATCAGCCAAATCGTTTCGGTGGAAGTGACCGCGCCGTCCACTCCAGGTAGCACGACGACCATAACCGTGAGCGCAGCAAATTACTATGACAGAAGTGCCGGCTGCTCCGCGGAGACACCACTAACTGCGGGGGCGTTCCCACCAACCGTCCCACAGTTCCCACTAGGAATGGTGCTGCTGATGGCAGTCAGCTTCCCAGCTATGTTGCTGATCAAGAAGAAGTCCAGCATATCAAGCCCATAGATACCGTAAGCGGTTTTCAACAGGCTTTTGCCTGTTGTCGACTGCTATTTGTTTAGACTTTGAGAGTAGATGATCGAGAGTCCATCCGCCCTAGCCGTCTGAGCAGCCGTCAATCGCATCTGAACCTTCCCCTACGCCGGGTAATGCCGGCCCAAACCTGCTACGCCTGAACCAGGCGCTCCCAATCCTATCGTCGTTGTCACCGTTACGGTTGATGTGACAGTCTGAGTCGAAGCGGCCGAAGTCGTCGTTATGGTCTGTTTAATCGACTTCGTAGTTGTGGCCGTATTGGTAGCAGTGGTTGTGACTGTCTGCGTCCTGGTTTGGGTGGTAGTGGCAGTCTGTGTCACCGTGGGGGGCTGAGTCGCTGTTTGGGTGCTCGTCGTCCTATCGGTCACAGTTGTCGTTACGGTCACAGTTGAGGTCACAGGCGGGAAAGTCGTGCTGGCTGAGCTTGTCGTCGTGCTAGAGCCGCCACCCCAGAGCAACGTCCCCTGTGGCAGTGTTGCCAGGGAGCCACCTGCGACGATCTGGTCGTTCTGTAGGCCGCCTCCCTGCGCGCTGCCGCTGATTCCCCAAGCTGTCCCGTAGGACTGGGCTGTCTGCACTGCATTCCACGTCCCTGACTGCAGAACCTGCATCGCTGTCGTGAAAGTCACTAGAGGAAACGCGAAAACGCTGTCGGCCTCTTCCTCGGATAGCGCAAATACGGGATACGATGAACTGGATGTGCTGGCTCCCATGTCATACGTGCCAATTACGTTTCCGTCTAGCAGATACGCCCATGTGGTGCCGGACTGGAAGCGCATTGCAAAAGAATGAGCTCCAATTGACACTGAAGCAATCCCACCGGTAAGAATAGTGTTAGTGTTCAGATTCCAGACCTGATAGAACGCCTCTGGGACTGAACCGTCGCAGATGTAGTACCCAACTTGGCCCCAATTGTTGTTTGACAGATCATCACTGACCCAGAAAGCCAAGCATCCAGTGACCTGGGTGCTGACGACTTGAATTACGCCCTTCACTCCCATGTTGGGCAGAGCTGAAGAATCGGTTGAAGATGCGCCCACCCACCATACAGAGCTAGAGTCGGGGGCGGCGAAGGACCTGACTGGTGTAGCGGTCGGCCGCGAAATCGGACTCGTGACCTGAACGAATAGTCCGCCGGAAAGAAGCAATATGAGGATGACCAAGTATGGAGCCTTCATGTAGATGATCAATTTCGTTTGCACCGTATATACTGTGCGGACTTGGGATATTTAGCCAGGATAGATAGGAGGAAACCGGGATCAAGATGACGAAACCGGCGTTCCGGTCAGTCATGCTCGGAGTTCTTTCCTCATACATTACGGGGAGAAAGAACGCGCGATATTCATGCGGTGCGGCAACTCTGTGGTCCTTCCGAAATTAGACAACCTGGAAGTCTTCGTCAAATCGCCTGAGGCACCACGAGTCTATGATCGCCCAAACTCTGGAGAGAGACCTCTGATCCTCTGTATGGGGGGACCACGCGAAACTCCTCGATGAGGTACTGACTCGGATTGGATTGATCGAGCCGCGTTTCAGATCGTGCGCCTGACGCTATTGTAATCCGTTCGTCTCACGCTAACTAGCTGAATCGATTGTTCCGGCCTTAGCGACAAAGCCGTCGTCGGTGAGACCGGTTGCGCAGATGCCTTGGCGGCATCCGCCCTTTGAATGGCGTCCAGCAAGACCTGGATCGGGAGCTTCCGAGGGGTCCTTTTCGCGAGTAGGCTTGCTTCGTCGACGAGGCTATCGACGCCGCCAAGAACGTTTCGAGCGCTGGCTCCGAACATCTTGGAGATGCTCCTGGCGAACCGTTCCGGGTTGCACCTGGCCCCCCTGCCTATCCACACCCTCAGGACTAGGGAGGGGTCCTCTCCAAAGAGCTCCGGGAGCGTTGAACAAAGTATTTCGTCGAAGGTCAACCCAACCTTCTCAAGCCCTCTCGTCCTATCAACGAAGGACAGTTCCCATATCTTGGGAACTCGTCCCCACATGAAGAAGAGTGCACTCCTGCGCAGTGTGAGGCGAACGTGGCGTGAGGTGACGCGTGAATCCCGGACAAGCCAATATGACTCATCGAGTTCATACTTCCTCCTCAACTTCAGGAGGGGTGGCCTCACTGTCATTACTATTCATTCGATTCTGGGCCTCAGTTAAGAGGTTCTGCCGTTCCAGAAGAACCAAGCAGAAATGAGAATGGAATACGGCGCCCTTCAAATACAGTCCGGAGATCTGATTGATCAGGATCGCGGCAAAGAGGAACCCGCGGTTCTTCGCATGAATGCGAGCCGTTTGTGGCTGCCGCCCAAGTCACGCGACACCCTAGTTCTCTACGGCTTCTCCAACAGGGCCCAAAACACAATGTTTCCGCCAAGCGGCAGGGCCCCGCTGTCTTTGACTGTGAACCCCCCTCTTGCCGATTCGTTCAGAACACTGCTCCAGTCTTGCGCCTCGCTTACGTATTGGGCTTCACTCTTCGCCTCATACTGCTCTTGGTCTCTCATCACTCCCTGCCTTCCCACAAGCTGAGAATGACTATACGCTCTGTAGATCAGTCTGTATTCCGTGAGGTCAGAATTGAGCACTCTCTATTTATTCGTTAAAGCGCTCTTGACGGTCCCATACCTTCAAAGACTATAGGAAGTCCGACCTTTGCCCAGTTCTTAAATAACTATTGTAACTCCATTTTGGCGCCAGGATTCGCGTTTCAAGATTGGAAGATTCACGCCGAGTGGCCATATCATTCTTTGTCGTGCTTGCATCGATGCTGTCTAGTCTCTCACGACTGCGTATCATCCACAGCAGCGACCGCAGCGTTTCTTGCGACGGGTCTTGTGGATGAAGTTCAAGTACATTCAGAGGCCTCTGGCATTCATCCTTGGCATCAGCGCTTTCGCGTGGGCCATCGGCTTCGCTAGGTATTTCGACCATTGGGTCTTCTTCCCCGCTTTCCCCAACGTCTTCGACTCCCTTGGTATGTCCCTTGTAGGAGCCTATCTTCTGTATGTGGCCCTAGGGAAGAGTCATAGTTTTGACAAGACACCAGAAGTTGAATCGGAGCTTATCTTGTCCGTCTTGGATGATATCGACCCTACAAGAGAATCTTGAAGCTTCTCTATCAGGGCTTTTGCCAAGTCTCTCCAACGTCGTAGCTTCATCTATTCCCTGAAGTCTGAGATTCGTCCTCAGGGAATCGGCAGATTCGGATATCTGGAGCGCTCCTTCCGCCTGCATCAGGTGTTCGGGGACGAACCCAACAAAGTATTTTGCAATCGGCGTGATGTACATGGTAAGCGGCATCTACTCCTTCGGCTTTAGCATGGCCCTGACGGGTTTGGTGAGGCCTCTCAGCGGGAACACCTCATACATTCCAATTCCTGACGCCCTCTTCCCGTTCGAAGTGCTGCTCTTCGCGTTCTTCGGTTTAGCATTCTTGGTGGCGTCGGTTTACCATTTCCGAGTGAGCCTTCGGCCAGCATCCGAAAGACACCCGAGCTACGGCAGCTCCTCAGTCCCCCAGTAGTCGTCATCTCGGTCGAGTTCGAAGCTGCTCACGATCACCGAGTCTACTTCCAAGGCCCATGCCCTCAGTGAGGCGACTGAGTGTCCGTATGGCGATGCGGACCAGGCTTAGGACGCAACCGTCGCGAAGAGCACAGAAGCACCGTTTCCGAGGTTGACTGAACCAACGACTTGGTTGCCAGGAATCGCGTGTGCAGGACCTGGAGTCGTGCAGCTCACGACACCGCTTTTCCCAGCGTCAAGGCTTCCCGATTGAAGAGCGGCCGTGCTCGTGTGGATTGTCCCTGCGAAGGTCAACGTGCAGACACCAGTAATCAAGACATTTCCGCTTCCTGTATTCGTGAGACTCACCAAGCAGACTTCTGGAGTGCCGGAGCATGATACTGAGCCTGCAGTAACGAGAGCGATGTTGGTGAATGTTCCCATCAAGCCGAAGACGAACCCAGCTACCGCTATGGCCGCAAAGAGCGTAATTGCGATCAGTATGATGGTTGCTAGGACAGGCGAAACTGCCTTTCTCTTCTTCCCGTAGGCAGGGAGATTCATCGTCAAGTGAATTCTACTGATTCTGCTATTAGTCATTGTGGAGGCTGAGTACAGAACACGGGCTCGTTTGTGGCCCTGGGAAGTCGAAGGGACTTCGAGAAGTCCTGGTCGACAATCCTGTGACAGAAGTCGATTTCGGAACATGGGAGGCGAAGCATGACTTCGTAATGAGCTTGGGGGCCTGTGGTCGGATCCTCACGTGAAACTGAGAGTGAATGACGCCACTTTCCGTCTCTTCAAGAATCAAGAGAAGAAAGGGAGCGTGGCTTCAACTTGCTTCCACGAAATATCCAATCTGGGGAAAGGGGCGCCAATGGCACGACGCAAGACTAGGGTCTTTCCTGAGGCTTGCTGGGCTGTGCGACAGTCATACCTTCTTCTGCCTTCCGTATGGCATCCAGGATAGACCTGTAGGGTGGTTCCGGAGGAGTATTCTTTTCGAGCAAGCTCACCTCGTCTGAGAACCTGTCGATGCTGACTATGACAGAACGGGCGCTTGCCCCGAACATCTTGGAGATGGTTCTGGTGAACTGCTCCGGGTTGCACCTGGCCTTCCTCCCCATCCAAGAACTTAGAATCTCAGACGTGTCTTCCCCGAAGAGCTGCGGGAGCGTCGAACTGAGCACCTCGTGAAACGCCAAGCCCTTCTTTTCGAGCTCTCTCATCCTGCCGATGAAGGACAGCTCCCAGGGATTGGGGATTCGCCCCCACTTGACTGTTAGAGCGACTGTGCGCAGCGTGGGAGGAACCTGCCGCAAGAAGGAGCGGAAGCGCTTCACGAGCCAGTATAACTCGTCCACTACATACTTCCTTCTCATCTTCGGAAAGGGAGGACGCGCTTTCATCGTTGACTCACTTGATCCCGGGCCTCAGTCAGCAGGTTCTGCCGTTCCAGGAGGTTCAACGTGACATGGGAGAAAGATCCTGTGCTCTGCCGGTACAGTCCATAGACTGGGCTGGTCATAGTAACAGAAAAAAGAAGCGCACGACTTCTTGGGCCGTGCGCCTGTCTTGAAGTCATTGCCATCCTGTCTTGTGCTTAGGACCAGGTACCTGAGAACGGCACTGAAGCGCCGTTGGCGAGAGTGAAGTGACCCACTGCCATGGAGCCGACTGTCTGAGTAGCTGGTGTTGGTGTGCATATGTATGTTCCCGACCCGCTTGCTGGGACGGTCGGTGTGGATACCGGAGTTCCGCCAAATGTTACAGCTCCTGATGATGCCAATCCGTTAATCTGGATGCTGCAGCCCGTTTCTGCGACGTTCGAAGTACCTGTGTTGGTCAGTACGACTGTGCAGACGCCCGTTGCCGCATCACAGGACGTCACTTGTGCTGTGACTGTTGCCGAGCTCGTGAACGACCCGAAGAGGCCGAACACGAATCCAGCGACTGCTATGGCTGCGATGAGTGTGATCGCGATGAGGATGACTGTTGCTAGAACTGGTGAGATGGCTTTTCTTTTCCTTCCGTGTTGTACGATTTTCATCGTTGGACTTGCGAAACCCCAGTTTGCTTATTAAGCCGTGTGGAGTTTCAATTCAGTTTCTGGGTCAAATTTCTAACACAAAATCAGGGCCCCCGAAATCCTTAAGGCAACATTAAGGCAACATAAGACATGGTCGACATCGTCGGCGTTTCAAAACCACGAACAAGTGGGAGCATTTTGACAAAGAAAGGAAAGAAGACATACAGAGGGAAGAGGAGACACTGGTACATCTACTTCTACGACGACAACGGCAAGTTCAGGAAGAAGCAGATAAGTGCAGCCGCTGTGCCGTACTATGGTTCGCTGATAAGAAGACGGAAATCCTACGCCTGCCCTGACTGCAGGACGAAGTTTCGGTCGCTCAGGGGGATCTGTCCGAAGTGCGGCTCCTCAGCCAGAAGACTGAGGAGGGGCACTTGATACTCACCTCGTAGAAAATCTGGGGCCCGCAAGCGATCATCAGAATCCAGTCTCTCCCGCGGCGGAGTGCCAAAGGCGCAACCTAGTCGGGATAAGAAAACGCAAGGTGTCTCATATAGTCTCAGGTGCAAGTTCAATCGAGCCGAATCTAGAATTCAATTATCGAGATCTGGGAACCCGACGGCCGAAGTCGGTTGTTTGGCATGGGTATCACGCCCAGTCTTTCGTGAGGAATGTGATCCAGACGTCGCGGGTTAGGCCCCGTCCAACTAAGCCTCGCTGATGACCGATCGAGCAACACGGAAGCGTGAGCCCCGTAGGCAAAGACCGCCAGCCCGGACACATGCCGATAGTGAAAATCTTGCAGGTTCGCAGCGTCAGAACTGCTGAAATTCCGTTGAACACTTCGTGCTAAACTGCTCTGTCATATCCACTCTGTGTCTACCCCGAAGGCGAAGAAAAAATGAGCACGACAAAGCGTGTAACACTAGTGGGTGCGACTGCCTTGCTGTTGGCTGTGGCACTCATCGCAGCCGCAGCCCTCACAGGATCACTCCCGGGCGTCCAGAACGTGAACACAAGCCAGGAAGGCACAGGGACTCTGTCGATCATGCTGACTGATCCTCCGGTCGCCCCGACAGGAGTAACTGGGGTATACGTCTCCTACAGCGACCTCATGGTCCACGTCTCCGGGGCGGGCAACCAAAGCGGCTGGTATCCCGTCGACTCTGAAGGGACGATCGAGCTGCTCGGTTCCGTCAACTTCAGCCAGACGTTAGGCACGGTTACCGTGGCCACGGGGGACTACAACCTAATCCGATTCAACGTAACCTCGGCCAAGGTCACTTACAACGGCATCAACTACACGGCCTTCGTCCCCTCTTCGGAACTAACGGTCCGGATAGTCGGTGGTGTCCAGGTGACCAACTCCAAGGCCAGCGCAACGATCATTGACCTTCAGACCACGGTGATGAACATCGGGAGCCGCTCCAACCCAGAGTTCATGATACGACCAGTCGTAAGGGCTTACCCAGTCCCATCGAGCCAGGTGACCACAGGGATGGAACAGCATGGATTCAGGCAGGACCTGAGATATCTGTCGTGGTGGAAGTCCCTTAGGGAAAGCTACACCGCCAACCTTCAAATAACGACCGCATCTCTCGCAGCCAACTCCCTCTCCCTGACTGTGAAGAACTCAGGCAACCATAGCACCATCCTTAGTCTTGTGACCATATCTCCCTTGGTGGATTTTCTGGGAATAGTTCATCCTGGCAGCCACCTCAGTGACTCGCTCCTGAATTCGGCAACCTTCCTCATCTTGAAGAATGGCTCGTTAGTTCCAATAAGGAGCTTCGTTGCCCAGGCACTAGCGACGGGAGCTGCCGGAGACCAAGCCAGAGAATCTGTATACAAGAGCCTCTTCGGGGCAGTTGGATACAACCTGACGGTTGGAGCCTCGACCGCCTTCACTTACAGCGGCCAAATCATCATCGGTTACCCGGCACTTAGGGAGTCAGTATCGGGCACAATAGTCTCTGGTCAGTCCTACATGGTAACGGTCCTAGGTACTCAAGCGGTCGCGAGCGCAGTCGTAACGGCAGGCTAGTCCTGCACAGTTAAGGGGTGACATCACCCCCCAACCCATTCTTTTGCCTACTCCCGTAGAAACGAGGGTTTGTTTAGAATCATCAAATGCGGAGTCTGTCCCACAACCATCGAACTGTCCTCAGTAACGATACGATCCCCACCTCGACCACCCTCAGAGCGAACCTCGCTATCCTGAAGAGCCAGGAAAGGACATTCACACCCTTCAGTCAACTGCTGTGCTCTTAATAGCCGCGCTCGAGTAGACTTGATTCCTGGGTCAAGAAAGGAGCTTGACGACGGCGCTGGACAAGCGACCGACCTCGCTCGCCGTTCCTAAACCGCGTCCGCTAGTCACTTCTTCTCTTTAGTTAAACCGAGAATGTTCTTGACGAACGCGTCTATCTCTTCATGAGACGCCTCCTCAACAGGCGAAGGAGCCGATGGGGCCGCCCCGAACTTGCCCTTGAACTCATATTTCGCCTGTGGCTCGCCTCCCTCCAACGAGGACATATGGCCTCGTCGACGCTTCGATCGGATATACCACTTTCAGCGCAAATCCAGACTCGGATGGAGCAGTGCTATGGAATTGGCGCCCCCTCCATACAGAGTGCTAGCTCACAAGATTGAGGTTAGGCGCTACGCTCACTGCGCCTGGGCAAGCTGACTCACCGGGCACGGCAGTCACTTCTCGGGCTGGTTCCCCGCCCTTGTTCCCTTGGATCTTTCGACGTCGTGCAAGATTCCATATAGGAGCTTCTTTGTTTCCTCGTCCGAAGCCCTTCTTCTCCTCTCCTCTACCCACCTCTGAAGACTCTCGACGCTCAACCCCACTCCTCGGGCCGCCTCCTCCAGTCTGCGAGTCGACCCTTCAGTAGAATCGCCCGGCCCTGTCGTCAACGTGCTGTATCTCCCTCTCTTGACTGCCACTTCTCCTTGCTTGGCAAGCTGCTTCAGCTGCCTCTCGGCTTCGCCCTTGGGCAACTTCAGCCTCCTAGCGATCTCACTCGCCCTGAAAGACTTCGAGGGGTTCTTGCTGAGGAACACCATTATCTCCTTGCGCATCTGCGCTTCAGGCCTGCCAGAACGTGGTGAGAGGTTTCTATAAGGATATGGTAAGATGAGCTGTGGGGCGAATCAATTTCGACAGTCCTGGGGATCGTGGAGCAGAAGTCTCGCCCCAAGTGCTTGGGAGGAAACATCCTTCCCTAATCATGCTTGCCGGACTCACTCAACCTGTGCAGTTTCTGAGTGGGGAATCTCAGGCGCAAGCTCCTTCCTCGTGAGCCACACCTCCATTGGGTTCAGGAGGCGCCTCACCTCCTCTTGGTACTGCTTCTTCATCTTCTCGACAAGCAGGAAAGGAGGATACTGTGTATCTCTGTAGCGAGACGTCAAACCTTTCTCGTAGAACGTACCGACTTGCCTTTGGACCTCCTCAATCGTCACATCGCATTCCTTCATCAGCTTTACGAAGTCCGTCTCCGCGGGTTCGAACTGGGAGAACAACTTCCAGAGCTTGATTCCGGTGATGATGGAGTCGGGCGGAACTGCGGCCTGCCTCTTGAGAGAATCGTAGGCCTTCTTGTGCAGCAGGGTCCGATTTCCCTCGATCCCGCCGGGGCCGAAGCTCCTGTAGCCGAATGCTAGGTCAAGAGCCCATCCCACCGCAACTATGTCATCTATCAGCCTCAGGATATTCCATCCGAACCCCTCGAACTCAACGCCGAACCACTTCAGGTCCTTTCTGGCCTTCCAGAATTCGATGATCCTTGCGTGGTCATAGGTCATGGGCAGGACAAAGCCTAGGTATCGCTCATCCAAGCCGTCGACGAACTCCTCCCATCTGTCCGAAGCGTTCTGCCAGAGCCGTTTCTCAAGCCATCGTGTTGCTGCGTCGTAGCCCCACTTCACCCTGAAGACGTCCTGACCGTAGACTGTCGCTCTCTCGAAATACAGTTCGGAGGCAGCTACCGTGACCTCGAACGGATAGCTGTTGAGAACGTCCTTCACGAGCACTCCGCCTGCGTCGTCATTAGTGAAGTCCTGAACTGCATGGACATGAACGAGGCACTTCAAAGCTGAGTCTACCCTTGCTTGGTCTAACCCGCGGATCTGCAGTTCAGTGATGAGCCCGTCGATGTCCACATTCCCTTTTTTCCGTCCTCAAATGATAAGGCTTGCCTAGTCGAAGAACTGATTGGAAATACCTACCGGGAGTCGACTTGAGTCAAATAGGTGGCTAATGTATCAGGTTTCCGCTTGGAGACAGTTGCGAGATCGATGACCAAGACGTTGACCTACCGCGTGGTCATCTTCGCACTCTTGGCGGTCATCACCTACTACTACACAGGTAATGCAGGCGAGACAACGGTGATTTCTGTCGTCTTCAACGTAAGCGGGGCGGGAGTCTACTATGTCTTCGAAAGACTGTGGAACGCGATAAGCTGGGGGAAGGACCAAGAGTCGAGAATCCCGCGGCCACAGAAGGGACGCGTGCCCGGACTGGCCGTACCCCGAGATGAAACGCCAGATCCAAGTGCCAAGTAGGTCCCGACGTACTGACCGGATGCCTGCTGCTTCCTTGAGTCTGATTCGTTAGGCAACCCCCCACTACGCCTGATTCACTCCTGAATCATTCGCGAAAGTGCTGAGGATGCGGCAGGCCATCAAAGGGAACAAGGCCCAGAGACTAACTCCTCGTATGTCTTGGAATGACGAACTCTTAGTCTTGATTCATTCACAAAGGCCCTATCTCGGCCGACAAGCAGATCCCTCAGGCTCTCTCAGGGGAGGTCAGAGGCCAGCGAAATCCAGGTCATCAACCCTCTCGGCTACCCCCTCATAGTCCCGTCCCGTCTGGACCCTCATGCACCAAGGACAGAGATCTTCGATTCGGTTCTTGGTAACAAAGTACACGCTGCACCTCCTGCAGTTCTTGCCGAAGGTCATGGTCTCCAGTGCCAGACTCTCGGACCTACCCTTTTCGTCCGTCATGGTCTTCCACCAACCGCCAGAAGGGACATCATCATGGAGGAGTATAACCGATCGCCGAGCCTCTTCCTCGTCTCAATCGTCCTTTGTAGAGCGCAGGTGAAGCACCGTCCTTCCTGCGCACGCGTAAGAGAACTCCGTTCAGCTTCCGTCAGCCTTAGCCAGAATCGAAGCTGGGTCAAAGTCAGGCCAAAGTACCTCCACTCGTTAGTCCCAGCTCTGACAAGGGTCCAATGGTTTCCATCGTGACCATCACAGTCTTCCCCCTCGAGCGAAGACCTAATCGCTGTCATCCCGATTTTCACCGTGGTTACGATGATTTCGCTTCCAAATATAATCTCGATGAACGCGCGATACAGAGCTGAGATCCACTACGCCCACGAGAGCCGGTATGACTGGCCGCTCCCTGCAATGAGATGCACGGGGAACGACACGCCAATCGAAGTGTTCATGATCCTCGCCCAGGTCACTTCAGCTAGGTAGCTCGAGTGTCCACCTGCGCTTGACCTGGATCAACGCAGGAGGAATCGAGCAAATGAAGGCGGCACCTACCGTCTTCAGTGGACCCACTAGGATGTTAGAAGCTAGCAATATGACCAGCGCATCGCTCGTGAAATCGACAAACGCTCCCACAGGGAGGAAGGCTATCATGAGCGAATAAGTGAATAGAAGAATGCTTTTCGACCTAAAGAGCCAGTGGGTCGACGAGATCGTTCGCGAGACCAGGTAGGCGAGAGAGTACAGGAGAGCTATCAAGATTGCATGGAGTAGCAATGCGCCTGGACCAAACTCCTCGAGGAGAGCGCTGCTGAGCGAGTTGGTCTCAACAATTGTCGTTCCATTCGCACAGACGATTGTCAAGGCGCCAGCCAGCGCATTCAGAATCACTGTCACGGTCAGCGACAACAATAGGGCCTTCCTCCGGTCCAACTCTGCGCGCCGCGGCAAACGACACCCTTGTAACACTTCCGTCACTTGTTTCCATAGGTCGCCTTGGACCTATTGGGCTCAGGTTAGGAACTCCTTGACACGTGCCATCGTGGCCGCTTACATGTTGCTAGGAAGTCCTGACGGTCACTCGGGAACTATCGTTCGATATGCGGAGTAAATCTTGGCGGCTTCGGCCGGCAGACCGAGAGCTATGGTGGTTGAGACCAAGGATGAAACTGCCTTGGTCAGTCTCTCACGCTGCTCAGAAAGCAGCGAGCTCTTGTAAGCGGCGAGGCTGTTGACTTCAGCGATGATTCTATCTGGCAAGTCTCCCAAATCAACTCGCGTCCGAGTCTGGCCGCGGTTGGCTGATTGAATCTGCGTCTGTTCTTTGGCGGTCAGTCTGAGCTGCTCAGCCTGAGCAGAAAGCATATTCAGAACTTCGTCCGACATGCTCCAGCCATTGCTCCCCTTGCCCGCACTCTCAATCTCAGGGTTCATTTTGCCGCCCACCTTAGGACTCACCTTCCGTTTCGATCTCAGCGGAGGAATGAGAAGAACCACTAAGGCCCCAGCGACAAATGACACTGCAGCTACAAGAGCAAGGATCGCAAGGCCTGAACTAGAGACCGCGTAGTAGGATAGCGGCAGCGACAGCAGGAAGACGATCAAAAGCACTAGGGCAACCCTCCTGCCGTCCATCTTCGTCATCCCCTCGACGATGAATCGTGGGGAGCGCTCCTCCCCGTAGTCCTGGTATGCGCCATGAAGAGCAGCCAGGGAATCACCCTGCACGGCGTCAAGCGGCAGCGACAGAGTGTAATTCTGTATCCTCCACCAGTGAATCATGAAGTAGAAGCTCATGATTGCGGGAATCGCGGTCACGAGAATCAGCGGATACACCACGAAATGGGGAAAAGCAGGCGAACCCAGTAGTATCAATTCCCCGACGACGGCCACGGCCAGAACGAGGGCAAAAGCGGCATACTGGATAGTGTAGAGAGAATAGAGCCTAAGGAGCGTACGCCTATTCTCTTCTCGCTGGCCCGAATCTGATGCATTCAACGACGAAGGGCACAATTGCAAGTCATCTATTTATCCGTCTTTCGGCGCAGCTATGGTCTAAGATGCCCCTCAAGTCCAGACCCAGCCGGGTGCGTCATCAATCGACCTCCCACATGGGTGGTTCCAGGGGATGAGTGGATGCTGGAACCTGGCCCGACATTCCACTGATAGGACCCATTGCGGCAGAACTGCAATCCTGCTCGGCAGGTGGGCAATCATCATCCAAACATGTTACACGCGAGCGAATCGTCGACTATTCCTTCGGGCGTGGCAGCGCCAATGCAGCCGTTGAATAGGCACCGATGACCGCGAGCACGATTATTAGCCATGATGCGCCCGCCGCACCTTGATTCCCCCCAGCACCTGCGGTCGAGGGCGTGCTCGAAGCGGTCGAGATGGTCGTCGACGTAGGGTTCGTCGCGCTGGTTGAGGAGCCTATGGTTTGAGTCTGCGTAAGGGTGGTCGTAGTAGTCACCATGGACGACGAAATTGCACTCTCCGTTTGGGTAGTGGTAGTTACCTGGAATTCAAGGCTGGTCAGAGTAGTTGTCTCCACTTGAGTGGTAGTGTTCGTAATCACCTTAGAAGTCGTCCGCAGTACAGTATCCGAGACTGTCCTTGTAACAGTCTGAGTGCTCGTCGTAGGTTGAGTAACAACTTGCGTCCGCGTAGTGGTTTCCGTGATTGTCTGGTTCTGAGTCCGTATGATTGTGGTTGGCTGGGTAGTGGTCTCCGTCTGAGTCGTGGATTGAATGATTAGTGTGGTCTGGGTTGTTGTAGTCGGAACCGTCGTGGCCACGGTCTCAGTTGTCGTCTGAGTCCACGTTGATACTGATGTTACAGTGGTCGGGACGGTAGCGGTTGCAGTTGTGGTTGAGGTCGCAGTTGAAGTCTGAGTCGCCGTTGTGATCGATGTTGTCGCCGTCGTCAGGGTTGTTGTCTGAGTCAAGGTCCAGGTGATACTCGTGGTAGCAGTCTGACTCTGAGTAGTGGTCTGCGTCTGTGTAGTTGACTGTGTAATTGTCGTAGGTTGAGTCGTGGTTTGCGTCTGAGTGGTGGATTGCGTGACAGTCGTGGGCTGGGTAGTAGTTTGTGTTTGAGTGGTAGTCAGATTTGTGCCTGGTCCTGTCATGGTCTGAGTGCTGGTCACTGTTGTCGTCACGGGTTGAGTGACGGTGGTCGTCGTAGTCTGGTTCGTGACTGACGTCACAGCTGTCGGGGCTGACGTTGTAGTTCTGCAGTTAGGGGTGTTCCACATCGCGGACCCTCGAGCTGGCGCTGCGAGGCAGGACATGGTTGCCAACAAGATCAGGCCCATCACTAGCACCCAGACTACGGCCCGGGGCTGCGACTCACGGGACATGACTGAAGCTCAGCCCGACTGATATTAAGCCTGTGCCCCTGCTTTGCTGAAGAAGGCAAGACAGTCGACTCGAAGTCTGATCCGAGGAAGACGACAGGCTACACGCCAAAATCCGGCAAATGTGCATCGGATTTCAGCCCTATCTCGCGTCAGGAACGTTCAACGAAAGGTTGCGCGAATGCTGCAGAAGGGCAGAGGCATAGGAGGTTCTGAAAGCTGCCTCAGAGAGAAGGGCCTCAGGCCTTTTGGTGGGTTCACGGCACGACGATCTCCAGGATACACAAACCGTCCTCTTGAAGATCGCCACTGACCAAGAAAGACGAAAAGCCAGAAGAAGATCGTGATAGTCAGCACACCAGGAGGCTCATTTCCACTGCGAGGAGGACAGTGACAACGGCCTCTTCGAAGTCCGACTTGGCTAGGCCAGCGGGTTTCGCTCTCTCAAAGAGTTGTGAATTGCGAGCCTGAATTCTCTTGCCTAGCTGCAACCCAGACTTACCACGCGCGGGGGGGGAGATCGCACCAGCATCTCCTGACTCCGCGGAATGCATCCAGCTTTACGCCCCTTGAATCTCGAAGGGCCGACCTAACCCACAACTGCCGGGTTCCTTTGCTTGGGGAAGTTGCAGATTGCTAAATAGCCCTCAGGCATGCGCTGAAATCAGAGGCCAACTTGGGGGGTAGTGTGGGAGAAAGTGAAACTCGGGCGGGTGACTCGCCCGAAGCGATAGCGGGGTTGGAGAGAATCAGGACAGGAACTGGACTGCAGGTCGTGATGGGAGCAGCCCATCCGTTGGGGAGGGCCGTACTCGAGGAACTTGCAGCTGCCGGGTCGAATGTCAGGGGGGTCGTCCTTGACGCGGCCCGTGTCGACGGTTCCTTCCCTGCCTCCGTCGAGTTTGTAGCCGCAAACCCACTAAGGCAGGAAAGTCTGGTCAAGGCATGTAGGGGAGGAGAAGTAGTCTACGATTGTTACGGGCCGGGCCATTCGGATTGGAAACGGACTTTCCGCGAAGCCACAGGCAATGTACTGCTCGCTTCGATAGAGGTCGGCGCCGATCTAATCCTCGCGAACCATCTGATAGCCAAGGAGGGCGAAAACGCCAGCATGGAGAACGACGTTTTCAACGCCCATCGTTCGAATCTCATAAGGACGCTGGTGGCAAGAATGCCGCAGTTGTACGGCCAGCGTGTGGTAAACAGTCTCTGGCAGGACATCTTTGAATCAGCCGTTCTCGGGAAGAAGGCCCACTGGATGGGAGACCTTGATGTGGCCCGGAGCCTCCTCTACCTGGGCGACGCAGCGTCGAAGATGATACTGCTCGGGAGAAGCCCGTGGGCTTACGGGCGCGCCTGGAATCTCTCCGGACCGGCCCCTATTAGCGGCAGGGCTTTCATCGAGTATGCCTACAGCGCGGCAGGCAGGGAACCAAAGGTAGGCCATTGGGGTCGTGGTGTGATGCTGACCGGGCGCCTCCTCAGCTCGGACGCGAAGGGGTTCCTTGAGCTTCCCTACAACTACTATGACGCCTTCGTCCTCGACGGGTCTGAATTCGTGGAGGCATTCCCGTCCATGTCATACACTCCGCATCAAGAAGCGATAGCAGCGACGTACCGATGGTTCGAAGCGCAGTTGAGGGATAACCCTCCGTAGTCTCCACTTGGGAAATGTCTCTTTCCGATTGGGATGACTCGCTCTCAGACACTGTCGCCTGATAGGGAAATCACCCGAGGGTGGCGGGACCAGGATCGAAGGGCCTGTAGAATCAGTGAGCCCACAGGAATGTGGGCCTGCTCGATGCAGCATGTCCCATCAGTGGCGTCAATTGTTCAGCGTGCATCAGATGCTGTGGATGCTCAGTGCGTGAATGTCCATGTAATCGTCACAGTATCGCCGACCGCAGAGACGGTCGCCGTGGATGACAGAAGCGATTCTGCGAACAAGTCCCCTCCGGACAATGCGTCGAACATGCAGACCTTTGAAATCGTTGTGCTGTGGGCGCTCGTCGAGTAGGTGAACGTTGCGGTGACGCTGTGATTACTGGTCCCCGCAGTGTGCGCGTATGAACCCAACGTCCTCCCCAGCCCATTGCTCGCCAATTCCATCGGACATGTCGTGTCCGTCGCTGCTGGGGTCGCCGTGGAGTTAGACAAAGCGATGTAAACGCCGCCATTGGCGCAGGTGACACCTGTTGCCCCGCAAGCGGTTTGCCTCGAGATGACATCCTCACCTGCCTTAGTAATGAGGTTAGGATAACTGGCAAGGAAAACCACGTTCCCTTGGTTACGTACGGTCACGGTGACGATATCCAGACCGAACGTGAAGCTATGTTGTGGACAAGTCCCAACACATTCTCCGTACGGGTAGCTATCTCCCACAGCAAAGGTGTTCTTGTTATTTTGGGTACTGAAGAAAGCTGAATTTGCGAAGAAACCCCCGACGAATGACAGGGCGATCGCTACGGCTATCACCCCGAGCCACCTGCTAGAGACGACTCGAGCCTTCATTAGACTACTGACGGCCAGTCACGTGATATTTAACTTTAAGGTACGGACGGGGCGGTCTCTAACGTTAGGCTGCATCCCTGGACGCTCAAGAAAGACCAAGACACCTGAGAAGTGGCGGGTAGAGCGTATTATACATGGGCAATAGTAGCGCCAAGCTCTAGGCTTATATTAGGTGCCTCGCCGCTTCCACCGGCTGCTCGTTGGCCTTCTGGAAGTCGAGGAAGAAGATACGAATAGGAGTTGCACTGGCGGTTGTGCTGCTGTCAATACAGGTGGGCGTATTGGCCCTGGACTTCCCGCGCGTCCCTTCGGACTCTTTCAGTTTCTTCGATTCCGCGGTCAGCTCATCAGCATTCGCCAGAGGAGGCCTTGACAACTTCGGCTTCGGCGACTCGGCTTTGCGGCTGGTCCAAACGTTGCGGGCAATTCACGAAGGCTTCGCAATTGTCGATTCTGCGACGGCCACGGCGGTCCTCCCCCGCGGGCTAGAAGGCTCGTACACCTTCAGCGATATTCTGAGATCGATTCTCTCGCTGCCAAGGAATCTTTCGGATTCTTTCATCATATTCGATTCCGTAGTTGGCAAGGCGGCCTTCGTCCGCGGGCACCTAGGAGACTCCTACACTTACAGAGATGCGGCCACCGTCATGCTTTCGGCTGTTGGTGGTCTCTCGTGCGCCGCGCAGCTGGCAGCGGGTCACTCCTGCAGCCTAGTAGGCACTCCTGGAAATGATACATTCCTAATTGATACCTGCGTGCTGTCAGGTGACACCTGCCAGCTCTTCGGGAACGACACCATTTCCGCTGTGGGGGGCGGCGGTGTAGACACCTTCAACGTCACGGACGGCCCCGGCAGCGATACCTATTCACTCAACGCAGGAAATGGAAACGCGACGTTCTACGTTGACGCCTGTGATGGCACGAGCGTCAACAAGTCCACCCTCATCTTGCAAGTTGGGGTCTGTACAAGTCTCCTTCTTCCACCTACCGACTTGAACTCGTATTCTTTAGTGGGAGGAGGGAATGCAAAGAGCCCAAACGTCTTCTTGGTCCTGGACGGGCCCGGCACGAACATCTATTCGTTGACCGGAGGGGCAGGGTCAGATAATTTCACAATATACGGAGGAGAAGGGAACGACACCTATGCTATCGTGGGAGGGCAGGGCAGTTCGATAGCGGCGGTCGCGGGAAACGGAACCGAAACATATGCGATAATCTGTGGAAGTGAAAGCCTCTTGAACATCACAAGTGGGTCCGGACATGAACAATTCGGCATCATCGCTGGGGCGGGAAGTGTACTCGACATCAATGGAGCCGGAGCCTCGGTAGACGATGTCTACAACATCGTTTTCTAGTCCCCCAGAGTTCACATCTCTATTCTCACACTCCCAAGTCCACGACCCAGTCCGAGCCACTTGTTGTGACACATCACACTTAGCCAGCAGATCACGCTGGTTCAGCCACACAACGATGATTGGCAAGGACCGAATACGGAGACTGAATCTGTTTTCCCATGTGCGCGAATATGATGAGCAAACCTCTCTTGGCATGAATCCGTGATAGATATGTTTCCAAAGAGAGAGCCCGGCTTGTCTTCGGGAAAGTTCGAAAAACGAGAAGTAGGATGAAGAGGAAAAGCCGACCCATGCGAAGTGCGACATCGCAGGCCGGACTAAAGCGACTGATCACGGGGCACAGGTGCGAAGTCCAAGGCTGCTATGCGTTGGCCCACTGGCTGGTCTCGTTTGAGTCTGAGACATCCCATTGGTGCTCGAAGCACACTCACATCTTCATGCGAGACGCAAGACTCTGGAAGAAGAAGGCAAGCAATGTAGAGGGCTGAAGGGGCGAGTCCCTACTAGACGGGTGAACCGATCCGCGTCGAGAACTGTCGAGTCCGCCACGCGTTCCCGCACCCCTAAAGTCACCCGAGTTTCCACGCCAAATCGCATGTCTTGACGCTCTCTGTCAGCTACGAGCAAAGTCATGTTATGGGCCCAGGCTAGTGAATCTCGCTGATTGCAGGTCTGTATTTCGCTGGCGTGTCATTTTCTGTCATTCTTTGATTTCGATAGTGGAGCTGCCGCCAAGCAAGCCGGTCTGGTACCTGGACACCCAACGGCAGTTTGCTCGGCACTATATTTGCTGACGAACCTCAAGGTCACTCGTTCGCGCTTCTTCTGGATCAGCTGATAGTCTCGTGTCTCGAAAACTCTCTCCGACTGATCGCAGGTGACGTCCGCGAGCAAATTGCGTTGAAACACACATGCGGATTCGAAATCCAGGCAAAGGTGGAATATCCAGAGACAGTCCTCCCCGACAGGAAATACAGATTCTGGCTTCCTTCGACTTATATTGTCGAGTTTGTTCAAATGACTTGAATGGGACCGGTCATCTTTCAGACACTGCCCGAAGTCTTCAGTTTCCTGACTGTCGCTGTACTTCTGCAAGCTGGCATGCTTCTTCTATTCACGGGCAGGAGATATCTGAACAAGGTGTCCTTCGTGGCAGCAGGCATCGCAGGTGCCTATCTCGGCGAAGGTCTCTCCATCATGGTCCTCCCAGAGGCGGCCTGGCTAGGGATCGCAGGCGGGCTTGCAAGCGGAGTCCTGCTGTGCTACTACCTGCGCCCCATAGGCGTAGGAGTCGCCCTCGCGTTCCTTGCCTTCTACGGATCGAGCTACTTGGTCAATTTCGAAGGCGTTCAGTATCTTGCAGCGCTCATCCTGTTCACCTATGGCCTGCTGCTCACTGACCTCGCGCCCACCTTCGTCGCGAGCCTTCTCGCACTAACGATTCTCACACTCTCAGGCATCTGGTTAGGTATCCCAACGCCTGCCCTGATCTCGCTGATCTCAGGAGTTGCTGCAGCCCGAGTCTTCGCCACTGTTCTTCCGACAAGGCTAGCGGGACACCTTCACCGGCCCTCATTTGGCTGACCTTCAGCAAGTCTACAACGGTCTGAAGCCTCTGACCGGCCCAACGAGAAGCCGAAGGATCATCTTCTGCGCACTTGCAACTTCGGCATTAGAAGGGATGCGAGTGACGGGTATCGACTATGGAGCTTCAATTCAGATGGGGCCTGCGCACCGCTTATTAGACGAAGACGACTTCTTCGCAGACGATGTCTCTGGGTTTCAGGGAGGAGACTAAGAAACTGACATCGACCTTGAGGATGGATGGGAACCGGGACGCTGTAGCTGAAGTGGAAGCCGAGCTCGAAGTCATCTTTGGGGACTCCGGGAAACAGGTCTTGCTGCTGGAACTGTCCAAGAGGTACGACATCACACCCAACGACGCGATCAAGTCACCGGGCGCGTTTCGCACGGCGCTCTACTACCTTCTGGGAGAGCTTGGCTCGAAATTTGTGATCGATAGGATTAACATGCGCGTCTCAGGGTTCGTTCCAGTTTCCCCCCGAGTGAGCTGACCCGGCAACTTTCGCAGCGCAACGTCTTCTGGCAATTCCAGCTCGTCTTAGGAGTAGGGGATTCTTCCACTTGACGAAGAGTCTTCTTCGAGCATGGCTTCGGAACTTGTTGGTTTCAGACGACTTCGAAGCCCGCTTCTATTTGGGCTCTCTGCTTCTTCCTGCGCATGCGTAGGAGGTAGAACAAAGCCACAAAAACAACCGCAACTGCAACCGCAACGTAGTACCAGAGACTCTCTATTATTTGGAGGGGAGTCCGTGACGGGGGGAGAGGAGCAAGGAAGACATTGATCAAATACGTCCTCTTGATGGAGCCGGTCAGCGGAGACGAGGCTGACGCCGTTATGTTGGCGACTCCAGCTTTGTTGGGCTTGAACGTCGTCGAAGTGGCCCCTGAAGATCCCGTTCTCGTCGGGTTTGGCGAGACTGAGCCTCCCGTGACAATCCAGGAGACATTCAGTTTCTGGACAGGCTGACCCAGAAACGAAACCGATAGTGTCATCGTAGCTGTCCCGTTGGGGTACATTGTGCCCGCTCCGTACAGTGTCTCCTTCGCAATGCTTGCAGTAAGCTGATCAACGAGTGGGCTTCTTGTGAGCTGGAGATCGACCTGAGAGGAACTCAGTCCCTGGGAACTGGCGGTGAGGACACTCTGGCCAGATCCCGAGGCAGTGAGATGCGTG
>Ga0208688_1000064_pt1 | contig 106840 bp, 101 predicted proteins | sample June2015DPH_6_15_FD_184696 | JGI IMG/M metagenome (GOLD analysis project Ga0208688, IMG submission 184696) | Peatland microbial communities from SPRUCE experiment site at the Marcell Experimental Forest, Minnesota, USA - June2015DPH_6_150... | ecosystem: Environmental > Terrestrial > Soil >... | reverse complement strand
ACACCAAGCTCCTGTGACAATTCCACGATGTTGTCGCAGGTCTTCAATCGCTCCACAGCCATCCGGCGGAATTCTTTCGGGTATCTACCCACTCGTCTCTTTGCCACTTGCAGTTCCTTCCCTGCAAGTGTGCCTTATCCGAGTGTCTCAAGTTAAGGGTTCAATCCAGGGCGGAACATGAGAGCTATCTAGGGCACACAGGACACTCAGCAGCGAAGTCATCTGATTGAAAAGACTCGGGCGCACAGTCAAACCAGATAATTAGAAATCCGGTGCTCTATCCATTTGAGCTACGCGCCCCTTAGCAAAATTTATCATAAGGCTCTCGGTGGGGTATCATGCGGTGTCGCATTGACATCCACCCCTCAATTCCGGCTGGCCTACATCGACTGGATGCGCGGCTTGGCCTGCCTCCTGATGTTCCAGACCCATTGCTACGACTCCTGGCTGATTCCCAGCGCACGCCAGAGCAAGTTTTTCATGTACTCGCAACTGGGAGGAACGTTCCCGGCTCCGTTGTTTCTGTTTTTGGCGGGCATTTCGTTTGCTTTGGTGACCGAAAAATTGTGGAAGAAGAATCTGCCGCCCGTGCAAATCGCCCGTGCCACGATCCGGCGCGGCGCGGAGATATTTGGCTTCGGTCTTCTCTTTCGCTTGCAGGAATACATCATCGCCTGGGGTTGGGCGCCGCTCAGCGATCTGTTGCGCGTCGATATACTCAACACCATCGGCCTCTCGATGATGCTCATGGGCCTGCTCTGCTGGGTCGTGCTCTTCATGCACCGTGGAGCACAGGCCAGGCTCGCCCTGGTTCTCACCTCAGCCGGGACGGCTCTCTTAATTTCTCTACTCACGCCGCTGATGTGGACGACATGGAGCCCGCGCTGGCTGCCGTGGCCGTTGGAATCCTACATCAACGGCGTCCACAATCTGGGCACGCCTCAGGCTTGGCTCTTCCCAATCTTTCCCTGGAGCGCCTTCGCCTTCGCCGGACTGACTGCAGGATTTATTTTGCAAAGTCAGTGGGCGCGCAAGCGCGAGTCGATCATCTTTTTTTTTGCAGCTGCGACGGGCGTTCTACTCGTGAAACTCGCTCGCTGGCTCGATGCACAGCCGCGGCAGCTATACGCCGTATACGACTTTTGGCACACCAGCCCGAACTTTTTCTTGATTCGCGTAGGAATGTTGCTGGTAATTTTGGCGGCAAGCTATGGCTGGTGCCGATGGGGCGCGGGACAGTGGGGATTCAGTCCTCTCATTCAATTGGGACAGGCTTCCTTGCTGGTCTACTGGGTGCATATTGAATTCGTATATGGACGCTTGTCGATTTTGCCTAAGCACAGTGAGACCATACGGACCGCTTCTTTCGGATTGCTGATGATTTTTCTCGCGATGCTCACCCTGGCTTTCCTGCGGACACGGACGAAGGGGCGCGGCGCTGAACTTCTGGCTTGGTTTCGGCGTCCAGCAACCGCGCATTGAGGCGTGCGCCACGCAAGCGCGGTAGCGTAAGGCCGGCGTGCAGCGCAGCGACAGAATGCAAGGTGATGCTGGTCAATACTGAAACAGCCTGGCGAACTCGACGACTTCCCGCTCCGCCCACCGCCCATCGTAGGTCGAATCGCCGTCGCGCTCGCCCACAAACGCACAGTGACCACCATCCTCGGTTTCGACGTAGGTGATGTTGCGATTGGAAAGGAGCATTTGGCGAGTCTCCGGCAAAATTCTAATAAAGGGATCGTTGACGGCGTGGATTACAAGCGCCGGATGCGTGATGCGGTCGAGGAGATTGGCGGCGGCCGCGCGGGCGTAGTAATCGTCGGCCCCGGTGAAACCGCAATAGTACGCGGTTACGCGATCGTCGAAGTCTCTAAGAGTTCTCACTCCCCGCAAACGCGAGGGGTCGAAGACGTGGGGAAACAGCCGGGCCTTGCGGCGAAAGCGCCGGAACAATTGCAGCAGGAAATAGTATTCATAAATCCGGTTGGCGGGTTCATGCAGCGCGTCGGCCCCAGCCGCCAGATTTACGGCCGGACAAACCGCCGCGACTCCGCAAAATTCCGAAGGGCCGTCGCTGCCCCACTCCCCTGCCAGCTTCAGAACCAGATTGCCGCCCATGGAAAAACCAATGAGCACGAAACTAGAGATTCCATCGCGTTCGACGAGGTTACGCGCTACGGCAGCCACGTCCGCCGAACGGCTGGAGTTGTAAAGCGTGGGCGCGCAATGGTCCATGCCGCCGCAGTTGCGCTGGTTCATACGCACCACGTTCATACCCGCGGCTAATCCGCTCCGGGCTATTCCCAACATGTATTGCGATTCGCTCGATCCCTCCAACCCATGCACCACGATCAGCGTCAGTGCGTTTCTGTCCTTCTGCCAGTGACAGTGGCAGAGCACGGGAACGCCGGGTTCCACTTCGATTAGGCGCTTTTCGGCAGTTGGGAGATGGATGCGGCGCGAGAGGAAGAAGGCGGCAATGGTCTGAAGGTGTCCGCCTCGCAACCAGCGGTGTGGCCGAAAAATGCGCCGGGCGACTGCTGGCGGCTTCTCGATCAACCCATCCTCACACTTGTGAAGTTGGAGATGGCAAGCGTCATCGCTCCCGTTTGCGAAGTTCGCACAAATTGATTCTAATAGCAGAAGTCCGCTGCAAGGGAGTGATCGAGATGCCGATTTTTGAATATATCTGCCAAGAATGTAAGCACGAGTTTGAGGCCTTGGTGTTTGGCCGCGACAAAGCGAAGTGCCCCAAGTGCCAGAGTAAGAAACTAAGTCCGCAGCTGAGTGTTTTTGCTGTATCCGCGAAAGGCTCGGCGAGCGCGGCGACTCCCAGCGGTGGTTGCGGATCCTGCGGCGATCCTCGCGGGCCGGGGGCATGCTCGCTCGGAGACCTCGACTAACTGACTGAAAATACGTCAGACTGGCTAACGGCAAACTTTCGGTACTCTTCCCGGGGTGACTGTTGTTACCTTTGCTTCGCTTCGCTGCCCGCCTACGATCCCTTGAACTCGCAATCAGGCCGAGGAGAGTCGAGATGGATAGGCGCCGGCAGTCGCGTGTGTTCGTTGACCTTCCCGTACAAATCTGGGGCATGGACAGCTATTCCCGTCCGTTTATGCAGCCCGCCAGCCTGCGCACCATTAGCGGCCGTGGCGCCACTCTGCAGTGCGTGGACGCTCGATTGAAGCCAGGCGACGTGGTGGACGTTTTGTACGAAGGAACGAAAGCTCAATTTCGCATCGTGTGGTGTGGCAAACCGGGAACAGAAATGGCTGGCGAAGTTGGAGTAGAGAACCTGTCCAGCGAAGTCGCGCTTTGGGATGTCGATCCACAGCGTTGCGCGGCGGCTGCGGGACAGGGGTAAAAACTGGCTTCCGGCTTTTAGCTGCACCGAGACTACGACTTGCCCACCTTAGCGCGACCCAACTGCACGAGAGAAATCTCCGAACCAGCTGGCTGAATTCCTAAAGAAAAGCGGGGGAGGGCGGGAGGGCTGCACCCGCGTGGAACGGGTCCTTGAAGTATGAGGCGAAATTGCAACGAAGGCAAGAAGAAAAGATAGGGATGCAGAATCTTTTGCACTCACCCAAATCGCGGGAAGGTTACAAGTTCTATCATCCTGACCGCATAGAGTCCAGTTCCCGAGGCTAGCCGCACGGGGCGCTCCGCGAGCAGTTCTGGCGAAATTACCTCCGGCATCAATTCCAGGTTGTAAACTCGCAGAGATGCAAGTAAAGATTCTTGGCTCGGCGGCCGGCGGTGCTTTTCCCCAGTGGAATTGCGCCTGCAAAAACTGCCGGGCAGTAAGGGCGGGCACATTCCACGGCAAACCGCGCACGCAAACGCAGCTTGCGGTCACCGAAGACTGCCTATCGTGGTTTTTGCTGGGCGCGTCTCCGGACCTGCGCGCCCAGATCGAAGCCACGCCTGAATTGCATCCGCGGCAGGGGCGTCATTCGCCCATTGCCGGTATAGCTCTGGCCAATGCTGATCTCGATCACGTCCTCGGACTGCTCCTGCTGCGCGAACTCCAGCCGCTGCGCATCCATTCCACCGCCTCCGTTCGCCGTATTCTCCGCGAGGATAACTCGATGTTCGGCATGCTGCATCGTATTCCGGAACAAGCAATATGGACTGATTTTGAATCCGGAAAAGAATTTTCCCTGTGTAATGCTCAAGGCGTGGATTCCGGTCTGCGCTGCCGGGCGTGGTCGCTGAGCACTCACTATTCCGCCTACGTCACGGCGGACCGACAACGGCAACTTACCTCAGGCGAAGCTTCGCTGGGCTTCTTCGTCAATTCGATTTCCGGTGCGCGCTTGGCCTACATGCCCGCCGTACCTCAAGTGGACCACGCATTACTCGCAGAGCTCGGTGCCTGCGACGTCCTGCTTTTCGACGGCACATTCTGGAGCAACAACGAACTCATTCGCGTGAAGGGCGGCGAGCAAACTGCGCAACAGATGGGCCACGTTGCGGTCGAAGAAACGCTCGTCGAGTTGGCTGGAGTTTGCCGCCCGCGTAAAATATTTCTACACATCAACAACACCAATCCCATGCTGGACGAGGCGAGCGCTGAATATCGCCAGGTGCGGGACGCAGGCTGGGAAATTGCGGAGGATGGATGGCAGTTCAACCTGTAGCAACCGAAACCGCGTCGCAAACCGCCCACCTGCTTTCGCTCGAGGAGCTACGCGCGGCATTACAGGCGACGGGCGAGGAACGCTATCATCACAAACATCCTTTTCATTTGTTGATGCACGAAGGCAAACTCAGCCGCGGACAATTGCAGGCCTGGGCGTTGAATCGCTACTACTATCAAAGCATCATCCCCATTAAAGATTCGATCATCCTGTCGCGTGGTCCGGACCCGGTCTTCCGACGCGCATGGCGCAAGCGCGTGGTCGACCACGATGGCGACGCCACCAGCGAGGGCGGCATCAAGCGGTGGGTTAGATTGGCGGAAGCGACGGGTCTCGATCCAGCTCAAGTTCGCAGCGCCAAAGGCATTCTTCCGGCTACGCGCTTCGCGGTCAACGAATACTTGAACATTGTTCGCAGCCGGTCATTGCTGGAGGCGGTCGCTTCCTCGCTGACAGAATTGTTCTCGACGAAGCTGATCACGTTGCGCGTGGAAAAGTTGCGCCAATATTATCCCTGGCTGGCGGGAGGCCTGGATTATTTCGAAGCCAGACTTTATCAGGCGCCGGAGGATGCGCGATTCGCGGTGAACTATGTCTACGACAACGCGAAGACACGCACCGAGCAGGAATTGGCGATCCAGGCGTTACGCGACAAGTGCGACATTCTATGGGCGCAACTCGACGCGCTCTACTTCGCTTATGTTGAACCGGGATGGCCGCCGCCCGGGGCTTTCCGAATCGAGGGCAGCTAGCGTGGCGCCTCCGGAGGATTCCAGTCAGCCGCGCCTGGCTACCGGTTGCCGCTGGGGTGGCACCGAGCAGGATCGCATGGTTCTTTTCCCTGAAGGCGCAATTCGATTGCAGGGCACGGGCTTGCAGATACTCGAGCGCTGCGACGGTCAGCGCACGTTCGGCCAGATCATCGAAGAATTGCAAACGCAGTTTAGCGTCGCCGATCCGGGTAAGATTCGAGCGGATATCACCCAGTTCCTCGAACAGTTGCGGCACAAGCGGATTGTTGATTACTAATCGAACGATTCTGCATTACTCATGATTCCCAACCCGCTCGCCCTCATCGCCGAGATCACGCACCGCTGTCCGCTGCACTGCGTGTACTGCTCCAATCCGCTGGAGCTGGCTGCGGTGAGTTCGGAACTTTCCACGCAAGAATGGATTGATGTTTTCCAGCAGGCGGGCAAGCTGGGAATGCTACACGCGCACTTCACCGGCGGCGAACCCTTGGCGCGACCAGATCTGAGGGACCTCATTGCGGGAGCGCGCGCCGCAGGCCTCTACACCAATCTGATCACGTCTGCCGTTGGTCTTGTTGAAACACGACTGCAGGCACTGGTTGACGCCGGACTCGATCACATCCAAATCAGCTTTCAGGATTCGCGCGAGGGCGCAGCGAACTGGATTGCCGGAGCCAAAGCACACGCGCACAAGATTGAATTGTCGCGTATCGTCCGGCGCCATAAAATCGCGTTCACCGTGAATCTTGTCATACACAGGCAGAACATCGATCACGTCGAGGAGATGATTTCTTTCATCGAGCAGCTCGCGCCGGAACGCATGGAAATCGCCCACACGCAATATTACGGCTGGGCGTTGAGGAATCGCGCCGCGCTGCTGCCAACGCGGGCACAACTTGAGAAGGCCGTGGAAACAGTGGCCACGGCGGAAAAACGCCTGGCCGGACGAATCCGCATCGACTCCGTGGTCCCAGATTACTACGCGCGCTTTCCCAAAGCTTGTATGGGTGGATGGGGGCGTAAATTGATGCTCATCAATCCGTCAGGCAAAGTTCTTCCCTGTCACGCCGCGGAAGTGATTCCCGGCCTTGAGTTCGAGAATGTTCGGGAGCAAAGCTTGGAATTCATCTGGCAGCAGTCTTCCTCGTTCCAGCGCTTTCGTGGAGAAGAATGGATGCCGGAACCCTGCCGCAGTTGCGAGCGACGCGCGGAGGATTTTGGCGGATGCCGTTGCCAGGCGCTGCTGCTCGCCGGCGACGCAACTGCGACTGATCCTGCCTGCTCGCTGGCGCCCGCGCACCACATTGTGGAGGCAGCACTGATCGAAACTAATTCCGGCGGCGTGGCGGCGCAGCCGGTTTCTGCGGCGTCATTCGTGCAACTGCAGCAGCGTGCCGAGCAGCTTTGGACTTATCGCACGAACTCCGAATAAGCTTTGCCGCCCCTACCAGCGAACCCCGATCGTGATAGGGCGCACGTCGGTTGTGGTGCCGTTCCCCGATCCGTGAGTGAGACGGTACTCCGCGTAGATTTCGACGCCACTGGGCATCTTGCGGGTAATGCCGCCTCCGACGTTGTAGCCAACGTGGTTCTGGCTGGAATTGACGAAGTCGCCGCTGAGAGGAAGGCTGACGTTTGGGCACGTGCCGACCCACCAGTCAAAGAATGCGTTGCATGACGAACCCGGTACAGCTGTGTCAGAACTCAAGGTGCCAAAGCGATGATAATAGCCCGGCCCGAAGAGGATATATCCTCCATATAGCTTGGTCACAGGGATGTTGATGACAGGGTCCAGCGTAAGGGCGAAAAGATAACTGGAGGCGCTTCCGGCCTGAGCCAGCCGAAGGGAAGAATCGCGCAGGGGCAGGTCCGCAAAAATGAAGTCTGCGCGCAGTCCTAAGTACTTGTTCGCATTGCGAGCCACGCCGGCCGTGGCCACGCCGCCTCCGCCTCTGACAAACGTGCGAGTCGTGCCACTATCCACATTGGCGCCGAGGCCAACGTTGTAAGTCCAGTTCTTGTAGTCTCGGGGCTTCGCCTTTCGCCGCGAAGAGGATTCTTCCTCAGCAGGTTCTTGATCGCTCGGCGTTTGCTGCGCAGCAGGTTGTTGCGTGGCGGTCTGTTGCGCCGCAGAGTCCGGAGATGAGGGGGACTGCCCGGACCCTGTCGCCTGGGCGAAGCCTTGCCCTCCCAGCGAAATTGTTACAATCAGCAGCAACAGCGCACTGACAGTGGCGAACTTTCCAATCATCCATTCTCCTCCCATAAACCGGGCGTGGTGGCGGACCGTAGCGCTCGGCATGGAAAGGCGCTGTTGGTAAAGGTTCCGCGTGTGATTCCTCGCAGGAAGGCATTGCCTTGTTTGCGGCGGGATCGCATTATATTACCAACTTTGATGCTGATTCTGCCTGGCAAGCCGCCTGCCTGAGCAATACCGTGGTTCTCCGACTGATCCCGAGAAGTTCTCCCTCGTGTATTTCCGCGCACGGCCGCTCGCTTTCTATTTCGTGCGGGCGTAAGTCACACGTATTATGAACATGATCTTTTACTTTCGAGAATAGCCTTGCACAAAACTCCGTCAGATAAGCCGCCTGCTAGGTTTTCTATTTCCGGGGCGGAAGCATCTGCTCCACGCGTCGCCCTCGTAGGTTTCGGAACGGTAGGCAGCGCCGTGGCCAAGATTCTCTGTGAACGCAGCGATGCCTTGCTCCGCCTGACGCACATCTGCAACCGCAACGTCGAGCGCAAAAAGCAGCCGTGGGTACCGAGTGATGTAGTCTGGACAGAAGACTTCCACGCTATTCTCCATTCCGACATCGACATTGTTATTGAGCTGATTGGTGGATTGACGCCAGCCGAAGAGTTGGTACGCACCGCATTGAAAGCCGGCAAGTCGGTGGTCACGGCCAACAAGCAACTCATCGCCCGTCACGGCCCGGACTTGCTGCAACTGGCGAGTGCGAACGGCTGCCAGCTTGAGTTTGGAGCGTCTGTCGCCGGCGGCGTCCCGGTCCTTCCCGCCTTGCGCACCGGTTTATGCGGCGATCGACTGCACGGCATTGCGGGCATTCTGAACGGGACGTGCAATTACATTCTCAGCCGGATTGAGACTGATCGCATTCCTTTCAGCGAGGCTCTCGAAGAGGCGCAAGCTCGCGGCTATGCGGAAGCCGACGCCAGCGAAGATCTCGACGGAGGAGATGCTCGCGCGAAACTTTCCATCCTTGCATTAGCTGGATTGCAAGTCCGAGTTTCCCCGGGAGACATTCGTGCCCGCACCATTCGCGGCATCGACGCGGTTGATTTCGATTATGCGGCCGAGTTGGGCTGCACCATCCGGCAGATTTCGCGCGCTGATCTGAAAAAGACCACATTATTTGCCGAGGTTGGCCCCAGCCTGGTTCCGGCATCTTCGCCCTTCGGACGCGTGCAGCGGAATCTAAATCTAGTTTTGACTTCGGGGGAGTACGGCGGCGACATGGCCTTCCTGGGGGCGGGCGCGGGAGGAAATCCTACGGCCGTTGCGGTCGTTTCAGACTTGATGTTTGTGGCGGAAAGTCTTTCGGCGGGACCGCGCGCGCACCGTCTGTTGCAACTGCTCTCGCCGAAAGTGAGTTGCGATTTTGAAACGCCCTGGTATCTGCGCTTTGTAGTGAATGACCAACCCGGCATTATCGCGGGGTTGGCAGCGATCCTCTCGGCGCATCACCTTAACATTGATGCCGTCCTGCAAAAGCCGGGCTTCGATAAGGCTGCGCTACCGTTCGTGATCACGCTGGAGCCCTGCCGTGACGCACAACTGCATCCGGCGCTGCAAGAAATGTCTGCACTGCCCTTCGCACTCCGGCCGTGCCTTTGCCTGCCGATTTTGCGCTAGCGGAGCTCACTACTTCCAGAATGGGTTCTTCAGTCCAGTTGGTGCGAACGCGCTATCTACCTTCGCTTCCGTGCCGGAATCATCAGAGATTTTCTCATCGAGCAAGCGAGACGAAGGTACGTTCGGTTCCTCTGCAGAGTAGGGCGGCATCGGCGGAGTAGGACATTCTGATTTCATTGGAGAACCTCCTCAAATCTTTATCATCTTGATTCATTGAAACACCTGAAGGGCGATCGCTGGACCGCAAAATCGTGATGCTGTGCATCGAAAAATCAGCAGACGGAAATTTTCCCTTTTTGGCTCACTTCGAGCTGTCCGACAAAAACTGCTACGATATCAGGTCAACTCTTTGGAAATTCATTCCCTTATCCTCAAGGAAGACCTCCCATGAAATACCGCAAGTTGGGCCGGACCGGTTTCGAAGTCAGCGACATCGCCTACGGATTGTGGGGTATGAGTGGCTGGAGCGGATCTGATGATCGGCAATCGCTCGATTCTTTGCAACTTTCCGTCGATGCGGGGTGCAACTTCTTCGACACTGCCTGGGCATATGGCGACGGCAAAAGCGACGGTCTGCTGGGCGAAACGATGGCGCGCAACTCCAAGGAGCGCCTGTATGCAGCATCGAAAATTCCTCCGGCCAACTTAAAATGGCCTGCGCTCCCAACCTACCAATATCGCGACGTTTTTTCCGCGGACCACGTGCTCAGATATGCGGACTTGATCCGCAAAAGACTTCGCGTTGACTCGATCGACCTGCTCCAGTTTCATGTCTGGGATGATAGTTGGACGGATGATCCAGAGTTCCGGTCGACAGTGGAGAAATTGAAAGACGGTGGCTGGATTCGCCACTTCGGGCTCAGCCTGAACCGCTGGGAGCCGGAGAACGGCGTCAAGGCACTGCACACCGGCTTAGTCGACGTGGTGCAGGTGATTTACAACATCTTCGATCAGGCGCCCGAGGACAAACTGTTTCCCCTCTGCCAGGAACTCAATGTGGGCGTGATCGCGCGCGTGCCTCTCGACGAAGGCAGTTTGGGCGGCAAGATGACGCTCGAAACGCGCTTCCCGAAAAGCGATTGGCGCTCCGGTTATTTTGGGCCGGAGAATCTGGCGAATACGATTCAGCGGGTCGACAAGCTCAAGAAAATTCTGCCCGCGGGCATGACGCTGCCGGAAATGTCACTGCGCTTCATCTTGTCTCATCCCGCGGTCAGCACGACGATCGTCGGCATGCGCAGTCCGGAACACGTGCGGCAGAACGTGGCAGCCAGTGACGCCGGGCCGCTGAGCTCCGGCCTACTCGCCGAATTGAAAAAGCATCGCTGGGACCGGGCACCGCAGCGGTGGTCGGATTAGTCTTGGCGCAGCCGATGCAGCTTCTCCCTACGATCTCTGGTAGTAGCTCGCGCCGCAGTCTAGTCTCGCTTTTGTTCCCGGAAACATGAAAACAGACCCGCGTCAGACCGCATTCGCCCTGACTCTATTCGTCATTCTGCTCACGGCTAACCTCCACGCCCAGAACCCGCGTGGATCGTTGCGCGGCACGGTACAGGATGCTAGTGGCGCGCGCATCGCCTCCGCCAAGATCGGTGCGCAATTGTCGGGCTCCTCCGTGAAGCGCGAGGCAGCCAGTGAAGATCGCGGCGAGTTTCGTCTTGATGATCTGTTGCCGGGAAACTACCGCGTCATCGTGAGTGCCGCGGGCTTCGCTCCCGCGGAAGCGGATGTCACAGTCGCCGTTGCCACGGTGCGAGATGTAACGGTCACGATGAAACCTGCGACGGCCTCGGAAAAGGTCAACGTGCAGGGGAGTTCTTCCTCGATCACAACCGGGACGATTGACATATCGAGCGCTGTGCGGGGAGGTGTGGTCGGCAGCCAGGACCTGGAAACTCTGCCGCTCCCGGCGCGAAGTTTCGCCAATATTGCCTATCTCGTGCCGGGAACCGAACCTGTCGAACCTTCCGACCCCACGAAGGCGCGCATCACCGCAGTCTCGACCGGCGGAAGCTCCGGCTTGAACAACGAGCTATCGGTCGATGGCGCCGAAAACTCCGATGACTGGATTGGCGGCTTCCTGCAAAACTTCTCGCCGGATGGCATTCAGGAGTTTGCGGTGCGCACGTCAAACGAAGACGCGGACACCGGCTGGACCACGGCCGGGTCGGTGGTGATTACCACCAAGCGCGGGACCAACGAATGGCACGGGAGCGGCGCGTTCTTTGACCGCCAGGCCGCACTGAATGCGCGCTTTCCCATTGAGAACCCGGCGCCGAATCCGAAGCAGCCGTTCTCCCGCCAGAACTATGTGGGAACGTTCGGCGGTCCCCTCGCGAAGAACAAAGTCTGGTTCTTCACATCATTCGAGGCCGTGCACGAAGACGCAAGCATCGCTTACAGCCCGGCGAGCATTACGCAATTTGACGGGCTCGCGCAATTGGCGTCAGAGGGATTGATTGCCGGCGTTCCTTCGATTGCCGTTCCCGCCAACGTTCCAATTCCCTTTCGCGACTACCTCGGTTCGGTACGCTTGGACTGGGCGCAGTCCTCGAAATCGAACTGGTTCCTGCGCACATCGGAAGACAGTTACCTTACGCACAACGCCCTAGTGCAGCAGGGCACATTGTCATCCACTGGCCTGACTACGCACAACAATTACTGGAATGTAGCGCTCAGCAATACCTATTCTTTCAATTCAACGTGGCTGGGCAATCTGGTTCTCGATGCCAGCTTATTGCATCTCACGCAGACTCGGAACTCGGACCTGGGATTCGCGCTGGCCTTCCCCTTCAGTTCCACGGCGCTGACCATTTCCGGCTTCGAAACTTTCGGCGACAACCAATTCGCTACTCCCATTACTCTTTTCCCCGACTTGCGCAATCAGGAGAAATACCAATTCCGCTATGACCTGAGCCACGTCGTGGGTGACCATGCGCTTAAGTTCGGGGTTGACTTCATTCACGAACCGGTGCTGAGCGGGGCGTTTCCGGGGAACGCCGAAACAATTTATAATTTTCCGCAAAACCCGACTTACTATGTTGCAAATCCTTCCCAATTCCCGATCGATCTCGCGGCCGGTGCTTCCACTTCTCCGGTCCACGACGGCAGCTTTTCGCAGGATGTTCAGCGTCTCGCGTTTTACGCCGAGGACTCCTGGCGCGTATCCCGTCAGCTCACGGTCAATTACGGATTGCGTTATCAGACGACCTGGGGGTTATTCATAGGCTCGGGCCGAAGCGAAGCCGATAACGCCGCGTACGTGACGCTGCAGGCGTTGCAAATTCCGACTGTGCCCAGCGTACCGAGTGACTATCGCAAGCAGATCGCGCCTCGCCTCGGCGTCGCTTACTCCCCCGGCGACAGCGGGAAGACCGTAATTCGCGCTGGCTTTGGCCTCTACTACGACGATCTGGCACAGAACGGATGGGCGACTGCGTTCCAGGGTCTCGACAACCCAAACTTCACCCCGACGTGCAGCCTTACCGGGGGCCCAGGCACTTATGCGCTCATCGGCGGGGGCTGCCTGATTGGCGGCAGTGGGGTCACCGGTAATCTGATCGGCTCGCCGTACAAGACGCCTTACGCCATTCATACAACCGGCGGCGTGCAGCACGCTTTCAACGAACATTGGCTGATGAGCGCCGATTACGTACACGAGCAGGGCAATCACGGATACCGCGGCTTCCCCTATAGCAGCGGCACCAACCTGTTCACTCCGCTAATTTCCACGACGGACCCAAACTATGCCACTGATCAGACGGACGTAGTTCCCAATGTCAATGTATTCGAGTCGGACAACCGTTCCAGCTACAACGGGCTGATGCTGCATCTGCAAGGCAACATGCACCGCTTCAATCTGGTCGCGAACTACCAACTGTCCAAGGCGCAGACATGGGGTTGCCTGCTGGGCGAACTGTTCGACTATGTGGATGGCGTCTGCCCGCAACAACCTGGCCAACCGAATGCCGGATTCCTGAATGCTTTCGGGCAAGGCGACTACGGACCATCGGGCGAGGACGTTCGCCATCGCTTCGTGCTGGCGGGTACGGTGCACCTCCCCGGCGGATTCGAATTGAGCACGATCAATCAGGTCGAGAGCGCCCGCCCCATCACAATCACCAATGCGAACAATACTGACCGCATCTATGTGAATGGAGCGTACACCAGCCTCGACGAATTCCGCGGCACGCCTTACATCCAGTCAGACCTGCGCGTCACGCGTCCTTTCAAAATTAACGAGCGCTGGCACGTCGACCCATTCATTGAATTCTTCAACCTCTTCAACCGTAACAATCCCGGTGCGAATTACGCGGTCAATGTCGTCCAGTTCCCGGTTCCGGCGGCCCAGATGGCGCAAAATGCAGAAGGTATCACCAATGTCACCAGCATTTGCACGAATGCAGACTGCTCCCAAACCGCGCCCATCACCAGCCTGAAGCAGCTTGAGATACCCGAGGGCGCGCTGGGAGATTTCTTCGGTCCTGGCACCACGGTAGGCATTCCATTCGCTGCTCAGCTCGGCGTACGGGTGACGTTCTAGAAGTCACTCGCAAATACACCGGCGAGCGCTCTCGCGTGAGCGTTGCTTTGCGGCCAGGATACGATAACTAAAAACTCTTCCCTATCGCACCAGCCACTCGGTGGCCGCGTGCACGCGCACCAGCAGTTCGCTGTAACTCACGGCCATAGCGGCCAGCATCACTGCCACAGCGCACAGCGCATAGCCCAACGAATATCCGTTCGTCGGACTTTGCCGCAGTTCGTTCCACGCAATCAACCGTTCCACGCGCGCATTCACCGACTGCGCTGGGCTGTGAACCAAAGCGGTTGTTAGTTCGGCGGGTGATTCCAGCGGAGCTAGCCGCGAAAGCTTGATCACAGCAGCAGCCAGGTCAAGAGCCTCGGAGGCGTTCGAGACTGCGGCATCGTCGGCGGCCATTTCAGTCGCTTCTCTCCAAACACTCTCCAGTTGCGACATTCCCGGAAAGGCCACCAGGCACAGGAGCAGTTTTTTCAAATTGTCGCGTCGTCGAACGTGGACGACCTCATGCCGGAGCGCGCTGTGGAGTTCCCGCTCGGTCAATACAAACTCCGCAGCGCCCGATAACCAGACACGGGGCTTTAGAATGCCCGCCGCAGTCAGCGGGGGCGCAAGCGCCGGAGTCCGCAGCACAGAGACGAACTTCCCCGAATCGGTTGGGCTGCAACCGATCACACACGCTTCTCTCGACCACCGCGCAACGGTTCTCGAAGCCCGGACTAATGCCGCCGCCGCGTTCCACACTCCCGTCAGCATCAGGACGATCCCGCAGAAGCCCAACACCAAGGGCACAACACCCAAGGGTTCCTCCACGGCGCGAGGTTCTAGTAGCAGGAACGACGGCACCGCCAAGACCAGGGTCACTGCCGTTGCCACGACGAATGGGACGATGCGAAGGCCGAAAAGCAGGTCGGCGCAGTGTCTGGCTGAACCCTGCCGGCCGTAAAGCCACACTCGCCTCCACAAGAGGCAGACTGCAAGAGACAGAGCGCTGTACAGGATGAAGAAAATCGAAAAACAAACTGCCGTGCCGCGTACAGCGAACATTACTCTGTCTCCTTCGGGCCCGCTTCTCGTTGCGACAGTTCGCGGCGCTTGCGTTCCACCAGCTTCCGCAAATCGTCGAGTAATTGCGCATCCCGTTCGCTTAGAATTTCCACCAGAAACGACAGCGGCAAAGACGACGCTGGACTCGCATCCAGCAATTGTTTGAAGGCGTGACCTGCCGCCTCGCGATGCAATTCCTCACGGCTAAGCCGCGGAGCGTAGCGGAATGCCCTGCCCTCCTCTGATCGCGTGAGAAGATCTTTCTTGAACAACCGGTCCAGGGTGGTCATCACCGTGGTATAGGCCAGATCCTGGCAGGCGTCATCGACCAGTTCCCGGACCGTGGCGGTGCCTCTCGCCCACAATGCGTCCAGCATACGTTGCTCGAGCGGGCCCAGTTGTCCCCAAGGTCTTCGAAATGGATGGAAAATCCGTTTCATGCGCTTCATTGAATCCCGCATTCTACCGTGAGTGGGAAACGCGTGCTAGAAAACTTTCTTCCCCACTTGACCGCTCTCAAAGACAACTATGGATGAAAGCCTGCCACGCTTGCCGGCGCCATGCTTCGAGCGCGGCGACGCGATTATGAATGATCCAGAAGAGCTGAGGGAGGGAAATTCTGGGGTGGGAAACGGGAATCGAACCCGCAACCGTCGGAGCCACAGTCCGGTGCTCTGCCAGTTGAGCTATTCCCACCGCCAAGTGTGATTATAGCAATTGCCGTTCAGGGATGTCAGAAAGGCTCCGACGTTGCGTCTGCCGTACATAGATGGGGTGATCACTACCCAAGAATGAGGCGACACTACATGGTGTGAATCAGATGAGCGAGAGAGGAGTAGGACAAACGGAAGAAAGCAGAAGAAAAGCTATCGAGAACGCACAGAAGAAAAAAGAGAAACGGGAATACAGCGTCGGGCGCTCGGACTGCGCTGCGGGACTGGCGAATTCTTCACTCACGGGTCCTGGGGAGAATCTCAAAAACTCATCCCCTGCCTACGCCAACGTACTCGAATCCCATAGCGCGGAGCCGGGTAGAATCCAGCAGATTCTTTGTATCTACAATGATGGGCTTCTTGAGAAGGTGCTTGATGCGATCAAAATCGAGGGCTCGGAATTCTGGCCAGCCTGTACCCACTACCAGCACATCCATGCCTTCCGCCGCCGCGTAAGCTGATTCGCAGTAACGCACCGATCCGTTCAGCCGCGTTTTGGCATCGGAAAGCGCTACGGGATCATAAGCCCGTACGCGCGCGCCTTTCGCGACCAGCGTTTCGGCCAAGCGCACCGCGGATGAACCTGCGACGGAATTCGTGTTCGGCTTGAACGCCAGACCAAGAATTCCAACATCCTTGTTCTCCACTGAATTCAAAGCCACTGCAATCTTTTCGACCAGGCGATCCGCCAGCGCATGGTTAACGTCCCGCGCAGCGCTCAGTACTTTCAAAGGAAGTCCATTGGCCCGCGCGAGCTCCGCCAGCGAATCCATATCCGACTCTGCAAACACGCCGCCCATGCCGGCTCCGGGTTGCAAGCAGCGTGGAGCGATCTTCTTATCGAGACCCAGGGCCAGCGCCAGATTCACCGCGTCGGCGCCCACGCGCTCGCACAGCGCAGCCACTTCGTTAATAAAAGAGATTTTCGTGGCCACGAACGCCGTCGCCGATTCCCTAACCAGTTCCGCTGTGGCCTGGTTGGTCACGATCACGGGCACTCCGCGCATCACCAGCGGATGGAAAATCTGCTTGAGAATTTGCACCGCTTCGTTGGAGGTCGACCCTAGAATCAGACGGTCCGGCCAGTTGAAGTCCTCTACCGCGCAACCGTCGGTAAAGAACATGGGTTGGGAAACAATCGTTCCCTGCAGGCCCGCATCCTTCAAGCTTTTCTCCAACGCAGAGGCAGTGCCCACGGCTACCGGTGTAACAATGGTCAGAATGGGCGGCTTCGGCGCCAGGCGGGCGATACGCATCACCACGTCGGTCAGAGTATCCGCTCCATCTTCCGCCAGAAAAATGACTTGCGCCTTCCGTGCAAACGATTCGATATCAGTGGAGTAAGCCAGTCGACCAGCGCGCACATTTCGCCGGATGATCTCTTTCAGATTCTTTTCAAAGAATGGAATGTTGCCCTGCGCCATCTCGACCATGCGCGAACGGTCGGGATGACAGCAGGAAACCGGAGTGCCAAAATCTGCCAGACAGGCCGAAATTACTGTTCCTAGAAAGCCCGAACCGTAGACCCCAATCTGCATTCTTTGCCCCCGGGACGTTTCTGAAACCCACGCCCGAAGCGGCTACTGGCGCGGATATCATAATTCCCTGTCTTCTGTTTACAGCGCGCCTAACGACTCCGCAACGCACGGGAGTGAGATGTACCAGGGGCCATGCGGTCTCGAAGGGGGTAACGTAATGCGGGGTTACTAGGGGTTACGAGCAGAAACTGGACGAATGACAAGGTAATGGGAAATATTTGGCTAGTAACAAAAATGCGGGAAGCACAGGCTCCCCGCATCCCTTCCATCAACCTACAGCTATTTCTGCGTGAACGGCAGCCCCGGCAACGTTTCCGTGTGCTCGTACTTTACCGCACTCAGCAGGTTCGGATCGAGTCCCAGCGCCTTCACGATGGTCGGAGCGATCTGACGCGTCTCGACTTGATCGTTAAACGTTGCAGACTTGTAGCTCGGGTTTGAAACAATCAGCAGAACATTCCGGTCGTCGTAGGCAAAGCCGCCATGCTCGGAAACTTTGGCCTTCCCACCCGTATACACGACGCCAACGTTCGGAGCCACGATGATGTCGGGCGTCCGAGAATCGGTGAGCGGATCGTTGAATTGCAGCGTGAGCGAAGTGCCGGCAAAAATCTCCCCTTGCCCAAACAGATTTTCATTCGCGGCCAGGGTTGCCACGAAGCTCTCCGTCTGGCTTTGATCCGTCAGCCAGAGCATCGAGATATCATCCTCATCGGCTTGCGCCACCGGCAGGCCAGGCCCGACTCCGAGCGGCGAAAGGATCTGAGATGGTGGTTCGTCCGAAGCATTATCGGCCGGAATGCGCAGCACGCGATTCGGATCAATGGGCGACTGTCCATGCTTGGCGGACACAATAATCAGCGTCGAATCCAACAGCCCTTGCTTACTCAGTTCCGAAACCATCTGACCAATTGCACCGTCCACGTACTGGATCTCGGCAAGCAATGAGTTGCTCGGCGTTCCCAGCGCGTCCACATAACCGCCAGTGAGGCTGAGCGACGGCTCCACCAGCTTCTCACCCACGCTCACCGCCTGGAAGTTCATGCCAAACAGGGCCGGCACTGGCGCGGTAGCACTTCCATCGTGCGTCTTTCCATCAATCCAGTTCAGCACTGCCTGCACTTTGAACTGATCGTAGCAGCGAATGTTCTGGAAGCTGTCCGTCCACGCATTGGTCGGCTGCGCAGCCCCCGGGTCGGGAAGCGGATTGCAACCCTGAACCGTAGGGATTGGCACCGGAATCGAGTTGATTTCCGGCGACCACAAATCATTGACGCCATCGCCACTCGGGCCATTGGTAAAGTCATACGACGGGTGCTTGTCCGACCATGCTGTGTAGCCGCCCGAATTCTTCACCACGTTGAAGATGGTGTTGTCACGAATGTAATTGTGCGGATAGACCGGCGCGCAGCTATTCTTTGGATCGCGTGGCAGATAGTCCGAATTGATCCCGTGGATCCCGGAACTGCCGTTCGGCCTCCCGGAATCAAGCTTCAGATAGTTGTAGTCAATCTCTTCGTCGAACCCAACCTGCGTACCAATCACGCTGGGGCAAAGCTTGGGACCGCCGACAATGCCGTAAGGGGTGGTCTTCGCCGGGGGCGACAGTGCGCGATCGTAGCTGACATCGTAGAAAATTCCCGCCGAACGCGGCGTCCCGCCCGTGATCTGAGCCACCAGGCCGGGGAAGGAATCGGAAGGTTTCGAAGTCAGCGCTTGCAGGTAATGCACTCCGGTGGCCGAAAGTGACGCCAGATGCGGACAGTAGGGGTCATTTCCGGAAGTCGGAACGCCCTTGGCGCAATTTGCAAAATCCAGCGAGTGCATGCCATCAATGCTGATGAGTAAAACATGGTGAATCTTGCTGTTTGTTTGCGCGGAAGCCGTTAGAGAAAACAGACTCGCCAGCGCCAAAGCAACCAGCCAGGGGGAGAGAAAACGACGAGCAGACATCTTTATCCTCCTTGGACATCTTAAGTTAGTTAGGCCTTCGACAACTCAGGTCTGAGTATTTGCCATGTCCCGGACGCCAAGGTTAATAGAAGATGAATACTAGATTAAGAAATCGTAATAATCGGGACGCTCGGGAGCAGGGTGCGTCTTTTGACGGCCTCGCAGTTTTGTCGGAACCGGTCTGTAAGTGCGAACCGGTAGACGAAGCCAACGGTGAGAAAGGCGAGGCTTTTACGGAGAAACCAGTGTACCGCCGAGAGGGACGGGGGCCAGGTCAACCCAGTGGTGTTGCGCTTCCTCTCGAACAAAGGTGAGCCGGTCGAGCAGGATGCGCCGGCTGCCTGCATACTCCTGCCAGCGTTGGCGAGCAATCTCCAAAGCTTGTTCCGCCTCTTCTTCTGTCGGCATTTTCACGACCGTCAAGTGAGGCGTATAGGGCCACTCTTCGGCAAAGGCTAGCACCTGCGTGTTCAACTGATCGTGCAACTCTCGCAGCCTCGATTCGGCATGAGCCACGCGGATGTAAACCGTAGGAGTTGTGGGAGCAAAGGTTCCCATGTCGCCTAACGTTACCTCAAAGGGCTCGGCTTGGCCGCAGATCCTCGCCAGCACCACCAGTGCCGCATTCTCCGTTCCTTGCAGAGGCCGCGGCGGCAGAAGAGTGAGATGAGCTGCAAGATGGGGCAAAGCCGGATGCAGTTCCCGCCGGAGGTTCTCCACGAACTCTCCCACGGGACTTTTTAGATAGGCGACTAAGGCATACCGCAAGCTCGGCATATACAGGGAAAAATTATAGCGCGTTCCGTCGTTTATAATCGGAACAGATCGTTGATTCGGAAGAGTCATCAATAGTTGACAAAGTCGGGGCGTAGCGCAGCCTGGTAGCGCACCTGCCTTGGGCGCAGGGGGTCCGCGGTTCAAATCCGCGCGCCCCGACCAATTTCTCTTCAGTTTGTTTTATCTCCATTCTCGCATCAGTCGCAATGAAGCCTCAGGGCACGATGACAGCGGCCCCGTTAATGGCGTCATTCTTGACGGCGGCGAGCGCTCCGTTGGCTTCTTCCAGAGAAAACACGGTCACCATTGGCTGCACCCGAATGTCGGCAGCGATCTTGAGAAAATCTCGCGCGTCGGATCGAGTCATATTGGCGACGCTGCGGATTTGGCGCTCGCCCCACAGAAGGCGGTCGTAGTCGAACTCAGGAATTCGGTCGAGATGGATCGCGTTGATGGCAACCACGCCTCCTTTGCGCAAGCTGGCGAGCGCGGCGATCACCACGTCTCCGCTGGGGGCAAAGGTCACCGCACGGTCGAGTTCGACTGGCGGCTTGTCCGTTTCAGAGCCCACCCACTTGGCGCCTAAAGATTCAGCCAACTGACGATGCGAAGCGCCGCGTGTCGAGACATACACCTCGCAGTTCCATGAGCGCAGAACCGCGATCGCCAGATGAGCGGATGCGCCAAAACCGAATAGTCCAACCCGGTCGCCCGGTTCAACGCCAGCCACTCGCAGGCTACGAAAGCCAATGATCCCGGCGCACAGGAGAGGCGCAGCATGCAGGTCGTCCAGTTCTGGTGGGAGTGCATAAACAAAATCGCTGCGAGCGACAGCATACTCCGCGTAGCCGCCGTTGACGGTGTATCCGGTAAAGACCGGCGAGTCGCACAGATTCTCAAGTCCGCGAAGGCAGTACGGGCAGTTTCCGTCAACACCGCCAATCCAGGAAACACCCACGCGCGAACCCAGGGGCAACTCGGCGGTTGCTCCGTCGATAATATCTCCCACAATTTGGTGGCCGGGGATGAGGGCCTCCTTCCGGGGCGGCAATTCGCCTTCGATGATGTGGAGATCCGTACGGCAGACGCCGCAGGCGCGGACGCGAAGGAGAACTTCACCGGGAGCGGCCTTCGGCTTGGGAGTTTCTTCAATCCGAAGAGGTTGCTTCGCGATTCTGAGGACGGCGGCTTTCACTGGCTGGCCCTACGGAGTAGAACTGCTCTTGATCTCACCATAGGATACCGCCTCGCGTTGGCTCTGCTCAAGCTGGCGGCATCTTCGGGAAGCCCAGCCACTCTCGCCGGGTTACGCAGACCAATTGACAAAGCCGCTTTATAGATCAATAATGACAGTGTCATGAATGATCTAATCATACTTGGCCTGCTCTTCCATGGTTCCAAGCACGGCTACCAGCTGAAGCGGGAGGCGGGATTCATGCTCGGGCACGGGGACATGCACAACAATCTCGTCTACCCGCTGCTGCGCCGATTCACCACAGCAGGCTGGGTGACTAGAAAAAAGGTCCCAGGGGAGCGCGGCCAGACCCGTCAGCAGTATGAGTTGACGGCAAAGGGGCGGCGTGAGCTTATCCGCAGGTTGGCAGAATTTAGCGGCGACGATGTCCGCTCCGAAGCGGCTTTCAGTACGCGGGTAGGCATGTTTGGGCTGCTGGAGAAGGATACGCGGGCGCAGATTCTGAGAAAGCGGGAAGCTTACCTTCACGAAAGGGAGGAACGGTTGACGACTCTGAAAACGAATGTGGAAGTAGGGACGTACGGCGCAGAAGCCATTGGATTCTTGCGCGAACGAATTCGTTCGGAAATCGCTTGGATCAAACGCCTGGAAGGAATGCTAAGGCGGCATGGGAACCGCGGACGCTAGACCGCAATCTTGCAGGAGATAGAAGGATGCAAAGTACAGTCTTGTGGCGAGTCGAGATGGTCCCTTGGTACACATTGGGGCTTTACTGGACTGTAAGCGCTCTGCGGGTCAAGAGAACGCGAGCGAGAGAACCAATTGCAGCGCGCCTTTACACGGCCTTCCTCGCGGCGGCTTCATTCGCCTTGTTGTTTTCCAACGACCTGCGGTTTGGCCGCTTGGGCGAGCGATTTCTGGTGCGCGACCCCTGGCTGGAAGCTGTAGGAACAGCTTTAACCTATGCAGGAGCTGCGCTCGCCATTTGGGCACGCTGGAGCCTGGGCGGGAATTGGAGCGCCGAGGTTAGCGTGAAGACGGATCACCAATTGATTCGCTCGGGACCGTATGCCCATGTGCGCCATCCGATCTATGGCGGGCTCCTGCTGGCCGTCATTGGAACGGCAGTCGTGATCGGCGAGTGGCGGGGATTGCTGGCGATTTTGATCTGGTCCGTCGGCCATACCCTAAAAGCGAAGCGGGAAGAGGCAGTGATGATGGCGACGTTTGGGGACCAATATCAGCGGCATCGGAGAGAAACCGGATTTCTGCTGCCCAGACTGTAGAAAGGGTGGCTCACCCAACCCACTTCGATGGATCGCGGACTGCTTCCGCCAAATCATTCAGGAACATCGCAGCCCGGGCGCCGTCGGCGGCACGGTGATCGCAGGATAGCGTCAGCGTCATCATCGGACGAACCGCGGGTTTGCCGTCCACGGCGATTACGCGATCGGCAATGCTGCCCACGGCAAGAATCGCAGCTTGCGGCGAAGTAATGATCGCGCTGAACTGGTCCACGTGATACATGCCAAGGTTGCTGATGGTGAAGGTGGCATCGGCAATATCGGCGGGACGCAGCTTCCCTGCCCGCGCACGTTCGGCCACGTCGCGACGCTGGGTTGCAATTTCCGCGAGGGTCGCAATATTTGCGTTGGGGATTACTGCGGCGACTACGCCGTCGTTCACCGCAACGGCGACGCCCATGTTCACGTGATCGTGACGGCGGATGCCTTCGGCGGTCCAGCTCGAATTCAGGCGTGGATGCTTAAGCAGCACGCGCGCCGCCAGTGCGACCAGCAGATCCGTATGCGTGATGCGGATATTGTGCGTACGTTCGATCTCTGGAACGAGCTTTCCGCGATATTGGTTGAGCGCGCTGGCTTCAATATCACGCGTGACAAAAAAGTGCGGAACGCTGGTCCAACTCTGCGTGGTGCGCTCGGCCATCAGGCGACCGAGAGTACTGGGCACTTCGATGTTGCCGGGTTTCTTTGTGGTGGCGGCGCTGGAAGCGACTGGCGCGGCCGCTGCTTGCACGTCCGACGCCAGAATCTCACCGCCGGGACCGGAGCCGCGCACGGTGGCAATGTCCACGCCTAATTCTTTCGCAAGACGGCGCGCCTTCGGGGAAATCCTCGCGCTATGAACCGCGGGAAGTCCAGGGCTAGAAGCGGCTGCCGGCGCGGCGTGTGATTCAGTTTTTGCCCTCGCTGCCGGCGCGGTAGTTGCAGGTTCTTTTTCCGTGGGAGGTTTTTCGCCGGGAGCTACGATCCAAGCGATGGTCTGCCCCACGGGAATGTCAGTCCCGACGGACCCTGAGATTCCGGCGAGGATGCCGTCAGCCGGCGCTTCCACTTCGAGCACGGCTTTGTCCGTTTCTATTTCGAGAAGCGGCTCGCCCTTGACGACGCGGTCGCCTTCCTGCTTCCGCCAAGCAATGAGCTTGCCGGTCTCCTGCGCCATCTCGAGGGCGGGCATAACTACGCTGAAGGCCATAGTCTTTATTAGGGGGAAGGGCGCTGCTATGGCCTTCAGCCCGAAACTCCTACCCGCTCAGTTTTCGCGCTGGCCTCAATCATATCGAGCACGCGCGCGCTGGGCGGAGCTTCAGTTTCGCGGATGGTGGGCAGCGGTCCGTTGACCGTGAAATAATGCGCGCCCGCTACGAGAAGCTCTTCCGCCGGGAAGCGTGTGATCACTTCGTGTCCCGTCGGCGTGACTACGATTTCTTCCTCAATGCGCGCCGCGCTCCAGCCGTCGGTCGAGGGCCAGAAGGTTTCCAGCGCAAACACCATTCCGGGCTCGATCGTGACCGGATGCTCGAACGAAACCAGGCGGCTGATCACCGGCTTCTCCCAGATGGCGAGGCCGATACCGTGGCCGTATTGCAGCGCGAAGCAGGATTCTTCGTTGGGGAATCCGAATTCTTCCGCTTTCGGCCAGACCGCGGCGATCTCTGCAGTCGTGCGTCCCGGACGTACCAGTTCGATCGCTGCATCGAGATAATCGCGGCAGCGCTTGTAAGCATCCACCATAGCGTGCGAAGCGTAGCCGACCGTGAAGCAGCGGTAGTAGCAGGTGCGGTATCCCATGTAGGAATGCAGAATGTCGTAGTAGACAGGATCGCCGGGCCGCAGCACACGGTCGGAGAACACATGCGGATGCGGATTGCAGCGCTCGCCCGAGATTGCGTTTACTGCTTCGACGTATTCCGAGCCAAGATCGTAGAGCACTTTGCTGACGAGGCCGACGGCTTCGTTCTCGCGCAGACCGGGCTTCATGGCGCGATAGAGTTCGTCGTAGGCGGCGTCAACCATCATGGCTGAAGTGTTGAGCAGCGAGATTTCATCCTGCGTCTTGATCACACGGGCATTGGACATCAGTTGCTGGCCGTCGACCACCTTGATACCCTCGCGTTGCAGCGCGAAGAGAACCGGCAGTTCGATGATGTCGATGCCGACCGGTTCTTTGTGGAGGCCGCGCATTTCGAGTTCAATGCGAATTTTTTTCGCGACGTCTTCAGCGCGTCCCATCTCTGGAGTCATGGCGCCGCGCAGCATTGAAATTCCTGCGCGCGAGCGCTCACCGAGCCACGGGCAATTTAATTGATGATGCTTGGCGGCGGAGCCGAAGTCCCACAGGATGGGCTCATCGTTCTGCGGCAACAGCGTGAAGCGGTTGGCCTTGTCCTGCGCCCACGAGCCGATGTGGGTGGAAGTCAGATAGCGTACGTTGTTCATATCGAAACAGAGGAGCGCGCCCATCTCGGACTTGGCCAGCAAAGCCTTGGCCTTGGCTAGTCGCTCTCGGCGGAGGCGATCAAAATCGATCCGCTGTTCCCAATCTACCGCCATGGTTCCATGAGTTTTTAGTCCCATAATGAACTCCTGCCTCTGCCTCTAGCTGCTAGCTTGAATCTTACATGCTTGACTGCAATCAAGATGCCTAACACATCGACTTGGCTGCATCGAATACCGTTTGTTCAGTCGGGACCGTTACGTCTTCGAGCGGCGGGGAAAACGGGATGGGAACATGCATCGCGCCCATTCGCTTCACCGGCGCGTCCAGATCATAGAATGCGCCTTCAGCGATGACGGCTGCAAGCTCGGCCGTGACCCCGTAACGTCCATAGCCTTCATCGAGAACAATCACTCGCGAGGTCTTCTTCGCCGAGTCGATCAAAGTTTTTTCATCGAGCGGCCACGTGGTTCGAGGATCGACCACCTCTGCGCTGATTCCTTCTTTCTCCAGTAAGATCGCTGCGCCCAGGGCGACTTGCACCATGCTGCTGGTCGCGACCAGAGTGATGTCGTCGCCGGCACGCTTCACATCGGCCACGCCCAGAGGAATGGTGTAATCGTCTTCCGGAACCGGGCCTTTCAACTTGTACATCATCTTGTCTTCGAAAAAGACGACCGGGTTCTCGTCGCGGATGGCGGTTTTCAGCAAGCCTTTCGCGTCATAGGGCGTCGAGGGCAGAACTACTTTCAATCCCGGCACATGGCTGAACCAGGCGTGTAGAGACTGCGAATGCTGCGCGGCCGAGCGCCGCGTTGCTCCCAGAGTGGTGCGCATCACCATGGGCACTCTCCAGTGCCCGCCCGACATGTAGTGGGCTTTCGCCGCCTGGTTGACCATCTGATCCATGGTAAGGGTGATGAAGTCGCCAAACATGATGTCGACGACGGGACGCAGGCCGGTCATCGCCGCGCCGACAGCGACTCCCGTGAAACCAGCTTCGGAGATCGGCGTGTCCACCACGCGCTTCGCGCCAAATTCTTCCACTAATCCGGAAAGGACTTTGAAGGGCGTCCCCGCCTCGGCAACGTCTTCGCCGATGATGCAAACGCGCGAGTCGCGGCGCATTTCCTCGGCCAGCGCCTCGCGCACCGCCTGCGCAAATGTAAGTTCGCGTTCAGGCATAGACGTGCTTCCCCACTTCGTCCACGTTGGGATAAGGCGCGCCAATGGCGAATTTCACCGCTGCTTCCATGATGGCGCGAACTTCTGAGGTGGTTCGATCAAGGGACGCAACGTCCGCAGAGCCCCGGTCGATCAACCACTTCGCCAACACGAGAATGGGATCGCGGTCCGTCTTCCAGAGCTGCTCTTCCTGCTTGGAGCGATAGTATTCGCGATTGATATCGCCGACGTGATGACCGCTGTAACGGTAAGTATCACATTGCAGGAATGCAGGTCCGCCGCCAGTCCGCGCGCGCTTGACCAGCCGCGTGGCAACTTCATTTACTGCGCGCACATCCTGACCGTCGACGCTTGCGGCTTCGATACCAAAAGCGGTGGCGCGGCCGAGAATAGTGCCGGCCGTGGTTTCGGTGTAGTGCGTGTATTCGTTGTATAGATTATTTTCGCAAACGTAGATTACCGGCAGCTTCCACAACTGCGCCAGGTTCATCACTTCGTAGAGCGATCCCTGACCGAGGGCCCCTTCTCCGAAGAAGCAGACTGCAACGCGGTCCGTGCCCAAAGTCTTTGCCGAAAAAGCTGCTCCGGTGGCGATACCTACGCTGCCACCGACAATGGCGTTGGCACCGAGGTTACCCGTTGCGGGATCGGCAATGTGCATTGATCCGCCTTTGCCGCGGCAATAGCCGGCCTCTTTGCCCAACAGCTCGGCGAACATGCGATCCGGCGACGCACCCTTGGCGAGGCAGTGTCCGTGGCCGCGATGCGTACTGGTGATGTAATCGTCGATACGGAGAGCTTCGCAGATTCCAACCGCAACAGCTTCTTCGCCGCTATACAGGTGCGCCAGTCCCGGCATGAGCGCGCGCGTGTAGACCTCATTCACTTGCTCTTCAAACAAGCGGATGCTCACCATCTGGCGATAAGCATGGAGCCACTTCTCTTTTTCCATGGAGGTGCCGTGAGAAGTTTCGGGCTTGGAGGTAGCGGTCGTCATTGCTTTTTGCCTCCGGCGGTGACCGGCGTCGTCACTCCAGACATCGCGGCCAGCACATCGAACATGCAAGCGAAATCGTACTTCGTCCAACCCATGCCGCGGGCCGCTGTCAGAATCTCGTTGCTCACCGCAGTTGTAGGAAGAGGCACATCGAGCTGGCGTCCCAAGTCCATCGCGAGGACCATATCCTTCTGCATCATATTGACGTCGAACCAGGCTTCTTCTGGCTGTTTCAGCACAAACGGCCCGCGGTATTGAATCATGGGCGATGCCACAGCGCTGTGGGTAAGGACATCGACGGCAGTTTCGCGTGCGATGCCACTCTTCTCGGCGAGTAACACGCCTTCAGAAAACGCGAGCATCTGGACCGCAAGACTCAGGTTGATGGAGATCTTCATGGACAGCGCCAGACCGTTATCACCAACGTGAGTCACCTTGGGTCCGATATCGAGGAGCAAAGGTTTTACCTTGTCAAAGGTTTCCCGGCGTCCGCCGACCATCACCGAAAGCTTACCCTCCTGCAGGGTGATCACGCTGCCGGAGACTGGCGAGTCGACCATGTCCGCGCCCTTTTCCCGCACCTTCGCGGCCAGGGCGCGGCTCACGTTGGGGCTTACGGTGCTCATGTCGATAAAAACCTTGCCCGCGCTCAGCCCCGCTAAGAGGCCATCGGCGCCTTCGGTAACGGCTTGGATGGCAGCGGAATTCGTCACCATCGCGAAGGTGAAATCGGCGGCGTTCGCGACGGCGCGCGGCGAGTCGGCCCATTGCATCCCTTTTTCAACCAGCCACTGCGCCTTGGCGCGCGTGCGGTTGTATCCGGTCATGGTGTGACCCTTGCTGAGCAGCCGGTTGACCATCTGGCTACCCATGACCCCCAGACCGATGAACCCGAGTTTCGCCATCCGCCCCGAACCTCCGAAGTCTAATCGAACTATTATCCGACCTTAATCCAAACTCTACGAAGTGATTTTGGAACCTGCCGGCGCGTGCTTTCTATGCGATGAAGACGGAATACCGCCGGGAGCTTTCGAATCTTCGCGTACCTGCTCGAGATGAGAGCGCATCGCGCCCCTTGCCATCTCGGAGTCGCGGCGCTCGACCGCCTCGAGAATGCACTTGTGATGGATCTGTCCGCGCTGTGGTCCGCCTTCCACATTGAAGATTCTTATTCGTTGCTCGCGCAGCAATCCAACGATGGAATCGATCAGAGAAAGAATGAGTGGATTCGCGGCCGCCTCCGCCAGAGCTAAATGAAAATCCAAATCGGCCTCGATGTAGGCTTCTGGATCTTTCTGCGCCCGATCCATCACACCGACCGCCTCGCGCATCGCCGCGATGTCCTCTTCCTTGGCGCGTACCGCGGCCAGTGCAGCGATGCCCGGTTCAAGAATCAACCGGAGCTCCGCGAGATGCGGTGAACCTTCCTGCTGCCCGATCTTCACCATGAGGTCGAAAGATTGCCGCGCTGCCTGCGAAGTTCCATCCGTGATAAAGGTTCCGCGGCCGGAATAGGCTTCAACCAGACCTTTTTCTCGGAGCGTCTTCACCGCCTCGCGCACGGCGGTGCGGCTGACTCCGAGACGCTGCGCCAGTTCGCGTTCGGCAGGAAGCTGATCGCCAGGCTTCAGGGTTCCGTTGAGAACGGACTCTTCGATTTGCTGAACAATCTGCTCATACAGTCGCGAGGTTCGAACAACTTTGTACACAGGGTTCTCTCCCGCACGAACCAGTTTGGGGGAACTGGCGATGGTCCGGCTACTATACCGCAGGTCCAGCGCCTCCGGCAGCGTTTCTACGGTCTTGCTGAGAAGCATAAGCATCGGCGGTTCTTCGGTACGGTGGTATGACCAGTCAAAGATTAGCATTGCCCCCAGACCGAACGCAAGACCCCCTATTGAACTTAGTTCGAAGGATTTTAGAAGTAATTGAGTACCTGCTGCTCTTAATTAAAGAGGCTCCCACGAAGTCAAATCGGGACCGATAGACCGCGAATTTCCTTGACTTCATTCCTTCGGCAATGGTATGGCTGTCGGACCAGAATACGGAGGCTTCGATGAAATTCCGATGCACCGCCATGTCCGCGGGTCAGGTTGCGACTGCAGCCAGCCGAATGTTCCTCATCTTGATGATCTGTGCCTTCAGTTTGCCCGGTCTGGCTCAATCCACCGCCGGCCGCATACTAGGCAGCATTTCCGATCAGAGCGGCGCTGCGGTCACGGGTGCAACCGTGGTAGTCACAGACGTGGATCGCGGCACTTCGCGAACGCTCACGACCGACCAAGCCGGGGCCTACGTCGCCGCCGACCTTACGCCGGGCACTTACAAGATTCACGTGGAAGCGAAGGGTTTCAAATCCCTGGAGCGGCCGAATGTCGTCATCGAAGTCGCGACTGACGTCCGTGCTGATTTCGCTCTGCAGCCCGGGCAAGTGACGGAGACCGTGGTCGTCGAGGAAGAAGTTCCTCTGGTGAACACGACCTCCGCGACTCTCGGCGGAACGCTGAGCAACAAGGAAATCAATGACCTGCCTCTGAACGGCCGCAATTACGAGAATTTGTTGCAGCTTCGCCCCGGCGTTGTGCGATATCCCGGCGGCGGATTTTCCACCACGAGCGCCAACGGCCTACGCGCGGAAGATAATGCCTACTTCGTTGAAGGCCTATTCAACAGCGAGCCCTACTCCGGACAGGCAATCATTAACGGGGCAGGAATCGCAGGCGACTCGGCGACCATTCTGCCGATCGACTCGATTCAGGAGTTCAATCTGCAGCAAAACCCGCCCGCCGAGTACGGTTGGAAACCGGGAGCGGTCGTCAACGTGGGGCTGAAGTCCGGCACCAACCGTGTGCATGGGACAGCGTTTGGTTTTGGCCGCGACGGAGTGATGGACGCGCGGAACTATTTCAATACCGACCCAAATCCAAAATTAACGCGCACTCTGGAGCAGTTTGGCGGCAGTTTGGGCGGTGCGATCATCAAGGACAAGGCGTTTTTCTTTGGGGCCTATGAAGGCCAGCGGTATAACGTGGGCAACTCGTACGGCGGCGTAACCAGTCCCTCGATGGTGCACATGGCGGCGAATGGAACGTGTTCGTTCGGCTTTGCGGGCGACTGCGCCGACAGCATTCCGGATGTGGTCGCGGATATCACAGAACCGGCCGCAGTGTCCGCTGGGGTTATTGTTAGTCCCGCGAGCCTGCTCATTGCAGGATGCTCAGCTTCCGGCGGCTCAGTAACGTGCAACGGCACAGGATTTCCCACTAACAACGCTCAGAGCATCGCGATCACGAACGGATTTAATAACGTCGTCCACGTCGACAACATTGTCGGCAAGGTGGACTACAAGCTGAACGACCGAAACAGCATCAGCGGGATGTACTTTTTTGGAAACAACTCCGGCACCGTCGAAGACTTCCCTGAACTGCAGCAGAAATGGCTCTCCGACATTCATACCCGAGCGCAAGTGGTGGGCGGCAACTGGGTTTGGACACCCAGTGCCCGCTTGGTGAACGAGGCGCGCGTTGGCTACAACCGGTTGTACCAGCCGACCCTGCCGGGCGATCTCAACACGCCCGCCTCCGCTTACGGGCTTGATACAGGCGTAAGCGGGCCCGAAACCGGCGGTCTGCCGCGCATCGGTTTTGGCGGCTACTTTTTCCCCGGGCTGGGTGGCTTCAAGTGGCCAAAGTTCCAGGGTCCCGATTCGATCACGCAGTTCGTGGATCACGTCTCCTACACTGCCGGCAAGCACGCTCTAAAATTCGGCGGCGAGCTCCATTACAACAAGGTCACCAACGCAGCGTACGGTAATGCCCGAGGCAGCATCACATTTCTGGGCGGTGTTGCGAGTCCCGGCCCCCCTCCCGCCAATGCCCCTCCGGCTTCGACCCCGCTCGAAGATTTCTTTGCGGGCGCACCTTTCAAGTCGTCGGTAGAGATAGGAAATCCGACCCTGCAGCTGCACAACTGGGCGTACGCGGGGTTTTTCCAGGATGACTGGCGGGCCACCAAGAATCTGACTATCAACTTCGGCGTTCGCTACGAGTTCAGCAGTGTGCCCCAGGAAGCTCACGATCTGCTGGGCAATTTCGATCCAAACGTAGGCATGGTGCAGGTGGGCCATCAGATCAGTAGCCTCTATAACCCGGATCATAAGAACTTTGGTCCCCGCGTGGGTTTTGCATGGGATATCGGCGGCAACGGGCGGACCGTATTGCGCGGCGGCGGTGGATTGATCTACGAGACCGTGAACTGGCAGTCATTCATCGCCTTCAATAATGCTTTCGGTCCGGGCAGTGTTCCGACGGGAGCTCCGATCGATAGTGCGGGAGATACATCCGGCGGCACGATTACCACGGGAAACGTCACGGTAAAGAATTTCCTGAGCTACCCCACGACCTGGGACGCAGCGAACGGGCCCCTCTACGGCAGCAGCACGGTCAATTGCTTCAAGAGTCCGTGCCCCATCATGACGGTGGACCAGAATCTCACCACGCCGTACGTGTGGAACTGGACTTTGAACCTGCAACATGCCTTCAATTCCAACCTGTCCCTGGAAGCGGCCTACGTGGGCAATCACGGTTCGAACCTGACGGGTATTCGGGATATCAACCAGCCGCCGGTGGGATCGGGATGGGGCACGGGGCCAACGGGTGAACTCACTCTGTGCCTAGCCAGTGCTCCGCTCTACAATAACTGTGTCGACGACGCTAACAACGGCGAGCAGACCAATCAACCCTTCTACTCGAAGTTCCCCTATCTGGCCAATATTTTTCAGATGGGAAACGTCTACCGGTCGAACTACAACGGACTGCAAGTCACGCTGAACGCTCGCAACTACCACGGCCTGAGCATGGTGGCGGGCTACACTTATTCGCATGCGCTCGATGATGTGGGCGCGAACTGGGATTTCGGCTACGGCTCCGGCCTGCCGCAGAACGCCCACAACCCCGCAGCCGAATATGCCAACAGCGACTTCGACATCCGGCACCGGCTGACGGTTTCACTCACTTACGCGATTCCCGGACGGAAAGGTTTCGGCCAGCTGCGGGAAGGCTGGGAGATCAACTCGATCATCACATTGGAAAGCCCGCAGTACTGGGGGCCGATGGACGAGGGAACTGACGCGGCCGGCGTTGGGCCCTTGCCAGTGAGCCCGCCGGCCAACAGCCCAATTCGCTGGAGCTTCTACGGCAAGGCCTCGGACTTCAAGTCTCAGAAGGGAGTTGGGATTCCGTACTTCCCCGGCGCAACGAACCCGGCGTGCGCCACGCAGGCGTTGGCTGTGGATGGAGGAGCGGCCGGAGCATCAACAGCCTCTCTGAATCTGTTTGGCTGCTACCAAAACGGCAGTTCAGTCATGATTCCGCCGCCGCTGGGCCAGTTCGGAAACATGAGCCGGAACACGTTCGAGGACACTGGCTTCAGAAATCTCGATTTCTCTCTGGCCAAGAATTTCCACTTTGGAGAAACCATGCGACTCCAGGCCCGCGCCGAGTTCTTCAATATTTTCAACCATCCGAACTTCGCTAACCCTTACGGCGGTCAGAATGGATTTGGCCTGAATGATCCGTCGGTTCGTCCTTTTGGCTGCGGCTGCGCCACTCCCGATATAGCTGCTGCTAACCCTGCCGTGGGTTCCGGTGGCCCGCGCTCTGTCCAGTTGGGTCTGAAGTTCACGTTCTAGGTGCGCGGTCAAGTTTGAATGCGTGAAGGAAGGCCGGACGCAGTCCTGTCCGGCTTTTTTTCGTAGATGGCTCGCGCGATAGCGAGCAAGGGAAAAAGGGCCAAGCTATGAAAATAAGAAGTCAGTTTTGTTCCGCATCTCTCTTATTGGTACTCCTCGCATTCATCTCTGCCGGGGCTTCTGCTCAAAAAGAAGAGCGTCGCGAGCGCACTATCGACGAGGTCAGAGTCGAGGCCATCCACCGCGCTGAGGTTGGCCAGTATCCGCTGATTGGACTTGATCCCGGAGACGTGAAAGAAGCTTTCGAGAACATCCGCACCAGCGACAAGGACGAGTGGGCCGCGGGCTTTATGCGCGTGGCCGATCGGTATTTCAATGAAGCGAAGTCGCTGGAGAAGTCCGATCCCGCCAAGGCGAACGCCGATTACATCCGTGCGTGGCGGCTTTATTCGTTCGGACGCTGGCCGATTCCCGCGTCTCCGGGCAAGCAGCGCTCGTATGAAAAAGCTCTCGAAGCATTTCTGGCGCATGCGCGTTTCTTCGATCCGCCGCTCGAAGTCGTGCACATTCCTTTCGAAGGAAAAGAGATCATTGGCTACCTGCGGCTGCCGAAAAATGCGAAAGGCCCGGTGCCGCTGGTGATTGCGGTCAATGGATTGGACAGCCGCAAGGAAGACCTGACGGAGAGCTTTGGCGCGATCCTTCCTTTCGGAATCGGCTATCTCGCAGTCGATGGTCCCGGGACTGGGCAGAATCCGATCAAGGTGAGCGAGACAGCGGATCGGATGCTGTCGCGGGTGATTGACTACGCGCAGTCTCGGCCTGAAGTCGACAAAAACCGCATCGCGATGCATGGCGTGAGTTGGGGAGCGTATTGGGCAACGAAGATGGCGATCCTAGAGCGCGCTCGACTGCGCGGTTGCAGCGCACAATCTCCGCCCGTGGACAAATTTTTCCAGAAGGATTTTCTGATGAACTCGCTGCTGGGCAATCGCGAATATTTGTTCGATCAGGTGCCAGCGCTCATGAATATTCTGGAAGGCGTGCACACACTGGATGAAATGGCAGAATTTCTGCCGAAGATTTCCTTGGTCAAGCAGGGGCTACTAGGCAAGCCGATGGCTCCCATGCTGATTATCGCGGGAGTTCTCGACACGCAGGTTCCCATCGATGACGAATATCTGCTATTGAGCAAAGGCGACGTGCCGAAAGAAGCCTGGATTAATCCTCGCGGAGGACACCTCGGCCGGCAAATCGGTGTGTGGCCTGATCCTCTGATCTTCAAGCAGGTAATTATTCCCTGGCTGGTGAAGACCCTGGAGGCTCCCGCGAACTAGCGGCGGCCTTTAGCTCCGGACCGCCGGGCTTCGCCCATGCGGGACGGCCGAGGCGGCTGTCTCTACATGGTCTGTTAGAAGGTCGACGTTGCTTTAGCTTCCAAAATATCCATGTCCAGTCCAAGTGTAACTTCAGAGTCCGATGCCGCACCCTCAGCCGCACCACGGCGCAAGCCGTTCTACGCGTCTCTGTGGGTGCAGGTTCTCATCGCCATGGCGATTGCTGTCGCGCCGTTGGGCGATGCCTTCATTCGGCTGATCACCATGATCATCACCGTGCTCATCTTCTGCACGGTGGTCACCGGCATCGCCGGGATGCAGGACTTGAAGAAGGTAGGCCGGGTCGGGGGCAAGGCGCTGCTCTACTTTGAAATCGTTTCGACCATCGCCCTGGTGGTTGGACTCATTGTTGGCAACGTGGTTCGTCCCGGCAGTGGCTTCAATGGGGCTGGTCGTTCCCACGGGCTACACCTTCAATACTGACGGCAGCGGTCTTTACATGACGCTGGCGGCGTTATTCGTTGCCCAGGCCACCAATAGGCATTTGACGCTGCTGGAGCAGCTCACCATCCTTTCGGTCGCCACACTGACGTCGAAGGGAGCGAGCGGGGTGCAAGGAGCGTCTTTGATCGCGCTGGTCGCTACCTTGTCGGTGGTGCCGAGGATTCCAGTGGCGGGGATGGCGCTCATCCTCGGCATCGACCGGTTCATGAGCATGTTCCGCGCGCTGGTCAACATGATCGGCAACGGCGTCGCCACGCTCATTGTCGCCCGGTGGGAGCATGAACTGAACCGGGAGACGCTGCGGGGCAGGCTGGCATAGTGCACAAAACCCTTGTCAATTCGGGATGAGGGCACGCTTTCGTAACCACTCTCCTGCACATTTTTGGTTGCACTTTAACATTCGTGAAATATCTTTCTAGTAGCCTAGTTGCAGGAGATCGCCGATGGGTTCAGGGCGCGTTTCGAGATCGCTGCCGCTGCAGGTTGCGGCGGTCTGCTTCCGCAGACGTGGAACGGCAGTAGAGTTCCTGCTGGTAAACACGAACGGCGGAAATAAGTGGACGTTCCCTAAGGGCTCAACGGACGCCCGGCTTTCGCACAGCCAGGCTGCCGAGCGGGAAGCGGCGGAAGAAGCTGGCGCTCTTGGCACTATCGAGCCTCGCCACTTTCATCTCTACATTCATTCCAAGGGCGTGTTCTGGCAGCCGGGCGGCGTGCAGGAGTTCGTAGTCAAAGCGTTTTTGATGGAAATCCACGAATTGCGACGGCCCGATGAGCTCCTGCGAAACCCGACCTGGTTCAGCCCGGAAGAAGCAAGCCGGCGGCTGTCGAAGGGACGCGAAGTAAAATACGGTCGTGAAATGGAGGCCGTGATCGTTCGCGCTCTCGAGCGCATTCAGTTCCACAGCGAGTTGTGGGGCCCTTACCACGGCTCCCGAAACGGGCTTGCCGCTGCGCGTTGAGGGTGTGGGATACTTCCCGATATGCCTTTCCGTCCGCAAGCCCCTCCCAAGAAGTTGCCGATTGATCTGACAGTAGTTGAGAGTTCGAAGGGAGGCCGGCTTATTGCGGTCGAGACCATTGTCGAAACCATCTCAAACGGCGGCTTGCTTCTGAAGATGATTTTGGAGCAACGCATCGACGACGAACACTTCCGCATGCGTGAACTCAGCATTGCAGTCAAAGCCAGTGACGCACGCGATCCTGATCGTTCTATGTTTCTCACTAACCGAATCCGCAGTTGGATCGAATCGACGGAGGGAGACGGGTTTATAGATATGGTCGAGTGACCATCTGACCCGCTCCGCGGTCTGATGACCCTTCTACGCTACCCGGTACTTGGCACTGAGTATGTGAGACCATAGTTCCAGCCCATGATTCAGCTTTCTGCCGCCGGAAAACGTTTCGGCCACAAACTCCTTTTTGAAAACACGGACTGGCTGATCACGCCCCGCGACCGCATCGGACTGGTGGGCGCGAACGGCACCGGCAAATCCACATTAATGAAGATTCTCGCCGGGCTGGACACACTCGACTACGGCTCCCTCATCGTTGCCAAGGGCACCACGGCCGGGTATCTGCCACAGGATGGGCTCTTGCTTTCCGGCCGCACGGTTTTTGCGGAATGCATGGTGGTTTTCACCGAACTCCACGCTATGGAGCGGGAGCTGGAAACTCTGACCCACCGCATCTCGGAACTCGATCACGCCAGCGCGGAATATGCCGACGTCGCGGACCGCTATCACAGCCTGGAGCACGAATTCCGCACCCGCGATGGCTACTCGATTGAAGCCGAAGTCGGAAGAGTTTTGATGGGTTTAGGTTTTCGCAAAGAAGACTGGGAGCGGCAGACGGACGAATTCTCCGGAGGCTGGCAGATGCGGTTGGCGCTGGCCAAACTGTTGCTGCAGAAGCCCAACTTGCTGTTGCTCGACGAGCCCACCAATCATCTCGATCTGGAAGCGCGCAACTGGCTGGAAGAATATCTGCATGACTATCCGCACGCCTTTGTACTCATCTCGCACGACCGCTATTTTCTCGATGTGACGGTCAACAAGATCGCGGAAATCTGGAACAAGCGGTTCTGGTTCTACACCGGCAACTACGACAAGTTCCTGGCGCAGAAGACGCAGCGCAACGAGCAGTTGCAAGCCGCCTACCGCAACCAACGCGACCGCATCGAGCAACTGGAAGTATTCATCAACCGCTTTCGCTACCAGGCCACGAAGGCCAAGCAGGTGCAGAGCCGGATCAAGGAACTGGAAAAGATCGAGCGGATCGAGATCCCACCGGAAGAAAAGACGATCCACTTTTCGTTCCCACAGCCGAAGCCAAGCGGCCGCATCGTCGCCGAATTCGGAGGAGTCGCCAAGACTTACCCGGGGAAGAACTCCGCTGCAGCAAACAGTGGCGAAAAAGAAGTTTTCCGGGATGTGGACTTCATGATCGAAAAGGGCGACCGCATTGCTCTGGTCGGCGTAAACGGAGCCGGCAAATCCACACTGATCAAGCTGCTTGCAGGCGCGGAACTTCCGACGCAGGGCGAGTTCCGGCTCGGCTATAACGTCCAGGCCGACTATTTTGCGCAGGACCAGTACAAAGAACTGGATCAGGACGCACGCATTCTCGACGATCTCGGCGCGGCGTCACCGCGCTCTACGCAGACTGAACTTCGCAGCCTGCTCGGATGTTTTCTGTTTTCCGAGGACGACGTGTTCAAGAAAATCGGAGTCCTTTCTGGCGGCGAGCGGGGCCGCTATGCGTTACTTCGTCTGCTTCTGCATCCGGCAAATTTTCTACTGCTCGACGAGCCCACTAACCATCTCGACCTGCGCGCCAAAGACGTGCTGCTGGACGCGCTTATGGATTACAACGGCACCGTCGTCTTCGTGTCGCACGACCGTTACTTCATCGACAAGCTGGCCACGCGGGTTTTCGAAATCGGAGACGGAAAAGTTGAAGTCTATCCCGGCAATTATGAGGACTATCTCTGGCGCAAACAAGGCGGGAGCGCGAAGCAAAATGAGGCCATCCGCCAACAATTGAAGGCGGCTGAACCCGCCCAGCAGGCCCCTGCAAACGGCAACCACGCCTCGGGCGACGCCGCACCTGCCGCAGCCAAAGGAAAGCGTCTGAATCCCATCAAGCGCAAGAAGATGGAAGATCGCATCCGTGAACTGGAAGCGGAGATCAGCCGCGCTGAGGCCGTGATCGCGCGGTGTGAAACCGCTCTGCAGAATTTCGTCAGCGCGGAAGAGAGCCAGAGCCAGTCCCAAGAGCTCGACCGGCACAAAACCGCGCACGCCGCATTCCTCAAGGAATGGGAAGAACTCAGCCAATCTTTGCAGGTATCCGACTGAGGAGCCCTTCTGCCGCAGTCGTACACTCTCTTCCGTAATCTCGGAGGATTACTTACCGGTGTGCGATAGTCAGGTTGGCCAAAGGGACACGAACCAACCGAAGGCCCAAGATCCCAGAGCGCCCGCATCGATTGGCGCCCCAATGACGCGCCGCGCGGGAATTAAGGAAGGTCGCATGCTCCAGTCCTCAGACAACGCACATGGCGTGAGGTCCACCTCACCAGCCTCCAATCCTAACTCTTACAACCCGGTAAAAACCGTCAGCGCGCCCATTGAACAGGCCACGATTGGCCGGTCACTGGTTATCAAGGGCGAAATCACTGGCTCGGAAGCTCTTTATATTGATGGCCGGATCGAGGGCAAAATCACGCTCACGGACAATCGCGTCACCATCGGCCGCAACGGCACAGTGCAAGCGGACATTACCGCCCGCGAGGTTGTGGTCATGGGCAAGGTAACCGGCAACATCGAATGCAGCGACCGCGTGGATATCCGCAGTGAAGGCGTGGTGAACGGCAATGTCCTGACCGAGCGGATCAGCGTGGAAGATGGCGCGGTACTCAAGGGCGGAATCCAGGTTCGGAGTGGACAGCAAAAGCAGCAGAACTCGGCGCAGCCCCAGGCGAAAATCGCGGAAGCACCGAAGTCATCCACCGCAGAGCTCTCGAAGGCTCTGGCAGCAACCGCCGGCGCATAAGAATCGGCAGAATAATGCAAGCATAAAAGAGGGCACGCCCGCGCGTGCCCTCTTTACTCCTTTGCGAATCTCTGTGCGACGATTCTCCAGCTGCTGCTCCGATTCCGTCTTACTTCTTCTCTTTGGGCTTCAAGTCGAGCGACGCGGAGTTCATGCAGTAACGCAGGCCAGTTGGAGCGGGACCATCTTCAAAGACATGTCCCAGATGAGCGTCGCAACGGGCGCAGCGTGCCTCGGTGCGCACCATCCCGAAAGTGCGGTCTTTGTGCTCCTCGACCTTGCCCTCGTCCGCTGGTTTGAAAAAACTTGGCCAGCCCGTTCCGGAATCGAATTTCGTGGAGGAGTCGAACAACGGCTCTCCGCAGCAGACGCAATGGTACGTTCCCGCGTCCTTTGTCTTCCAATACTTGCCGGTAAAGGCCGGTTCGGTTCCCGCTTCGCGCGTTACATGATATTGTTCCGGCGTAAGCTCTTGTTTCCACTCCGACTCACTCTTTGCAATCTTTTCCACCATGAATGTATGCCCCCAGTAAAATGCCTGCGAGAGTTGCTAATCAATCATTAGATGTTCCGCGACCAGAAAAGTGGCGGCTCTCGGTTTTGCACAGATTCGCCGGTGCATCCGTCACAATCGCCAGGTGACATCCTACCTTCTCCGGAACATGACCGGCAGCCAATATGATTGAACCGTCTGCGAGTCCCTCGGGCCCGGTAGCTCGCTCAAGAGGCGCCGGGCCTTTCAACGTTCAGGCCGTCACCTCTTCCCCAATCTGGCAATACTTGCCACGGAAAAACAGTAGCGGCTCCCCTTCGCGCACCACTACGTCCTCCACTTCGGCAATGAAGATCGTATGGTCGCCAGCGTCCTGCGTCGACTTCAGCCTACATTCCAGATAGGTCAGCGCCCCGCGCAAGATCGGGGTTCCGTGGGCCGTGCGGTCGAAGCGCGCGCCGGCATCTTCTTCGGCTTGCTCGTGAGCCCCCAGTGGCTGCGCGTAGTATTCAGAAATCACGCGCTGATGCTCCGCCAGAATGTTGATCCCAAACCGCTTCTTGGCGTGCAGGTGGGCATGGGTACGCGCGGTATGGTCCACGCAAACCAGCAGCAGCAGCGGATCCAGCGACACGGAAGCGAACGCGTTGGCAGTCATGCCATGTACCTCGCCGTCTAAATCGACGGTGATGATGGTCACTCCGGTGGCAAAGGCTCCCATCGCTCTTCGGAATTCGATTGGACTGATCATGTCGTACCTGGAGTTTTTTCTGCCGCGACTGCCTACATTATCACGCCCGCTTCAATGACGGTCCCAGTCCAGGGCGGCCGCCACTGATGTATGATTCGTTGCATCAGCAGCCCCGCGGAACCCAGTATCGTGACCCAAACGGCTATCAGAACGGCTGCCCCAGAGCAACGCTCATCGTGTGCGGCGGAATTGGACGATCTGCGCCCCGGTTCGCCCATCTCGCGCGAACTGGCCCTGAGGCTGATACGCTGCAGTGACACTGATCTTCCAGCGCTGATCGGGGCGGCGCGCGCCGCAAAAGAAAACTTCAAACCCGGCGTCATCAGCTACTCGCGGAAGGTTTTCCTGCCGCTGACGAATCTCTGCCGCGACTACTGCGGTTACTGCACTTTCCGCCGCGATCCCGGAGAACCCGGAGCGCATACCCTGACTCCGGAGGAAGTGCTGACCGTCGCCCGCGCCGGCGAAAAGCTGGGATGTACCGAAGCTCTCTTCAGCCTCGGCGATAAGCCGGAACTGCTGTTTCCCGAGATGCGCAACACACTGCGCCATCTCGGCTATAAATCTACTTTGCATTACCTGGAGGGCATGTGCGAACTTGTGCTGCGCGAGACTAGTTTGCTGCCGCATCCGAATCCTGGCCTGCTCAGCGCTGAATGGATCGCCCGCCTGGCCGCATTCTCGCCCAGCATGGGCCTGATGCTCGAAACCACCAACCGCGCTTTACTGGCCCCCGGCGCAGCCCATGATAACGCTCCCGACAAGGTGCCCAATAAGCGTTTGCGTACCATCGAAGAGGCTGGAAAGCAGGGGGTCCCCTTCACCACGGGCCTGCTGATCGGCATCGGCGAAACCCCCAATGACCGCGTCGAGACAGTGCTAGCGGTTCGCGATCTGCACGAGCGCTACGGCCACATCCAGGAAGTGATCGTGCAGAACTTCCGCGCCAAGCCCACTATTCCTATGGCTCACGTACCTGAACCCGGCCTGGGCGAGATGCTCCGCACAGTGGCGGTAACTCGTTTGTTAATGCCCAACGTCAATATCCAGGCGCCTCCCAACCTCAATGCGCCGTATTATGAAGAGTTGTTGGATGCCGGCATCAACGACTGGGGAGGAGTTTCGCCGCTGACGCCCGATTACATCAATCCCGAGAAACCTTGGCCGCATCTGGAGCAACTGCGCCTGCTCACTGAGGGTAAGGGATTCCAGTTGCGCCAGCGCTTGCCCGTCTATCCCGAGTTCTTGCCTGCGCTGATGTCGAGACCTGGATTGCTCGCAGAAAAGCTTCATACTGCCCGCGACAGTGAGAACCTCGCCAGAGAAAAGAGGGCGGCATGATCTGTGTACTCACCGGCGGCACGGGAGGCGCTAAGTTTGTCGACGGTCTGCGCCAGGTGATCCCGCCGGAAGAGATCATGTTGATCGTCAACACCGGCGACGACTTGCTGTGGTGGGGGCTGTACGTCTCCCCCGATATCGATTCCATTACTTACGTTCTCTCCGGACTTCTTAGCCGCGAACGTGGCTGGGGCGTGAAGGGCGATACGTTTCTTTGCCTGCAAGCCATGGGACAGCTTGGCGAGCCCACCTGGTTCCACACTGGAGACCGCGACCTCGCCGTTCACCTGCTGCGTTCGCGACTATTGGCGGAGGGTAAAACGCTGTCCGAAGCCACGTCGACGATCTGCGATAAGCTCGGGGTTAAAGCGCGCATTTTGCCCATGAGCGACTCGCGTGTCGAGACTCGCGTGGATACGCCTTCCGGCGAGCTGAGTTTCGAAGAATACTTCGTACAGCGCTGGTATCAGGATCCCGTGAATTCGGTGCGTTTTGCAGGAGCCTCCGACGCGGAGCCGGCGCCGGGAGTGATCGAAGCCATCGTCTCCGCAGATACGGTACTCATTGCTCCCAGCAATCCCATCACGAGCATCGGCCCAATACTTGCCGTGCCCGGAGTTCGCGATGCGCTCGTTCGTGCCCGCGGCCAAGTCGCCGCCATCAGCCCAATCGTGGGGAATGCGGCTGTAGCCGGGCCTGCCGGTATTCTGATGGCCGCAAAAGGATTACCTTGTTCGATCGCGGGAGTCGCCAAGGCTTACGAGGATTTTCTCGATCTCCTGATTTGCGATACCCGCGATGCCCGTGCGGCGGAAGCTCTTCGTGGGAACGGTTTGCGGGTCCAGTGTACGCAAACCATCATGCGCACCGCCGAAGACAAGGCAGAACTCGCGAGAACCGTTCTCTCATTCATGATAGGCGGACTGCTTTCCGACAAACCTGTTTCCGGCGAATCGGCGGCCCGCGCTGGCTCCGACCAGCCGTGATCCTTATCCCTGTAAAGAATCTATCGGCGGCCAAGCAGCGGCTCGCAGCGGTGCTGGATCAGCCCGCACGGACTGAATTGGCGCAAGCCATGCTGCATGACGTGGTGGCCGCGGTCGCCGCTTGGCCGCGCCGGCCTGCCTGCGCGCTTGTCACCAGCGACCCCTTCGCGCTCGAACTGGCGAGGGAATACGACTTCGAAATCATCCCCGACCCCGCAAACCCAGGCGAAACCGGCGCCATCGAGATGGCCACACGTCTGTGCGTTTCGCGCGGTATTGACAGTACGCTTGTCATCCCGGGGGATATTCCGTTGGTTCAGGCCAGCGAACTCGAGCAGATTGTCCTGGAAGTTCCCGCCGAAGGCTCACTGTTGGTACCTGCCGCCGACGGACGTGGAACCAACGCTGCCTTTCGCCGGCCCGCGAATCTATTCCCCTTGCGGTTCGGAAATGACAGCTTCAAGCCACACCTTGCCGCAGCCGAGGCCAGCGGAAAACCTTGTATCGTTCTGCAACTGCCTGGGATCGCGCTTGATGTCGACAATCCCGCGGACTTGCAAGAACTCCTCACGCATCCCGGCGAAACTCTCACGCAGAGACTGATTCGCGGGTGGGCGCTCGACAGCAGATTTCTTGCTACGGGGACGGAGGGTCTGTGAGCAAGGCCCGTCGCGCTGCCCATAAGCCAGCAGCGGAGCGCCGAAAGAAAGGCATCTCGAACAAACTCCAGGCTGGACTCCGTCTCATCCCGATCTCACTTGCCGAGGAGATCAAACATGGCGATTCGCTAGCGGAAAAACTGCTGCAGGAGCTGCAAGGAAGCGGCCTGGCATTCGAGACTGGCGATATCCTCGTCGTCAAACACAAAATTGTCTCCAAGTCCGAGGGCTGCATTGTCGACCTCGCGACGATCAGACCTTCTCCTGAATCCTTCGCATGGGCAAAGCAATATGGTCTCGATGCCCGAGTGATCGAACTCGCGCTGCGCGAGAGCCGCGCCGTCATCCGGCGCAAGAACGGCGCGCTCATCACAGAGACGCGGCACGGTTTTATCTGCGCCAACGGCGGCGTCGATGTCTCCAATGTCGATGGCGGACGTCACGCCTTGCTTTTGCCCGTGGACCCTGACCGCTCCGCTCGTGAACTTCATCGCGAACTCAAGAGGCGCACTAAACTTGCTATCCCGGTTCTGATCACCGACACATTCGGCCGCCCCTGGCGCGAAGGCCTCGTCGACTTCTGCATAGGCGTCGCAGGGATGAAGTCGCTGCGCGACGATCGCGGGCGGCGCGATCCGCACGGCTACACTTTGCACGCCAGCCTGGAAGCGGTGGCCGACGAACTCGCGGCCACCGCCGGGCTGGTTTGCGGCAAGCTCAACCGAACACCTGCGTGCATTATTCGCGGATTTCCCTATCAGCCAGCCCGAGGCCGCATTCGCGATTTGCTTCGCCCCGCAGCCAGCGACTTGTTCCGGTAGCCTCTCGCCAAACAGCCGTGTCTGGGAGTAATTTGGAATATCAGCAGCTTCGGAGGAACTGGTGTCCCGCAAACTCTCAACGACTGAATTGGAAAGTTTCCCTTCGCTTGATTGGTTCGATCTCGCGCCCCAAGTGACGCCGGTTGTTCGCTCTTCTCTGGAAAGAATTCTCGAAACCCAAAACGGCAATGCCATCTCACAGGAAGAGGCTTACGCGCTGGCTCACTCCGAAGGGGATGATCTGCTCGGGCTCCTCGCCGCCGCCAACCTGCTGCGTGCCGAACTCTCCGGCAACCTCGTAACCTACGTCGTGAATCGCAACATTAATTTCACAAACATTTGTTTTGTCGGCTGCAAGTTCTGCGCCTTCAGCCGCGGGCCTCGCGAGTCCGACACCTACTGCTTAAACCCGGATCAAGTTGCGCAAAAGGCTATTGAGGCCTCGCAACTCGGCGCTACGGAAGTCTGCATCCAGGGCGGACTGCCGCACGGCCTGCCTCCGCTTTACTATCGCGACATTCTACGGGCAGTGAAGGGCGCCGTACCCGGGATGCACATCCACGCCTTCTCGCCGATGGAAATCATCTATGGCGTCGAACTGACTGGCATGCCGCTCGCAGATTATCTCTCGATGCTGCGGGACAACGGCCTCGGCACGTTACCCGGCACTGCTGCCGAAATTCTCGATGACGAGATCCGGCACATTCTTTCGGCCAACAAGCTCACCACCGCGCAGTGGATCGAAGTCATTCGCACAGCGCACCGCTGCAGCATCCGTTCCACCTCGACCATGATGTACGGACATACGGAAACGCCGGAGCACTGGGTTCGCCAGATGCTCTTGCTGCGAGGCATCCAAGAGGAGACAGGAGGCTTCACCGAATTTGTCCCGCTCGGCTTCGTCCATCAAAACACGCTGCTGTTTCAGCAGGGACTGTCTCGGACCGGGCCCACGCTGGCCGAACACCTCAAAGTTCACGCGCTCGCGCGTGTGTTGCTTGCCGGCTCCATCAACAATATCCAGGTTTCGTGGGTGAAGTTAAACCGCCGTCTTTCGCAGCTATGCCTGCACGCCGGAGCCAACGATTACGGCGGCACGCTGATGGAGGAAAACATTTCGCGCGAAGCCGGAGCCACGGCTGGCCAATACACTAGCCCGGAGGACTTTCAGTCGTTGATTCTGGAGACAGGCCGCATTCCCGCGGAGCGCAACACGACTTACACGAGCATCAGAATCAAGCTGCCGCTGGAAGAGTTAACCGCCGAAGAAACGTTGGAGCCGGAATTCGCGTGACACCACGACTTGCCTAAGAACCGCGCATGAGAGACAACACATGACCGAATCTGCTTCGCCTCCCATCGCGATCCTGGGCGGAACCGGGCCCGCAGGCATGGGGCTCGCCCTGCGTTGGGCGCGCGCTGGAGAAACCATCATCATCGGCTCGCGCGATGCGCAGCGTGCGCAAGAAGCAGCCGACAAGATTAAACAAAGAGCCGGGAACCACGTCCGCGTCTCCGGGATGGAGAACGCTGCAGTCTGCGCCGCTGCGGATACCCTCGTGCTTACCGTTCCCTTCGAGGGACAAGCTACCCTGCTAAAACAACTCAAGCCTGCAATTCGCGGCGGCAGCATGCTCATCGATGCCACGGTCGCACTCGCCGCCGGAGTTGGCGGACGAGCCTCGCGCACGCTTGGCGTCTGGCAAGGCTCAGCCGCTCAGCAAGCCGCAGAACTCGTGCCCAAGGGAGTGAGCGTGGCAGCGGCGTTCCACAACCTGTCCGCTGATCTCCTAAACGGCGACGAGGCCCTCGACTGCGACATCATCGTCTGTAGCGACGACGTCAATGCGGTTCAACTCACGCGCACGCTCGCGGCCAAGATTCCCGGCGTCCGGGCTATCGACGGCGGTAAACTGGAGAATGCCCGCATCCTCGAGCAGATCACCGCGCTGCTCATTGGCTTGAACGTCCGCCACAAAGGTCACGGCGGCATCCGCATCACCGGCCTGCCGCCGCAAGCGTACGAGTAATTCACCCCGCTCAGACGCTAGAACGAATACTTCAACGAGAACTGAATCAGCCGCGGCGTGCCTACGGTTGAGGTGATGGGCGCAGACCCGCCCCCAATCCCGCCTACGATTGGCGACACCGACGTCGCCGCTGGAAGGGCGAACGACGGATGATTGAACAGGTTGAAGAAATCGGCGCGGAATCGCAAATCCTGCCGTTCGCCCAGCTTGAACGTTTTACCGAGAGTGAAATCTACGTTCTTCTGCGGCGGCCCAATGATGCAGTTGCGCGGCGTATTGCCATAGACAGTCGCATCGCTGGGAGTACCGTTGGAAAGCGTTGCCAGCGGGTCGGGCGTGTAAGCCAGCGGATTCACCCAGTTGGCCAACCGCGATTGTATGCCACCCGAACTGGGAGCATTGGCGCAGCTGTACCCCGGGCTGAAAGTTGCGGTCGACGACGGAGTGCTAGCCAGGGCGTACGCAGTACCTCCAGCCGGATCATAGATCGTGAACGGGGCCCCCGATTGCAGGATCATCACGCCGCTGGCCTCCCAGCCGCCCAGCGCCCCCTTGGTGAAGCCGCTGGCGCTAGAGAAGAAGGGCAGTTGGTAAACGCCGCTGGTCACGAAGCGTTGCCGCCGGTCGAAATCCGAGAGACCCCGAGAGGCAGCCGCATCGGTCTGATCGTTGACCCGGGTAAGGAATGCCACGGAAGCGGTGGAGACATCGTCAATTGATTTGGACCAGGTATAGGCGCTTTGGAAATACAACCCCTTGCCAAAGTGGTGGGCCAAGGTCGCCTGCAGTGCACTGTAGTGGGAATCGGAGTTGGGAGCGAAGTCTTCGAAATCCCCGGGAGCGATGCCTACGTAGGGTGCCCGGGCGCTGGCGTTCTCCACGGTTGAATCCACAATCTGGCATGACAGACCTTGGGCCTGCAGATTGACGCAACCTTGTCCCGGAATGGTGACCGGATTCTGCGGCGTGGCCAGCGTAGCCTGATCGGGATCGTAGGTCGAGCGCAGGCGAGTACCTTTGGTGCCGATGTAGCCCAACTCCATGAACCAGTCTCGTCCCAGTTCGCGCTGAATCGTCAAGTTCCACTGTTGCGTCGTGCCTGCCACCCAATGCAGCGGCACGGCGAGTTGGATCAGGCCGTTCACATTGCCGCTGAAGGAAGGGGAACACGCCTGGGGATTCGGGAAAGAGCAGGGCGTGGCGAATCCCTGCAGGATCGCGGCCGTGGGCACGTAGGTCTGAGTTGGAGCAGCACCCAGCGGCGGGATGCCATTCGGGAACGCGGCGCTGTGCGCAAACAGGTTTGCCAAGCTGTCGGGTCCGGGGTCGAAGCCAACAAGAAACGGGTAGGTGGGAGGAACGATAGCGAGATTGTCTACAGCTCCCAGATCCTCGCGGACGCTGTAAATGCCGTAGCCGCCGCGAATCGATGTGGTGTGATGGCCGGCGACGTCATAAGCAAAACCGATGCGCGGCTCCCAGACCGTGGCGTATTCGTTGTTTAGGCCGGCTGGATTAAGCGTTCCGCTGATACCGGAGAGACCGAATTTATCGATGCACTTGGGATAGACATAGGGCTGCCCGGTCGTGATCGCCAGTGTGGGATCGGTGTTGCCGGTGTGGCAGAGCGTATCGTAGGGTGCGCCGAGAAACTCGTTTCGGAAACCGAGGTTGAGAGTAAGAGTCTTGCTGACCCGATAGTCATCCTGCGCAAACCAGGAGTAGCCGGGAATGCGATAGTCGTGGTTGCCCAGGCCGCCGCCACCCTCACCTAATAGCGGCGAGCCGGCTAGAAAACTCTGAAAGTCGGAGCCGAATGGGGTCGCGCCCGAGATGAAGAATATCAGTCCATTGTCCGCAATGGGCAAGCTGCGGCGCATGGCAACCCGGTCAATCTCCCCGCCAAAACGTAGCTGGTGCGGACCGCGGGTCCAGCTCACGGTATCCACCCATGTGTAATTATCCGAGAGCGCAGATTGCAGTTGGGTGGGGTAAGCACCGAAGGCCCAAGTGCCGAACTGAAACCTGTATATATTGGGATCGCCGGCTTGTCCGTTCACTCCGGTGGCCGTGGGCAGGTTGATTCCGACCTGCGCATTAGTGACCGGCGGCTGGTTATTCAGCTTGTCGCTGATAATGTTGACCCCGAAGCGAAATTCATTGATCAAGCTGTTGTTGAATACGTGAGTTTCGGTGATGCTGCCGAAGCGGCTGTGCAGAGGAATGTCCAAGGGGAAATTCAGATTGTTCACGCCCGGCTGGCCGCCAGTTTGGATGCCGTAGGAATCAGCCCCGAACGGCTGAAACGTATCAGAATTGGACCAGAAGAAGCGCTCAGACAAACGGTCCTTTCCGCCGCGGAATTCGCGGTCCCAGTTCGCGGTGAACTGGTTGTCCGAAAACTTGCCGGGATCGGTCACTAGGAAGGGCTCCGAGGTGAGGCAGGGTGTCGCTGCAGGTACGTTCGTGGGCAGCGGGTACAAGTATCCTCCAGCTCCCGCGCCGAACTGGTTGCTCTTTACGTTTAGCAGATTGAACGCCACGGGATCGATGGTCGACACTCCGCAGTCAGTGGCTAACAGGGTGGCTGACTGGCGATCTTGAAGAGGAACGTAGGGAATGGAAGTATTGATGAACGTTCCCGGCGAATCACCGCTGCGCTGGCGTGTACCCTGAATGTTCACGTAGAAGAAACCGAGCTTGGCCCCTGGGCCTATCGGTCCGCCGACATCGCCCCCGAAAATGTTCTGCTTGACCTGTACTTTACCCAAGAAATAATCGTTGGCGTCGAGGTCCGTGTTGCGGAAATACTCCCAGAGGTCGCCGTGAAAGTGGTTGGTTCCGCTTTTAAGGGTGGCGTTAATGTTGCCGCCGCCGTTGCGTCCCTGGGTAGCATCGTAAAGGCTGGTGCTGACTTTGAATTCCTCGATCGCGTCCGGGCTGGGTAGCGGCGTGTAAGTCAATTCGCCGAAGGCGTAGTCAGCCACCGTGATGCCATCAATCAGATAGTTGTTGTTGTCCTCTCTGCCACCATTTACATGGATGTAAACTTGGCCACGGCCCAACTGCGCGGCGCCATTCAAATCGGAAGAAGCGCCCGCGGAGAGCGTCAGCAATTGCTGAAAGTTTCGCGTCGCCAGAGGAAGATCGGTTATAGTTTGGGCTCCCAACGATTGGCCCGTGGTAGCGTCGGTGGTATTGACTTGCTCCACCTGAGACTGGACTTCCACAACTTCCTTCACAGTATTCACTCTTACAACTGCGGTCATGCGGGTCGTTTCCGTGATGCGCACCACTACGCCGGGAAATTTGGTTGCGGGAAATCCTGTCGCATCCACTTCCACCGTGTATGTGCCCCCCGGTAATAACGTGGCCGTGAACAAGCCGGATGCATCGCTCGTCACTTGGCGTAATACTTCGCCGGTAGCTTCGTTCTTAATGCTGACCTTGGCGTTCGCGATTACGGCTCCCGAGGCGTCTTGCACGACGCCTCCGATCGCGCCCGTGGCACCGCCTTGCGCAAACATCATTCCAGCAAAAACCGCGACGAAAAGACTCGATGCCATCATCTTGCGAAGGAAACTCATCTTTTTCTCCAATTGAACGATTGTCTGTGGCTCACTCCCCCTCGAAACGGCGGATTGATAGGGCGAATAAACGCGGTGAGATAAAAGCGGATATATCACGGTTCTCCGCTGTTGTTCAAGAACTATACACGCCGATGTAGGCGGCGTTTCCTTTGAATGGTGTCGATGAAAATTTTGAATGGATGGCCCTGGGCCGATCAATTTCACGTGGAATTTTTGCGCATCCGCGGAATTTTTGCGCATCCAATGATGGCTGCCGCCGAAGCAGCCGGGCTCCACATCACCTTCCGGGATCTAATCTTCGACCACCTGCGCCGTCATCTCTGACGGTTCCCCACCCGCAATGGCTTGGGCCACGATCAACCGCCGTGCTTCCACGCGAATCTTTGGGAGTTGTAGTCCGAACCAGCACGCGCCCGCCACTGACGCCATGCCACCGATCGCCACGGTGACCTGAGCGCCCAGCCGCTCGGCCAGCGCGCCACCGAACAGCGCTCCGATGGGGGCCATCCCCATGAACATCATGGAATACACGGCCATCACTCGCCCACGCAGCGCGTCCGGCACCATCACCTGAATCAGCGTGTTCGAACAAGCCATCTGCAACATCATTGTGTAGCCCACGGGCAACAGCAGAATGACAGAAACCCAGAAGCTGTGCGAGAGCGCAAAGACAACCAGACTCGCTCCGAAGCCAGCGCAGCACAGCGCCACCCACCGCCCCAGGCCCTTCACCCCTTGCCGAAACGCCAATGTCAGGGCGCCCAGCAGTGCGCCCACTCCAGTCGCCCCCATGAGGATGCCCAATCCTCGCGCTCCACCGTGCAAAATCTTGTCGGCGAAAATCGGCATCAACACCACGTAGGGCATCCCCACCAGACTCACCAACCCCAACAGCAGCAGCAGGGCGCGGATCGGTGCGGTACGGTTGACGAAACGGAATCCCTCCATCATGTGTTCCAGCGGAGACGCCATCGACGCCCGGGCCGGGCTGTGCACCCGCATGAGCAGCAATCCAACGATCACGGCAATGTAGCTGACGGCGTTTCCAAAGAAGCACCAACCTTCGCCGATCTTCGCCACGAGAATCCCTGCGATGGCTGGTCCGATTACGCGCGCGCCATTGAACATGGAAGAATTCAGCGCGATGGCATTCATCAAGTCGTCCTTGCCGACCATGTCCACCAGAAACGACTGCCGGCCAGGAATGTCGAACGCATTCACCACGCCCAGAAAACTCGCCAGCACAAATACATGCCAGACTTGGACCTTGTGCGACAGAGTGAGCGCGGCCAGAATGAACGCGAGAAGCATCGACGCGACTTGAGTTCCAATGACGATGTGGCGGCGGTTGAAGCGATCGGCCGTGATTCCGCCCAACGTCGCGAATAAAAACACGGGAATCTGGCTGGCGAATCCCACCGCCCCCAGCAGCAACGCCGAACCGGTCAACCGGTAGACCAGCCATGACTGCGCTACGCTCTGCATCCAGGTGCCGATGAGCGAGATGAGCTGTCCGCTAAAAAACAGCTGGAAGTTACGATGGCGCAGGGCGCGCGAGGCTATTTGCCAACGCGACTCTCGCGCGGGGGCCAGTTCGGCCGCGCTCTCCGCCGGACTTGGCTCGATTGGGATCCTTGACTCAGCCACGTTCGCTTCTTTGGATGACGATAACCGCCCTTCAGAACAACTATAACTTGAATGTTACTTTGCATTCTCGATCGGGAGGCATCAAGCGAGGCTGGGCGGAAATCCGAGAGCTCTGCGCATCATACGGTCACGAATTTTTGACTTCCCAGAGAGGCCGGACTGCGCTACAGTTGGATTTGTTCGCTCCCGGCGACTCCCGAAGGAAGGGACACGACCATGACGAATCCCCCGGTTGGTGTTGAACGCCGCATTGGACAGCGCTTCCCGTTTAACCTCCCTGTCTCGTTGCTTGATATCTCAACCGCGACCGAAGGACTTGGATTCACCCAAGATCTCAGCTCCCGCGGAGTGTTTCTGTTCACCGACATGGCACTGAGCGAAGGGGCGGAGATCGAACTCACGTTAAGGATGCCCTCCGAGATCACTCTCGGCGAAGATATGCGGGTCCGTTGCCGGGGCCAGGTTCTGCGTATCACCAAGCCCGCGGACAAGGGCTGGAAAGCGGCGGCTGACAACGAAAGCAAGTCGGCAGAGACCAAGATCGGCGTGGCAGTTTGTTTGAAAGGCTATGAATATCTTGCCGAAACTGAAGACAGTTCTGCCGACTTCCGTCGGATTTCTGCCTTGCACAGTCCTGGCGAGACTGAACGGACGGTTGCGCCCGCGTCTGCTGGCATTCCGCGTGACGCTGCCCACTAGATTCCACCCCAGCATCAAGCGCTCGGGGGCAAGCATTATGTAAATCCTGGTTTCGGCCGGACACCAGCACACTTTAGATTTCTTGCGGCACTTCTGAGTCCTTTGCAATCTCGCCGGCTTGGCTTAGAATGGTTCTCACTAGTGCGGATCGGGTTGGGGAGTAATCCTGCTGTGCGCCTTTCACTGTGTTCTTCTACGTTGCGGACCGCTGCTCTTCCATCTCTGCGCGTATTTTGTGCATGCATGCTCTCATCCGGTTACCTAGGTCACTTGGCGAAGGGTACTTTCTCTTTCTAACATGCAGACTGCGAGAGAAATCAGCGAGAACCGTACCATGCATGGGATCGCCGTAGCCCTCCTGACCGAAGACCGTGAACACTTATCAGAGCTGCAGCGCCGTGTAGAGGCTACCCGTCTGGCCCGGGCCGTGTTCAGCAATGTCGGCTTTCCTACCGGCCCCACTGACTCCATCCTCCGCCAGATTCAGGATTTGCGCGCCGAAGTCGTCGTCATCGATATCTCTGGGGAGAATCCGCAACCAGCCATCCGCGCCATCGAACTCATTCAAGCCAATACCCTGCAGCTCGCGATCTTCGCCAACGGCACCATGCAGCAGCCCGCCACGATTGTGGCCAGCATGCGCGCCGGAGCCGGGGAATATCTGGATGACAGCACTGGCTCGGAAGCCCTTCTCGAAGCCCTGACACGTTTCAGTTCCAACCGCACTCGCACTCGTGGAGGCGCGGGCAAAGCTCGCATCTTCACTTTTCTCAGTGCCAAAGGCGGGGCGGGCGCCACTACGGCCGCGGTCAATACCGCCATCGCTTTGCAGCAAGCGTACGGCAACGTGGTTTTGGTGGATTTTGCGCCCGTCGGCAACGCCCAACTCCATCTGAACTTACGCCCCACCTTTGGAGTACCCGACGCGCTGGAGAATCTGCATCGCCTCGACGAGTCTTTGCTCGACGGCCTGATGACCACTTCGAAGGACGGTTTGCAGCTTCTTGCCGGCCCGCTGCAGCCTTATCCATCCGTGCCCACTCCGGCTGAATTGGCGCGCCTCTTCGACCTTTTGGCCAATCACTATCGCTACGTCGTGGTCGATGCTTCCAGCCGGCTCGATTCCACCACGCGTCTGCTCTCTGACCTGTCGAACGCGGTACTCATGATCGCTCAGACTGACGTTGTATCGCTATGGAGCGCCGGGCGTATCCATGCCTTCCTGGATGAGGGCGCGGGCCGCAACCGGCTGCGCATGGTGCTGAATCGTTATAAGAGGATTCCAGGCTTCACCGACGAGGACGTCGAACATTCCACTCGCTGCAAGGTGCTGTGGAAAATTCCCAACGCGTATCAGGCGATCTCGCCCGCCATCGATCATGGCACTCCGGTGGTCCTGCAGGAAAGTCAGGAAGTCAGCCGCTCGTTCCGCGCGCTGGCAGCGGCTTTGGCCGAAGCATCTCCCACTGCAGAAGGCGGACTCGATCTGGTCTACGCGCAGGAAAAGACCGACAGCAAGAAGAAATCTCCGACTGGCCGTTTGCTCATTACGCCCGCTCGCGCTGGTCAATAGCGAGTACCGAGTTGCGAGTGCCGAGATAAGACATCTGAACTGAGGCTGCGACTCGCGCAGGTTGTGAAACTACTCCGACTCCTTACGCTGTCCCCGTTACTCGGGACTAGTTCCTGGCTGCGGGCGCCGGGGACGCTTCTGCCGGAAACATCTTGAATACCACTTCGTGCGAATGGGCCGTAATCTTCTTTTGTCCATCGCTGGTGTTGTCCGTGAGAGTTCCCTTTAACACGTAGTAACCCTCGTCTCCGGGATTCTTGCCCTCGCCGCGTTCCACTGTGCCCTTGAAATCGAACCACACCGCGTGCACCGTCTCGGTGGTGAAGATCAGCTTACTGCCGTCCAGCCTGGCGCTGCGGAAGTACTGATCGAGAAATGCGCCCTTGTCACTTTCTCCTTCGCCGTAGCGCGAGACGAACCCCGTGACTCTTCCTTCGTCTTCCACCGTTATTTGAACGAACTCTCCGTCCTTCAAGAAGCTATACATCCCGGAATACTCATGGCCTTTTGTGGCTTGCTGCGCGGCAGAAGCCTCCTCAGCTTTTGGAGCGATTGCTTTGGAGTCCTGCGCTGACGACGAAGCGAATGCGATCGCGCAGAAAGCCGCGGCAACAAGAACGGCACGGGCATGGTTCATGAGAAATCTCCTACTCGCTCAATCGTACTACCTTCGCCCAGAATGCGAACCTGGTGCCCTTCCTACTATTTCGAGCAGCATTCCTCCATCGAGCCCTGATTGCATCTAAGATAGAACGATGCGCGAACAGTCGGGACCCCTGCTGGGAGAGATCGAATCACCGGCCCCAGAACTGCGTCTGTTGATTACACCCGAGCCTTGGTCTCGCGTGTTTCTGCAGAATGTTCGCGGCCTATTTCAGCGCGAACCTCCCTTGCATCTGCAGTGTTCTCCTGCGGATTTCTGGCCGGATGTTTTTGTCGAGCGCAAACTTCCCTGGGGACGGTTCTTCGAGTCTGGCGGATACCACGTTCTCGCACTGATCGTAATCTGGGCGGGATCTCGCTTCCTCGCGTTGCAACCCCAGGTTATGCTGCAACCCACATTCAGCCACGCCGACGTCGTCTACTACACGCCGTCGGAATACCTGCCGCCGCTGGATACTCGCCGGTCAACTTCGGCTGCAGCGCAGAAAGCGGATCCCGAATTGGCTGCGCAGCCGATCATCTCCGTGCCGCCGGAGGCGGACAACCATTCGCAGACGATTGTCACGGCACCTAACATTCAATTGCAGCACGACGTTGCTTTGCCCAACACGGTCGCCTGGTCGGACACGCCGCGGATGCCGATTGCTCCAGCGCCTCTGGTGCCCGCATCTGAGATTTCGCGCCTCGCGCCGCAGATAGAACGCTCGGTCATTGCTCCGCCGCCGGATGTTCGGGACGATCCGCGGAGTAAGCTGGAGGCTCCGCAATCCGCAGTAATCGCGCCGCCGCCCGCGCTGGACGCCGCTTCCAACCGGCACCTTGGCGAACTGAATATTGGACCGAGCGCCGTGATTGCGCCCGCGCCGCAGCTTTCGTTGGATGAACAGCGTACGATGCCCAGTCGTTCCGTCACTCTGGGCGGACATTCTCCACGGGTGATCGCACCGCCGCCTTCGGTGGGCGCATCCGGAGGTGCGCGCACGGGTGGCGACATCATCGCGCTCAGCCTGCATCCCGCCGTGGGCGCTCCACCCGAGCCTGCAAGCGGCAATCGCCGTGGCACCTTCGCCGCCACACCGGAGGGACATCGCGGAGCTTCTGGCGCCCCGGGAAGTTCTGCTGGCGACGCTTCCACGGCGAATGGAAGCGGAAGTGGCAACAAGACTGCCAGTAAGCTGCCCTCGGGACTCTACGTGGGCAAGACGTCGAACATCGCGTCCTCCGTGGCTGGTGATCCCGAGCCGGCAAATTCGAGCCGTAATCTGGTCAATCCGAATCTGATAGCCGACGCGCGCCCACCGCGAGTTTCGCGCACTCCCCCCGAGAATGACGCCAAAATCTCTGAAGCCGAACGCGCTGTTTTTGGCGGCCGTAAGATCTACTCGCTCAGCCTCAACATGCCGAACCTGAACTCCGGCGGAGGCAGCTGGATCATCCACTTCGCGGCGCTCAAGTCGGATTCAACTTCTGCCAATTTTTCCGGCGAGGCAGCCTCTTCTGACCTTTCATCGCCGGTGGCCATGCGCAAAGTTGACCCGGCTTATCCCCTGGACCTGATGCGGCAAAATGTCGCCGGGACCGTCATCCTCCATGCTGTCATCCTCGCCGATGGCACGGTAGGCACGGTGCACGTGCTGCGCAGCATCGATGATCGCCTGGACCAATTCGCCAGCGACGCGATCGCCAAGTGGCAGTTTGAACCCGCCATGAAAAACGGCGCTCCCGTTGCTGTGGAAGCCACGTTTTGGATTCCTTTCCGGCCGACAAAGAGGAAATCTGATTTCTGAAGGCGGGGAGTCTAGTCCTGAATGAGTGCGATGGCGATGTTTCGACAGCAATCGCCAATCGCATAGTTTCCCGTTTGTCGACAAGACGCCCCTGACTCCAGATGAAAATCATTTCGCAAGGTTGCGAACGGGCGAGATGGGTGTAGACTGGGTGCCGTTTCTTGGTCAGAAAGGAGATTCCGAATGAAGAGCAGCAGGATTTTCGCCGGTGTGGCGGTGGCTTTCCTTAACGTCGCCCTGTGCACTGTCGCGGTTGGGCAGGACCAGGCAACCGCTCAGGAGGTCGTCGCCAAGGTAAGGGAAGCAGCCAGCGCCCTGTCGAAGACAGGCGACTTGGCGCAGTTCAACCAGAAGCAAGGTCCGTGGGTGTGGAAAGACACTTATATCTTCATCCAGGACTGCAATAAGAAGATCATGGCGGCTCACCCCATCAAGGCGGAGCTGATAGGCCAAGAACTCACGTCGGTTAAAGACGCAAAAACGGGAAAGAGCATCTACCCAGACTCAGAAGCCTATTGCAAGACAGTGGAGGACTCGCCCTCTGGCACCTGGAACGAGTATTGGTGGCCGAAGCCAGGCGAGAAGGAGCCGTCCCGAAAGATCACCTATCACTTGAGTGCCAAAGGGACCCCGTACGTGGTTAACGCGGGGATTTACAGCGACAAGGCAACCGTCAAGGAACTGTCAAAGCTGAGCAGCACGAAGTAAGCGTCCGCCCGCACGTCCGTTGGTCTCGCGAAAATGCCCTTCCTCCCGAAGGGGGAAGGGCGTTCCCCCATTTGCCAGATCCCCGTTTTACTTCGGCGACTGGAGTGAACCTATCGAATTGGACAGTTTTCAAGCATGAGACGGACATACAGTTTGATGGCGGAGGACCGGCAGGTTTGGTTGATGTTAACAGGTTCAGCATGACCGGAATCCGGTCACAACGAAACATGAAAGTAGTCTAGCGGCACTGCGCGGTCCCCAGCGAGCGCTGATCGCGGTCGCCCATTCCATCCTTACCGCCGGCTACTACCTGCTCCACCGGGCCACCACCTACCCAGATCTCGGCCCGGACTACTTCGACAAACGCAACCCCGTTCGCGCCACCCATCGCTTGGTCAAACGCCTCGAAGCACTCGGGCACAGAGTCATCCTCGAACCCCGCTTCATTGCTGATGCAAGCAGTTAGAAGGATTTTCTAGGGAGGCGATTGCACCAACTAAGAAAACGGCCGGGTCGGGCCAATGCGTGAAGGCTCGGCCGGGTAGTTGCGCCTACCGCCCGGCGGCTTTTTTCTTTTCCAGCGCAGCGTAGATTGCGGGGTCGGTGCAGAGTTCGTAATACGTGCGGTCGGTCCAGCCCTGGACTGAGAAATCTTCCGCATTGACTCTAGGCACGCGGCTCTGGCGGACGACGATTTTGCGGAAGATGTCGCGGTCGACAGGAACGGTTCCGATGGACAGGCGATATTCTCCCTTGTCGGAGGAGACCGATGGCGGTAGCTTTACTGCAAGCGGCACCAAGGAGATTTCCTGCTCCAGCTTGCGGAATGCGGCCTGATTCATACGAATGCCGCCGAGGTTGTAGCTGAGAACGGAGTCCTCGGGATTCGCCTGATCCGCAGCGGAGGTTTCGTCCTCCGTCTGAAAAACATACACATGAAACGGCCCCGCTTGCGATTCCATTACCTTGCGGGCACGCTTGTTACAAGAAGAAAGGCGATCGCTCTCGTTGAGCGCCTCGGAAATCATGATCTGGTGCTCGCCATCCATCAGATACAGCGGGGAGGATTCCTGCAGCGTAATGCCCACGCCCAACTCGAGTTCCGGCATGCCTGAGCGCAACATCAGTTCGTTATACCCGCGAACGATCTCGATGATCTCGCGGCCCAGTACGCACGCCCGGCTGACGGCAAGTTCGGGCTCGCCGGCGCGCTCGAGGATTGCAAGGATGATGGCATCGCCCTCGAGAAAAACCTTTTGCGCTCCGTACTTGCCGAGGAGTTTGTTCACCGGATCGTAAAAATTCAGGCTGAAGTAAGAAGCGGGATTGAGTCCTTTTTCCATCAGCGTGCGGGTGAGCCGCGTGGAATCACGCACGTCGGCCTTAAGGACCACGTGGCGCAAGACCCGTTCTTCCTCGGGCTGCTGTGGCTGCTCATCGGGCAGCAGGAATTCATAGAGGGTCCCGTTCATGCGGGAAAGCTCGCGCAGCTTTTCAGTGGCCACCACGTTCACCGAATCGAGCGCCGCATTCAGAGTTTCCAGTCGACGCAAATCGCGATGATAGTGAGAGAAGTCCTGCAAAAACCGTGCTGCGACTTTGGCGCGCTCCGCGCCTCGGCAGCCCGCCACCTTACCTACTGCCGCGTACAGGCTGGCGGGCGAGAGTTTGCCGTGCTCCTGAATCATGCGCTCCACGCGGTCGCATTCGGGACGTGAGATCAGAGCGTTCTTCAATTGCTGCGGATTGATCCGGGGCGCGTATTCGCTGAGCAAAGGGACGGTGTGGTACGAGGCGATCACACACTCCATCACTTGCTCATCTTCGAGCAGGCGGACCCATGTTGTTAAGCGCTCCTGCTGGGCCACGCCTTCTGGCGTGGAGTCGTCGGGCGTTCCCGTACCTACCAGGGCACGGGCGTTTTCCGGCGCGCACAGCCAGGAATCGATGGTCTCGGTAGCCGTTTCCTGGCCATAGAGCGAGCGCAGGAAACCTGACACCACGTCCTGCAGACGAGGGTAGCGGTCGGGATCGCGATCCCAGTTACCCAGCATGACGTAGTGCTCGGCGCAGAGATAGTCGTCACGACCATCCTCGGAGAAGGCCAGGCGATTCACGAACAGGCCGTGACTACTGAGTGCAGCACTGGCGGGTTCCGACGCTTTCGGCTCTCCAAAAAACGACCGCCGGGTGCGCGCCAGGGTTTCTTTCTCGATGGCGCGCAAGGTCTCGAACAATTCCTGCCCGGTCTTGCGAAGAACAATTTTCTTGCGTACCTGGAAGGCGGCCACGCGCTCGCGATACTCCACCGCCTTGCCCTGCCGCATGCCCTCGTAGCTCTTGAGCAGAACGCGGCAGCGCTCCAGCACCTGCGCGAACTGCTGGGACATCTCGGTGCGCACAAATTTGGTCACGGCCAAGCGCGCGAGGAGGTCGACGGAAACGTTTTCTTCTCTCTTGGCGCGATTTAGAGCTGCGAGATGCAGTTCGGCCAGCAGCTGCTTCCAATCGGAGGGATCGAGTGGACCGCGTACCGGTGCGCGAGTGGCTGCCGCAGCGGCGTGTCGCATCCACGACGGACCTTGGGTTTTCTGCGGAGCTTCAGCCGCCAACAGGCCTTCCAACTCGCCGTGGCGCACGATCAACCGCATAATCTGTGCCCGCGCCGCATCGACGAAACGAGGGCTCAGTGCCACATCGTGCCGCAGGTTGTCGACGCCGACCGCCACTCCCTCGAGCGCGATCGATGGCGTCGCGGCAACCATTTCTGGCAGCGATGGTTTCTCAGGCTCCTTGCCGAGGCGGAAGATGGGGAATCGAGGCATTCGTAAACGGCTCAGGATTTCGGGAACTTACTGATTACACATATACATATCGGAGGCTAGCATGGGTGGCACGGAGGCTAAAGTTACCGAGGTTATCGTGGCGAACCTTTGCCGGGTTTCTTCGAGCGAAACAGTGGCAATCGGCGGGAACGCCTTGTCCGTCGAGGTAAATAAGAAATCCCCAGTGTGATTCCGGACACCGTCGGGACCCGTACTGACGGAATACACTTTGCGCGATGCCCTCGTCGTTTGTTGCCGTGCGTTGAGAGTAGAAATCTTGGTGAAGGTATCTCGCCGAGAAGTACTCGCTATTGGCTTTTAACTCGCGCCGCCTCGAATTCATCGCCCTTCTGCCAACCGATGAGTCGTGAGAAACTTGCTGCTTCCCAACCTAAGGCGAAGCCAAAGCGCGCCATCGCCGCATCGCCGACGAAGTCCATTTCCGGATGGTATTCGTCGCTCGGCTGGTGATAATGCTTCTCCGTGTATTCCTTATCCTGCTCAAGTCCCCAAGCCTCATCGTGGCCTTTGAACTTCATGCCTTGGTTGATCGAGAACGATGGAATGCCCACGCGCGCCAGACTGAAGTGATCGGAGCGGTAGAAGTGTCCAGCCTCGGGGCGCGCATCCGGACGGATCGCCAGCCGGAACTCTTTTGCCGTCGCTTGCACCCACGGATAAAATGTCGTCCGTTCCGCGCCTGAAACCTCGACTTCTTCCGGGGCGCCCCGCGGCTGCACGTCGTCGTAATTCAAATCCAGCGTAACCTTCCCCGCGGGAATCGGCGGATGCTTACCCAGATACTCCGAGCCCAGCAGTCCTTGCTCCTCCGCCGTGACTGCAGCGAAAAGTATTGACCGCTCCGGACGTTCTTTGGCGACGCTGTAGGCGCGCGCCAATTCCAGCAGAATGCCGCAGCCTGTGGCGTTGTCGGCGGCACCGTTGTAGATGTTGTCGCCCGGCATGTCCGGACGAATGCCGAGGTGATCATAGTGCGCCGTGTACATCACCGCTTCGTCTTTCAAATTGCGGTTGGAGCCGGGCAGCATCGCCAGCACGTTGTTCGACTCAAAATTCCGCACCTTGCTCAGCATGTGCGCCTTCAACTTCGCGCCCAGGTTCACGGGACGAAACTCACGCGTGCGCGCATCTGACATCATCTTGTCGAGATCCATGCCGGAAGCCGCGGCGAGTTTCTTCGCCACATCCAACTGCACCCACGACGCAACTTTTAGCGCCGGGCCTTCCAACTTCAAGTACGACTTCTCTCCCGAGTTGGAGTTCCGCACAACTTCCCACGGATAACTCGCCATGTCTTCCCGGTGGATGAGAATCACGCCCAGGGCGCCTTTGCGGGCCGCTTCTTCGTACTTGTAGGTCCATCGGCCGTAGTAGGTCAGCGCCTTACCTTTGAAAAACTCGGGATCGTCCGACGGCGGCTCGTTCACCAACATCAGCAACACTTTGCCGTGCACGTCTATGCCTTTGTAGTCGTCCCAGTTATATTCCGGAGCTTCGATGCCGTAACCCACGTAGACAATGTCGGCATCCACGTCGGACTGCTCCTGCTGCGTTTGATCGTAGGCAACATATTCATCGAGCGGCTTCAGACTCATGGCTGCGCCTTGCTTCGGCAGCAGCGAAAACTGCGTTTCCGGCAACGTCGTGATCCCCACGAGCGGCACCTTCTGCAGGTACGATCCGTTATCGCCGGCCGGCTTCAATCCGTATTCGGCAAACTGCGTGGCCATGTATTCGGCTGCGATGTCACCGCCGCGCTGGCCCGTGCCGCGACCTTCCAGCAGATCATGCGAGAGAAAGCGTACGTGCCAGCGAATGTGCTCTGGATTAATGGTCTCCATGGCGGCGAACGCGGCGGAGGGCAAGCGCACCGAGACGGCCTCGCGCCTAACCGAAGCCGACGCGGGATCCGGCGCCGCGCCGCCTTCCGCCGACACCATCAGGCTTAGAGTCGCGATCACAATGGCAAGAACACTTCTCCTTCCGATTGCTTGCATATTTCAGTCTTCTCCCCCGACGAAGCAGCGCATCGGCGCAGCAATGTTTATGCCCGAGAATGCTTATTGTTAAGACTGAGTGAATTGTAACGGAGAAGAAGAGTTTGGCCGTAAGGAAGTGGCTGGTTTTATCTGCACCGTAGGTCATCCGACGACAGGACCTTCGGCCCGGCGCCGTGTTGTACCTGCGATGGTTTCCTTCCGCGTTCCCAGTGATGTTGATATGTTTCAGGCGTCCCGCGACCGCGGGATCAGTTCTTCGATCCTCAGCCGGCGCGGAAGTCGCGTACGTCTTCTCCCGGCTGGAACACTACTGCTGGCGCGATTTTTTCGAACTCGGCCATCCTGCGATTGATCTCTGCGAAGTCGGTCTTCACCCAGCCGACGCTGGAAACTTCAATCTCGCCATCCTGCGCGATCCAGAAAATGGTCGGGACGTTGGTCAGGCCATAGGCGTTCGACACGGGATACTTGTGAGTGTCATCGAGCAGCACCGGAAACATTACGCCAAATTCTTTGGTGAACGCTGCCGTCTTCCGCGGATCGTTCTGCGAGACGCCGATGATCGTGACACCCTTGTGCCCATACACCTGCTCCAAACGCTGGATAAACGGAAATGCATACTGGCACGTCGGACACGACACTTTGAAAAATGCCAACACGACCGGCCCATGCGCTAACCCGTCACGCAGCACGAAGCGCTTGCCATCCATCGCTTTCAGTTCGAAGTCGGGAGCTTTAGTGCCTGCGGTCAGTGCTGCCATCGGTAATCCTCCGGTTTCGCGATTTCAGGATGTTTCGCAGCCCGCGCATCTTTCCATGCGCTGACCTGGTTTTATTTTAGATGATGCGGATGCAAGCACCGGTCGTGGGCAGTGGTCCGCGTACAGTTGCTAGTTGTTAGCCGCCGGAGCAAACAGCGGCATCACAGTCGTGCAGGAGCCACATAGTGAAGAATCGCGACGTAGTGGAAGATGCTTCCCGCCAAAACAAATCCGTGCCAGACGGCGTGACTGTAGCGCAGCCGCGGCATGGCAAAGAAGACCACGCCAGCGCTGTAGGCTAGCCCACCCACCAGCAGCCACAGCAGCGCCGACGCGGGCACCACGTGGATCAGTGGCTTTAGAGCGATCACGACCGACCATCCCATCAAGAGATAGAAAATGGTCGAAGCGATGGGATAACGGTCGACGAACCAGAGTTTGAAGATGATCCCGCCGAGCGCCAGGGCCCACACCATGCTGAATAGAGTCCATCCCCAACTTCCGCGCAAGGCTACCAGCGTGAACGGTGTGTAGGTGCCGGCAATGAGCAGGTAGATGCTGCTGTGATCTACGATCCTGAGAATTCGCTTCCAGCGCGGGGCCCGCACAGCGTGGTAGACGGTGGATGCGGCGTAAAGAGAAACCAGCGTCGCACCATAGACACTGCAACTCACAATACTGAGGACGCCTCCGTGCAGCGCGGCAACGACGATGAGCACGACGAGCCCCGCCAAACTCAGCGCCAGGCCGAACCCGTGCGTCAGGCTGTTGGCGATTTCCTCGGTAGACATTCGCGTCGCGGCCATAATAACCATGTTAACAGCGCGCGCGATTCTTTTCAGAGAATCGCCGCCTTGCGCAAAATCTTTCGTGCCAGTCCCGTGAGCGCAACCTGCTTTAGACGGCCCACCGGAATCCATTTCCCCCCACAACGCGATGGTGCGGCAGCGTGCCATACATGCACCTTGTAATCCGTTACGGTAATCGAATGGCGCAGCGTGAACGACGGGCTAGCCGTTCGCTTCATACCAGGCAGTTCTGGCAGTTCCCACATGCCGGGCATCAGAGACGCATCGCTTGAGCGCTGGACCAGAAAGATCTCTCGATCGCGGCAGTGAAGCGAGTAGTGAATCTCGCGCTGCTTCTGTGGTGCTGGCTTAGTTGTTGCCGCCAACTCTCCTTGCGTGGCGCAGAGCTCGAGTACCGGACACGTTAAACATGCCGGCGCTCGTGGTGTACAGACGACCGCGCCCAACTCCATCATCGCCTGATTGAAGTCGCCAGGCCGCTTCGCATCCAGCAAATGATTCGCGGTAACCCACAATTCTTCACCCGCAAGCCGCTTGCCCGTCACGCGCCGCAGCACGCGCTTCACGTTGCCATCGACCACGGCAACGGGCTCGTCGAAAGCAATGCTGGCGATGGCCGCCGCCGTGTAACGGCCGACTCCAGGTAACTCGCGCAATTGTTTTTCGCTCGCCGGGAATTTTCCGCCGTGCACGCGCACGACTACTTTCGCCGCTGCGTGCAGCATGCGCGCGCGGCGGTAATATCCCAGCCCGCTCCACGCCGCGAGGACGCTCGCCTCGCGCGCCGCCGCCAGTCTCTCAACCGTGGGAAACCGCCGCAGGAATTCATGATAGTGCGCAATGACCGCCGTCACCCGAGTCTGCTGCAGCATGATCTCGGAAAGCCATACACGGTAGGGATCGCCATTCGTGCGCCAGGGCAGATCGCGCCTGTGCATGTCGTACCACCCGAGCAATCGCCGCCGGAATTTTGCCGGGTCGCCGCACATCCCCGCTTCAACCTTCATGCGTAAGGTCATTCCTCGTGGCTTCACCAAACCTCGGCGCAGGCTGCGATTCTAATTGATCGACGGATGCCCGATCCGGTTGACCTGCTGGATGCCCTGCCATTGACCGCGCTCTCGCCGCACGAAATAATAGCTGAGCCTGGTATTCGCAACATTCGCGTGAGGTGGTTCACGCCCAACAGGATCGAGGAGCACTATGAACGACTTCAACCGCAAGGTGGAAGACGCGTCGGCGCGCGTCAGCAAGACGGTCGCCGAGGCCGCCGAGAAGATCGAGAAAGAGATCCCGGAGTTTATCAAGTACCTGAACGACGAGGTGGTGCCGGCGGTGCGGCAGCACTCGACGAAAGCCCTGCGCGTGGCCTCGGAAAAGCTTTCGGAGTTCGCCGACTACATGGAGAAACACCCGCATCCTCCGAAGTAACCTTCTTGGACTCGACAAAATATCCTCGCAAGCAACGACGACGCGCTGAGCCCGTGCTACGCGCCGCAATTCCGACTCTGCTGCTTACTATCTTGTTCTTCACCGATTGCAGCCACCCCAAGCAAGCACGCGTGAATGTTCCGCCACCGCCGGCCTCAACTGAATCGGCGTCCCGTCCTGAAGGCGCAGCCAAGAACGACCGTCTGCCTGGCGCCGAAGAGAACGACGCCGATCTGGCCGAGCCCACGATTCCCGCCAACGCCACGCCCTTGGCCACGGAAACTGGCCGGGCGAGCTGGTATGGTCCGCCGTATCACAATCGGGTGGGGTCGAACGGCGAAGTCTACAACATGCACGCCATGACGGCCGCTCACCGAACTTTACCGCTGGGAGCGATCGTACGTGTGACTAATCTCAAAACCGGGCACACGGCCTTTGTGCGTATTACCGACCGCGGACCGTTCATCCCCGGGCGCATCCTTGATTTATCGTTAGCCGCAGCGCGCAAGCTCGATGTCTACCTGCCCGGGGTTGCGGAGGTAAAGGTCGAGGTGATGCAAACTCCGGCACCGCTGGAGACTGGCGGAAAGTGGGCGGTGCAGATTGGGGGGTTCGCGCAGGAGCGAGAAGCCAGCAAATTCGCCGACCATCTCACGCGCCGTTATAACACGGCGAAGGTGCAGCACTTCGCCAGTCCTGCGGGCGATTGGTGGGTGCGGGTGCGCGTGCTCGATGATGATCGGAGGCGCGCTCAACAACTTGCCGCAGAAACCGCAACGCCGGACGGCGCAGTTTTTCTGGTGAGATTGAACTAGAACCTGGAGCTGGTGCGAGTTGGCAAGTTGCTGATTGTTTGCCTATGGAGGCATAGGCGAAACCCGCTGACAATTGTTCTGGTCCAGTGTTATCTTTCCGCCATGGTGACCGAACGATGAGCGATCCCGGCAGCAATTGCCTTTTCTGCCGCATTCTGCGCGGCGAGACTCCTGCCAAGAAAGTTTACGAAGATCAGCATGTCTTCGCCTTTGAAGACATCAACCCGCAAGCGCCCACGCACGTGCTGGTCATTCCAAAGAAACATTTTGCCGGATTGAAGGAAGCGCAGGCTGACGAGGCGGAGTTAATTGGCCGATGTCATTTGGCGGCAGCGGAGATCGCCCGTCAGCGCAAGATCGAGCAGGGATACCGGACTGTATTGAACGTTGGTCCGGGGGCAGGGCAGTCAGTATTTCATCTCCACGTACATCTGCTGGGAGGGCGTTCGCTGGGATGGCCTCCGGGATAGAGCAGTTCTCATTTCTCAGTTTTGGGTGTCCAGTTTCCAGGCAATTCTGCCGCCTCGTGGGGGCGGGGTTGATGGCTGGCGGTGGGGGTCGCTACTGTACCGTCGGATTCTCGTCTTCGGGTGCCCCATGGCGGCGCAACAACTGAGGCAGGTTCTGCGAGAACGCGGAACGCGGCAGCACCATGTCGCAGCCTACTTCGTGAGCTTTCTGCTTCAAATCGCCCTGCACATGAGAAAGGAATCCGATGATGGATGTTCCCTTCTTCAGCTTCGACTTCAGCTTGGGAATGAGCGTGAGCGGTTTGGCATTGGCGTTGTTGAGATCGAAGATAATCAGCGACGGCTTCTCTTCGCCGTTCTGCAGCATGCGCTCAGCGAGGTCTTTGTCGTTCTTGGCGAACTCGACTTTGACATTGAGTTTGCGCGCGGTTTCCTGAATCTTGGCCGCGAAGAACAAGTCGTCAACGAAGGCAAAGATGCGTGAGTTGGAATCTTCGCGCAAGGCGGGCAAAGGCTCGGGATCGGCGGGCGCGAAGGGCGCAGCAAAACCCGGGCGAGGGCGACGCGCGCCCTGGCCATTATTGCCATTGCCGGCTAACGCGGCGCGATAACTGTGATCCATGGGAGCGGTGTAGATGCCGTCCTGGTTGTGGCGCGATTGGCTGGGGCCGGCGGGGCGGGGTCCGCGTGCATTGTTGGGACGGCGTCCACGACGCCGTCGGTTTCTGCCTCCTCCACCGGAAGGCCTTCCTGGTCCTGCGTTCATAGTCCTCTCAAGGCTGCTTTGCCGGATCTTTGACCCGGTGCAGTGTTGCAAAGCTAAACTCTTTAAGATTCCCCAAGTTCAGGTTCTGTAATTTCAGGCTGCAAACTGGTTGCGGCGGACTCTTACAATGTTGGCAAACAATATTGGCGAACCAGCAACTTTTCCGGCCAGGTTTTCCCGCTGGCTTAGGACTGCCCCCTCAACTCCGGATGTTCCGCGAGGAACCGAACTACTCGATGCGGAACGCGAGTTGGGCTGTAATGCAATCGTGATCAACCGCTATGGTGAAACAATTCGTATTGGCGAAAAAATATAAATTTCTGCGTATCGGTTATCCGTTGTCGGATCCGTCGCGCCGCCGGGAACGGCCTGGGACGCGGAAGGCCTACGCGGGAACGAGGCCAATGAGAACAACTTAATGGTACTCGTCCGTCAGCGCGCACGCAAGTGGCAAAACGGACGGGTTTTGCACAAGAGGCCATTGCCGGAAGTTTTGGAGCGGAGGACGGGCTTCTGGTTTCATGCTCCGCTGGAAACTTCGCGGGCTCATTGTTGAGACTGCCAAGGAAGCGGCAACGGTGTCGGCATCAATATGGAGGCTGTCGCAGATGCCACGAGAGGCTCCCCACTCGCCGCTCTCGTGGGCCAGCATCAACTGATAGACGGGGCGCAGCAAACTGGGCTCGCCTCGTAGCACAGCTTTGGTTTCGGAATCCAGCGAAATTTTCTCCAGTACCTCGGACATGGGCATATCCAGCATGATATCGAGCATGGAGAGCAGTCCGAGCAGGAACAGATCGGACTCGCCATGATGCGTGAGCGGAGCCAGCAGTTCGCCAAAGCGGGCGCGAACCAGGGCGCAGAGCACCAGATCGCTGGTTTTATCCTGACAAGCGCCAACGGCGGGGATTAGGCGTACCCAGCGGCGCACTCACGGTCGCCGAGTATGGCGAGGGCATGGCTCACGGAATGGATCTCATTCCTGAATCCGAACCTGGGCGAGTTCATGTAGCGCAGCAGCCGGTAGCAGATCGAGGCTTCGGTCTTGATTAATTTGTCGATCTCAGACACGTCCAGGTCGGCTCGGGAAACGGACTGCAGCATTCTCATGTAGTTGATGCGGTTGGCGGGCACGTCGTGCGTGGTCATCATTTCCGGGCGGCGCAGTAGGAGGAATCTAATGCCAGCGGGTTTTTCCGGCAAAAGAAACGGCGCCCCGCAAGCGCGGAGCGCCTCCCATTTTTAAGCGGCTTACTGGACGGTGAGGCTCACCGTGAATGTGCTGGTGAGGGCGTTCGGGCCGGCCGTGGTGGCGTTCACGACCACGGAATAGCTTCCCGCCGGCGTTCCCGGATTGCTTTGGCCGCCACTGCTGCCGCCACTGCCGCCGCAGGAGCCCAGCCCCAGCGTGGAGACGCCGAGCACCACGATCAGGCCGAGCAGGCGAGCGCTGCGGGTGCGCGATCCCGCCGCGAAGACAATTCCGAACAGCCCCGGAAGCAGCAGAGCGTAGAAGATGCGGCTGCCGTGTCCCGGCGGTGGACGCAGTTGCGCTGTGGGGGCCGTAGTTGCGATGTTGAGCGTGACAGAGGTATTACTGATTGAATTTCCGCTGCCGGGACTGAAGCTGCAACTCGCCTCGGATGGAATACTGCTTTGGGTGCAGCTGTAAGTTAGCGGCAAGGCAGTGGTGGTGGGGGAAGTGGTGGTCACAATGAAGCCGTTCGTCCCGTTGACCGTAATCGGGACCGAAGCAGTCGCACCGGGAGCCACGGAGTAAGTGGTGGGGCCGTTTGTCTCCGCGATGGTGAAGGTTTGGTTGGTTGCGGTGATTGTGAAAGTAACAGAAGCGGTGTGCGAATTGCCGCCAGTGCCGCTTTCCGTTCCTGTGATCGTGATGGTCTGCAGGCCCGTGGGTACGGTCATGTTTGCGGCGGTGCTAATCGTCAAAGTCGTGGTGCCAGTGGGCGTAACGCCTCCGAACGTGACCATTGAGGGGTTGAAGCTGCAAGTCGCGCCCGCAGGAAGGCCGGAGCAGCTACTGGGGGTAAAGTTCAGGGTCCCAGCGCCGCTGACCGGCGCAATCGACAGGGTCGAAGTCGCGGACTGACCCGCAGGGACGGAGCTCGGCGCCAAGGCGGTGGCCGTCATGCTGAAATCGGCCGGGGTAACGGTAACGGTGACTTTGTTTGACGTTGATCCTCCATTGTTCCCGAAGTATGAAGCGGTGATTGAGTCGACGCCGTTGGGCAAGGCCGAGGTGACGAGGGCGGCCGTTCCTCCAGATACAGTCGCGGAGCCGATCGGCGAGTTCGATCCGCTTACGTAATAGTTCACATAGCCGGCCGCAGTCAAGGGCGTGACGGCGGCGGTGAGGGTGACGCCGAGCCCCCCAGCAGTCGCGCTGGTAGACGATGAAAGCGCTGTGGAGGTAGAGATATGCGATGCTGCGTAGGCAATGGCCAGCTGGTTAACATCAACGGAACCCAGGCCATTCACCAGATTGTAGCCGGTGGCCGTGTCTGAATTCGTTGCGCTGAAGCCGATAACGCCGGAAGAGGGGCAAACGATGTTGCTAGGATAGCCCGAGGGCTCTCCTGCGTCGCAGGAGACGTTGTTGTCTCCGCTGGAGACGTGGTGGAATGCGGGATAGTAGTTCGCGGCGGCGACGTAGTAAAGTGTCGGATTGACGTTGCTGAGGCCGCTGCTGGCGGCGAGATACTGATTAAGCAGCGTCACGATTCCGGCGAAAACTGGTGATGCAGCCGAGGTGCCACCCACGGCAGAAACGTAGGTGCCGTTGTTAAGGGCGTTTGCGATGCCGCTGGCGCAACTGCTGGTCGAGCTGCCGCCCTGAACAAGCTCAGACTCCGGCGTGCAATAGATGTATCCCGGAAAGTCCGGTGAGGCCAGCAGAGACACGTCGGGAACGTAGCGGACGCCGGACGGAGCGCTGGGAACTACCAAACTTTGCTGATAGGAGGGCTGAGCGAAGCCGCCGCCAGAAGGCCCTGCCCCGGCGCCCAGACAAACGCCGCTCGGGTTTACATACCAGCAGTTGCTTGCGCCACCGCCGCCGGAAGAAATCCAGATATCGGTTTGCACCTGTGCCGCGGTCGCCGAGGTCGAGAGCGCAACCCAGCCGGTCACACCACCGCCTGTGCTGCAGAATGTGTCGCCGGAGATGGGATCGTGACAGTAGTCGGCGAACGCCTCGTCGTCGTTCCACGGCTGTTCCGGAATGTAGCTGACGGCCGTGCCACCGTTAGCGCCAAGGGTGGTGCTCCAGTAAGACGATTGGGTCGGATAAGAATCGTTGGCGAGCGAGATCGAAGTGCCACCGACACCAGTGACTTCCGGGCTGCTGGCGGGATAGCTCACAGCCAGTCCGAACTCCGCCGGGCTGAACGGCGGATCGGCAGGATTGAGAGGAGGATTGAAGTCACACGCGGCCGAGCCCTGGTCGCCTGCCGAACTCATGATGGTGATTCCCTTTGCGTTGCCCTGTTGGAGGAGGGTTTCCAGACTGGCCGGGCCTGCCTCTGCCTCACAAATCCCGTAGCTCATGCTCAGAACCTTGGCGAGGGGGGAACCGCTAGTAGGATCGATCGCCTGGGTCAGGGCGGCGTTAACCCCGCCACCGGCGGTTATCCCGGTGCATTCCGAGTTATACGTGACCGGGGAGTTGAAGAAGACGATCTGTGCATTCCGGGCCACGGCTCCGGACCACTCGAGGTCGAGGTCCGCCTCAGATAAATCGCCACATGTGCTGGGTATACCCGTGTCGGTGCCCACCGGCACATACTGGAAATAGGTTGAATTGCAGGCGGTAATAACACCGCTCGTATTGGTGGTGCAGCCCGTGATCTGATTCAGGTTGAACCCGGAGCGGAAATCGTTGAGGTCGGCAAGGTAAACATCAGTCTGGCCGATGATACCAAGGGTCTGGCCGCTGCCGTCGATGGGAGTTGAGGCATTATACAGCGGAGTGATGTCGTAGATCGTGGCAATGTCATCCGGGGCAAGGAAATTGGGAAAAACAAGGCTCGAGACGTAGTAATTGGGGTGGGAATTCCGCACTCCGCCCGCACCTCTCACTCGGCTGGCTGGCTTCGGGAAAAAGCTGTGGAGGCCCATGACGCTGCTCACGATGCCGTTAAGCACGGACGGAATCATGATCGGAGTCGAGTTCGCGAAATGCACTTCCCCATCAACGTTGTAGTTGTGGATTTCGGTCCTGAAAGCGCTCTCGGCCTGGGCAGCGGTGCCGCTGAATGAGATGGTGTTGCGACTGCCTCCCACCCGGAGAATCTGGAAACCCTGCGACTTCAGCCAGGCTGTCACCTTGTTGAGATCGTTCTGACTGAGTCCAAACTGATCGGCGAATTGCTGAGGGGTGAGCCACTGGTGGTAATTGGGTGACTTGGGGTCCTGCTGTTGGGCCAAAAGTTGGTTGAGGGCTTTTTGCTGACTCGGCGAGGGGGCCATCAACATCGTGACATAGCTCAACTTCAGCGACGGATCCACGGGGCCCTGGTCGTATCGGGGCTGCGCTTTGGGATGGAGGCTTTTTGCTAGAGCGACCATCTCACTGGAATTGATGGGGGCCGTAATGCGGTCGGGCTGGGCGGCGAAGCACATGGATGTGGCTAGAAGCGGCAGGAGAAACTTCCAGGATCGCATTAAGAACTCCGTCTGCAAGTTGGGTTCGGGTAGTAATTGTTAGCTTATACGGCTTTCTTGCAGTCTGATCAAGTCTTGCGCACAGAAGGTTGTATGAGCGCAAGCAAGTTACAAACCCGGCGCGGCGGCCTTAGTTGCGGAATTACTGAAGTGATCACATCCCGAGCAGGTTGGGACGGAGCTTGGCGTATCCGCGCTCTTGCGCCCAGAGATCGAGTGGAACAGAGGCGATTTCGTCGACGAGGGGGTCGGCGAGGCCGTTTTTACTGAGGTCGATGGACTTGAGGTAGGTGTGGCAAGTGTCGCAACACTCCACGCGGATATAGGGGAACTCTTCGGCGGTATAGACCGGCAGTTTGGCATGGTCTTTTTCGTCGCAACCGGGGCAGACGATGCGGCGGAACTCCCACTCGCAGAGACAGAATCCACAGAGCAGGTTGCGGCGGGCGCCATCGCCCAGCTGCCGGAGCACGCCCAGCGCGGGACTGCGGCTGCAGAACGGGCACAGAGAGTGAGTGTAGCCCTTGAGTTGAAGCGGAACCCGGGAGCGGACGAATTCGGCGTAGGGCTGAAGAAAGGCCATTGCTAGGAATTCACTCGGATCGGCGGGCGCCTGGCCAATGGCGGACCAGAAGTTGTTCAGCAGGTCGGTCCAGGAACTGGAGTGCGATTGGCTAAGATCGTGCGCAACTTGTGCCATCCGGGCCGGGGCTTGCTTTTCGACCAGCGCGAGAAATGCCGGGAAGCTGGCCAAGAGTTCCGGCAATTCCGGCGGGCCGGATGGAGAGAAGTGAGTCTTGCCGGCAGAGGCGCGTTCGAGGCGGTGGTAAAGATCTTGCTGGAAGCGCGCAGTCTGGATATAGAAGGCGAGGATTTGCCCGGCGTAGGGATGCTGAGCGGCCAGAGTTTCGGCGCGCCTGATCCGCTGCTGCCAGACAGTTTCCGCCACCGGGCGATTATGGGGCTTCGGCCTGTCACAGGCAACTGCGTCACGTACAAAGGCTATGGTGGCGTACAGCTTCCCAGGGGATTGACTGTGGCACGCGGTGGCGATATAGTTCTTGGAAATTTTGGGGCGCAGGCCCGGCCGCTGGGTAGATTTGGCGGTCGACACCAGCCATCAGGTTCACCGTCGGAGGATATGCAATGGAACTCTCCCGCAGAACCTTCCTCAAAGGCACGCTCGCCGGTGGTGCGGGCATCTCCCTTCTGGGATTCGATCTGACTCCCGTTTACGCGCAGACGCAGAGCTTGAAGATTTCGCGCGCCACGGAAACGCGCAGCACCTGCCCGTACTGTGCCGTCAGTTGTGGCGTCATCATCTACACCTTGGGCGACAAAGCGAAGAATGCGATCCCGCAGGTCGTCCACGTCGAGGGCGATCCCGACCATCCTATTAATCGTGGGACGCTTTGTCCGAAAGGATCGTCGTTGGAGCAGGACATTCTGAATGATCGCCGTTTGCTGAAGCCACAGGTGCGTCGTCCGGGAACGACCGAGTGGGAAGATATTTCCTGGGACCAGGCTTACGCCGAGATCGCGCGGAAAGTGAAGCAGACGCGCGACGACACCTTCCTTGAAACCGACGCGCAGGGCAAGACCGTGAACCGCTGCGAAGGCATCGCCTGGACCGGCGGATGCACCGACACCAATGAGTTCAACTATCTGGCCGTAAAAAGTATGCGCAGCCTGGGGGTCTGCTACCTGGAAAACCAGGCCCGGGTTTGACACGGCCCTACGGTCTCCAGTTTGGGGCCAACATTCGGACGCGGGGCCATGACCAATGGCTGGATCGACATCAAGAACACCGACATGATGTTGATCATGGGTGGGAATCCGGCCGAGAACCATCCTTGCGGATTCAAGTGGGCGATTGAAGCCAAGCTGCATCGCAACGCGAAAACCATCGTGGTCGATCCACGACTGACGCGGACGGCCGCCACCGCGGACATGTACGTGCAGATTCGCGCCGGCAGCGACATTGCTTTCCTCGGCGGGATGATCAACTACGCCATCCTGAACAACCGCATTGCGCACGACTACCTCGTTAACTACACCAACGCGGCGTTCATTATTAAAGATGGATTCAAGTTGCCCGAGGATGGGCTGTATTCCGGCTTCGATGCGGAGAAGAAGACTTACGACAAATCTACATGGAACTACGAAGAAGGTGGAGATCTAACCGGGAAGCCAGTTGTGCCCACGCCCGTTTCTCATCCTGCGGGCGCTGCCAAGCCGATGGCTCCGGCGGCGACGCCTCCGCCTCCAGCGCTGCCTCCGAACACTGCGTTCGATCTTTCGCTGCAGCATCCGCGCTGCGTGTTTCAGTTAATGAAGAAGCAGTACGAGCGCTACACGCCGGAGATGGTGGAGCGCATCACGGGAATTCCGCAGGACCAATTTCTCAAAGCCGCCGACCTGTTCACTTCCGTCCGCAAAGACGGCGACATGAAGAAGGTGGCCACGATTATTTATGCCGTGGGTTGGACGCAGCACAGCTTCGGCACACAGATCATTCGTACCGCGGCCATGCTGCAATTGTTGATGGGCAATGTGGGACGTGCCGGCGGCGGCGTGAATGCGCTGCGCGGACATTCGAATATTCAGGGCGCAACCGATATGGCTGGGATATTCGATATTCTGCCGGGCTATTTGAAGATGCCCAACCCCAACGATGTTGATCTGGCGACGTACCTCAAGCGCACCACACCGACACTGTCGAAGCCCGATCCCTGGGACTCGTTCAACTACTGGTCGAACACGCCGAAGTTTGCGGTTTCGTTCTTGAAGGCCATGTATGGCCCGGCTGCGACCAAGGACAACGACTGGGCCTTTCACTATCTGCCGAAGATTGACCGCAACTATTCCTGGGTGAACATTTGGAATGACATGTATGAAGGCAAGATCAAAGGCCTGTTTGCCTTCGGCATGAACGGCGTGATGATTGGTCCGGACTCGAACAAAAATATTGATGCGCTGAAAAAAGCAGACTGGCTGGTGGTCTGCGAAATCTATCCCGATGAAACCAGTGAGTTCTGGCGCGCGCCGGGCATCACAGCCGACGATCAGAAGAAGATCAATACCACTGTGTACCGGCTGCCGGGCGCGGGGTTCGCCGAGAAGGATGGAACGTTTGTGAATTCGGCGCGCTGGTTGCAGTGGAAAAATGTTGCCGTGCCACCGCCGGGTGAGGCCCGTCTGGATCAGGAAATTCTGGCGACCATCTTCCTGAAGGTGCGCGAACTCTATCAGAAGGAAGGCGGCAAGTTCCCGGATCCCGTGCTGAATGCGGCGTTTCCGTATACGAATCCGTATAACCCGTCGCTCGCGGAAGTGGCGAAAGAGGTCAACGGCAAAGCGCTCGCCGATCTCACCGATCCCAAAACGAATGTGACCATCAAAGCGGGACAGCAACTCCCCGGCTTCGCATGGCTGAAGGATGACGGGACGACGCTTTCGGGCAATTGGCTGTATTGCGGATCGTGGACCGAGGCAGGAGCGATGACGCAGCGGCGCGGCACTGACGATCCGTCGGGCTTGGGTATCTATCAGAACTGGGCGTGGTCGTGGCCGATGAACCGGCGCGTGCTCTACAACCGTGCTTCCTGCGATGGAAGCGGCAAGCCATGGGATCCGCAGCGGCGGCAGGTCTGGTGGGACGAAGCCAAGCAAAGCTGGGTGGGCAACGACGTTCCGGACTTCAAGGCGGACTCGGCGCCGAAAGATCACATGGGCCCGTTCATCATGAATCCGGAGGGCGTTGGACGGCTGTTTGTACCGCTGGGCGCAATGGCAGATGGGCCGTTCCCGGAGTATTACGAACCTATTGAGAGTCCGATTGCGAATCCGCTGCATCCCAGGCAGTCGAACAATCCGGTCGTGAAAAGGTACAACACCGATTTGGACAAGTACGGCACGGTGGAGCAGGGATTCAACGTCATCTGCACGACCTACCGGTTGACCGAACACTATCACTACTGGACGAAGAATAATCCGATGAACGTGCAACTTGTGCCGGAGCCGTTCGTGGAAGTGCCGGCGGAACTGGCCGACCGCATGGGGATCCGCGGTGGAGAGAAAGTGAAAGTGACCAGCGCGCGCAGCCACTACATTGCAAAGGCGATGGTGACGCGGCGCATCCGGCCGATGAAGATTGACGGCAAAGAAACGTTCCAGATCGGCATTCCAATTCACTGGGGTTTCCGTGGAATCGCCGAAGATGAAGGCAAGACGGCGAAGACTCTGGCGAACCAGTTGACGCCGACCGTGATTGATCCCAATGCATACACCCCCGAGTTCAAGGGCTTCTTGGTGAAGATCGAAAAAGCTTAAGGCGCGAGACCCGACGATGAGCGACCGCAAGACGTTACAAACCGAAAAGATCTCGGGCCATTCCGGCGCTTCGCCGGGCTTCGGGATGCAGCGCGATTTCGAGGTCTGCAAACTCGTGGATACCACCACGTGCATTGGGTGCAAAGCGTGCGAAGTAGCCTGCGTCGAGTGGAACGACATGCCCTTCGGCGCCACGACTTTTGACAACACGTACCAGACGATGCCGGAGACGCGCTGGAACTTCTGGAATCTGATTAAGTTCAACGAGCATCAGCGCGAAGACGGAACCATTCAGTGGCTGATGCGCAAGGATCAGTGTATGCACTGCGCCGATCCAGGCTGCCTGGCGGCGTGTCCTGCCGACGGCGCGATTGTGAAGTACACCAATGGCATTGTGGACTTTAACCAGGAGAATTGCATCGGCTGCGAGTTCTGCGTGTCGGGCTGCCCGTTCAATATTCCGCGATTCAATCCTGGGACGAAAAAAGTTTATAAGTGCACGCTGTGCTCGGATCGTGTAGGCCAAGGGCTGGAACCAGCGTGCATCAAGGCGTGTCCGACCGGTTGCCTGAAGTTTGGCAGCAAGGACGACATGAAGTTCATCGCCAACGAGCGCGCCAGGCAGCTGAAGGAAAATTTTGGGATGGAGAAGGCTGGTGTTTACGATCCGCAATCGATCGGCGGCACGCATGTGATCTACGTCCTGCATGACGCTACGGATCCCGAGCGCTATGGCGGGCTGCCGAAGAATCCAACCATTCCATGGAGTTATACGGTGTGGAAGTGGCTGTTTAAGCCGGTTCTGGGCACGTTCGCGCTGTTTGGTGCGGTGGGGGTGTTGCTGCATTACGTCGCCGTAGGTCCGAGGCGGCCGCAACCGGAGCCGCCGGAAAAGGAGGCCGCGAATGGGAACGGCGATTGAGCGCTTCGACGAGAAGGCGCGGCGAACTTTTGATTCGATCGGGCGCACCGAGGTGTATAAGGGCGAGTTGCTGCGTCATCCGGTCTACACGCGGGTTCTGCACTGGATGGTCGCTCTATTTTTCTTTCTCGCCCTGTTCAGCGGTTTCGGTATTTATTTGCCATGGTTGTTCCGCTGGTTCACACCCGTCTTTGGGGGAGGACCGCTGAGCCGGCAGATGCATCCGTGGTTCGGCGTAGGATTCGTTTTTTTCTTCTTTCTACAAGTGCTGAACTGGCTGGCTCCGATGGCGTGGACTACTGCAGACACAAAATGGATGCGCGGGATCGGCAAGATTGTGGGTGGAAAGGAAAAGCTCGATCCGCCAGACACGGGATTCTTCAATGCCGGCCAGAAGGTACAGTTCTGGGAGATTGTGGGCGGCTGCTTGGCCTACCTGATCACGGGAATCATTCTGTGGGCGGGGGCGCGCAGTTTCGGCGCTACCGCGGTGGCCATCAGTTATGTTCTGCACGATCTCTCCGCCCTAGTTATGCTCGGGGGAATCTTCATTCACATTTATTTGAGCACGATCGGCGAGCCCGGAACTTTTCAAGCCATGACGCGCGGCGCAGTGAGCGAGGCGTGGGCGTGGACGTTCCATCCCGCGTGGTACAAGAAAGTGACGGGACGCGATCCACGCCAGGCGTACGAGAAGGCGCGCCAACAGCAGAGCGGCACCGCACCCAAGCAAAGCTGAAGGCCAAACTTCCACAATCCCAGCGCACTGCAAGTGCATCCAAAGTCTCAGGTTGAAATCCCAGAGCGAAAACATTTTCTGAGAGGATTTATGCGCCAATTTGCCCTTCGATACGTTCTCATCGCGGTAGCATTTCTGCTACCCGTAGGGCTGCTGTTCGCAGCGGATGTGGACACGAATTTCCATAACGCGCCGGCTTCGGCCAAGGCAACGAAGAACCCATACGAAGGCCATGCATCTGCCGCACAGGCCGGAAAAGGGCTCTATGCGCACAACTGCCTTTCGTGCCACGGAAAGTTAGGCAAAGGCACGGGCAACGTGCCGTCTCTGGTGGATGGCAAGCTCGATTCCGTCATGCCCGGCGAAGTCTTCTGGTTCATTACTCGGGGTGACAAAGATAACGGCATGCCGTCGTGGGCGGCCTTGCCGGTTAAGCAGCGCTGGCAAATCGTTACCTATGTAAAGTCGATGGGGACGTCGCAAAATTGGCAGGAGGCAAGCGCGCCCGCGCCGCCGGACACGAGCACGTCGAAGTTGAAGGCACCACCGCCGACGCCGCCATTCACCGACTTCCGCTACGAGAAGCCAGGGACGACTCGCAAGATTACGGTGAGCGATCTGCCGCAACCGTATGCCACCCAATCGGCGGATAACGGTCCGAAATTGGTAGCGCGTCCGGACAATGTGTGGCCCGCGGCACCCGCGGGATTCAAAGTGGAGATGTATGCCGCTAGCCTCGACAACCCGCGGACATTGCGTACGGCACCGAACGGCGACATTTTTTTGGTGGAAAGCGATCCGGGGCGCATTCGGGTATTCCGCGGGCTCACCAGCGACGGCAAGCCCGAACAGTCCGCCATTTTCGTCAGCGGCCTGAAACATCCGTATGGTCTGGCGTTTTATCCTCCGGGGCCTGATCCGCAGTGGTTATACGTGGGCAGCACCGCCGAAGTGGTTCGTTTCCCGTATCACAACGGTGACCTGAAGGCGAGCGGAACGCCGCAACATATCGCCGATCTGCCGGCGCAAGGCGGGCACTGGACGCGTGCTGTGGTTTTCTCGCTGGATGGAAAGAAAATGTTTGTCGCGGTAGGTTCGGCATCGAACGTGGACGATCCCGACACTACGCCGCGAGAGAAAAATCGTGCCGACATTCTTTGGTGCGACCCGGCGAACTGCCAGTTGAGTGTGTATGCCTACGGCATTCGCAATGCAGGGGGCGGGCTCGCGGTAAACCCACAGACCGGCGAGTTGTGGTGCTCGGTGAATGAGCGCGATGGGCTGGGCGATAACCTTGTCCCCGATTACATCACGCACGTCCAGGAAGGCGGATTCTACGGCTGGCCGTGGTGGTATATGGGCGGGCATCAGGATCCGCGGCATAAGGGTAAACATCCGGAGTTAAAAGATAAAGTGATTGTGCCAGATGTATTATTGCAACCGCATAATGCATCGCTCGAGTTTGCCTTTTATGAAGGCCAGCAGTTCCCTGCGGAGTATATGGGAGACATTTTCGCGTCCGAGCATGGCTCCTGGAACAAAGCGGTGCGCGTGGGTTACGAGGTGATTCGCACGCCGTTGCACCAGACGGGCGACGCCAGCGGTGAGTATGAGGACTTCCTCACTGGCTTTGTGTTGCCCGATGGAAACGTCTGGGGGCGTCCGGTAGGCATAACGGTGGCTCGGGATGGTTCACTGCTGGTAAGCGATGACGGATCGAACTCGATTTGGAGAGTCAGCTACAGCGGGAAGTAATTAGGCTCCTAGCCTCGTTCTTCCGCACAATTATTGGGATATGGCTTGACAATCTCCGGTCCCAGGCGCAGAATTTTTAAAGGCGAATAAAAAGCGAAAGCCTGCGGGGCCTCTCCGCTCCGGTGTTCCCTGAAATTTCCCGAGGAATTTATGTCTTCCGCAGTGTTTTCCACTTCGGCGGCCCAAGGCCGCCCTTTTGTATTTGATAGCGAAAATGGGGCCGAAGTTTGCCCGCAGCCTTCCGAGGTGGAGCTTTTCACCGAGGCGCGGCCACCTCAGCGAGTCGTTAACGCCGTGCTTCCTGGGGCCTTCAAAGATGCGAGACTTGCCGGTGTGACGTCGGCTTCTCGGTTGGCGGTACATCCTACGCCAGAAATGGTATCCAGTGGCATCGCCGCAATAGACGCGCTTACGGGAGGGCTGCCCCGCGGTTGCCTGAGTGAAATTTGCGGTCCAGCCTCTTCCGGCCGCAGCACCTTAATGTTGGCCGCACTGGCCGCTGCAACCCAGCGAGGGGAGTTTTGCGCGGTTGTCGATGCCAGCGATGCTCTCGATCCGCAGTCAATTGCCGCTGCAGGGATTGAGTTGGATCGGTTGCTATGGGTGCGCTGCGGGGAGAACTCACCACGGAGACACAGAGACCCGGAGAAGAAAAATCCCAAGAGCAATCAGGTTTCTAAATTTGAGGAAAATGGATCGCACCCTGCTGAGCATCGCTTGGAGCAACTTTTGCGTGCGGCCGACCTGCTGCTCGAAAGCGGAGGCTTCGGACTGATCGCTCTCGATCTTGGCGATCTGCCACCGCAGACGTCGCGCCGCATCCCGTTGGCTACATGGTTCCGCTTCCGTCGCACCGTTGAACATACGCCCACCGTACTGCTCGCAGTTGAACGGCAGTCCATCGCTGGAAGCTGCTCTTCTTTATTGATCAAGCTGGGATCGTTAAAACTAAGCACGCCAGAAAATCAGGCAAGCGCGCCGCCTACGGATTCTCAATTTCCGATGCCTACCCACGCACAATTGCTGACCGCAGTGGAAATCACGGCGGAGCTGGTGCGATCGCGAATGGAGCGTAAACCAGTTCGTTCCGCAGAGATTACATTCGCCAGTAAAACCGCATGGGCGGGATGAAGAAGATTGAGTCATTGATTCAATGAGTCAATATTGGCCATGCCTTTTGCCTGCATCTTCGTGCCGAATTTTCCCGTGGCCGCGGTGTCTCGCGCCGAGCCGGAGTTGCGCACGCTTGCCTTGGCCATTTTCGAGGGCAAGCCTCCGATGGAAAGAGTTTTCGCTGTGAATGAAGGCGCTGAGCGCATGGGCATCACACCCGGCATGACAAAAGCCCAGTCAGAACTTTGCTCGGAGTTGAGGCTACGTCCGCGATCTCTACTGCAGGAATCTGTCGCGCACGCTGCCCTGCTGGATTGCGCGCAATCGTTCTCGCCATGCGTGGAGGATGCTGCAGCCGATACGGCGATTCTTGATCTGACAGGTATGGGATCTCTTTTTGGCTCGCTGCCAGAAATTGCCCGTAGCCTCTTTCGCCGCGCTGCAGAACTCGGAATTGATGGGAACGTTGCCGTAGCCTCGAATCCCGATGCCGCTGTGCTTGCCGCGCGCGGATCTTCCGGCGTAACCGTAATTCCACAAGGAAAAGAAAGCGAATTTTTGGGGTCTCTGCCGGTGAAACTTTTATTTGCCAATCAGTGTGCGCGTAAAGAGAGTGAAGAAAAAGAAACCGATCAGAAAAAAGAATCGGCCCGTCTGCTCGAAACGTTGGATCGCTGGGGTGTACGTAATTTGCGGGCCCTGGCCGCACTGCCCGAAATTGCGCTAAGTGAGCGTCTGGGCCAGGAAGGCCTGCGCCTGCAGCAACTGGCGCGGGGCGCGGCTTCGCGCGCACTAGTTCCGGTGGAAACGCTTGCGGTTTTTGAAGAAGCAGTCGAGCTGGAATATCCCATCGTGCTGCTAGAGCCTCTAGCCTTTCTGTTGAATTGTCTGCTCGAACAGATTTGTGCGCGTTTGGCCTCGCGCGCGCTCAACACGCAGGAATTACGGCTTACGCTGGAACTGCAGAATCTTACAGGTGGCGATCACCGGCTCGATGCTTCCAAGATTTTCGGTGAGAGCGATTCGTCTCAAAGCTCATCGCGGGAGCAGCATTTTGTTTCCGGGCGGCAAAATAAATTTTGCCGAACTCTCAGTCTTCCTCTTCCCATGCTGGATCCAAAACTTTTTCTCAAACTGCTGCAATTGGATTTGAATGCGCATCCGCCGGGCGCACCTATCCTGAAGATTCATCTTGCGGCCGAGCCGGCGCGGCCGCGATCGGCCCAGGGCGGCTTGTTTCTACCTCCGTCGCCAGAACCGGAAAAACTGGAACTCACGCTGGCACGCATCGCCGGGCTGGTCGGCGAATCGCGCGTGGGATCGCTTGAGTTGCTGGATACGTACCGTGCGGAAGGTTTCCGCATGCGGTGCTTCGTGCCTGGGGCAACACAAGAAAACCCCGCGCAGGAAAACCGGCCACGAAAAACTTCAGAGCCGGCGGAAGAAAAGTCTGCCATCACCGCCCTTCGCAGGTTTCGTCCGCCACTGCGGGCCACAGTAATCTTGGAGAACGGAGAACTGGTGCGCGTGGTGTGCTCGAAGAAAAAAGAAGTACAGGGTAGTGTGCTCTGGAAAGCCGGCCCATGGCGTAGTTCCGGCGATTGGTGGGAGCGGGAGGCCTGGGCGCGTGACGAATGGGACATTGCTTTGCAGAATGCAGAAGGGATCGCTCTTTACCGCCTTGTGCACGATCTACTCGACGGTGCCTGGTTCGTGGAAGGCAGGTATGACTAGATCTAACTGAGAACTGATGTCCTACATCGAGCTTCATGCCCGCTCGGCTTTCAGCTTCCTCGAAGGATCTTCCTTGCCGGAGGATATGGCAGGGGTATGCGCTCGACTCAATATACCGGCCATGGCATTGCTCGATACCGATGGCGTCTACGGTGTACCTCGCTTTCACATGGCAGCCAACAAAATCGGAATCAAGGCGCACATGGGAGCGGAAGTCACCGCCGATTTTTGTTCGTCACAGAAATTCCGCCTTCCTCTTCTCGTTTCTTCCCGCGCGGGCTATCAAAACCTCTGCCGCCTGATTACCAAAATGAAGTTGCGCGCGAAAAAAGGCGGGGGGGCGGTTCAGAAAGAAGAACTGGAAGAGCATGCCTACGGCCTCATTTGTCTGACCAGCGGCGCGGACGGACCTCTGGCAACGGCCTTGCAGCATGGAGGCATGGAAGAAGCCCGCCAGCAGATCGAGCAACTGATTTCACTATTTGGCCGCGGCAATGTGTATATCGAGTTGCAACGCCATTTTCATCGGGAAGAAGAAACTCGCAACCGCGCCGCTATCGCAATTGCGCGTTCGCTGAATCTTCCTTTGCTGGCCACCAACGGCGTCTGCTACGCTGCCGCGAAAGATCGTGAACTTTGCGACGCATTCACTGCCATCCGGCATCACCGCACACTATCGACAGCCGGGCGTTTGCTGGCGCGCAACTCCGAACGTCATTTGAAATCGCCGCAGGAGATGCAACAACTCTTCGCTGATCTGCCCGAAGCCATCGCCAATACCCAGGAACTCTCTTCACGCCTTGAATTCACACTCAACGATCTCGGCTACGAATTTCCCCGCTATCCCGTTCCCGAGGGGGAGACTATGAATTCGTTTCTTCGGGACCGCGCATGGGAAGGCTTTCGCCAACGCTATGGCCGCGCTGAGGCTGATACGCGAACCCGCGCCCGTAGCCAGATTGAGCGTGAACTTGCGCTCATCGAAAAACTCAAACTCGCTGGATATTTTCTGATCGTGTGGGATCTGGTTCGTTTCAGCCGCGAGCAAAACATACTGGTGCAGGGCCGCGGATCGGCCGCCAACAGTGCCGTCTGTTATTCGCTGGGCATCACGGCCGTCGATCCCGTTAGGATGGAACTGCTCTTTGAGCGTTTTCTTTCCGAAGAACGCGGCGAGTGGCCTGACATCGATCTCGACCTGCCCAGCGGCGACGAGCGCGAGAAAGTTATTCAGTATGTCTACCGGCGTTATGGCGAACGCGGCGCGGCCATGACGGCCAATGTCATCACCTACCGCAACCGCATGGCGGCGCGCGAGATGGGCAAGGCGCTGGGGTTCGATCGGGAAACGCTGGCCAAAATTTCTGCCGCCGTGGCTACCTGGGAATTCCGCGACGAAAACGATGCGCTCGACCGCCGCTTTCGCGATGCCGGCCTCGACCTCAAACATCCGCGTCTGCGCAAATATTACGAGTTGTGCCTTGCCGTGCAGGATTTGCCCCGCCATCTCGGCCAGCACTCCGGTGGGATGGTGATTTGCCAGGGGCAACTCGATTCCGTCGTGCCGCTCGAACCCGCGTCCATGCCCGGCCGCGTGGTGGTGCAGTGGGACAAAGAAGATTGCGCCGACATGGGCATCATCAAAGTCGACCTGCTCGGTCTGGGCATGATGGCTGTGCTCAAGGATTCGATCGATCTCATCCGCAATCACTATCGTGAGGAAGTCGATCTGGCGCACCTTCCGCAAGATGATCCCTCAGTCTATTCCGCACTGCAGCAGGCTGACACAATAGGCCTATTCCAGGTGGAAAGCCGCGCACAGATGTCATGCCTGCCGCGACTGCGTCCGAAACGCTTCTACGATATTGTGGTACAGGTCGCAATCATCCGGCCCGGACCAATCGTCGGGCAGATGGTCAATCCTTTTCTCTTGCGCCGACAGGGACGGGAAGAGGTTACTTATCCGCATCCTTCGCTCGAGCCTGTTCTCGCCCGCACGCTGGGAGTACCACTCTTTCAGGAACAACTGCTGCGCATCGCCATGATCGCAGCCAACTTCACGGGTGGTGAAGCTGAGGATCTGCGCCGTGCCATGGGTTTCAAACGATCGGAAGCCCGCATGAAAGAAATCGAAGCCAAACTGCGCGCCGGCATGACGCGCAACGGAATCTCGCATGATGCGCAAGAGCAAATTATTCTTTCCATTACTTCTTTCGCTCTCTACGGATTTCCCGAATCGCATGCTGCCAGCTTCGCGCTGATCGCGTATGCCAGCGCTTATTTGAAATGCCACTATCTCGCTGCGTTTACCGCCGCTTTGCTCAACAACCAGCCTATGGGTTTTTATTCTCCCGCCACGATCACTAAAGATGCGCAACGCCACGGATTAAAAATGCTGCCGGTGGATGTGATGCTCTCGGAATGGATGTGCACTCTGGAAGCAGTGGCCAGTGGGCAGTGGCCAGTGGGCAGCAAAACCTTGGCAGCGAACGCCCACGCGACAACCAGCGGGACACCGGGGCTACGCTTGGGCTTACGTTATGTTCGCGGGCTGCGCGAAGAAGGCGCTCAAGCACTGGTACGCGAACGCACGCGTGCTCCGTTCACATCCATTCACGATCTCACTCGCCGTGTTCCAGAGCTACGCAAAGACGAACTCACAACGCTTGCAGAAATCGGTGCGCTGAATTCAGTAGCCAGTAGCCAGTTGTCAGTTGCCAGTAAATCTGCGGCAAGAGCGGACTCGGCACCCGGTACTCGGTCCTCGCAACTCCACCGCCGCGACGCTCTCTGGCAAGTCGAACGCGCGGTGCGCGGTTGCGGGCCATTGCTGGAAAATTTGGCCGAACCCGATTTGCCTTCGCCGCTTCAGCCCATGAACCACGAAGAGCGCCTGGTGGCAGATTTTCACGGCACCGGGCTCACCGTGGGACCGCATCCCATGGCTTACCGCCGCGATTGGCTCAATGCCATGGGCATTCGACGCGCCAGCGAACTCCGCGATATTCCCAGCGGCAAGCGGCTTCGCATTGGAGGCTGCGTCATCACGCGCCAGCGTCCGGGAACTGCAAAAGGTTTTGTTTTTCTCAGTCTGGAAGATGAAACGGGAGTAGCCAATGCGATCATCGCTCCCGACCTGTTCCATAGCAACCGACTGCTGTTGGCCTCAGAACGGTTTCTCGCGATCGAAGGGATCCTGCAGAATCAGGACAACGTGATCTCAGTCAAAGCCGAGCGCGTGCTGCCGTTGTTCGTCACGAAAGCCGAAACCATCTCACATGATTTCCACTGAGCGGTGCGGACTCGAAACCAGAAAACTGGAAACTGCCTCACTGCTCCTGCGCCGGTTATTCCTCCGGTCTGCCATTCTCCGGTGGAGCGAGCGGTAGCCTGGTGGCACCGCGCATGATGTCGCGTTCTTCGGGTGAGAACATACCCCTGAAGCGGTAGGAATCGATGATCATCTCCCGCTGATCTGGTGGCATGGCGCGCAAATCACGGATAGCGGTGGTCACCATACGCCGACGGTTGGGCGGTAGCTGCTGCATCCTGTGGAACAGTTGCCGCGCCTTTTCCTTCTGGCCCGGCGTCAGATGCTCCCAGGTCTCCATGCGGTTCAGCATGCGCTGCTGCTCTTGCGGAGGAAGACTTGAGAAATGCTGCAGCCGCTGCCGTAACAACTGCTGCTGTTCCGGAGACAAACGACGAAAGCCGGGATCGTTCTGCAAGGCACGCTCCCGCTCGCCAGGCGGTAAACCCTGATAGTGCCGCAGCCAGTCGCCGGCATGCCCCTGCCGCGGCGGACGATTTTGCACTCCGTACAGTCCCTGCACGGGCCGGAAGTTGTTGCGCTGCAAGTTGCTACGTTGAGCCGGGCAGGGAGCGGTCATGATGGTCGCCACGGACAACACTACCGCCGCCATCCATTCCGTCATGGAGTTTTTCAGCCGCATTTCTCCCCGCCCTCAGGTTCGTCCCAGCCGCGCACGTTTTCATGCTGCAGACTTCGCTTCGCTTTATGGATTCGCCACCACATCCCGCTGTACTTCCAGGTCATCCAGTAGATCGAAGTCGGAATACAAATCGTGATTCTTTTCCAAAGCCTGCAGATCGCTTACCGCCGTACCCGGTTCGGCTTGCACCTCAGAGTCCGCTACCACGTTATTCCCTGGGCTGTAGATTCCACCGCCTTTGGTAAAGAACAAGCCCACACCAATTCCCATCAGCACCGTCAGCGCCGCAGCCAGCACGGGACGCCGGAACCACGTCGCCCAGCCGGCTTGAGGCTTAGCCATTTCTTCCCGCAGACGCGCCTGCAGACGCACATCAAAATACGGCGAAGGCTCCGGCGCTTTCCACTCATCCAGCAACGCCATCGTCCGCCGGAACTCTTCCATTTTTCCGGCACACGCGCCGCAGTCCGCCAGATGCCCGCCGATCTCCGGCGTCATTGCCATCAAGCCGGAGGCCAAGTCCGGCATTACTTCGCGAATTTCCTCGCACTTCATAACCATGTTCCCCTTAGGTTCTTTTCGCCAATGCTCACTTTGCCCTAACAAAAATCGCTTCTACACAAATTCTCTTAACTGTTCCCGCAAAGTCTCGTACGCCCGAAACAACAACGATTTGGTCGCCGACTCGCTCAACTTCAACACATCGGCAATCTGCTTGTAATCCATTTCCTGATACTTGTGCATGATTACGGCCAGCTTCTGCCGTTCCGGCAGGGCCTCCACTCGAGACCGAATCGCCAGCATCCGCTCGCGTCGCACCAAGGATTCTTCGACCGTAACTGTGCCGTCGGCCACATCCAGCGTAGTGCCCGTTTCCTCGTCCGGTTCGTCCAGGCTCACCGTCACTTCCGGCCGCTCGTGCCGTGTGTCTCGCGCATGATTCACTGCCAGATTCGTGGCGATGCGATATAGCCAGGTTGTAAACTTCGCGCTGGCTTCGTAAGTCTGGCGAGAGCGATATACCCGAAGAAAAACCTCCTGCGCCAGATCCTCTGCCACCGCCGTGTTGCGCGCCATGCGGTACATGAAGTTCACCAGCGGCCTGCGATATTTCTGCACCAGAAAATCGAAGGCGGACTCATCCCCCGCCCTCACCCGTAGCATCACTTCCGCGTCCGTAAAATTCTCGCCGCCGATAAATGCTGGCTGTAAACCGTTCGCCGGGCGAGGGCTTGCCGTCGCCATCAGAACGCTCCGGTCAATGGCAGCGGCGCCCACACTTGATCGAACCCGGCTGGGGGCGGAAAGTTGCTCTTCTTCTGGTTCCGATGAATCCCCAGAAACCCCCTTGGATGAGGAGGATACGGCGGGTCGAAGGGGTCTGGTTTCATCCGGCATGGAGGTTACTTTGGGCATGCAGAGTACCGGCGACCCGAACCGCCTGCGCCCCTGCCGCCGATAGGCTACCACGCCCGCTCTCCGCGATCCAAACGTCGCTCTCCAGAACCGAAGCACCGAGTTCCTCGGCTTCGCATTCGGCGGTGGAGTTGCAGGAACTGCGCACTGATGTTTGAATAGAAAACGTTGGGCGCTTAACTCAGCGGTAGAGTGCCATCTTCACACGGTGGAAGTCACAGGTTCGAATCCTGTAGCGCCCACCATCAACATCTCATTACCGCACAGCCACTTACAAGTGGCTGTCTTTCTCTCGCCGTCGAAAATCCGGCCCGATGCCAACCCGATACAAGCTCATTGGGTGGCCTCCGACGCGGGTTTTGTCGCCAGCAGTTGCTCCATGTATTTCCGCTGTGCTTCTAGTGCTTTGTTGAAGTTTCCGTGGGTGTAGACGGCCGTCATCTCTGGTTTGCTGTGACGGAGCAGCGTTTGCGAGATCGTAATGTCCTTCGTGATCTCGTTTGCCCATGTGCTCAAACTATGGCGGAAACGGTGCCAACCAAAACGCTCACCCTTTGCCACCAAACCCAGAGCCAAAGCGGCCGGTTTCACGAAATCCGCATTCATGGTCTGACCCCATAGCGGCTGCTTTCCGTTTAGCTTCTGCGAGGCAAGAATGTAGTCCTCGTTCTTGTTGTACTGGGTTTGCTGCCGCCATTCGGCCAGATATGACGCCAGAGCCCTACACATCGGAACGGGAGCCTTGCTGGCCAGCGTCTTGGTTCTCTTCTGTATCTCTCCGCGACGGAAAGTCTGGTCAATTCGGATTTTGCTTTCATTCCATTCCACGTGAGACCAGCGAAAGGCAAGACACTCGGAGATTCGGATGCCCGTTGAAGCAACCAGCAGCACGGCGATTTTCACAGGGTTGGGGATTCGCTCAACCAGAGCGATAACCTGCTCGGGCAAGAGCACCTTCACTTCTTCGTGATCTTCCTCGCTAGCCGGGATGGTGACCTTATCTAGTGGATTACGGACGGAATAAATCTCGTTGTGATCAACGAAGCTGAAGACCAACGACATGATTCCCGCAATCTTGGAGCAGGTCTCCCAGACATAATCTTCGCCGTCATGGAGGTCAACCAGCCAATTGCGGATCGCAAGCGGCTTAATCTCTTCCACGGTGACATCTTTCCAACGAGCGAGGATATGGTTGTTAATGTGATACTCATACGTTTCGATGGTGCCTTTCGTCTTGCGGCGACCGTCCTTCTTTCGAAAGGGCAAGCCGTCCTTGACGTATGTGGCACACAGTTCACCGAAGGTCGGACTACCAGAGGGGGGCCTATTGATGTACTTCTCGATCAGACCAAGCTCACCAACCTTGAGCCAAGCGGACGTTTCATCATCCCCAATGTTTGCGGCCAGACCGAGCCTGACGGTGTTTTCAACCATTTCACCGTCGCTCTCTCTCAGCCGCTGGTAACACCAGAGCCACGTCATTCCATCCGCCCGTTCACGCTGCCTGAGCCAGCCGCGCACTTTAGAATTATCAGCCATCGGATTTTGTCCTCCGGCTCTTAGGGGCTGCGGCCGCGATTGTACTCTGCTTAGGCTTGCCACGTCCGCAAACAATGGCATCGGCAACCTCAGTCAAGCGGAAACGCCATATTGTGCGGGTACCCATTCCTTGGGCCTTCAAAGGATGACAGGGTATTACGCCTCGGCGAGCCATTTCCAACACTTGACGACGCTTAATGCACAGGAAAGCAGCCACAGTATCGGCAGCAACAAACGGCTCGGGCTGGGAGCCAGCGTTCATTCGTCATTCAGCGAATGCCTTCCTGAGTAGTTTCCAATCGATGGGAATCTGGGGAGTCTTTTCTTTCCGACGCTCCCTTTTCGCCCGCGGCGGGTCGTCAACCACAAAGTCTGCGTTGAACTGCTTTGCGATGCCGTTAATGAGTACGAGAAAATCCGATTCTTCGAGACCGCGCAACGAGCGCAGAATTGCAGCAAATTGCCGTGGATATTTGTTGATGATGATCGAGAGGTCGGACGCCGTTTTTCCCGCCTTGGCGAGCAGTTCGTCAGAATTGTGGCCCAAGTCGTGGGCGATAGCACACAACTTCACTTCCGAAGGAGGCGGAAATTTTCCAAGTTCAATGTTGCATAGATAGGGGGCGCTCATGCCGACTCTTGCGGCCATTTCGCCGAGGCCGATCCCTTTCTGCTCCCGAAGACTGCGTAACGCTGCTCCGAATAGTTGCCCGGTTCCGCATTCCGGATCGTGGTTGCCCGGCACCACCAGCAATTGATTCGGGTCTTGCTCAAGTTCGCGAGCTAATGCCCGCAGCTTGTCCTCAGCCGGAGGCGCAAACTTCCCCCGCTCGATATTGGAGAGATAAGAAGGACTGATGCCGACGCGAGCGGCTAATTGCCGCAGTCCAATACCCTTTTCCTCTCGTATCGTTCGCAGCCTCTTCCCCAGCGGCACTTTGCTTCTGGTTTCTCGTGCCAGCCTGCCTGACGGCTCGTGCGATCTTCTCGGTTTCCTTGAAACGGCTGTTGAATGTACTTGCATGTTATAGTAATTTTCATGTTATAGTAATTCCGCATTTTGGGCAATGGGAAAAGACACAGGAGTTCCGCTGGAAACAGGCACGTTCCCCAAGAGATCACAGCGGGTCGAGAGCGGAGGGACTGCGTAAAGCCTTGTGCTGAAACTAATGTGTCAGGCGCGGGAGAGTTGATGAGTAGGTTGATTGCTAAGCGCGAGGAGCACATTGAGGATTGTGCGCTTTTCGGCAGTGTGCGTTCTCAAGCAGATGAACCTAGTGACACCGTGACACAAGGTCAGCAGAATCCGGTTCTCGAACGCCTCTCGGTGCGTCTGGAATTGCTGGATGACAGCGATCTTGAGTACCACGCCATGCTCATGGAACTTCAGGAACTCCATGAGTTTTGCGCTGCGAAAGCAAGAGATGCCGCGTCCGCGCACCAGAACGCATACACCCACGAGCGCCGCGCATACGAGATCATCGCCAGCAATTATCCATTTTTTCTTGCGCTCCGAACGAAGCTCAAGAATCCGGGGCGGCGCGAAAAGGTTGAGGGCATAGACTCGTGGACAGAGTGGATCGACCGCTACTTCAAGTGGTGTTCACGACGAACTGTGTATCGAGCATTTCGGAAAGCGGCTCAATCCCGCCGACCCTCCTGACAAGGAGCGTTTGGCGGAGGAGATTTATCGGCAACGCAAGCGGTTCAAGTTGAAGAATGTCAACCGATGGCTGGGGGAGAAAAGGAATGGAGAGGTGTACCGGGGACGCTACCTAGTCCTTCTCCACTGGGAGCCAAAAGCAGCGGAAACGGTTGCGGGACTGGATGAAGAGATGCTGAAAAAGGGGATGACCAGCAAGCGCGTGCATGAGCGCAATGCCGCTGCAACCCTTGGAGCGCACGGCGTAGCCAACAGTCATCTTGCAGAACTATATTGACGACGTGATAATTCCGCCTGAGGCTCATGTCGATACACTTCACCGCAATGAGAACGATTCGACGCCCCGTAATGCTGGCGTCCTTCTGCCTTCTGGTGGGAAGCATATCGTTCTTGGTCGGCATGCTGATCTGGGCATACCGTCTCGATGCAGACTTCTCGGCGCGATACCAGTGCTGCACTCAAGAAGCCGTTGCGGCGTTTCATGACTCCTTCTGGTGGAGGTTTTCGATGGTAGAGAAGCTGGGCTTCGTTGGCTGTTTGGGATTGGCCGCTACGCTGACAAGTAAGAACGTCCTTAAGCTTGGGGCTTGGTCGGTGGCCGCTAGTCCGCTCCTGTGGCTCATCAATTTCGTAGCGTTTGGCGCGGATTGGGAAGGCTGGTCTGGCGCAACGACAGAAACCACGGCTATCGCGGTGTTCTGTGCAGGCTTGTGCCTGTTGGCCATCGGTGGTATGCGCGTCGGTTGGTCAAAACTGCACTCTTGACTTCGATAACTGTCGATAAAGTGCGCCATGAAAAGGCGCTCGCCTTTAGCGCAAGCAACTCCACTGCCCTCCAGTCTGCGCCCGATTCCTGCTCGGCGGAACTTGCGATAAAGTGTTTGCATCAACTGTCGCGATGCGCGGAAGTTTGAGCGGGTTTCCGCCACAGCAGATACGCTCCCCAGAGCATCGCAAAGCATATGGCCGAGTCCACAGCGACCGCTGACCCGATGAACAGGCCGAGATTAAGATCGGGACCCGGTTTGTTCAACGTTCCTGCGACCCACCAACCCGGCGTTCGCATCTTCGAGAGACCCGAAGCCGCCAATGCTATGACGACTGAAAGCAGGGCAACCTCGACAACATGCCGAAAGCGCCCGGCGACTGAATACGGCGGTACTGCGGGCTTACTTTTCTGTGGCTTCGGCCGAAACGATAGATAGCCGCCCCAGAAAATCACGATGATCGCAAGGAGTATGACCGCATTTATAAGAATAAATAGCGCGAAGTCCGCGAGAAAGCGCAAATCTGTCCACGACAAATTAGTCCACAACATCCGTACCCGCAGGAAACGCTCAGCCACAAACGATAAGACGATCAAGAATCCGCCAACCGCAGCGATATTCTGCCGACGCCTCATTGGCGAAACTTACCCTTTTTGAGCACCGCTGTCCACGTTACTTCTGCTTATGACGGTCCTCAAGGCATGGGAGTTAACTCAAGAATCGAGCCCACTCAGCGGATAAAAGGCGTTAAAGTGCGCCCTGAAAAGGCGCTGGACTTCAGCGGGTGCAACTCCCGCCACTGGCCTCGATCTGCGCCAGATTCCTGCTCGGCGGGACCTGCGATAAAGTGCTAACTGTTAACGACAGTCATTCACCTCCATCGGCCTATGGTCATGGGCCCAGCGATCTGTCCATTGGCTTCAACGTCAATCATCGGCGGCTCTTGCCTTAAGATGAAGAGATGCCAAAGGCAATTGTTGCAATCGGGGGCGGGGAGATACGGACAGGAGGAACCGCGCCAATTGACCAAGAGATTATTCGGCTGACGAACAAGAAACATCCGAAGCTCCTCTTCATCCCCACCGCAAGTTCCGATTCCGAAAGGTATTGGAAGCACGTGCAGGAATATTTCGGCGGATGCCTCAAGTGCAATACGGACGTGCTCTTGCTTCTGGCTGACGGGATTTCCAAAGAAAAGATCGAAAGAAAGATCGGCTGGGCGGACATCATCTATGTCGGCGGGGGAAACACGCTGCAAATGATGCGGGTCTGGCGATTCTTGGGTGTGGATAAGCTGCTAAGAAGAGCCTACGAGAATGGAACTGTGCTTTCTGGCATCAGTGCAGGTGCCATATGCTGGTTTGATTCTGGACATTCTGATTCGATGTCCTTCTCCAATCCAAGAGACTGGAACTACATCAATGTAAGAGGCCTTGGCTTCATCAAGGGAGTCCATTGCCCCCATTACAACAGTAGGACGCGGGGAGTTCCGCGAAGGAAAGACTTCCGAGACATGATCCGCCGAACGGGCGGCATTGGCATCGCTATCGAAAACAACTGTGCGATAGAGTTCATAGACGGGCGCTTCTACAAAGTGATTACTTCTAAAGACTATGCCCGAGCATACCGAGTCTACAAAGACGGTGGCCAAGTCCTCACTGAACGAATACGGCAGCAGGAACAGCTTGCACCCATCGAGCTGCTTTATCGCCGCGATGTTGTTGAAGGTGCAGACCACGGTAGCTGTCGAAAAACTGCGCTGTGAAAAACGCTGGACTTCAGCGGGTGCAACTCTCGCCCGGAACTGCTTCGTTCCACCTCGGCACCAGACGGTGAATACAAGGAGCGCATGGTCGCCTACGCCGGGGCGATCCAGCCGCCGCGCTCGTTCCCGGCTCTCCGTTCTGGTGAAGTGGTCATGAACCTCCGAGTGCCACGTTCTTTTGGGCCTTCGCTGCCACTCAGTATTAGGCCGCATGACTTTTTCATGCAAACCCTTCTATATCCTCCGTGGTAATGCCATCGATATTTTGACGAACTTGCAAACTAAAGTGGACTGCGTTATAACCTCGCCTGCTTACTACCTGCAAAGAACCTATGGAACAAGTTCCTGCGAACTGGGAAGAGAGTCATCCGTGGCTGAGTACATCGACAATCTTGTGGATGTATTCAAGGCGATTCCCCTCGAACCGTGGGGCAGCATTTGGGTCAACATCGGGGACAAGCGAGGTAAGCAGGGAGAACTGCTCGGCATACCCGAACGCTTTTGCATCGCCATGAATGATGCGGGATTTTATCGGATCGATAACGCTATATGGGCAAAGGAGTCCGTCCGCATCGATGGCACGTCTGTCGGTCAAGCGATGATTGAGCCTGCGAAGCGGCGACTGAACGGCAATGGTCATGAGCCCTTCTACCGTTTCGTGCTCGACCCGAGACAAGCATGGTCGGACACTTGTGCCGTGCGAATTCCGAGACGAAACGTAGGCGACATTCGCTACCTGCCGGACACATTGATGCGTTGCCACACCTCCTTGGAGGGTAGGAATCTCACAAATGTTTGGAATATTCCAATGGGGCAAACAAAGGAAAGCCACTACGCAGTATTTCCCTCGGCACTGATCGAACGTCCGGTTGCGATGACATGCCCGCTGGAAATTACTGCTGAGGGACCTAAACATCGAATAGTTGAGATGGTGCCCTACGAAGAAGCTCGACCGTCCAGCAGGGGCATCGGCAGGTACACAAAGCCTGAGGATGAAACCCGCACCAAGTCAGGGCGTCAGGACACCGGGAGGCAATACGTCCCGAGGAAGCCCGTGACGATGGGATGGGAGCCAGACCTGCCAGCGATCCGTCGAGGCATTGTGCTCGATCCATTTTGTGGCACGGCCACCAGCGGCGAAGTCGCACTCAAGCTGGGGCGTCACTTTATTGGGATCGAACTGTACGAGAACAATGTGAAAATCGCCGAGGATCGGTGCCGCCAAGCTCACCTCCTCCGTCGTGAATATGAAGCAAGGAACCCAATGAAGGCGAGTACGGCGAGCTTTGACGAAGCTTTGAACGACACAATGCCGGATGAAGTGCAATTCAGATTTGATTTTGATGCGGGAGTTCCGTGGGAAGAAGCATCTTGAAGTGGTTTGTTTATCGTGCCTTGGCCGAAATGGAAAATGTGATGCTTATCGACCGCGGCGAGGCTTTCCGCGTTGTTCGGCCCAGTACCGCATGTAGGTCGTCAGCATTCTGCCGTTGCCCGGATTGCTGAGCATTGCCGGAAGCATGATGATGCGCACGATAATCCAGATGGACAGAAGTACATCTACAGCGATCAGCAGCCACCTGTCTATGCTCATTTGGCTATCACCCCTCAAAGCGCCGATGCTAGGGAAACCACCGCCATTCCAATACCAGTGCGGCGTTTATCCAAACGTGAACACCCGCCCTCTCAATTACACCAGACATAGGGTCGTCACGAGCGAACTTCGGTCACCACCGCAGCATCGTTGGAGGGGCGATGATGGGTAGTTGCAAGTGCGGAGCGGCGGTCAACAGAGGTAAAGAGCACAATGAAGACGAAGACATGGACAGTGATCGCTAACACGGGCAAACAGGCGGACCTTGAATCCGGCCTTGAGAAAAAGGCGGTTCAAAAGCCGCCGCACATTAGCGCCAGAGAATTTGTCCATTGGCTAGCGCCTGATAGCCATATTGATGACGATTCTTTGCTATCACTATTTAAGTTGTGAGGCTTCCCCCTTCTCGCTCAATGACCAGCGGTCAAAACGTGTAATGGCCTGATTGCATCAGTCATCCCAGTTGGGGGCGTAGAATCAGCTACATGTCAATGCAGCGTCCCGCAGAAATCCGCTAACTAAACGACGTGAATCTATAAGCCCTGCGCGTATGGCTTGAGTTGTCTATCGATGCAACAAATGTGATCCGCCAGCCAGTAATCGACGAACTCTACGAGGCGCTGAGCGTCCGCACGTTGAAAGCCGACCATCGTGTAACGCTCCTCGAACTCCGAGAAGCCGTGAAGAAACTTTGAGTGCGCCTGAGTATTCTGTTGGGCCGCCGGACACTGACATCGTTCCATACACCCCTCTTCGAAGCCGAAATGGACACGGGCGTAACCGCGAAGCGACTCCAAGAGGAGGCCATAGACTCGTTCCCCGCGTCCTTCAATAAGGCATCCCCAAAGACATCCGAAATCTCAAACAGCGCCTAGTGTTGATCGTCAATGCGCTTGATGCCCGTAACGTACCGTTCTGACCACTTCACGAAATCTCCCCCGTCGAGCGCCCTCCGTGTCGAGCGCCGTCGTAAAGATCATGTTCTTATGTGTTGACAGGACGAAGTTACCAAAGGCCGCTTCGATTGCTGGTGTAATATCCCGATTATTGACCCGGTCGTGAGGGTAAACGCCTTGCCGTCCTGAGGCGCGCTGGCTATGATTTGATGGCATTCTACTAGGACACTACCGGAAGTCTTCCGGTCTTTCGGTGTTCTTTTTTGAACATCCTTTTGAAATCGCTATGTGCGACACTACCGTGAGAGCATGCCATGACCATATGAGTACTACATGAGTAAATCGAAGACCGCGGACATACTGGAGCGGGAACTCGAACCTACGATCAAAGAATGGCTGAGGCGAGTGAATCTGGTTCCAGAACTGACCGACATTCCGCTGAGCGATGCGGACCGCACGGGCCATCTACCCAAGCTGTACTACGACCTGATTTCCCGCCTGCGCCTTGCTAAGGATGCCCATCGGCCCGTCTCCGTCGCCGCTGCCAAGCACGGACAAATACGGCATGCGCAGGGCTATTCCGCCTCCATGCTCATTGAGGAGTCACGGGTGTTTCAGGTCGCTACATTCGGCACATTACATCTCCATCAGAGCGAACTCGATCAGAAACAAGTGCTTTTAGACATAATGGTCATCGCTGACGAGGTGGATGCGCAACTCATGGAAACCGTGAGCAGCTTGATGAGAGCGAAACTAGCCGCAGCCTAGTCACAACTTATGCTTACTTCGATGAGTACGAACAAAAGGAATGACCGTGACTTGACTCGTCTGCATCGCAAACGACCGTGCCAGAGCCTCCCACGTTAGCCCCAGTGGACGTTTGCTCTACGATGCGGCAACCACCTTGGCTTTCTTCTGAGCTACTTCCGACTCCGCTTGTAGCCAATCATGTAGTTCGTGCCCCTCAATTCTCCCGCGTTGCTCGAACAGTTCGTAGGCACGGCAACGAATCTGCTCTTGAAGCTCAGATGCGGATTTCATGACTGCTAGGGTTGGTGCCTGATGTGGAGTAGTTGCTGCGCGAGCATTTTTCATTGTGTTGCCCTCCTCAGAATTGGTCTCTGTGCCGCCTCACAAAAGGCAGTGGCGCAGCGGGTGTCTCGGGAGTACAAGGCACCACTACGCCACCAAGGAGACGAACATCATTTGGGTCGTAAACCCCATCTACGTCAGGTGACCGACACGGGATCGAGTTCCTGCCACGGCTAATCCGGTCGGTAAAGTACAAAAACGTTACAACGGTACGAAGTCCGTGTCTGTTCACTTTTGAACAGGTGTTGAAACAAAATGACGACACCGGACAAGTAGCCCGTTGGAGCCATTCCCAGAGTGAGGTCAGTCGCCTTGTGAGAGCACTGCCGACTGTGCTGGTAGATGAGGGCTAACGCCACGAAGTATCAGCCCTTTCTGTCGATGTGCCAAGGTAAGGGTGGCATGGGCGCGAATCGCTTCGAGTAACAGAACGGCTCCTACGGTTCCGTCCCCTTTGAGACGCAAGGTCATCACCGATGAGCACCGATGACAAAGCCAAAAATACTCCACTCGGCAGTCTTTCGACGAGCCAAGTGCCGGGTCAGTTCCCAGCCGGAACAACTTTCCTTCAGCAAGACGACGAGACGACGCGGAGCACAAAGGGTTCGCACAGTTAGAAAGCATCGCTCTGCTCCTAAACACTTATGTCCGCTACAAGCTGCTTAGCACGGCCTTACTGTAGATTGATCAGAGGCCGGGTCCCTCAGTAGAGTCGGTGGCGCAGTGGTGTTTGAAAGTTTGAAAGGATGAATCTCCACGACGCCACCAAGCAAACGAACTACAGTGGGCCGCATAGTCCTTTCACCTCGGGTGCCGAAACGCACCGTGCTAGCCCACCGATGTTCGGTCGATAAGATGAGAATTAAGTTACGACGGCGTCCGGTCTGTGTCTGTTCACCTTTGAACAGGTGGTAACAATAAGACTCCGGCCAAAAGACGACGACCATGTGGTCGTGAGTTCTCTTTGAGGAGAACCTGTTTTTGCACCGAACGGTACAAATCATTGTGTAAATCTCCAAGTGGAATTGCGATTGTTCCCTACCGCAGAACAACATAGAACAGATTGCCACGAAAGCGGGGCAGTAAAGAAATCTACGCTGCTGCTTCCTTGCGCTGGAGCCGTTTGTCAGAATGTGGCCCGAGTCTGTGCGTTCGTTCGATGATTGGCACCAACCGTTCCGGCAATTCGCTCTTCATCACGTATTCATCCACCAACCACAGGATTCGCTCTGGCATCTCGGAGTAAGCTGAGAGCAGGATGATCGGCAGGTTGGGAAACCTTTGCTTGATATGGCAGGCTACGGCTTCCGCGTCCATACCTTCCTGTTTGTACTCCAGTAGAACCGCAGCCACCGACGTTTCCTCCAACATCTTTATAGCGGTGTGGCCGCTCGATGCGATCTTGACGCAATAACCATGAGATTCCAGAGTCGCTTTGCGAAGCTCCAAGGCTTGTGGAAGGTCGTCGATGCACAACAGAGTGGGGGATTCCATGGCCACATTCTCCTCTGGATAGTCACAAGCTGTACTTGGCTCACCGTTGCCCGACGTGCATAACACGCAATGCGGAACACATCTGCCGCGACCTGAGGACGCATGCAGTCGAAAAGAGCCTTCCGCTAGCAGTGAGCCATGATTAATTCACGAAATCCCTCGTGATGACATCGGTGCGTCTCAAAATGTTGTCACGATGCACGACTCTGCTTTTTTTCGGTGTGAGATGCTGATTTCGCTTCGCGGAAGAGTTCTCGAATTTTCGTCGCTAGCTCTCCGAGAAGGAACGGCTTCGCAAGGAAAGCTTCATTCGCATCGAGAACGTCCTGCGCAAAAGTCCGGTGAGCAAAACCGGACATGTACAGAACCCGCATGTTGTAAGACGGTCGCAGTTGCTTTGCTAACTCTCGACCGCTCATTCCTGGCATCACCACGTCCGTTAACAGCAAGTCCAATTTCCCCGTGAATTGCTGCGCAATCTGAATGGCCTCTTCCGGAAAACCTGCATCCAGCACCTTATATCCAAACTTTTGCAAGAACTCACGAATGACACCACGTAGTGCGATCTGGTCCTCCACCAGAAGGATGGTTTCCGAGCCCTGCAGAGATTCGTTGGCGACTCTCGACGCGGCGTCCCGCTCTATGATTTCTTCCTTCGCCCGCGGCAGATAAATCCTGAACGTCGTACCCTCACCCACTTTGCTATTTAGCAAAATGCTCCCACCGCTTTCCTTCACGATTCCATAAACTGTAGACAAGCCCAGTCCTGTGCCTTTTCCTAAGTCTTTGGTGGTGAAAAATGGATCGAAAACACGGCTCTGGATATGTGGCGACATCCCCGCCCCGGTATCGCTCACAGTTAGCATGACGTAATGACCCGGCGCAACATCAGCCAGTTTGCCGCCACCCTCTTGCATTTCAAAATTGGCGACCTCGATGGTCAGCTTGCCTCCTTTCGTCATGGCGTCACGAGCATTCGACGCCAAGTTCATCAGAATCACCTGGATCTGAGTAGGATCAGCCAGTACCGGAACCGGTTCCACCGAGGGGACAACAGCAATCTCGATGTGTTCTCCAATTACCCGAGGGAGCATGCGGCCGGATTCCATCACTATCAAATTGAGATCAACCACCACTGGCGAAAATACATGCTTGCGACTGAAGGTGAGTAGTTGTCTTGTCAAAATTGCAGCCCGCTTAGATGCGTCGGTGATGTCGTCGATATATTTTCTTCGTGGATCGTAAGCATGAAAATCGGCTAGCAACAGTTCCGAAGTTCCGAGAATTACAGCCAAGAGGTTGTTGAAGTCGTGGGCCACTCCACCAGCGAGGCGGCCGACGGCTTCAAGTTTGCTTGCCTGGTGTAAGTGCTCTTGGGCCACCTTCTCGGCGCGTTTGCGCTCGGTGATGTCACGGATGTTGCACTGAACCACCTGCGTTCCATCGACGGTGTAAGCGTTGCTGACAAACTCTACCGCGATTTGCCGTCCGTTTTTGGTTTCAAGTGGCAAGTTCTCGTAGCGGATGATCCCTTCCGCTTGCAGAACGCTAAAGGCGGACTGGGAGGCTGCAGTATCCTTAAAGAGGCCAACTTCCCAGAGTTTCTTCCCCACGAATTCACTGTGCGTATAGCCCAACATCTCGATCAAAAACGGGTTCACGTCGGTGATCTGTCCCGTTTCAAAATCGAGAAGCAATATTCCGTCTTTGGCCGTTTCGAAGAGTCGCTGGTAGCGATTTTCGGAATCCCGCAGCGCCGCCTTGGCGTGTCTGGGCTGGGTGATGTCGCGGATCTCGCATTGGGTCACTCGGCTGCCCCGGCTCTTTTGCATAGGGGGCTCCTTGCAAGTGGTCTTCCACTGAATGTCAACTTATAAGTTATAGAAAATACGGGTCTAGTCTGCATAATTGGCCCGCCGAGTGACTGTCGACCGCGTTTGACGGACTCGACACTTCGACACGTCTGTGCCTGTTTTCCAAGTGGCAAAGAGGTGTAGTAGACACGAAGAAGTCCTGGAGTTGTTAGGGATGGTCAGTTGTCCACGAAATCAGCGGGACTGATGTTCAGCCTTTTCATTTTGGAGTAGAGGGCATGCTCGAAGTGCCAACCGCCCTCAATATTCCTCACACCCTCGCTTGTACTTATTGCAGCGGGGGCTCAGTTGCTCCGGATCGTAACGAACCTCAATCTTCCTCGTCTCTTGATGGCTCGCCAGATGGTTGGACAACCTCATCGACGGTTAGAGTAGCCTCAGGGCGAATTGCAAACTGAGCAATACGGATCAGGTTGGAATTGTGCTCTTTCCCCGACTGATTGAATAGGGTGGACGGTAGGTCGGCAAAACCAACGCAATCTAGCAGACTATCCCACCTTTGAAGCGCATCTGCTATGAACTTGCTGGCTTGGCAAGGGGATGAGCTTTCTTGCTGACCTTCTTGAGCCAAGGCTGGTGCAGTCTCATTCGAACGTCGTCATCCCACTTTACGAGCGCGTCGTCTTCGTTCGTTTGCTCAACTGTTCCGAATTCTCCAGTCGGCTTTCCGAAGTTGCCTAAACCCTCGACGCGATCACCGGGATTCAGTTCTGAGTCGGGAGCAGAGGGCTGGACGAGCGGTGGTCTCTTGGCTCGGTTTGAATCAGCAGGTGCTCCAGCGTATGAGAGAGGCGGTTGCGGAGCTTTGCGCAGTTTGGGTGTCAGTTTATTGATGAGGCCCATTTTCCATTGCCCAGAGGCTTTGCTTCGCTGTTTCATTTGCTTGTTAAGCAAAGCATAGGCTTGAGAAGCATGGCTCCGCTGATCCAAACTGCTCAGTCCTGACGATTTGCTTGGCAACCTCACAGATCGCAGAGCCGGAAACATTGGGGAGCTACGGATTTCGGCGCAGAAGCTATCGCTCTTTCTTTTGGAAGCCTAGCGTCAGGAGAAGGTCGGGATTAGCCGTGATTTCGGGCGTCAGCTTGGCGATTTTCCAACCGCTCTTATATGATGTCGCCGGTTTGCCCCGAGCTTCACTGTACCGACCCCAAGCCATTAGCTTCAGGAGGACGCCATCCGACATCAGGCGGTAAGTGACTTCGCAGTACTCTCCTGAGTTCGTACTGTGGCGGACATAATCCGCCACGGGTTCGCCATGAAGGTTGAGTTTAGTCATAGCGATGCGGAGCAGGGCTAGGCAGCAGGTCGGTTCCGGTGCGATTCAGCACAAACGCCCTTCGGCAGCACTGAAACGTGCCGTTCACTGCTCGTGTGGGCAGCGCATAAGCAGTTCTCGCCGCCATGTTCGTTGACTTCCAGATAATCGGCGATGTCTCCGCACTTAGAACGGTTACAAAGGATGAGTCGATCCGGTGGATGGTCAAGCCGGAAGTATTTCATGAGGGCCTCCAGCCATCTGAGTCCGTGACGATGGACTGGTTAAGCGTGAGTCTCGGAGAGGACGCCGAAGATTGGACTCACGACATTTCAAGGGAACGTGAACAAAGGCGCGGTGCTCCCCAATCGGATCACCCCCGGCGTCCCGAGACGCTAGCCACGCCACATTCCAAGCAACGTTCTTTTGTCCGAGATGTGATCAATCCACAGAATGGGCACATCCTTTGTGATCGAAACCCGGCTAACTGCGGTTTCAGAGTGCGCATCCGGTGGAGCAGGACGATAACGAAAAGCACAAACAGCAGACCGAAGGAAATACTGGTTGCGTTCATAAAAGCGACCCTTCTTGGCGAAAACGACCGAGCCGGGGTGAGAAACAAACGGGAGGCGAGAAATCCGCCTCCCAATTTCTCTCACGGACTCCTGTTTCTCAGGCGGCCTTGCCGTGAACCTTGGCTTCGAGGGTCTTCTCGCTGCCAACATTAACCTTGATCTGCTTGGGCTTGGCTTCCGCCTTTTTGGCAAGCTTGATCTTTAGCACTCCCTTGTCATAGTGGGCGGTTACTTGCCCGGGATCGACGGAACTGGGCAGCGTAAACGACCGGGTGAAGCTTCCGTACTGCCGCTCGACGCGACGGAAGTTCTCCTCTTTTTCTTCCTTTTCTATTTTCCGCTCGCCATGGACGGTGAGGGTGGAGTTCTCGACGCTGACATCAATATCCTTTTCCTCGATGCCGGGGACTTCAAGCTTCAGAGTAATGTTGTGCTCGTCTTCGTAAATGTCCACGGGCGGTGCGAAGGTGGTGGTTGTTAAGGAATCGTCCGGGACTTCGGGGTTATAGGACTCACGGAAAAGACGGTTCATGCGGTTCATGCGGGCTTGCATGGTGGAAAAATCACGGAAAGGTTCCCAACGGGTCAATAGGGTCATGGCGCAGTTCCTCCTTAGGGGGTAATCTAAGAGGAAAAACTTCAGATGGGCTGACTTAGTTCAGAGGACCTGAAAGAGTAAGGAGACGTAGCTTGCTCAGTTACAAGGCTAGGCTTCTGCGCAACCGTTGTCAAATTGCCGCTGGCTCGGCAGCATCTGGCTAGTTCCAGCGTAAGGAAGGCAAGTCCAATCGCAAACGTTCTTTCAACACAGGCGCAGACTCGTGAGCGAGGCGTGAGCCGCTCCTCGACTGATGTCAGGCACAATGACCAGTTCAAGAACCGTGACATCGGAGATTTCAACCCCATAATCCTCGACTTCGCGGATTGCGCCGGGTGGACTGAAATTCCACTGCTGCCGCACAAGTTCTCGAAACGAGCAAACGAGCGTCCGCCATCTGGAGACCATCGCAAGACGAACTCTTGGTTACGCTCTGTCTCGGTTTCTTCGAAGACGAGCGAGATGAGTGTGAGTCTTTGCGGCTCGTCGAAGATTAGCCGGATGGTTTGAGTGCCAGAATCGGCGGCACTTCAGCGTGGCGAGACTTTCTTCTTGCCGTCTACTTGTGGCTATCCAACTTTATAGAGCGATGCGCGGTGTGGTCGGGCGGTGGCTTGCGGTTTTTGCGCATTTACTCACCGTGAAGTTCGATGCGGTGGGCGTTATGCACATCAAACGGACATTCACGCGAAGAGAGTAAAATTGCCCTGACTCTCCTGTCCCCCCATTTGAGAGTGTTGAGAGGTATCAGGTCAATCTACCATCGCCGTATCGTGCGAACCCTCGGGGACATATTCACGGCAATGCACCTCGGGCACGGGCACCGGAAAGCTCCGTCGCCGGGAAAAACAATGTGGCCACACTTCTCGCAGATCAACCGTCCATTGCGAAGCACCTTCATTGGATAGAGATTGTCTCCGACCACACAATACGGGCAGCGAGTTTCTCCTTTCCCCATGATGTCGCTCACTCGCGTCGGTCCCATAATCAAGCGGCTCGCTCCTTCGTAGCCACTTCCTCCAGCAATCGCAACATGCGAAGCGCGTAAACAAGATCGCTGGATTCCCCTTCGTTCCGGTCGGTCTTTATTTCTTCTGCTCGAACCAGAATGGCATGACGGGCTTCGGCGATCCGCTGTGGCACTCTGGAGGAGTCGTGTTCTAGAATTGCGGATTGATAGAGGCGCTTCCAGTCCGTGATGGACTGAACAACACTGGACGGAGGAATCCCAGCCTCAGACATATATTCGCACCCCGGCGCGTAAGGTGAGGGAACTTTGGGGCGAAGTGTAATAAAACGGCTGGGATGTGTCAATTCTCCATCGCACACATGATTGCGCGGACATGGGCAGAAAGTCCCCTCCTGCCCTCCCTGCGGGGCACCAATCAGGGAGCGATTTTTCGATTCCGTCCCCATATGAATTCGACGGACACCCCTCAGTGGTCACCTCAAAACCGGCCAACGGAAGGGGCCGGTGGTCAGCCGGATAAAGGTTTTTAGCCAAACGCAACACGCCCAACATTGACCCCGGCGATCTGCGCTACCGTCTCCTTTTCATCGGTCAGGCGTATAATCTTGGTATCTGGCGGACGAGCTGTGAGGTTCCGCAATCCCACCGATCCACGCTCCAACCGCTTCTGCCGCTGCACCTCCCGATGCCGTCAGCCAGTTGCCGGAGGTGCAAGCCGATGGCAAGGGCACCAAGATTGGCTCTCATATCTGTGCTGGCGATCATGCTGGTCACAGTTCTGTCCTGCGGAAACTGTCCGCCTGTGCCGTCCATTACTTCGATCTCGCCCAGCAGCGCAACCGCGGGAGGCAGCCAGTTCTTGTTGACCGTCAACGGCAATGACTTTCGCAGTGACTCCGTGGTGAGTTGGAACGGCTCCTTCCGTGTGACGAAGTTCATCAGCAGCCACGAATTGGTCGCGGCCATTACAACGACGGACATCGCACAGTCCGGAACGGTGTTGGTCTTGGTGTTCAATCCCCCGGAGGGCGGCATCACTTCTGTCTCCGGTGCGATCGGAGCGATGTCCACAACCTCATGTGGCGGGAAGAACTCCAACGCCGTCTCTTTCACGATCAACTCGTGAGAGCGGCTTCAGTCCATGACTGCTGCCAAGGCTGCCACATGGGCGGTCGAGAAATTTCGAGAGAAGTACGGAGCGACAGACGTGAAGAAGTATTATTCAAAATTCGATGTTGCGGTTGGCGTCAAGTTGGGCTGAAAAGAAGTCGGCTTAATCGAGTGGCGAACGACGACGAGGAATGCACCGCCCAAATTCAGGATCGGCTCTTTTCGTAGTAGGGCTGTGAGGTTAAGCATTACTACTCTTTTCCTCTCACCATTGCATTTTTGATATGATTCGCCAAAATTGGAGGCGGAACCATGAAGAGCCTTGTCCTTTCTGCCTGCATCTGCTCAACATTGCTCTCATCTGTTCCGGCCCTCGCCCAAATGAGTGCGGGGAATCCCCACGTGCCCGGTGCCGTGGGATGTGACGACTCCCCAACGCCCGGAAAGCGGCCTCCGAACACAGAGTGCGCCGTCCTTGTGCATAAGAACTTCGACGCATTGCCACCCGGCCCCTTAGTTTGGCGCTTCGAGAATTTCCCCACGACTGATGCCGCGCAGCGTGCCTCCACTCCCGCGAGTGCGGTCGTGGAAGCGGGAGGAAAAGTCTGGCTTCTCACTCTCGCGGCAAAGGGTGGCCGCTCCAAGGGCGCTACGTTTGTTGCGGAGACGGAACTGCTCCCGCCGATTCCTTCTGGCGCGAGCTATGAGATCGTGGTCTCCGAAGCCAACCTCGGTTCGGAAGCCAAGGTCATGACGCACAAGCACTCAGGGCCAGAAACTTGGTTTTTGCTCACAGGGGAACAGTGCGTTGAGTTGCCTGATCGAGCGGTGCGTGCTCGTGCCGGGCAAACCCCCGCGTCCGCACCCGCCGAAACTCCCATGAAGCTCAATATCATCGGCCCGGCGAAGCGCGATGCGCTCTTCCTCGTCGTCCACGATTCCTCGAAGCCTTGGATCACTTTCCTCGACTGGCAGCCCAAGGGCCTTTGCCAAAAGTGACGAAATAGTTGAGGCACGCGGCTTTCGGAAATAGGCGGGTGTCGGCTCGCAGTTTGTCCACGGCTTTGCTGCTCAGTCCTTCATCACCTGATGACATTGTTTTTCGACCGCCGTCATTTTCTCTGGTGGTGGCATGGCGAAGGTTTCGCCCGGACGCGAAGACAGGGCTCGCAGGCATTGCTCAAATGCAGGCTTGTTAAAGAAAAACAAAATCATTGCGGGCTCACTGGAGGCATTTTCCACTCCTATCCAGTTCCCGTGTGGAATGAAAACCGTAGCTCCCGTTCCTGCGTCGTATTGCTGTCCAGCCAACGTGACCCGCACCGCACCCTTGTGAACGAATATGACTTCATCTTCGTAGAGATGCTTGTGTGTCGGAATTCTGTTTCCCGGTGGCATCTCCTCTGTGCCGACCGTAAGTGTGTCCGATCCAGCCGTGACGGGATCGACCTTAAAAATGAGCGGCTTCTTCCCCAGTAGCATCCAGCGATCACCTTCGTCCGCCTGAAAGACCGTTGGAGTCGGTTGCTTTGGCACTGGCTTTGAATCTGTGGTCGGTGCTCGGACATTGTTCGCATTCGGAGCGAGCGCAGGCGCGGTCTGAGCAGATAACGGGACGGTAGCGAGAAGAAGCAACGACCCAAGATGAACGTGAATCGCCATACACCCCCCGTTTGGTGATGTCGAATTCTATCGCTTGTTGACCCCTCACCAAGCTCCCCCGTAACATTCTCGCCAGTGTCCACGCCCTCCCAACCCGTAGGTCAGACGGTGTCCCATTACCGCATCCTGAGCAGGATCGGCGGCGGGGGAATGGGTGTGGTGTACGAGGCGGAAGACCTCAAGCTCGGTCGCCACGTCGCCCTGAAGTTCCTTCCAGACGAACTCGCCCACGACGCACAAGCCCTCGCTCGCTTCCAGCGGGAGGCCAAGGCTGCGTCCTCTTTGAACCACCCGAACATCTGCACCATCTATGAGATTGACGAGGCCAATGGGCGAACCTTCATCGCCATGGAACTGCTGGAGGGGCAGACGCTCCGGCACCGGATCGCTGGTAAGCCTCTGGAGATTGAGGCGGTGCTTGATCTGGGCATCCAGATCGCCGATGCATTGGACGCGGCCCACTCGAAAGGCATCGTCCACCGTGACATCAAGCCAGCCAACGCCTTCGTCACGAACAGAGGTCAGGCGAAGATTCTCGATTTCGGGCTGGCGAAGGTCTCCCCCAAGCCGGAGAGCGTTGCCACGAACGCTCCGACCATTGACGTGGAGGAGCACCTAACCAGTCCGGGTTCTACGTTAGGCACGGTCGCTTACATGTCCCCGGAGCAAGTGCGAGCGAAGGAGTTGGACGCACGCACGGATTTGTTCTCATTAGGGGCTGTGCTGTACGAGATGGCAACGGGGGCATTGCCCTTCCGGGGCGACAGTTCCGGGGTCATCTTCAACGCCATTCTGGAACGTGATCCAGTTCCTGCGGTGCGGCTGAATCCTGACCTGCCAGCCAAACTGGAAGAAATCATCGGTAAGTGTCTGGAGAAGGACCGCAACCTGCGCTACCAGCACGCCTCGGAGATTCGAACCGATCTGCAACGCCTGAAGCGCGACACGGAATCCGGTCACAGGGCAATGACTGCGCTTCAGCAAGTCAATCCGTGGTGGCGTGGCAAAGCAGCCATTAGCCTGCTTAATTCATATATTTGAGGACAACAAAGGCCTCCTCTGTTACAAACATGTTGTCAAGACAATGTTTGCAGCAACAAAAGAGGCCTCTGAATGTCTGAAGATAGCACAACACAGTGTTTG